>Ga0073936_10005660_pt1 | contig 16806 bp, 7 predicted proteins | sample AliMusrvi5mmetaG_FD_87041 | JGI IMG/M metagenome (GOLD analysis project Ga0073936, IMG submission 87041) | Freshwater lake bacterial and archeal communities from Alinen Mustajarvi, Finland, to study Microbial Dark Matter (Phase II) - Alinen... | ecosystem: Environmental > Aquatic > Freshwater >... | reverse complement strand
GCCCCCACCCTCAAGGGTCTGCCCTCCGGCGGCTGGAGCCGTCACGCCGTGACCCTGCGCTTCGTCGCTACCCCGGCGCCCGGCGGCGCCCCCGTCGCCTATACCGAGTACCGCCTCGGCAGCGGCGCCTGGACGCGCGGCGCCAAGGTGACCATCCGCCGTCAGGGCGAGACGCGCCTCGAGTGCCGCGCCGTCGACACGCTCGGCGACGTCGGCGCCACGAGCAGCGCCACGGTGCACATCGATGGCAGCGTGCCCCGGGTCACCGACTACGGTCACCCGGCGGCCTCTGCGGGCCACGCGGCGCGCTTCACCTTCCGCGTCACCGACGCCGGCAGCAGCTGGGTCACCGCCAAGCTGGCGATCACCCGCTACGGCGTGCCCGTCAAGCAGTACGACCTCGGGCGCATCGCCACCGGGCGCCAGAGCGCGACCGTGACCTGCGCGCTGCCGGTCGGCACCTGGTGCTGGCGCGTCGTCGTGCACAACGCGGCCGGCACCCGCGGCCTCGGCGGCTGGCACTACCTCGAGGTCGCTCCGGGCGCGCGCGGGCACAAGCGCAGGTAGAGCGGGACGAGAAGCGCGTGAACGGCGGGGCGGGCGGCCGGAAGAGCCGCCCGCCCCGCCGCACGTACGCGGCCTGTCCGAGGACGCCGGCCTGCCCGACTGACGCAGGGCCGGGTCGGTCGACGCGGGACCCGCCCGGCCTGCATCACGCCGCGCGCCGCGGTCACCGCGAGCCGGCGGCTTCTCCCGTGAAGATCGCGTTGGCCAAGAGGCGGAAGGTGCCGTCGGTGGCGGCGCGGAACGCGGGCATGGGTCCGAAGTACGTGACGCGGCCGGCACCGAAGGCGCCGTGCACGATCACGGGCTGCCCGGCGGCGCCGGCCGGCGCCGGCGACGCCGCCCACCAGCCGGCCTGGAAGAACTTGTCCGCGTAGGTCGCGTCGACGCTCACGCCGGCGCCGAGGCCCGTGAACCACGCCGGCGGGAAGGCGAAGGTGGAGCCGGAAGCGCTCAGCCCGGCCGCGATGAGGCTGCCGGGCTGGTAGTCGGTGACGGCCAGCGCGTTGGTGTACGAGGACGGGCCGTCGATGCTCCACGTGGGCCCGCCGTTCACGGTCACGTCGAGCAGGCCGGGGATGTACGCGTAGGGCCCGTTGGCGATGTAGGCGCCGCCGGCCGCGACCCACGCGCGGATGGCGGACTGCTGGGCCGCGCTGAGGCCGTCGACGTTCGCGTCGTCGAGCACCAGGACGTCGTAGCGGGCGAGACGGCTGAAGTCGTGGATCACCGTCGCGTCAAAGCCGAGTTCGGCAAGGACGAAGCGCGTGGGGCCGTCGTAGTACACGGCCACTGTGGGCCGGCCTATCGCCTGCAGGGTGGCGCCGGCCGGATCGGCGGACGCGAACGACACCGAGAAGCGGCGCGCCGCCGTCACGATCGCGGCGCGCTGCGCCGCCGCACGGACGACGAACGCGCCCAGCGGGAGCGCGCCGGCCGCCGTCACGCGCGAGACGCCGAGCCCCTGCGCGACGAGCGCGTTGGCCGCGCGCACGGCCTGGTCGGAGGCGGCGGGCAGCACGTAGTCGGGGCCCGCGCCGGCCACCGATCCGCCGGGATCGGGCGCGCCCGTTGCGGGCGCCGCGGCGTAGCCGAACGGCGCGCTCGCCGCGGCCCGGTCGAAGCCCCAGTTCTCGGGCAGCTGCCAGGCCATGGAGTCGTAGACGTCGGTCGCCGCCGCGCTCATGTCCTGCCCGTGCCAGAGGAGGGCGTTGGCGAGCCCGCGCAGAGGCTGGCGCAGCGGCACGATGTAGGTGCCGGCGGGGTACGAGGTCGGCGCGCTGAACGCGGCCGTCGCGCGTTCCACGCGGATGCCGTCGCGCAGCAGGAGCCGCACCGCTTTGCGCGCTTCGTCCGGGCTCTTCTGCAGCGCCGGATCGACCGGGATCACGTAGGCGAACGGGAACGCGAGCGGCGCCGGGACGTCGGCCGAGGCCGGCTGGGAGGCGCCGCGCTCGGCCCGCAGGAAGCGCGCGACCTGGTCGCGGAGCAGGTTCGCGCGGTGGCCGGCCGCGTAGCTCGCCGCCTCCCAGGCGGCGTAGTAGTGGGCGTTCACGCCGGCCGTCGTGCGCGTCGAGGTCTCCACCGTCTGCGCGACGAGGCCGTAGAACATCGCCGTCTGCGGCGCGTAGAACGGCTCGTAGTCCTCGAAGACGAAGTGGTAGCCGAGGACGGCCGAGATCTGGCGCTGGTCGGTGTAGGCGATCTCGGCGCGCACGTGCGTGCGCGCGCGGACGAGGCGCTTCTGCGCCTGCGCCAGCGGCAACGCGTTGCGGATCGCGAGGTCCCAGTCGTAGTTGGGGTCGTGCGGCGCGGTGCTCGGGTCGAGGATCATCAGCGGGTCGTAGTAGCCGTGCAGGTCCTCGAAGACCGCAGGGTGCCACTGCTTGAGGAGCCCCACGAGCGCCCTCGTCTCCGGCTGCGACTGAGTGACCAAGTCGCGGTTGAGGTCGAAGCCGGCGGCGTTCTCGCGGGTGCCGGCAACGCGCCCGTCCGGGTTGGCGCAGGCGTTGATGAGGATCACGTCGTTGCGCAGGATGCGCTCGGTCGATGCGTCGTGCCCGAAGGCGAGCTTGCGCAGCAGGCGCAGGCCGGCGTCGACGCCGGTGACCTCGTCGCCGTGGATGCTGCAGTCGATGAACACCGGTACGCGCAGGTCACCGCCCTGATTGAGCATCGCCAGGGCGGCGGCCGGATCCTGCAGTTGAAGCCGCACGAAGCGCAGCCAGCGCGCCTTGGCGGCCGCAGTGGCCCAGGGCCGCTGGACCGTGACCAGCCACAGCGGCCGGCCGCCGGCGGAGCGGCCGAACTGGCCGACCGAGACGCGGGCGCTCTGCCGGTCGATCTGCGCGAGGATGCGGCCGAGCTGCGCGTAGGTGGTGAAGCCCGGGTACGGCCGCGCGCCAGCCCCGCTCGCCGCCGCGCTTGCGGCCGCCGGCATGGCGCCGGCGCGCGGCGCGCCGGCCGCGCCGGCGAGCGCGGCGAGGCAGAGCAGCGCGAGGACGAGCCTCCTCAAGAGGCGTCCGGAGATGAGCGGCGGTCTCAGCGGCCGGACCGGGTCAGAACTTGCCGACGAGCTTCATGATCCAGCGGTGCGGCGCGTGCGCGCTGAAGCCCGGCTTGTTGTACATCACGGCGCAGTGCCCGGTGATCACCTTGAGCCCGCGTTTCTCGGCCTCGGCGAGCGCCTCCGGCGTGTCGGTCATCTGGTGGATCCAGATCTGCTCGACGCCGGCGTCGGCGGCCTTGGCGACCCATCCGGCGGTCTCCTCTTTGGGCACCTCGAGGATGGCCGCCTCGACCGGGACGGGCAGGGTGGCGAAGTCCGGGTACGCCTTGTCGCCCAGCACCTCGCCGCTGCCGGCGTCGATGGGGTAGACCGTCTTGCCCTGCTCCTTGAGCGCCTGATAGGTGATCTTGGGGAACGCCTTCTTGCTCCTCTGACGCCCCACGACGGCATACGAGCCGCTGTCCCAGAATCGTTCGCACTCGGAAGGCATGGCCCCTACCTCCTAGATCGATTGACCGTAGCCCTGCGCCGGCGCGAGCACCTCGGGGTAACTCGCGCGCAGGGCGCTGCGGACTTCATAGCACAAGTGGCACTCGTCGGCGTAGAGCTCGCGCGCGGGGACGTGACCGTGCTCGCGCGCCAGCGCCCACGGGCCGCCGGCGTGGATCTCGCGGACGACCGGCCGCCGGGCGGGGTCGTAGGACTCGAGCACGGCGGGCAGGCCGCCGGGGCCGAAGACGTTGCCGGCGCTGATGCCCTGGCAGAGCTGCAGCTCGCCGTCGCAGCCGACGTGCGCGCGGCCGGGGTCGGCGAAGTCCTCGAAGGGGCAGCTGACGAGCGTCTCCGGCGGCCGGGCCGCTCGCCCGGGGGCGAGCTCCACGGCCGCCCTGCCCTTGCACATGATCTCGCCGACGTCCTCGCCGAGGCAGAGGCCGGGCACGTCGAGGCAGGCGGCGGCGCCGACCTCGAGCACAGCCATCGGCAGGCCGAGCTCCTGCGCCGCCAGCACCGCGTTGCGCAGGTGCTCCTCGTCGGCGTCCTCGACAAAGTAGGCGTAGGAGGAGAGCGAGAGGTCGCTGATGCCGAGCTCGACGAACGGCTCCAGCCACAGACGGGCGTCCGCGGGCGAGGTAGCCCAGAAGCAGTTGCTGACCATGCCCCACTCGAGCCCGCGCTCGCGGGCGTGCTGCGCCGCCGCGAGCACCACCGGGTACGCCAGCATGGGCTCGCCGCCCTCGAAGTAGACGCTGCCGACGCCGCACGCCGCCGCCTGGTCGATGACGCCGGTGAGCTGCGCCAGCGTCATCGCGCCCTCGGCCTCCGGCGACCCCCACACGAAGCAGTGGTCGCACGAGTACGTGCAGCGGTAGGTGACGAGGAAGTGGATGCCGTCGAGGCGGATGCCCATGAGGGGAGTGTACGCCCGCGCGGGGGTCGTCGCGCAGGCGGCGTGTTGGCGCGGCGGCCTAGAGCCGCGAGCGGAAGGCCGCGACCTCGGGTGCGAACCAGTCGCCGGCCGCGTTCCTGATCCCGGTGTAGTCCTTGAAGTACCGGGAACTGTTGGCCGTGGCGTGGCCGACGACGTCGGCGGTGCGGATGCCGAAGCGGGCCTGCAGGTAGCGCACCAGGCGTAGCCCGGCGTCGATCTGCTTGGGGCGGTTCAGGATCTGCTGGTCCATCCAGCGCCCGCTGTGGCCGGCGCTTTCCTGCACGAACTCGATGCCGAACGACTTCCAGTTCATGCCGATGCAGTGGCGGGCACGGTAGTCCAGCGGCATGAGTTGATAGATGGTGCCATCCTTGTCGACGATGAACTGCGCCGAGACGCCGGGCTTCTCGGACTTCCCGTTGAAGACGTAGGCGGTGTTGGCGTTGAAGGTGTTCCAGGCGCTCTGCCAGTCGGCGCCGTCGGTGTGGTGCAGCACGATCGCCTTCGGGTCCGTCAGCAGGTAGGTGTGCTGGTGGTAGTGGCGCTGGGAGTAGTCGGCCATCTGTGCCTTGCGGCTCGCGCCGAAGGCGATGTACTTCTGGACGATCGGCGGCCGCGGCGCGACGGAGCGTGCCGCCGCGGCGCTTGCGGACGACGCGGCGCGCGCCGGCGAAACCGCGGCGCTCGCGCCGGGCGCTTGCGCGAGCGTGAGGGCCGCGACCAGGCTCGCGCAGAGCGCGAGCGCCATCGCGGCCGTGATCGTGATGCGGGTCCGCTTCGACATGCGCAGAAGTATACGCCGCCCGCCGCCCCGAGCTAAAGTGGCCGCCCGTCTTTCGCCGATACGGTTCGTGCACTGCATCCGCGAAAGGAGAGCCATGTCGCTCCAGGACGATCTGATCGCCGCCGGCGGAGCCTCGCCGGTGGTGCTGCAACCACAGAAGGACGGCATCCTGACCGGGGAGGCCGTGCTGGCCGAGCGCAAGTCGTTCCTCAGCAAGAAGAAGCTGACCTACAAGTGCAAGGCCCGGGTCGACGACGGCGCCCGCACCGTGCGCTTCTGGGAGATGCTCATCGAGAGAGGCTCGGGCGTCTCGAGCGGCGGCGACGACTTCGCGCCCGGCGCCGGCTTTTCCGCCGGGACGTACAAGACGGGCGGCAAGGAGCGCTCCGGCAGCATCGAGGAGGTCTCCCGCCTGTTCGGCAAGGACTACGACTACGCGTGGGACTACGCCGCCCTGCGCAACGCCTTGCGCGGCGTCGCCGAGGCGGCCGGCTACGGATTCGAGGTGGTCCTCAACCCGAAGTCGGTGTGAGCCCGCGGGGCGGAACCGGTGCTGGCGCGCAAGGCGCAACGGCTAGGCCGTGAAGCCTCGGGGGTAAATCCAACTCACAGACCCTGCCGCCGATACTGACCGCAGGATGCCGCCGCTCCCCGCCGGGGATGCGGCGGCAACGCGTTGCGGGCGTCCGAGGGGGCCGCCCGGGAGCCGAGTCAAAGGAGCTTGCCATGTCGCACGCCCTCGTTCACTCCGTCCCGCGTTCTCGCGGCAGACACGGCCCCGTGAGTCGGGCTCCACACGCGCGGCGGTGGCGCTTCGCCCTCGCCGCCGTCCTGGCGCTGCTCCTGCTGCTCGCGTGCGTGGGCGTCGGTGCGGCCACGGCCGGCGCCACTCCGCCCACCATCGTCCCCTACACCGGCCTCGACGGCACGGTGCTGCCCAACGTCCCGCAAGCGGTGACGGCGGGCACGCCGACGACCTTCCTCATCACCCCCGCCCCGACCTTCCACGTCGCCGACGTCAAGGTCGACGGCGTGTCGGTGGGAGCGGTCGAGACCTACACCTTCGCCAACGCCACCGCGGCCGACCACACGATCGTGGCGACCTTCGCCGCCGACGCCATGGTGCCGTGGCAGTTGCAGCAGCCGCTGCCGACCGGCGCGTTCCTCGGCGGCGTGGCGTTCACGGATGCCGATCACGGCTGGGCCGCAGGCGGCGGCCTCGCCGCGCTCGGCCTCGCTGCCCCTGGGAGCGTGCGTGCCGCCAACGGCTTCATCGGCCTCGACACGGCCTCGACACTCATCGTGAGCAGCGACGGCGGCGCGACGTGGAAGCCGCGCAGCGGCCTGCCGGTGAGCGTCAGCGGCGGCCCCACGGCCCACGGGCTCAGCGCGAGATCGGGCGCTACAGGCGTCGCCTCGTGGGGCAGCGGGGCGAGCGCTTCCCTCTGCATCACCGGCTCGAGCTACGGGGCGGGCTCCTCCAACGTGGCGTACAGTCACGACGGCGGCGCCACGTGGACCGGCGTCGACATGTACGGCCAGCTCCTCGGCGACTACCCCGGGCTTGACTATGTCCTCCTCAGGGACGTCAAGTTCACCAGCGCCACGCACCTGTGGGCCGCGGGAGCGGTCGAGGTCTACACCGGCTCGGCCTACTATGAAGTGGCGATCGTCGTGGAGAGCAACGACGGCGGCGCCACCTGGCACAAGGCCTTCGACCTCGGCGAGGTGACCAGCCACGACACGTTCTTCACCGGTCTCTCCGCGACCGACGGCAGCCACTGCTGGGTCGCGGGCGCCGACTACGACTACAGCCACTCCCCGTGGACCGAAGCGCCCATCATCTACGCGACCAGCGACGGTACGAGCTGGCACACGCAGTCTGCCGGCATCGCGGCCGACGATGCGCTGCTCTACGACGTCGCGATCTCGAGCGACGGGTCGCATGGCGTGGCCGTGGGCCAGGACCTTGTCGCCCACGGCGCGGTCGTCTATGCGACCAACGACGGCGGGGGCACGTGGACCAGGCAACCGGCCATCACCGGGCTGGCCGGGTCGTTCCTGACCGCGGACGTCTTCGCGACCTCGACGAGCGCGGTCGCCGTCGGCTACAAGGGCGAGGTGCTGCGCGGCTCCGTCAGTGGGAGCGACTGGACGTGGAGTCTCGGCCAGAGCGCGAACGCGGTCACCTTGGCCGGGGTCGCCCCGACCGGCGCCACCGGCAAGCTCTGCGTGGCGGGCGTCGGCGGAGACCTCCAGACGAGCGCCGACGGCGGCGTCACCTGGACGTACCGTGGCGCCCTGACCGGCGACGACATCAACGCCGTGAGCAGCCTCGACGCGTCGCACGGCTGGGCGGTCGGCTACGACAACGCCGGCTTCGCGATGTTCGCCGCAACCAGCGACGGCGGCGCGACCTGGACGGAGAAGACTGCGCTGACAGACGCCGGTAGCCACTTGTACGACGTGGACTTCGCCGGCGCCCAGCACGGCTGGGCCGTAGGCGACATCATCCACGGCACCAGAGTCGCCCTCGTGTGCACCACCAGCGACGGCGGTGCGACGTGGTCCCAGGCCCCGCTCGACGCGTTCCCCGCGCTCTACGCTGTCGACTTCTTCGACGCCACGCACGGCTGGGCGGTCGGCGAGCAGGGCGCGATCATCCGCACGCTCGACGGCGGCACCACGTGGAAGGCGCCGACGACCATGCCCACGCTGACTGCCGAGGCCTGGCTCAACGGTGTCAGCTTCGTCGACGCCACGCACGGCTGGGCGGTCGGCAGCCAGTACGACGCGACCACCCTCACCAACAAGGCCGTGATCCTCGTGACCTCCGACGGCGGCGACACGTGGACGGCGCAGAGCGCCGGCGTCGACGCCTACTCGCTGAACGGTGTCTCGTTCGCCGACGCCACGCACGGCTGGGCGGTCGGCTACAGTGAGGACAGCACCTACGTCGACTCGCCGGTCATCGTCGCGACGAGCGACGGCGGGGCTCATTGGGCCGCACAGACCGTGCCGGCCGTCACGCCCGCGGGCGCGACGATCAACGCGATGGCGGACGTCAAGTTCGTCGACGCCCAGAACGGCTGGGCGATCGGCAGGCCCCAGACCAGACTTGCCGGGGCCCGCGGCATTCCGCCGGTGCGCACTCTCTCCTCGGTCATCCTCGTGACCCACGACGGGGGCGCGACCTGGGCGCAGGACGGGGATGCCTGGGCCAACACGACCCTCGTCGCACTCGACGCGTCCAGCAACGGCCACGCCTGGGCCGTGGGCTACAACGGCACCATCCTCAGCCATCCCATGGTGCCGCCGACGACCACGGTCGAGGGCGTCCCGTCGAACTGGGTGCGGCGCACCGTGAGGCTGACGTTCACCGCCACCGCGTCTGTCGGCGGCGCACCCGTCGCCTACACCGAGTATCGCGTGGGCACGGGCGCCTGGACCAAGGGCACGAGCGTGAGCATCAAGCCGCAGGGCGTGACCACGGTCGAGTACCGCTCCGCCGACACGGCCGGCAACGTCGAGGCGGCCAAGAGCTGCCAGGTACGGATCGACAAGACCAAGCCGACGGTGCGCGACATCGGCCGGCCGCAGGCCTGGACTGGCGGCAACGCGCGCTTCCTGTACAAGCTCGGCGACCGCTACGCGACCAGCCTCAGGGCCAAGCTGGTGATCACGCGTTACGGCGGCCACAGGGTCACCAAGAAGCTCGGCTGGCGGCCCGTCGGCCGGCGGCTGTTCGCCACCTGGCACTGCACGCTGCGGACCGGCAGCTACAGCTGGCGCATCGTGGCGACCGACCCGGCCGGCAACCGCACGGCCGGCAAGTGGCACTTCCTGGACGTCTACCCCGGCGCACACGACCGCAGGTAGACGGCGGGACAAACATACGACCGCAGGTAGACGGCGGGACAAGCGCGTGAAGACGGGGCGGGCGGCCGGAAGAGCCGCCCGCCCCTGCGAGGCTCTTCTTCGCCGGCCCCGAGAGCCTCCTCAGCCGCCCCCGCGAGACTCCCCGCCCCTTCCCGGCTCCTCTGGGCACTCCTCCTTGGACGGACGACCTAGTCAAGCCCGGCGGTAATGGGCCGATACTTCATCCAGGACTCCGACAGAAGGCCGCCGAGAATCGCACTCCCGGCACGCAACGGACGCCGGGGCACGCACAGTCACCAACGAGAGGGATCCCATGAGCCGTCGTCAAGCCGGCGAGACCGGAGAGAGCGTCTTCGCGGCGGCGCGCGGCACGTACCGCCGCCTGCCTCAGTTGCTCGTCCTGCTCGCCCTCGTCCTCACCGCGGCTCTCTGCGCAGTCGCGCCGGCCGAAGCCGCCAGCCCCTGGAAGGCGCAGGCCTCGGGGACGGAAGAAGGCCTCACTTCGGTGACCTTCGTGAACGCCAGTCTGGGCTGGGCGGTCGGTGACAACGGCACCATACTTCACACGACCGACGGCGGCGGCACCTGGACGCCGCAGGACTCGGGTACGACGACTGGGCAGCCCGTCAGCGTGTGTTTTGCCGACAAGGACACCGGCTGGATCGCTCTGTCCTTCTCGACTGGGTCTGTCGGCTTCCTGCGCACCATCGACGGTGGCGAGCACTGGACTTCGCAGACCAAGGGCACCAACAACCGCTGGCTCGACGACATGGACTTCGTCGGTGCCAGCAACGGCTGGGCTGTGGGGTGGGATTGGTCCGGCGGCGGCGCTGTCATCTACAACACCGTCGACGGCGGGGCTTCCTGGAGCCCTCAGGTGGCGGGTACGCAGGAGGCGCTACGAGGCGTCGACTTCGTCTCCGCCAGCGTCGGCTGGGTCGTGGGCGACTACGTCATCCGGAAGACCGAGGACGGCGGCGAAACCTGGGCCGCCCAGACCGTCGGCGTTCCGGAGGAGTCCTACTTCGATGATGTCTGTTTTGTCGACGCCTCCCATGGCTGGGCGGTGGGTTTCTCGGGCATCATCCTGCACACCGACGACGGTGGCGCGAGCTGGAGCGCTCAGACGTCGGGCACTACGGCCGAGTTGAACGCCGTCGCCTTCACCGACGCCAACAACGGCTGGGCGGTGGGCACTGACTACGGTGGGGACACGCGCGTCATCCTGCACACCACCGACGGCGGCACGACCTGGAGCCCCCAGGCCTTGCCCGCTATCGCTACCTCAGGATCCCTCCGGGGACTCGCGGCCTTCGACGCCACCCACGCATGGGTGGCCGGCGACGGCGGCACCATCCTTACTTACGACCGTCCCCACACCTGGACCGGCGCCGGCCTGACCGACGCCGAGACCCCGGCCCCGGACCCCAACTGGAGCAACCCGGACAACTGGGACACGCACACTGTCCCCAGCGACGGCGACAGCCTCGTCTTCAGCGGTAAGACCCAACAAACGAACACCAACGACTTCCCGGCCGACACCAGCTTCGCCTCGGTGAGCTTCACAGAGGCCGGGTTCAGCATCTCCGGCAACTCGCTCACGCTCAGCGACGGGATCACCGCCTCGGGCGACACCACGTGGGGCCTCGACACCGCGCTGGGCGCCGACCCGTTGCTCACGGTGAGCAGCGGCCTCCTCACCTTCACTGGCGACATCATCACGCCTGAGGCCGGCAATCTGGACGTCGCTGGCGCCGGGAACACCACGATCAGTGGCGTGATCGACGGCTACGGTGGTCTGACCAAGACCGGCACCGGCACCCTCACGCTCTCCGGCGACAACACCTACCTGGGGGTCACCACGATCAGCGCCGGCACCCTCAAGCTGGGCGCCAGCGAGGCTATCCCCAGCGGCACCGATGCAGGCGCCGTGGTCATCGGCGCGGACGGCACCCTCGACTTGAGCGGCTTCAACCAGACGGTCAACGCTCTGCTCGATGCGGACAAGGGAGGCGCCGGCACGGTCGACAACGTCGGCAGCGGCGCGTCCACTCTGACCGTCGACGATGTCGACGAGGCGTACAGCGACGTCTTCTCCGGCGTCATCACCGACAGCGGCACCGGCACGCTCGCCCTGGTGAAAGCCGGCTGGTCCGACCTCACGCTCTCCGGCGCCAACACGTACACCGGCGGCACGACGATCGAGGGCGGCTGGCTCATTCAAGGCAGCGCCACCGCGCTCCCGAGCGGCGGCGACGTCACGATCAGCAACACCAGCGATCCCTTTGATTCCGAAGCAGTCGGCTTCGACCTTGCCGGCAACGACGCGACCATCGGCGCTCTCAGCGGCAACGGCATGGTCGACAACAGCGGTGATGCCGACGTCATCCTCACCGCGGGCTCCGACTCCGACAGCGAGTTCTCCGGCATCATCACCGACTGGGGAGGGGACCCCTCTAGCCTCGCCCTCACCAAGACCGGCGCCGGTACCCTCACGCTCTCCGGCACGAGCACCTACACGGGTGCCACCACCGTGAACGAGGGCGTGCTCAGGGCCACCGCGGCGACCGCGGTGCCCGCGGACTCGGACCTCAGCATCGCCGACGGCGCCACGTACTTCTGCGACTTCCACCCCCGCAGCACGGCCACGGTGGCCGGCGACGTCAGCGGCCCCATTGGTTCCACGCTGCAACTGAGCAAGTACTCGACGCTTTCCCTGGGCGGCGACGGCACGGACTTCAAGGGCACCGCGACGGTCGACGGGTCGGGCTTTGATCTGGGCGTGCTCGTGGTGGCGGACGGCGCGTCGTTCGGCGGCACGCTGGAGGGCACTGGCGCCGTGGGCGGCGGCGGCGAGATCTCCGCCGGCTTCGGCAGCATCGCCTACGTGTTCCCCGGCCTGCACGGATGGCAGCAGCCAGGGCCAGACACGCTCTTCTACCCGGTGATGGAGGTCTCGACCCTGCACAGCGCCGCCACCACCTGGAGCAACAGCCAAGCCCTCGGCGTGGCCATGACCGATGCGACCGGCGACGCCGGCGTCGGCTACGACCAGGTGCAGATCGACGGCGACCTCACCATCGACTCCGGCTCCACGATCGTCGTTGCCCCGGTGAGCGGCCACGACGGGTCGATTGGCCTCTGCGACCACTTCTACTCCGCCACGGCCGGCCGCTGGCATGTGCTCCGCGCCAGCGGCGCCATCACCGGCTTCGACGAGGCGACGCCCTTCGTGAGCACGAAGCTGTTCTACAACAGATTCGACGGCGAGTTCACGCTCGAGCAGGGCAGCCAGAAGGTCGGCGACACGACCTACGCGACTGTCGACCTCGTCTACACGCCGGTCCCCGACACCCACACCTGGACCGGAGCCGGCGACGACAGCCTGTGGAGCAACCCGGAAAACTGGGTGGAGGAAACGGCGCCGAGCAACGGCGACAGCCTGGTCTTCCCGGCTTTTGCCTACCGGTTCGACAGTGAGAACGACCTGCTGGACACCGTGGGCTCGGTGAAGTTCACCAGTTCCCCCTACGACAGTCCCGGCTACCTCGTCACTGGCGACGCGCTCACCCTCACCGGCGACATCACCCAGACCGGCACAACGAACCAGACCGGTGAGCTGATGAACACGTGGTCCATCGCCACCACCCTGAGCGACGCGCCGCACACAGTCACCGTCGAGACACTGTCAAACGCGCTCCAAGTGCAGCTCGAGTTCAGGGGCGTCATCAGCGGCCCCGGAAGCCTGATCAAGGCGGGAAACCGATCCCTCCTTCTCTCCGCTGCCAACACCTACGCGGGCGGCACCACGGTCAACTGCGGAGCGCTGCTCCAGAATGCGCTGCACGCGCTCCCCGTAGGCGGCGACGTTGCAGTCAACGCCAACCCATCCGACCCCCGCCTGATACGAAGTGCCATCTTCCTGGGCGGCCACGACACGACCATCGGCGCGCTCAGCGGCACCGGCACCGTGGACAACACGACGAGCGTTGATGACCCCTTCACGCTCACCGTGGGCTCTGCCGCCGACAGCATCTTCTCCGGCGTCATCAAGAACACCGCCGGCACCCTCGTCCTCACCAAGACCGGCGCCGGCACCCTCACGCTTTCCGGCGGCAACACGTACGCCGGCGGCACTGAGATCGCCGACGGCGTGCTGCGGCTGGGCAGCCAGGCGCTCCCCGAAGGCGGCGACGTCGCGGTCAGCACACCCGGCATCCTCGACTTGAACGGCTACTCCGCGACCGTCGGCGCCCTCAGCGGCAACGGCAGGGTGACCAACGGCGACGTGGCCAACGTCTACCTCCACGCGGGCTCCGCCGCGAACAGCAGCTTCTCGGGCGTCATCCAGGACGGCGAAGGCGCAGTCGCTCTTACCAAGAACGGCAGCGGCACCCTCGCGCTCGACAAGCGAAACCATTACACGGGCGACACCACGGTGAGCAGCGGCGACCTGGAGGTGGTCGGCGAGGGCGTTATCGATGAGGGAAGCACCGTCACCGTGGCCGCGGACGCCACGCTCGGCGGCACCGGTTACGTCGCCAGCCCCGTTACCGCGGATGGCAACCTCTCGCCCGGCGACGGGGGCGGACGGGTCGGCACCCTCACCACCGGCGCCGAGACGTGGAGCGGCGGCGGCAGCTACACCGTCGATTTCAGCTACTTGGACGGTCCACCCGGCACGGCCTGGGACCTGCTAGACAGCACAGGCGACCTGACGGTCGCGGCTTCCAGCGAGAACGCGTTCACTGTCAGGCCGGTCGACGGCGCCGAGGACAAATTCGATCCCGCCCAGAGCTATGCGTGGGAGATCGCTTCGTTCGGGAAAGTCCTCGACGCCGGACTGCTCACCGACAAGGTCACCGTCGACGCCACAGGCTTCGGTCCCGACCTGGCAGGCGGGACGTTCGGCGTGGAGCAGCGCGGTGACGGCAACAGCGAGGTGTGGCTCGTGTTCACGCCCGTCCTCGACACCCACACCTGGAGCGGGCTCGCGAGCAGCGACAACTCCTGGAGCGACTCCGCCAACTGGGTCGATGATGCCGTGCCGAGCGATGGCGACAACCTGGTCTTCCCGGTCGATGCCGACCGGCTCAACAGTGAAAACGACCTGCTGGACACCGTGGGCTCGGTGACCTTCACCGGCTCGGGCTACCACGTCAGCGGCGACGCGCTCACGCTCAACGGCGACATGACCCAGACCGGCGACGCGATCAACAACTGGTCCATCGCCACCACCCTGACCGGTGGCGATGCGTGGGAGCACACGGTCACCGTCGAGACCGACCCGACCGGCTCTCCGTTCGCAAGTCTCCAGCTCAGCGGCGCCATCAGCGGCGACGGGAGCCTGACCAAGGCGGGAAACCGATTCCTCGTTCTCTCCGCTGCCAACACGTACGCGGGCGGCACCGTGGTCGACCGCGGAGCGCTGCTCCAGGGTGCGCGGCACGCGCTCCCCGAAGGCGGCGACGTCGCGGTCAGCGCGCCCGGCACCCTCGACTTGAACGGCTACTCCGCGATCGTCGGCGCCCTCAGCGGCGACGGCACGGTGACCAACAGCGGTGGCGGGGGGGAAGCCGACTCTCGCCTCATGGCGGGTTCCGCCGCGGACAGCACCTTCTCCGGCAGCATCACCGACTCGACGGCTGTCGACGGCTACATCCTCGCCCTCACCAAGCGCGGCGCCGGCACCCTCACGCTCTCCGGCGCCAACACCTACGCGGACGCCACCAACGTGAACGAAGGTACGCTTCAGGTGGACGGCTCCCTCGCCGCGAGCAGCGCGGTCACGGTGGAGTACGGCGCCACGCTCGGCGGCAACGCGACCACCGCGGGCACCGGCACCGTCGCGGGCACCGTGGACGTGGGCGGCATCCTCGCGCCCGGCGCCAGCCCCGGCACCCTCCACACTGGCGCCGAGACTTGGGAAGCCTCGGGCAGCTACACCGTCGAGATCGACGATGCGACCGGCACGGCCGGCACTAACTGGGATCTGCTCGCCAGTACCGGTGGCCTCACGCTCGGGGCCCCTAGCGACAGCACGTTCACCATCAGGCTGGTCTCCGTCGGCGAGGCTGTGGGCTTCGTTCCCACCCAGAGCTATGCGTGGAAGATCGCTTCGTTCGGGACAGACCTCCAGCCCGGCCTCCTCACCGACAAGGTCTACGTCGACCACGAAGGCTTCGATTTCGAGCCGGAAGGCGGGACCTTCGGCGTGGAGCAGCGCGGTACCGGCCACAATGAGGTGTACCTCGTGTTCACGCCGGCCGCGCCCACCGTCACCAGCTTCACCCCGCCCTCGGGCCCGGTGGGCACGACCGTGACCATCACCGGGACCGGCTTCAGCGCCACCGCCGCCGACAACGCGGTCAAGTTCAACGGCGGCGCGGCGGTCACGCCCGCTACCGCCTCGGCCACGCAGCTCACGGTGGTCGTGCCCGCCGGCGCCACCAGCGGCACGATCAGCGTCACCACCGGCGGCCAGACCGGCACCACCACAAGCGACTTCACCGTAGCGACCCCGACCCCCACGCCGACCCCGACGCCGACCCCCACGCCGACCGCGCCGCCGGTCACCACCGTCAAGGGCCTGCCCCGCGGCTGGAGCCGCCGCGCCGTGACCCTGCGCTTCGTGGCTACCCCGGCGCCCGGCGGCGCCCCCGTCGCCTACACCGAGTACCGTCTCGGCAGCGGCGCCTGGACGCAGGGCTCCGAGGTCGTCATCGCTCGTCAGGGCGAGACGCGCGTCGAGTACCGCTCGGCCGACGCGGCCGGCAACGTTGAGGCGGCCAACGGCTGCACGGTGCGCGTCGACAGCGGCGTCCCGCAGGTCACCGGCTACGGTCACCCCTCGGTGCTGCGGCGCGGGAAGGCGCGCTTCGCCTTCCGCGTCACCGACGCCGGCAGCAACTGGGTCACCGCCAAGCTGGCGATCACGCGCTACGGCGTGCCCGTCAAGCAGTACCACCTCGGGCGCATCGCCACCGGGCGCCAGAGCATCTCGGTGACCTGCTCCCTGCCGGTCGGCACCTGGAGCTGGCGCGTCGTCGTGCGCAACCCGGCCGGTACCCGCGGCCTCGGCGGCTGGCGCTTCCTCGATCTCGGCGTCCGCGTCGAACGGGCGATTTCGATCGCCCGCTTCGCCCGCCGGCTGACCGAGGACGAGCGCGTCGACGTCCCTGGCCTCGATTGCCTGCTCGATCTGGCCGACGCCCAGGTCGCCTACCGCGCCCGCTACTTCACCGGATCCGCCCGCCGTCCGGTGATCGACCTGGTGCTGCTCGACATTTCACATCCGAGGTCGGTCGCCTTCCAGGTCGAGGCGATCATCGCCCACCTGAAATGGCTGGAGAAGGCGGCGTCCGAACGCCCGCCGGGACCGGCCGACGAAGCGGCGGCGGCGCTCTGGGACCGGCTGCAGAGCCAGACCGTCGAGAAGCTCACGGAAACCTCGATCCTCGAAATCGAGGGATCGCTGATGGCCATCTCGGACGCCATCACCCGCCAATATCTCGCCGGTCAGGCGCCGACGAGCGAGAGTGCTTGACAATCCAGGCCGTTGTTCCCGATCATGAGCGCCTGCCGTCGCACCAGTTCATCGCCGGCCCGCCAAAGCGGGATGGCAACATGTGCGGACGGTTC
>Ga0073936_10005657_pt1 | contig 16812 bp, 18 predicted proteins | sample AliMusrvi5mmetaG_FD_87041 | JGI IMG/M metagenome (GOLD analysis project Ga0073936, IMG submission 87041) | Freshwater lake bacterial and archeal communities from Alinen Mustajarvi, Finland, to study Microbial Dark Matter (Phase II) - Alinen... | ecosystem: Environmental > Aquatic > Freshwater >... | reverse complement strand
CCGCCGGCATCGAAGCGGATCGCAAGATCCTCTCCGATATCGCCATCCATGACGCAGCAGCGTTCTCGGCAATCATCGCCCAGGCAAAATTGGCCCTCCAAGCCAAAATCGCAGCCAGCGCCGCCTAATCCCGCCAGCCCAATCATCAACCCGCCGTCCGGTGTTCTGCCGGACGGCGGGTTTTTTCGTTTCCAGTGCCGTGGCGGCGCCCGGTGACCGTCTGTGACGGGTGCTACCCTCACAGACGGGATGTCCTGTGCTCCCCGACGCGCATGTCAGCAGCGCATTTGGCGGGGAGCGCCGTCATCTTGGCGGCAACGTTCGGCATCTTGCCGAACGGGCATCGTTGGAGCGAGCGGCTTTCACAGGGGGCGGCACCTGAGCGCCCTGGATTTCCTAGCATCGGGTGATTCAGGGATTGACGAATAGGGCTGATTGCCTGAGATTGCGCGGCCTTCGCAGCGCGTGAGGCCAGATCACGATCTAACAAATCAAACTTTCCCCAAGCCAGCCCATGATCCACGAAACCTCGCAAGCACCCAGCGGCCGGCCAGCGATGGCCTCCTATGATTTCAACGAGCGGCCGTTTCTCGTATTTTGGGAGATCACCCGTGCCTGTGCGCTGGCCTGCAGCCATTGCCGGGCCGAGGCCCAGGCGCGCCGCCACCCGAATGAGCTGGATTCGGCCGAAGCGAAGCATTTGATCGGCCAACTGGCGGAATTGGCTCCGCCGATGCTCGTGATCACCGGTGGGGATCCGCTGATGCGCCGCGACGCGATGGACTTGGTGCGTGAAGCCACCGCCGCAGGTCTGCACGTCGGCCTCAGCCCGTCTGCCACCGAACTATTGATGCGGGCGGATTTCGCAGAGATTAAGGCCGCCGGGGTCAAACGCATGTCGCTGAGCCTCGATGGTGCCACCCGCGAAACCCATGACGCATTCCGCGGCGTTAGTGGCACTTTTGATCGCACGATCGAAGCCGTCCACCGCTCGCATGCGGTCGGCCTCGACCTGCAAATCAACACCACCCTCACCCGTGGCAATCTCGGCGAGTTCGAGGCATTTAAAAATTTGATGTTCGAGCTCAAACCGGCGATGTGGAGCGTGTTTTTGCTGCTGCCGACCGTGCGCGCCGGGCTGGCCGATTTACCGGATGCCGCTGATATTGAGCGGGTATGCGAGGAAATGGCTGAACTGGTGGGCAAAGCGCCCTTTGCGGTCAAGACCACCGAAGGCCACCATTTTCGACGGGTGCTCATGCAGAAAATGGGTGCAAAAGGCCGCACGATGCAGGGCATGCGTTCCCCGCAGGGCATCCGCGACGGCCGCGGCGTGATGTTCATTTCCCACACCGGCGTGGTTTCTCCCAGTGGCTTCCTGCCCATCGATTGCGGCAACGTCCGCAACATGCATCCCGCCGATGTCTATCGCCATAACCCGCTCTTCATCTCCCTCCGCGATAACGACGCCCTCGGCGGAAAATGCGGCCTCTGCGAGTACCGCAGCGTTTGCGGCGGCTCTCGCTCCCGGGCCTACGGTGTTTACGGCGATCCGCTGGCCGCCGACCCCGCTTGCAACCATTTGCCTCACGGCCACCCCCAAGCCGCCTGCTAATATCCCTCTCCCAATAATAATCCGATGATCAATCTAACAAAATTATGGACCGGTGTGGCGCAGCCCGCCGATGGCTTGCGGTATGGACACGGCGAAGGCGCACAAGTGGCGGCACGCGGCCGCAAGCCGATCGTGGTGTGGAACATCACCCGAACCTGCAACCTTCGCTGTGTGCATTGCTACTCGGATTCCAACGCCCAGCAGTATCCCGGCGAGCTCGATTGGGAGCAAATGCAGGCCGTGGTGGCGGATCTCGCTGCCTATCAGGTCCCGTCGCTCCTGTTTTCCGGCGGCGAGCCGATGATTCACCCACGGTTTTTCGACCTCGTGGACCTGTCCACCGCCGCCGGCCTCAAGCTAACCATCTCCACCAACGGCACCTTGATCACCCCTGAGAAGGCCGCCTTGCTGAAAGCCGCCAACGTCGCTTACGTCGGCATTTCGCTCGATGGCATCGGCCCCGTCCACGATGAATTCCGCCGCAAGGAAGGTGCCTTCGATGCCGCTGTGCGCGGCTTCAAGCACTGCCACGAAGTGCAACAAAAAACCGGCCTGCGCCTCACCCTCACCCGCCACAACGTCGAGAACATCGAGCAAATCCTTGATTTCATCGAAGACCAGCAAATCCAGCGGGTCTGTTTCTATCACTTGGTGCCGGCCGGCCGCGGCAGCGAGCTGCAAGTGCTCGAACCCGAGGAAGCCCGCCATGCCCTCGACACCCTCATCGCCCGCGTCGAAGCCTGGCACAAGCAAGGCATCGACCGTGAATTGCTCACCGTGACCCAACCGGCGGACGGACCCTATCTGTTGGTGCGGATGCAGCGCGAGAATCACCCGAATTTGGAGGAAGCCACCCGCTTGCTGGCGTGGAATGGCGGTGGGGCTAACAGCTCTGGCCGCGGTATCGCCAATATCGATACCCGCGGCGACGTCCATCCCGACCAATTCTGGCAGGATATGTTGTTAGGAAACGTCAAGCAAATGCCTTTCTCCCAAATCTGGGATGGTGCCAACCCCGGCTCCGCAGACATTCTCGCCTCGATCCGCTCCATCGGTTTGCTCTCCCTCGAAGAACGCCAGGCACGCATGAGCGGCCCCTGTGCCGAGTGCAAGTGGTTCAGCATCTGCGGCGGCGGCTTCAGAACCCGCGCCGCCTTTGCCAACTACGGCAGCCTCTGGGGCTCTGATCCCGGCTGCTACCTGCGCCCTGAGGAAATCCGCGCCTGATGCAGAAAACAGAATAGCAGAAAACGCGGAATAATTTCCGGGCAGTCGGTTGAATTTTTGATAAATGGCCGTTGCCAGAGATATATTCCATGCTTATGCAAGGCGCATGACACTGCTTGCCGACAACTCCCTCATCCTCCTCAAAACCCAAGAACTCTGCGCCGCAATCGCTGGAGACCCAACGTTCCTGCAATTTCAAACGCGCATCGAAAAGTTTCTGGATGATGACGCGGCCCGTGCCCAATACAAAGGCACCCATGAGATGGGGGAGAATCTCCATCAAAAGCAACACGCCGGCCTTGAGCTTGGCTCTGAGGAGATCAAGGCCTTTGAAGAGGCTCGCGACGCGCTGTTTGAAAACGCTGTCGCCTGTGAGTTCATGGATGCTCAGCGTGCCTTGGAAACCCTCCGCAAACAAATCACCAAACACATCGGCATGACCCTCGAACTCGGCCGAGTCCCCACTGCCGATGATCTCACCGAATCCTCTGGCGGCTGCTGCGGCGGTGGCGGTGGCGGTTGCGGTTGCCATGACGGCGAGGACGGCCACGGTGGTGGTGGCGGTGGCTGCTGCGGTGGCGGTGGCGGCGATGACGATCACGGCCATGATCACGGTCATGGCGGTGGTGGTTGCGGCTGCCACTGAGAGCGCGGCCACATCTGAGGAGTCTTGTAGCGGCGTGTCTGTGACCGCCGAAGTGCCAATGAGGTGCCCCTTGTCGAGGCGGCGGGTTCATTGGAGATTCATGGGCATCGGCGGTCATAGACACGTCGCTACAATCCTATAAATACTTGCGCGGCTCCTGAGCTTCACAGCGATTTTTTTCAACATGGCACGGTGATTGCTTACCTTCTCCGTCGATCATGTTTCCCTTCTCCGCCCGCCGCGTCGCTTTGTGCGCCAGCTTGCTGCTCCGGTTTGCCCTGTCGGTGGTGACTTGCGGGACGCTCGCCGCCGGGATCAATCCGCCGGTACGCGAGACGATTGCCGCGGCGGTCACTGCCGGTACCCCGGACGAGCAGCGCGAGATCATCCTTACGCTCAAATCAAACCCGACGCCAGAAGCCATCTCGTGGCTGAACAAGTGGAAGGAAGGGGCCATTTTCCTGAATCAGGACGATGCCGGTTCGGCCACCGCACTGCTGTTGACTGGTGCGCCGGATGCTGACGATAGTTATGCCACGATCAAGCTGAGTGATGGCAAACCGATGCTTGCGGCGGATGGCAGCCCGGTGCGGATCAATCCGAAGACCGTGGATTTTGCGGATACCGACTCTGGATTGCGGCGGGCGATGAAAGAGGTGGCGGATCTTGCGGCGCTGGCCGACCCAGATCCGGAGAAGCGAATCCGCGCAATCCAGGATTCGGCCATCGGCCAGAACCCGGACAAATTGCCGGCCCTGGAAGCTCTGAAAAGATTGGAAAAAAATCCCAAGGCGCAGCGGGCACTTGATGAAAGCATGGCAATTATCCAGCTCACGTCCTCGGAACCCGCGCAACGCATCGAGGCATGCAACACGCTTGGCAGCCTCCGCTCGCTCGCCGCCCGTGACATCATCAAAGCGATGGTGTCGGACAGCGATGCCGAGACCGACAAGGAAACCCGGAGTGCCGCGAATCACGCTCTAACGGAAATTGAGACCCATATTGCCGCCATCAACGCCGTCGGCACCGCGTTCCGGGGATTGTCGTTAGGCTCGGTGCTGTTGGTGGTGGCCATCGGACTGGCGATCACGTTTGGCTTGATGGGCATCATCAACATGGCCCATGGCGAACTCATCGCGGTGGGTGCCTACACGACCTATATCATCCAAAACGTCTTCGCCTCAGGCTTGAAATTGTCCCCCTTCGGCGTCTCCATCGCCATCCCGGGCCTCAATCTTCAGTCCGGTGCCAACCTCTACTTCGCCGTTGCCCTGCCCGCCAGCTTCTTGGCGGCCGCACTCGTCGGCCTGCTTCTGGAACGCACGGTCATCCGCTTCCTCTACCGCCGACCTCTCGAAAGCCTGTTGGCCACTTGGGGGATCTCATTGGTTCTCCAACAATTGTTCCGGCTCATTTTTGGTGCGAACAACGTCCAAGTCAACAGCCCGCTCTGGCTATCAGGAAACTGGACGATCAACGACGTGGTGTTTGGTTGGAACCGGGTATTCGTGATTGTTTTCGCGGTGGCGATCATCGCCGTCACTTGGCTCGTGATCAACAAAACCCCGCTCGGCCTGCTCATCCGCGCCGTCATGCAAAACCGCAACATGGCCGCCTGCATGGGCATCCGCACCGAGCGCGTCAACATGCTCACCTTCGCCTTCGGCTGTGGTCTTGCGGGTCTCGCCGGGGCGTTTCTATCCCAGATTGGCAACGTCGGGCCATCGCTTGGGCAGAACTATATTGTTGATGCCTTCATGACGGTCGTCGTCGGTGGTGTGGGCAACATTCTTGGAACTGTCATCAGTGCGCTGGGCATCGGAGTGGCCGATCAGACGTTGCAACAATACCTTGGCAATCCGGTGACCGGAAAAATCCTGGTGCTCGGAGCTATCATCCTGTTTTTGCAATGGCGGCCCGCCGGCCTGTTTGTCACCCGTTCCCGCAGCCTCGATTGACCGATGACCTCCAACCCGATTAGCAGCCGCATCCACGGCCCGATTTTGCTCGTAAGCGCCGTATTTCTGGTGGTGGTGATGCCATGGCTCAACAGTTGCGGGCTCATCGCTGACTTCACACTCAACCTGTGGGGGAAATACCTATGTTATGGAATCATGGCGGTGGCCATCGACTTGCTATGGGGATTCACCGGCTTGTTATGCCTTGGGCAGGCCCTGTTTTTCTCGCTCGGCGGCTACATGATGGGCATGCACCTGATGCTTATGATAGGCAAGCTCGGCCAATACAAGAGTGACCTGCCGGACTTCATGGTGTTTCTCGGGCATACGACACTGCCGGGATTTTGGCAGGCATTTCACTCGTTTCCATTCGCCCTAGCAATGGTGTTTCTCGTCCCCGGTCTGTTGGCTCTGGTCTTTGGTTACCTTGCGTTCCGCTCTCGAATCAAGGGCGTCTATTTCTCGATTCTAACCCAGGCGCTGACCTACGGAGCGGCCTTGTTGTTTTTCCGCAATGACTTATTGATGGGCGGCAACAACGGCTTCACCGATTTCCGCACTCTGCTCGGCTCGGACCTCCGTATCGCCAGCACCCAACGCATCCTATATATATGCACGGCATTGCTGTTAGTCGCGGTGGTCGCCGGTTGCAAATGGCTGACAAATTCCCGGTTTGGCCTGATCCAGCGTGCCATCCGCGATTCGGAGAACCGCGTGCTGTTCTCCGGCTACGCCACCGCCAACTTCAAACTCTTCATCTTCGTCACCAGCGCCATGATCGCCGCAACAGCAGGCGCTCTCTATGTCCCGCAGGTCGGCATCATCAACCCTAGCGAAATGACCCCCGAAAAATCCCTGGAAGCCGTCGTCTGGGTCGCCCTAGGCGGCCGCGGCAGCCTCTACGGCCCGGTGCTCGGCGCGGTCTCGGTCAACGCCCTCAAGAGCTGGGCAAGCCGGGCCTATCCGGATTTGTGGCTCATCATCCTCGGCGGCAGCTTCGTGCTGGTGGTGATGTTCATGCCTAACGGTATCATAGGCATCCCCGCTCAATTCGCCGCGTGGGCCGCCCGCCGCCGCAACCGAGATGCCACCACGGCAGCAGCCCCCGCCAACCGAGTGACAGACCCATGAGTGCCAAGCCATTTCTCCTAGCCGCCGAAGGCCTCAACAAATCGTTTGATGGCTATCAGGCAATCAACGACCTCAATTTCTATCTGGACGAGGGCGAGTTGCGAACGGTCATTGGTCCTAACGGCGCGGGCAAGACCACCTTCCTCGACTTGATCACTGGACGCACCGCGCCGGACCGCGGGACGCTGATGTGGGACGACGGCAAACACGATTTGCTCAAGCTCAGTGAATACCAGATCTATCGGCTCGGTATCGGCCGCAAGTTTCAGACACCGACCGTGTACAACGACCACAGCGTAACTGAGAATTTGGTCCTCTCACTGGCCGGTTCGCGCGGCATCTGGCACAGTTTGTTTGGTAAAGTGACACCGCTTCAGCGCGAGCGCATCGCCGAGATTCTTGATATCATCAAACTCACCGGGCATGCCCAGCGCAAGGCTGGCACACTCGCCCATGGCCAAAAGCAATGGCTCGAAATCGGCATGCTTCTGGCACAAGAAGCCCGTCTCCTATTGGTTGATGAACCGGCCGCCGGCATGACCGACGAGGAAACGCACCGTACCGGCGAATTGCTGCTCTCCCTGGCCGGCAAACACACCATCGTGGTCATTGAACATGATATGACCTTCGTCCGTCAGATCGCCCGAAATGGCAAAGTCACCGTGTTGCACCAAGGCCACGTCTTGTGTGAAGGTGCCGTTGACCAAGTCCAGAACGACGAGCGCGTTATCGAGGTATATCTCGGCCGCAAATCCAAAGCCGCATGAGTGCCACCCTGTCACCACCCGCCACCGCCAGCCTGTCGCTTGGCGGCCTCCATCTAGCCATAGGTGGCAGCCCGATTCTTCGTGGCGTTTCTCTAGCAATCAAGCCACAGTCGGTGTTCTGTCTGATGGGCCGCAACGGTGTCGGCAAAAGCACGACTCTCAAGGCAATCATGGGCCTGTTGCCGTTGACGGCCGGATCCATCGCGTTTTCGGGCACCCGTCTTGATGCCATGGCCACCGCCGAGCGTGCCCGCTACGGACTTGCATACGTGCCACAAGGCCGTGAAATCTTTCCTCACCTCAGCGTCGAAGAAAATTTGTTTATCGGTGCGCGGGCCCGGGGCATGAAGCCAATGCAAGATGAAATAGAGCGAATCTACGCTCTTTTCCCGATCTTGAGGGATTTCCTCCGGCGCAAGGGCGGCATGCTCTCCGGCGGCCAGCAACAGCAACTCGCCATCGCTCGCAGCCTGCTCACCCGCCCCAAGTTGCTCATTCTCGACGAACCCACTGAGGGTATCCAACCCAACATTATTGACCAAATCGGCGATGCCATCCGCATGCTTCGCGCCGAGGGCTCCATGAGCATCCTGTTGGTCGAACAATACCTGGATTTTTGCCGCGAGCTCGGCGATGACTTCGCCATCCTTGAGCGAGGTGCCGTCGCCGCTTCCGGCCCGATGGCCGAACTTTCCGAGGACATCGTCCGCAGGTTTCTAACTGTCTAGCTGAGATCTGACCTTCTGACTCGTGAAATCAGGCAAAAGATTTCATGAACTCTGGCACGCATTCCGCTTTTGATTCTCCGCGCTCCAGGCGCCATCGTTAGTTAAACACAACCACAATCCATGAAACCAACCACACGTATCAAGTTGCATCGTTTGCCATATTTGGCACTACTGTTGGCCAGCGGAACCGCCATGGCGGGCACCGACGGCACCGTAACGCCCGCTCCTGCGGTGCCAACCACCCCGGACTGGCTTAAGATCAGCGGTTATGCCGCGATCTCCTATACCTATACCGACACTGGAACGAATCGCCGGACATTCGCCGACGGTAACACGCCTTACGACGCGGCGAAGGTCATCTTTCAAGCCAACCAGGGACCGTTGGGTGCCTACGCCAGCCTGTTTTACACGCCGGGCATCTCCGGGCAGGAGGCAGGCATTCTTGATGCCTACGCCACCTATAAGGTCGGTGACGTCACATTTACCGGGGGCAAATACCTCAGTTATCTAGGCTACGAGGCATTTGACACCGTCGGAATGAACCAGATTACTTATGCTAACACCCTTGGTGCGGTTCCGGCCTATCACGATGGCATCAAGGTGGATTATGCCACCGAAACGTTTGGTGCCGGAGCGAACGTCTCGGACTCAATCAGGGGCCGTGGCTTCTGGGCTGGCGACCAAAACCTCAGCAATGGCTTGGGGTATGAGGGATATCTTACCTATAAGGGGGTTGATAAGCTTACCCTGTGGGCTGGTTTTGCCTATGAAAACAGCGAGATCAAGGGCGTGCATGACTTTGTCACCTATGATGGCTGGGCCAGTTATGACATCACTCCCCAGACGACCGTAGCCGCCGAAGTGGCATATCATGACGGCGACGCCCGCGGCACACAGGGGTTGGCCTTTCTGAAGTATGCCTTCACCAAGCAGTTCTCCACGGCCTTGCGGGTGGGTTTCGACGAAATCAGCTACGGCGGCCGTGACCACATGAGCTATACCATCAGCCCAACTTATGCCTTCACCGATAACTTCTTGATCCGGGCCGAGTTGACGTGCAACAGCACCAAGACCACCGGAGATTCCACCTTTAGCGGTATCCAAGCCCTGCTGAAGTTCTAAGGTATATCTACATCTAACGATTCAAAGCACGGGTGGCCTGCCGACAGCGGTGCCGACGGGCCACCCGTGCTTTGAATTGCCGAACATCTAATTTGAAATCTATAGATCTATGATTACACGAACCATTCGAATCGCGCTAGCCGCGTTTTCCCTCAGTCATGCGGCAGCGCTGGCTGAAGATACTGTCAAAGTTGGCGTTCTTCACTCGCTCTCCGGCACCATGGCCATCAGTGAGACATCGCTTCGTGACGTGCTCTTGTTCACCTTCGACGAGATCAACGCCAAGGGCGGTGTTCTCGGCAAGAAGATCGAGCCGGTGGTCGTCGATGGAGCATCTAACTGGCCATTGTTTGCGGAGAAAGCCAAGCAGTTACTTGAGCAGGACAAGGTGGCGGCGACCTTTGGTTGCTGGACATCGGTGAGCCGCAAGTCTGTGCTGCCGGTGTTTGAAGAGAAGAAGGGCCTGTTGTTCTACCCGGTGCAGTACGAGGGTGAGGAGATGTCTCCGAACATCTTTTACACTGCGGAAGCCGTTAACCAGCAGGCGACCCCGGCTGTGGATTACATGCTGGCTGAAGGCAAGAAGAAGTTCTATCTGATTGGATCGGACTATGTCTATCCACAGACGACGAATCTCATTTTGCTGGAGTACTTGCGCCACAAAGGGGTGCCTTTGAAGAATATTGGTGGTGGTTTCACCAAGGATGACAAAGGCAAGATCATTTCGGCAGGGAAGTACACGCCCTTTGGTCACACCGACTACCAACAGATCATCTCCGAGATCAAGCAGTTCGCGGCCAGTGGCAATGCCTGCGTCATCAACACGCTCAACGGCGATACCAATGTGCCCTTTTTCAAGGAGTACGCGGCTGCCGGTCTGACGGCGGAATCCTGCCCGGTTGTTAGCTTCTCGGTATCTGAGGACGAGTTCCGCGGTCTGCCGGCCAAGCAACTCGTTGGCCAGCTCGGATGCTGGACGTATTTCCAATCGATCAAGAGCCCGGCCAACGCCAAGTTCATCAAGGATTTCCAGGCGTGGCTGGCCAAGTCCGAGGTGACGGGCATCGTCAAGGAAAACCGGGTGACCTGCTCGCCGATGGTGTTGTCCTACGACGGGGTCTATCTGTGGAAGGCCGCAGTGGAAAAGGCCGGGTCCTTTGATGTGGACAAGGTGATGGCAGCTTTGAAAGGTGGCATTTCGTTCAACGGCCCGGGTGGCAAGGTAACTTCGCAGAAGAACCACCACCTGACCAAGAATGTATATATCGGGGAAACCAAGGCCGACGGCCAGTTCAAGATTCTCAAGGAATACAAGAACGTGGTTGGCGAACCATTCCTCAAAGGCACGTATAAATGACTTGCATGCCGGCCATTGCGCTGGCACAACTCCCGGGCGGCCATGTTCTTTGGCGAGAGCATGGCCGCCAACTTTTGTTCGCCAGTCTATCTTTTGGAGGACATCCTGGAGAATCTCACACATTCGATTATGAGAATCACTGCGATATTGCAAGAAATCAGTGGTAAATTGATAGTATCCTAAAAATTTTGACCAGCGCACGAGCAACCGATCCATTCGAGCCATCCATGAACATTTTCCGGTTTACATCAACGCTTGTCAGATGCCGCAATCTCATCCTTGCCGGATGTCTGCTGCCCACCTTGGCCATGGCTCACCCCGGACACTATCATCCCGGTGAGAAGGACGAATTCGATACCCTGGCCTCGGGCATCCTCCATCCGTTCACCGGATTGGACCACTTGCTCATCGCACTCGCCGCAGGCGGCATCGCCATGGCCATGGGAAAACGCTTGGGTCTGGCTGCCGCCGCCGGCTTCCTCGTCGCGCTGGTAGGCGGTACCTTTATCGGTCATGGAATCGGTACCGGGGCCGCTCTGGAAGCCGCCATCGCCTGCTCGCTGCTGGCTGCCGGAGTGGGTCTGCTCGCCGGACGGGTGCCGCCGATTGCGCTGCTAACTGCGGCGCTCGCACTCATTGGTGGGATTCATGGCTTTGCCCACGGTGCGGAGGCACCACCAGGATTTTCGTTAGCCATGTTGGCTGTCGGCTGGGTGGCCGGCACGGCAGTGCTGATGGGGCTGGGTGCGGTGCTGCACCAAGCGCTTTTCACCTCGCGCCGGGCATGGGCGCCCCGTCTGGCTGGTGCCTTGCTGGCTAGCGTAGGGATTGTATCATTGCTCCACATATTATAACATAAGAGCATGCATTTGACGCCGCGCGAGCAGGAGAAACTTCTCATAGTAGTGGCCGGGGATTTGGCCCGGAGGCGGCGTGAGCGCGGTCTTTTGCTTAACTATCCGGAGACGATAGCATTGATCACAGCCGAGTTATTGGAAGCGGCCCGTGATGGCCGGACGGTAGCGGAGCTCATGAGCCTGGGAACCACTTTGGTTAGCCGAGGGCAAGTGATGGAGGGCGTAGCGGAGATGATCCACGACATTCAACTTGAAGCCACCTTTCCGGATGGGACCAAGCTGGTCACTGTTCATCACCCCGTACGCTAACAGCAGATGATCCCCGGCGAAATCATTACCCCGCCCAGAGCTCCGGACATCGAGCTCAATGTCGGCCTTGGCACCCGAAGCGTGGTGGTCGCCAATACCGGCGACCGGCCGATCCAGGTCGGCAGTCATTTTCATTTTGCCGAGACGAACTCGGCGCTGCACTTTGATCGTGCCGCAGCGCGGGGGTTTCGGCTTAATATAGCGGCCGGCACTGCGGTGCGTTTTGAGCCTGGCGACACCCGTGAGGTTCCGCTGGTGGCATTTGCAGGCAGCCGAGAAGTGTACGGCCTCAACAACCGGGTCAACGGCCCGCTGGACGCATGAAACAATCCCGCGCCAACTATGCAGCCACTTATGGGCCGACCACCGGTGATCGGGTGAGGCTGGCGGACACTGAGATATTCATTGAGGTCGAACGCGATCTGATCGCAGAATCCGGTGGATATGGCAACGAGGTGAAATTTGGCGGCGGCAAGGTCATCCGCGACGGCATGGCCCAATCTCCGCTGGCGTGTGATGTCGAGGCGCTGGACCTGGTTATCACTAACGCCCTGATTCTTGACGCCGTCCAGGGAGTCATCAAAGCTGATATAGGCATCAAACACGGGCGCATTGTTGGCATCGGTCATGCTGGAAATCCGTTGCTCCAGGATGGCATCACCATGACGATCGGTGCCGCCACCGAAGTGATCGCCGGAGAAGGCTGTATCGTCACTGCCGGCGGCATCGATACTCATATCCATTTCATTTGCCCGCAGCAAATCGAGCATGCCATCGCCAGCGGCGTAACCACCCTCATCGGCGGCGGCACCGGCCCGGCTCACGGCACCTATGCCACCACCTGCACCCCGGGCCGCTGGAATATTCATCGAATGTTAGAATCAGCCGAGGCGTTTCCGGTCAATCTCGGATTCCTCGGCAAAGGCAATTGCTCGTCGCCGGAACCCTTGCGCGAGCAAGTCCGCGCCGGTGCCATCGGTCTCAAGCTCCACGAGGATTGGGGCACCACCCCTGCCGCCATCGACACCTGCCTGTCCGTCGCCGATGAGTTCGACGTGCAGGTGGCCATTCACACCGATACCCTCAACGAGGCGGGCTTTGTCGAAAGCACGTTAGCCGCCTTCAAGGGCCGAACGATCCATACCTATCACTCGGAGGGCGCAGGCGGTGGCCATGCTCCTGATATCATCAGGATTTGCGGTGAATCCAACGTGTTGCCGTCATCCACCAATCCGACCCGGCCGTTCACCACCAACACGATTGACGAGCACCTCGATATGCTGATGGTTTGCCATCACCTGGACTCTCGCATTCCCGAGGACATCGCCTTTGCTGAAAGTCGCATACGCCCGGAAACCATCGCTGCCGAGGATTTGTTGCATGATCTGGGAGCCATCTCGATGATGTCTTCCGATAGCCAGGCCATGGGCCGCATTGGCGAAACCATCACCCGTACCTGGCAAACTGCCCACAAGATGAAGGTCCAGTTCGGAAAATTGGATGGCCCATCGCATCCGGCAGCTGACAATTTCCGAGCCCTGCGCTATGTCGCCAAATACACGTTGTGCCCGGCCATCACCCATGGCATTGCCCATGAAGTCGGCTCCATAGAAATGGGTAAACTCGCCGATCTTGTGCTGTGGAAACCGGCGTTTTTCGGCGTCAAGCCGGAAACCATTCTCAAGGGTGGCTTCATCGCATGGGCCAACATGGGTGACCCTAACGCATCTATTCCCACCCCGCAGCCGACGTTTTACCGAGCGCAGTTTGGTGCCCACGGCAAGGCGATCGCCGCCACCTCTGTCACCTTCGTGAGTGCCGCCGCGCTCGAATCCGGTACGCTTGATGCCCTCGGGCTGACCAAACGCCTAGTCGCCGTTAGAAACTGTCGAAACATCGGAAAAAAGGATCTGCCGTTCAATGATGCGATGCCGCACATCACGGTGGATCCGGACACTTACACCGTCACCGCCGATGGTCACGAACTGCGCTGCGAGCCGCTCGCCGTGCTGCCGCTGGCCCAGCGCTATTTTCTCTTTTGATGGAGGAGCCACCCATGCAACTGGTCACACGGATGCTGGCGGATGGTTCGCAACTGCCACCTGAGCGGCAGATTATTTTGGCAGCGGAGCGACGGCTGTTTCTCAAACGGCGTTGGCGCGCCACTGCCAGCGATGGCACGGACTTTGGCTTCGACCTTGAGGAGCGGCTGTGCGACGGCGCGGTGATCTGGCAGCGCGACGGCTTCGACTATGTGGTGCGCCAAGAGCCGGAAACAGTCTATCGGATTGCTCTGGATAACCCCGGCCAGGCGGCACAGGTTGCTTGGAAAATCGGCAACCTGCACCTGCCCGCGCAAATTACCGGGGATGCCATGCTGGTGCTTCACGATCCGGCGATGGCCCAACTGTTGGAACGGGAGGGCTGGAGTTTTTCGGAGCCCGTGGTGGTGTTCCGGCCGATGAAAGCCATAGCTCACACTCCATGACAGCGGACTCTTTACTCTGGCTGTTGCAAGCCAATGACAGCGGCTATCCATCGGGGGCTTATGCCCATTCCTCCGGCTTGGAGGAACTCGTCGCCTGTGGTGTGGTTAGCAACGCCGCCGATCTCGAACTCTTCCTGAAACGACAGATCTTGCCGGCGCTGCTAACCTTCGACATCCCATGGTTTGCCCGCGCTCATGCCGCAGCCGCCGCCATGGACGTCGATGCATTGCTCGCGCTGGATGCCGAGCTGGACGCTTGGCGGATCCCCGCCGAACTCCGCGAGGCATCGCGACGCATCGGCTCCCAGCGCCTCGAATTACTCATCACGCTCGATGCATCGCCTTTCCTCACTGATTTCAGCAAGACCTGCCCGCGCTGCCACCACTTGATTGTCTGCGCACTCGAACTCGCGGCACTGCCGCTGGCCCAAGCCGCATGCGCTTATGCCTATCAAGCAATCTCCAGCCTGACGTCCGCCGCGCTCAAACTCATCCGCATCGGCCAAAGCGCCTGCCAACATATCCTCCGCCGCACCCTCGCCAAGCTCGGGTTGCAACTCGACGCCGCGTTGCTTCGAGAGCCAGACGGCTGGTTCAATCCATTGCTGGAAATCGCCTCTCTACGCCATGCCCGCTCTCATGCCAGACTCTTCATTTCCTGATAGACCAGCCCGCCCCTTGCGGCTTGGTGTCGGCGGCCCGGTGGGCTCCGGCAAGACGATGTGCGTGTTGCGCCTTTGCCAGTGGCTCAAGCACGAGTTATCGTTGGCGGTCATCACCAATGATATCTATACCCGTGAGGACGCAGAGTTTCTGTTGCGGGAAAACGTGCTGCCCGCCGAGCGTGTTCGCGGCGTGGAGACCGGTGGCTGCCCGCATACCGCCATCCGGGACGATACCAGCATGAACATGGCTGCGGTGCGCGAACTCGAATCCCTGCACCCCGATCTGCAGTTGATCCTCATCGAAAGCGGCGGCGATAACCTCTCCGCCACATTCTCACCTGAGCTCGTCGATGCCTATATCTATGTCATCGACGTTGCCGAAGGCGATAAGATCCCGCGCAAAGGCGGCCCCGCCATTCGCAACAGCGATTTGTTGATCATCAATAAAACCGATCTCGCTCCATACGTCGGTGCCGACCTCGCGGTCATGGCGCGCGACGCCAAGCTCCAGCGTGGCAACCGTCCCTTCCTGTTTGCCGACCTTAAATCGGAAAAGGGCAAAGACGATCTGCTAGCTTGGCTGAAACATGAATATCTGTTTGTCTAACATGAGTGAGGAATGACCAGCGCCAATTCTGTTTCCGGCTCATCGCTCAATGGTCACCTGCAGCTGCGTTGTGAAAACCGCGCTGATGGCACGCCCTATATCTCCCGCCAAAGTTTTTGTGCGCCGATCCATATCGGCAAGGCCCTGATGGTCGATGGCCACCTGTTGCTCAACATCGCCAATCCCACCGCTGGCTTCTTCGATGGCGACCGAGTCACCACCGACGTCACCGTTGCTAGCGGTGCCCGGCTCATTCTCAGCAGCCCGGCAGCCGCCCGCGTCTATCAAACACGCTCGGGCAGGCCGGCCGCCAATTGCCAGCACTTCCATCTTGAGGACCACGCCTCACTGGAATGGATCCCGGAACCGTTCATCCCCCATGCCGGAGCGAGTTATGTGCAAACCACTCAGATTCATCTTCAGCCGTCCTCCAGCTTGCTCTTCTTCGAGTGGCTGGCTCCAGGCAGGGTCGCCGCAGGCGAAATCTTTGCCTATCAGAATTTGCGCTGGGAGCTCGACCTCAGCGTCGCGGGCCGTTTGATCGCCCGGGAGCGCTATGACCTGCGGCCGGACAATCACAGTCTTGAGGCGCTCCGCTGCCGCTTTCCCGCCGCCCACTATCTCTCGGTCTATGCCGCCGGCAAGATGACACGCCAGTGGCCCGCCGAAGCACTCGAAGCCCTAACCAGCGATGACGTCATTCTGGGCCATGGCCCGCTGCAGGGCGGCGTTCACGTGATCCGGGCGCTGTGCCGTGACAGCCTCACCACCAGGCGCTTGTTCGTAGCGCTGCGTCAATGGATCTACCTCAGTGCCGGCGAGTCGCCGCCGAATTTGGGCCGCCTGTGAAGAATTCTCTGGGGTGAGAGAAATCAGCGATTTTTCTTGGCAAAGCGGGTTGCCGGACAAACTGTGACGGCCCCGAGTGTGAGACCGCAGCGGGCATGAGAAATGGCTTCAGGCAATCAATCTAACGGTTTTGGAGAGTCCGAGCATGAACAAAAACCATTGGCAATTATCGGTTGTTGGGATGGGTTTAGCCATTCTGAGCACAGTTTCGACGGCATGGGCGTGGCAGCCCAAATATGCGTCACTGACGAGCGACTGGGCGCAGTTGGTGGACGTGAACTGTCCGCTGCCGGAGTATCCCCGGCCGCAAATGGTCCGCAGCGAGTGGCTCAATCTGAATGGGCTTTGGCAGTTTCAGGCGGCAGCGGCCAGCGATCCGGTGCCGACCCGGCAGACGCTTGCGGGTGAGATTCTGGTGCCTTATCCGATGGAGTCGGCGTTGTCCGGGGTGGCGGCTTACCATGACCGGGCGTGGTATCGGCGCAT
>Ga0073936_10005655_pt1 | contig 16814 bp, 14 predicted proteins | sample AliMusrvi5mmetaG_FD_87041 | JGI IMG/M metagenome (GOLD analysis project Ga0073936, IMG submission 87041) | Freshwater lake bacterial and archeal communities from Alinen Mustajarvi, Finland, to study Microbial Dark Matter (Phase II) - Alinen... | ecosystem: Environmental > Aquatic > Freshwater >... | reverse complement strand
GTCGGGCCCATCGCCCACCATCAGCAACCGCGCGTCGGTGTGGCGGCGAACTTCGGCCAGAATCCGGATACAATCGTTCACCCGCTTGACCGGCCGGAAGTTGGAAAGGTGGATCAGCAGCTTTTCGCCGTTCGGCGCATGGAGTTCGCGCCCCTTTCGCTTCGGATCAGGCGAGTACGTGGAACAGTTCACGAAATTGTGGATCACCCGGACTTCGTTCGAGACACCGAAGACCTCCTCCGTGTGCCGCCGCAGATCCTCACTGATCGAGGTCACGCCGTCGGACTCTTCGATGGAAAATTTCGTGATGGCGAAGTAGGACGGATCCAGCCCGACCAGCGTGATGTCCGTGCCATGCAGCGTGGTGATGAACGGCAACTTCCGGCGGCTCTGCGTCATCTGCCGTGCCAGCATCGCGGAGATGGAGTGGGGAATCGCGTAATGCACGTGCAGCAGATCGAGCTGATAACTCTCCGCCACGTCCGCCATCCGCGAGGCCAGCGCAAGGCAGTACGGAGGGTACTGGAACAGGGGATAGTTCGAGACTTCCACTTCATGGTAGTGAATCCGCGGGATGTTCGGATCCAGCCGGATCGGGTTCGCGTAGGTGATGAAGTGAATGTCGTGGCCGCGTGTCGCGAGTTCGAGGCCGAGTTCGGTGGCCACGATGCCGCTGCCGCCGTAAGTGGGATAGCACGTAATGCCGATGCGCATACCGCTATCGGATGTAAAGGAAGAGGGTGTGGCTTCGCCCTTCGCCATCGTCCGGGATCGTCAAGGTCTTTACCGGAGTCCAGCCGCCGATGCCGAAATCGTGCGCGACGATGCGCGTGCCCTTCTTCAACTGCGCTTCCAGCATCGGCCGGGCCTTCAGATTCGATTCCGGCAAGAGGTACACGGTGATCAGATCGGCTGAGGAATAGTCCTGTTTGAGGATGTCTCCATAGACGATCCGCGCCGTTTTCTGCAGTCCCAGTTTCTGCAGCTTCGCCCCGCTCGAAAGGTAGAGATCGTGGTCGAGTTCGATACCGGTGGCATCCGCGTGATACTTCTGCGCGGCCATGATGACGATGCGGCCATCGCCACTGCCCAGGTCGAACATCTTTTCCCCGGCCCTGAGTTGCCCGAATTCCAGCATCTTGTCGACGATCGACTCGGGCGTGGGATAGTACGGCGCGAGTTTCTCGCCCGTGGGCTGTCCGGACGGGGCGGATGGCGAGGGCTGCTGTTGAGCCGAGAGCACAACCGCAAAGCAACAGACAAAGGCGCGGGCAAATGAGGAAGTCATCGGTGCACTCCTGATCTTAAACTGAGGGCCGGAACGTCCGAAAGAGGATCCATCGGGAAACAGTGTGGAGCAAATGGAAACAGTCCGGCGCCGCGGAGTTCGCGGTCCCATAACGTTTCGAAATGGGACGGATCGAAAGGTTAATCGCCCGCTTATCAACGCACGATGTGAAAAAGCCTGTGGAAAACCGCCCTTCAATCCCCCCAACGCGCCGTTTTGAAACGGAGATGTAACGATATGCACCCCGTTTGAGCAATCCCTTCGCATAACCGGTAAACCATTTTGTTTAGGAAGCTTGCGGGGAACAAACCCGCGAATTACTCTCTCACAGCCAGACGCTGGTGAGAGGTTCGCCACTCCTGCATAAATCGCAGCTATCGGCGTTCGCATAATAGCTTGCTTTCAGGTGCGCCAGATAGTAAAGAGGCAACGCACCAAAGTCGTGCGTTCTGGGTGTGGGCTGATAAACGATCACCGCAATCCCGATCACGATGGCGCCAAATCCCTCCAGCGTCGTTTTCAGATCGGCGAGATTGGCGCCGGAATGGAGGATGTCGTCGGTCAGGATGATCTGCTCGCCGGGTTGCGGTTCCAGAAACGGCCGCATCCGGTAAGGCTGGCCCGGCGCTTCCCGCTCTGCCCAATACGCCTTCTTCGCCTGCAAAGCTTCGCAAATGCCGTACGCCACAGGCAGACCGCCGGTGGCGGGCGAAACGATCGACATGTCTTTGATGGAGGTGCGGATTTCGGTGCGTTCGCGAAGCAGCCGGCTCAAGCCCACGGTTAGGACTTTGGCGTGCTGATAGTGCTGCATGGCGAGCGGAACCTGCAGGTATTCGTCGGAATGCGAACCGTTGGGATAGGCGAAATGTCCTTTGCGCAATGCTCCGGTACTCCGCAGAATGTCGACGACATCGTCCTGATCGGGCACGAATTTCAAGGGGGCCTCAGCTTTCGATTCCAGCATACAGCCGCGACCCCCAAAACGTGTTCCACGCGTGTTCGTAACGGAAATGACAGCGAATAGAAAGCGCCTATGTGGACCATCAGGAATGCCGATCAAAAAAAAAGAAACTATCTTCGGGTCTGCCGCACTAAGACTATAGATGCTGCGTACTGAAGATATGGGGATGACAATGCCAAACGTGGAAACTCTTCGGAGTGAAGCGCTCTTCGCGGGCGCCATGGATCCGATGACACTCCGGTTTCAAATCGTTGAGTACGACAAGTTTTCGGGGGAATTGCTGGGTGTTCCGGGGGGAAACCTGGGCTTTGAAGAAGCCATCGAAACCACCGCGGGCCTGATTGAGAAGCGCCGCGATTCGCACTTCTGCCTGGAGCCCGTGGGCTTCCTTCAATAGCGTTTGTGTTGCGTGCGCGCCTTGATCTTGGCTTAATTTTTAATCACCTTGTCAAGCGTTCTTAGTCCAGTACTAACTCGTTCACAGCCTTCTCCGGTTATGCGATCCGGTCGGTTCGCAGGCCGCGCCGGTACTCTGAAATGATACTCTGAGATTTCAACGTCCAACGCTCGTTTCCCCTGCCCTCCGGGCCTCGATGAAACCCCGTCTGTAGCGTTTCGGAACGACACAGGAGAGAGACACTTTGCAACAGAGTGCCGGGGAACTGATCCGCTACATTAATCTGAAGCTGGCTGCGCTGGGGCAGCCCGTCAGCGCCAGAACGGCCGAGCCCTTTTTTCTCGAATTGGCCGGACCACTGCTCCGAAATTACCACCAGAAGGACCTGCTGCTTGGCGCGCGTCTTTGTCCGGTGGATTCGCGGATTCAGGAGTTTCTCGAATCTTATCTTTCGCCGGGCCCGGCACCGCGACTTCCGTCCGATACATTCGTCCTCGACAGGCCCGGACTCGCACGGACCATGTCCCTGCCGGCCGGCGAAGACTTCTTCTCCTCGCCCTACCTCAAGTCGTACCGCATTGCGCAAGGCATCCTGCACAATCCGAAAAGCGATCGACGAACCACCAAAGGGATCTTTCACGTGGTGGAGGGCGGACTGCCGGTACCCGCCGACAAAATCACCGTCCCGAAACAGGCTTTTCAGGCGCTGCTTAACGCGGCGCTGCACCCACCGGACGACGTGCTCGCCCTGCCGTTCACGGCGGCCCAACCGGAACAGGTGCGCCTCTTCGTCTCGCTCCTGCTGCGTCCCGTGATCTGCCCGGCGACGGGCACGGAACCCGAGAAACGCATGGAGACCAGATTCTTCGCGCCCGCGAGTCTGGTCAGCAATCTCGATTTCGTGGAAGGCATCTTCGGCAACGGGGGCGATCCCGATCTTCCGGAGAACGATGCCGCGCTCGATCCCGATCACTGGAGCGGGCACACCGGATGCGTGATCCTCGCGCCGCATCTGGTGGGCCTGAAAAAGAAAGACCTCGGCCTGCCGCATTTCGACGACGCAACCGAACTGCAGCGCCGCGACGGCATGTGCTGGCGCGATGCGGACGAAGCCGATAACGGCGGCGAGGCCTTTAAAGTGACCTGCCGCGACATGCGGGGCGTGATCGTCACGGTCATCGCCGACAACTACTACGGTTATTGCAAGAAAGAAGTCAAGACGCAGATCAGCTACGCGGCCAACCTCTTCGGCCTCTGCGAGGAGGAACACGCGGGCGGAGCCATCGCGTTTCCCGCGTACGTGCTCGGGCAGGAATTCTACGCGGGCCGCACCGTGCTGACGAAGAAAGTGGTCTACGAAGAAGCCATGCAGTTCCTTGGCGATCGCGTGGAACTGATGCCGCAGCGTTACGCGGTGGACCGCACGTATCCCGATATCTTTTATGTCCCGGAGAACGCGGATTTTCTGGTTCGCGAAGGTGTCGTCCGGTGGCCGCTGGGCGAGTCCACGCATCACCTGGTATTGCGCGCCGGCGAGACCTACGTATTGCCCTGGGGCACCAAGATCCGCCTCGAAAAACAGACCGGCGGCAACTCCTGGCGGCTGATCGCGTCGCGCGCGGACGGCATCCTCTGTCACAAGCCCTGCACGGTTTCCGGAGGCGGTAAATCGGAAATTTCGAAGTCCCTGAGCAGTATCGTGCTGAAAGGGCCGGTCTTCGTCAGCGATTATTACCGGGAAATCGAACAGGTCTCCGCAATTCTGAAGAAGGATTTCTCGGCGATTTACAGGAATCCGCACGAGAGCGCGCGGGCGAAGCGGCCCATCCTGAGTCCCGAACGGTCGCTCGGCTCCGTGATCAAGCTGCTGACGCCGTCCGCCGGCTACACCGACGAGCACAACGAATGGATCCGGAAACTGCCGCAGACCATCCGGCAGTTACTCGTTACGGTCAAAAGATATTACCGGCCGGAGTGGGGTGATAACTGGCAGCATTACTTCACGGTGGACCACATCAACGGTTATCTGGGCAATGAATTAAAGTTCGATAACCAGAAACTCGTGGGGAATTACCTGCGGATGGGTTACGATCCCGACGGCTCCTGGCGCATTTATAAGCTGCGCCCGGATTTCAACGCCGCCGATAAGGTGCAGGTGGAAGACGACATCACGGCCTCCGCCGTCGTGCCCGCGGACAGCCTGAACAATCTGGATCCGGATTACCCGAACCGGAGCGTCAAGCTGCTGCTGAACTGCGAAGCGCTGCTTTTCCAGAGGCCGGACGACGCCATTTACCGCGGCTTCGACAAGGATGCCGAGGCCGACCTCGCGGCGCCGGGCAACTTCATCTCGAACTTCGAGCCGCTCACCGTATTGGAAGCCCGTCGACTGGTCGATCAGGTGGTCGACTTCGATCAGTACTCCGAGCCGATGAAAAACCTGATCGCCGACTTCGTCAAAGCGCCGGAAACGAAGTTCGTGGTCTCTTCCGCGCACCCCCGCATCGTGGATGGCAAGCCCTCCAAAAACCCCCGCTACCTGCAGAAACGCCCGGACCATGCGCGTCCCCGCGATGGCTATCTCGCGGAAATCGGCACGCGTTTAGCGCGCGAAATACCGTCCGGCAATCGGGTTCACTTTCCCGTGAACGCGGTTCTGGCGGGACGCCGCAATAACCCGCCGGACCTCAAAGCGGGCATTCCGCCGCTGGCCGTTTACAGCCCGATCCATTATCAGGAACTGCCCGAGCTGTTCATGGACTTCATCTGCAGCCTGACGGGCAAATCGCCGTCGACGACGGGCTTCGGGAGTGAAGGCGCACTGACCAAGGGACCGTTCAACGCTTTGTGGCCGGTGGTGGATGTCAATAACGCTTTGGTTTCCGCCATCGTGACCGGCTACGGGGGCTTCACCACGGCCGCCGGACATATCGGGCCCAAATACCGGGTGGATCACGACAACAGCATGCTGGTGCCGGAACTCTGGTGCCGCATGCGCGTTTTTGAACGCGAACCGGCATTCCTGATCGAAAAGGGCTATCTCGAAAAGGTGGAAGACTTCGACTACGAAGGCCGGAAAGTGCTGGCGAGCCGGCTGGGCTACCGCATCACCTCTACGTTCGTCGATCGTTTCCTCGGCCGCATCTTCGAAATGCCCGGCGCCGTCTTCCCCGAAGACCTGCTGCGTCCGGAGAAGCAGGATCTGGCGGTGTTCGTGGCGGGCGTGGAAGCCATCTGCGAGGCGCAGCGCGGCGTCGCCCTGAACTACTTCGAAGACGGCAGCGTGGAAGCGGCCTGCCCGCCCGTGAAGGCGTTGCTGCACATCATGGCGTACGGCGAATACCAAGGCAAACCGGTGACCGATCCCGCCATCCGCGGCCTGTTCACGCGGGAAGCGTTGCTGGCCAGCGACTGGTACGCGGAGCGGCTCCGGGTCAAACAGCAGCGTGATGTCGCGCTGTGGACCCGCCATGTGGCCGCGTCGAAATCGGAAGCCGCGCGGGAGCGGCTGCGGCACCTGAGTTCGCCCGAGTATCTCGCCGAACTCGTGGGCACCATCGGGGCGGATCCGTTCACGCTCCAGACCGCCTGAACCCTTTGCTGACACAATAGTGGGCGATGGCAGACCAACAACCCACGCAACGCCGGGAATTTCTGGCCGGCATGGCCGGTGCGCTTGCGGCAACAACCCTCGCGGGCGCGGCCGGGCGCCCCTCCGGCCCTCTTGTCGACAGCCACGTCCACCTGTTCTCGAACGATCTGAAGCGCTTTCCGCTGGCGCCCAACGCAACCTACAAACCGGCGCCACTGCCAGTGGAAGAGTACGTCCGGTTCGCGAAGGCCGCGGGGATCGACCACGCCGTCATCGTGCATCCCGAACCCTATCAGGACGATTACCGCTATCTCGAGTACTGCTTCACCCAGGAGCCCTCGCCAGGCTTCTTTAAAGGCACCTGCCTGTTCGATCCCACGGCGCACGACACCCCGGACCGGATTGCCGCGCTGGTGGGCATCAATCCCAGGCGCATTGTGGCCCTGCGGATTCATGAGACGCACAAAGCCGGAACACCGTCGCTCTCCGAAGGCCCCATCAAGGATCGCGACATGCAGTCTCCGGCCATGAAAGCCACCTGGCGCCGCTGCCGCCAGCTCGGCCTCGCGATCCAGATGCACTTCCTGCCCTGGATCGCCCCGCAGATCGCGGAACTGGCCGGGCAGTTTCCGGAAATGCCGGTGATTCTGGATCATCTGGGCCGCATGGGCGAAGGCACCTCGGCCGAAGCCGCCGGAGTTCTGAAACTGGCCAAACTGCCCGGCACTTGGATGAAGTTCGCGAATATCGGTAGCTCGTCGAAAGAGAAGTATCCGTTCGACGATGTGAAGCCGATGGTGCGGCGCGCCTACGATGCGTTCGGGCCGGACCGCATGATCTGGGGCTACTTCGGACACGACATGGCGAGCTTCAACCGTGAGGTGGAACTGTTCGACCGGATGTTCGATTTTGCGAAGGAAGAAGAGCGGGAGAAAATTCGGGGGAAGAACGCGCTGCGATTGTACCAGTGGACGAGATAACCGGCGGCGACCCGAAGGGATCGCCGCCGGCCGGAAGAGAACTGCTGTTTACTTCAGCGGTCCGAGCAGAGCGACGATTCCGAGAGTGAGCGTGTTCTGGCTCTTGTTCGGGGCCAGCTTGCCGCGATCGAAGAACGCGTGGTCGGACGAGTCGTGCCGGAATTCCAGGCGACCCACCAGATGATCGTTAAGCTTTGCTTCGCCTGTCGCGGTGCCTTCTTTCAGCGTCTGCTTGACGCCGGTTGAGAAACCGTTGGCGTCGTTGAAGAACTCCGTGCGGGCGGCTACCGCGAAGATTTTGGTCAGCTGATAGCGCGCCGCGCCGGCCAAACCGTACCACTGGTCGTAACCGCCGCCGAAGCGGTTGTTGCGGGCCCAGTCGCCATTGATATACGCGTTGAATTTGCTGTTCGGGGTCAGCAGGATGGTGCTGTCCACCAGGTTCCTCTTGCCCACGTTCTTGCCGAAATCGGAGGCGCCTTCGTAGTAGTTGGTGCTCCAGGTGTACTTCGCTTTCGTGAGTGCCGCGGTCAGGCCGATGTTGGAGAGCGTGTGGCTGCCCCAGACCGTGTTCCAGGCATTCACCACCTGCACGCCGACCGTGAGTTCCTTGGTCACCGGTGTGGTGACTTTGAAGCCCGAGTGGTAGTAGGGAATGGCCCAGGCAAAGAGCAGCGAGCGGGTGTAGTTCCAGTTCGAGCTGCTCTCAATGACTTCCGCGCCGGCCGAGGTGACGAACTGGCCGAAATCGATTTCGGTGCCGTGCGCGTGGTTCGGTTTGAAGATCGCGTACATCTGTTCGAAGTAGCGCAGACCCTTGTGCTCCTGCGCGGCGACATCGGTCGCGTGGATCAGGCGCATGGTTTCACCCACGCCAACGTCCACGTGGATACCCAGGACTTTGTCCGACTTATCAATGGTGAACTTACCCAGACTGAAGCGCGGCGCTCCCGAGTGCAGGTCGAAATTCTGCAACCCGTTCAGATCGCCCGTGGGCTTGTTGCCGTTTCGCGTCACATAAGCGTCCGCAAGACCGCTGAATACCCAACCGCCGTATTTCGCCGGAGGAGCGGGCGGAGGAGCGTCCGCGGGCTTGGCCGGTTCAGCGGGAGCTTGCGGAGCCTGTTCGGTCGTTTCCGCCGCGGGTGCGGGAACGTCGGCGGGGCTGACCACGTCGGCCGCAGTCGCGGACCAGGAAGACACTACGAGGGCAAGAATACAGATGGGTATTCGCATAACTTTCTCCTTGAGTTTTTGCTGAAAGCGGGCACTGACAGGGTGCGCGATCGGTTTTGGAAACTCCAGTTTACGGTTCTGTGAAGAAGAGGAGGAAATAGATTTTTTGAATCGGGGAGATAGAGGGGCTTCCGCCGCCGCGCAAGCCGCACAAGTCTTTATTTTCTTATGATTTGTGCGGCCGCGAAAAGGCGCAATTAAATGTCGTAGTAAAGCGAAAACTCGTAGGGGTGAGGGCGCAAACGCACCGCTTCCGCCTCGTTCCGGCGCTTGTAATCGATAAAGGTTTCGATCAGTTCTTCGGTGAAGACATCGCCCTTCAGCAGGAACTGGTGGTCTTCTTCGAGACAGCTCAGCGCTTCGTCGAGCGAGGCCGGCATGGAGGGCACCGACTTCATTTCCTCGGGCGACAAATCGTAGATGTCTTTATCCAGCGGCTCACCCGGCTCATACTTGTTGAGCACGCCGTCGAGGCCCGCCATCAGCATCGCGGAGAACGCGAGATACGGATTCGCGGACGGATCCGGCGGACGGAACTCCACGCGCTTCGCCTTCGGGCTCGCCGAGTACATCGGAATGCGCACCGCGGCCGATCGGTTACGCCGCGAATAGGCCAGATTCACCGGCGCTTCATAGCCAGGCACCAGACGCTTGTAGCTGTTCGTGGTGGGCGCGATGATCGCGGAAAGAGCCCGCGCGTGCTTCAGCAGGCCCGCGATGTAGTGCAGCGCCATCGTGCTCATGCCCGCGTAGCCGTCGCCCGCAAACAAAGGCTTGTTGTCGCGCCAGATGGACTGGTGCACATGCATGCCGCTGCCGTTGTCGCCGAACAGAGGCTTCGGCATGAACGTGACCGTCTTGCCGTACTGATTGGCCACATTGCGCACGATGTACTTGTACGTCATCATGTTGTCGGCCGATTTCACCAGCGTGTCGTAGCGCTGGTCGATCTCGCACTGGCCCGCCGTCGCCACTTCATGGTGATGACACTCGATCACCAGCCCGCAACGCTCCATCACGTTGACCATTTCCGACCGGAGATCCTGATAGTGATCGGTCGGCGGCACCGGGAAATAGCCTTCCTTGTAACGCGGCCGGTAGCCGAGGTTGTCCCGCTCGCGGCCGGAATTCCAGCGCCCTTCCTCGGCATCGATGAAATAGAAGCCGGAGTGCGCGTTCTGGTCGAAGCGAATATTGTCGAAAATGAAAAATTCCGCTTCCGCGCCGATGAATGCCGTGTCGCCGACGCCGGAATTCTGCAGATACAGTTCGGCTTTTTTCGCGATCCAGCGCGGGTCGCGCTCGTAATTCTGCCGCGTCAGCGGATCCCGCACATCGCCGATCATCACCAGCGTCGGCGTTTCCATAAACGGATCCATGAACGCCGTCGTGGGGTCGGGAATCAACAGCATGTCGCTTTCGTTAATGGCCGCCCAGCCGCGAATACTGGAACCGTCGATGCCGAAGCCGTCCGTAAAGGACGCTTCCGTGAGTTCCCCGATCGGATACGAAATATGGTGTTGCAGACCGGGGATGTCGGCAAACCGCACATCCACCTGGCGTGCGCCGTTCTCATTGGCAATCTGCAGAACTTCACTGGGTGTCATAAGAGTCCGTCGATGGAAAGAACCACCAGTTTACTCCGTTTGCTTCCTCTTCCTGTACTATCGTGATTCGATATGCCTGTCAATCTGCCGCTATGGACCCTCCTGTTGCTGTTGCAGGACGCGGGAACCTCGCCGAAGCAGTACGAATGTCATCGCGCGAGCAGCGCCATCACGGTGGATGGAATGCCGGATGACGCGGCGTGGAAGATCGCTCCGTGGACGGATGACTTCGTCGACATCGAGGGCGCCGCGCGTCCCCGCCCCCGCTTCCGCACGCGCGCGAAAATGCTTTGGGACACGCAGTATCTTTATGTACTCGCGGAACTGGAAGAGCCGGATATCCAGGCGACGCTTACCGAGCACGATTCCGTCATCTTCCACGACAACGATTTCGAGGTGTTTCTCAACCCGTCGGGCGACAGCAGGAATTACTTCGAATTCGAGATCAATGCGCTGAACACGTCCTGGGATCTCTTCCTTCCCAAACCATACCGGGAGCAAGGCAAGGCGGACAACAGCTGGGAGATTCCCGGCCTGAAGACCGCGGTGCATGTCGACGGGACATTGAACCGGCCCGGCGACCGCGACGGGCGCTGGGTGGTGGAAATGGCCTTTCCCTGGAACGCGTTCACCGCGCGCAGCGGCTACGGAACGCCCCGGCCGGGCGACCAGTGGCGGGTAAACTTCTCGCGCGTGGAATGGCGCACGGAGGCGGTGGAGGGCAAGTATCGAAAGCTGCCGGGTCGCGAGGACAACTGGGTCTGGTCACCCCAGGGAGTGATCGATATGCATCGTCCGGAGCGCTGGGGTGTGCTGCGCTTTCTGGATAAATAGCTATTTCACTGCGGCGAAACAGGACGAGAGCGGCTGCCGGGCCGGGCCCGGCATGTCGCCGAAAGGAAACCCGACCTTTCCGCCCGGAAACAGGCCACTCACCGTCAGAGTCCGCGCCGGCAGGGGCAGCGGCCGGTCCGCGTTGAGAATCAGCGCGCCCGGCCCGGACATAACGGTCCCGCCATTCCCCATCTTTTCCATGCCTTCCACGCGGTACTCGAGCCGCTGTCCCCCGTCGATGACGGCGCTGAGAGGCTGCCCCTGCGGCGGAACACCCGGCGACCAGGCCAACTGGATTTCCCCGTCGTGCGAGCCGGGGTGGCAGGTGAGCGTCAGGCGGTAAAGGTCCGGTTCGCCTTCGCTGGCAACCGATGCCGCAGCCCTCACGATGCTGGAGCTCAGCAGGGGACGCGGACCGGTCGTCAGCGTGACGTACCATTCCCCGGCGCGGGCGCCCTCGGCCGTGAGGGCTTCGAGCAGAGCATCCTGCGTGGCGCGGTCCGGAAGAGGCTTTCCCGAAGCGCCCATGGCTTTGCCTTTCAGCTTGCTGGCCAGCATCGCCGCCACGCCGGGATCCGGGTTCGCCGCATCGAAATGCTCCAGAGAAAGGCCGCCGTTCCTCGCGGCATCGGTATGGCAGACCGTGCAGTAGGTCCGCACCAGTTCATTCTGCCGCGAAGCGGGCATCGTGGCGCAGGCCAGCGCAGGCACGAACACGAAAAGGAGCAGTTGCTGAGCATTCATTGTCGCTCTCCTCAAACCAGCGCTTCCGGCATCGTTTCCGCAGGTCCCACGGTCGCGAAATATCCGGCGGTCACCTTCGACCGCGCCGGGATCCACCGATACCCGGGGGTATTGTACATCGATCCGCGCTCGATCATCTTCCGTCGCGGCTCCGGAAACGGCGAGACGCCGAACTCCATGCCCCGGGTCATCGTGCGTCCCAGCCACGGCGTGTGGGTCCGGCTATGGTTCTCCTCCCAGATACCGAGCCAGGGAAAATCTTCTCGTTTCCACACGTAACCGATCAGGACCTTGTGCGTTGGCGACCACGCAAGAAAAAACGAAGCCGCGCTCGCCGGATCCATCAGGTGGGCAGTGTAACCAGAGGAAGATAGCGCGTCCGGATAAACCTGGAGGTCCCGGTCCCCGTAAAACGGCCAGTCGAAATCCGCCGTCTCGCCGATCGCGCGGGACCGCGTCGCGTTGGCGAGAAACCGCGTACGGCCGCGTTCCAGAAAAGGCGGACCCAAAGTCACATGTTGCGTCCAGCCGACGGGACGATCGAGCGGCGCCAGATTTTCCACGGTTTCCTCAATCCGGGCGCGCCGGCCCTCCAGCGTGATCACCCGCTCGAACGACAACTGCGACCCTTGCAGAACGCACCGGCACCGCAAGCCGTCAGGCGACGCTTCGAAATCATAGGGGATTACTCCCGCCTCACCGTGCGCCACGATTCCGGCCCGCTCTTCTTCCGGCGAAGGCGGCCCGAAAATATCGAGGCAGAGATTGTGACCCATGATGCCCGCCAGCAGACTGCTCTCGGAATCGTTGCCGTAAATCGGGTACTTTTCCGCGGACCATTCGCTGTTTTCAATCGACGGCCACGGCGGCAGCCACAACGGATTCACACCCGTGGATTTATCGAGAATTTCCGCAATGTGCCCCCCCTCGGCGAGCACAGTCACGCGGATTTCTCCGTTTTCGATCTGAAAGGCGCGGCGGCCATGGAAAATGGTCTGTAGCATGGGTCCAGATCCATTACACACGGTGCCGCCGCCGCTTGTCGATGTGTTGTCGATACGTGTTGTCGATACGTTTGACAACTCACCTGCAGTGATATACGCTCATCGGAGCTTGAGACGTTTCAACAACTTCCTATGAGCACTCATAAATACCCGGCTCTGCACAACGCCATGTGGCCCGGACTCGTGGGCAAAGGCCCCGATTCCGAACCGCCCATCGACCTCGACACCATGCTGAACATGACCGCCGCCGCGGACGTGGACGGCGTGAAGTTCGACGGCGTGGATCTCTTCCTTTCCCTGCCCCACACGGATATCGATTCTTCCGACGACGACCTGAAGGCTCTGGCCGACAAACTGGCCGCGAAGAACCTCAAGGCCGGTTCGCTGGTCGCGCCCGTCTGGCCCCCGACCGGCGGCGGTTCCGCCATGGGCGGCGCGGAGGACGTGGCGAAGTTCCTTACGCAGGTCCGCAAAGCCTGCAGTATCGGCAGCAGGCTGAAAGGCCTGGGCATCCGCCAGTACGGCGTGATCCGCATCGATTCGGCCACGGGCGTGGAAGACTGGGCGAAAGATCCCGCCGGCAACACGAAGAAAATCGCGGACACTTTCCGCGAAGCCGGCAAAATCGCCGAGGGTTTCGGCGAACGCCTCGCGGCGGAAGGCGAAATCTGCTGGGGCGGCATGCAAAGCTGGCGCCGCAACGTGGAACTGCTCGAACAGGTCGGCCTGCCCGGCACCGTCGGCTTCCAGGCGGACATGGCGCACACCATGCTCTTCACCATGGGTTTCAACGCCCCGGAAGACAGACTGCTGCCCGAGGATTTCGACTGGTCGCAGGGTGAAGAACTCGCCGCGGCTTACAAGAAGATGGCGAGCGCGCTGCGTCCCTGGACGTTCGACTTCCATGTGGCCCAGAACGACGGCACCGTGAAGGGCACGGGCTCGCACGACAAGACCGGCCGCCACTGTCAGGCCACCGATCCGAACGGCAAGCTGGACGTGGTCCGCGACGCCGGCGCCTGGATGCGCGACGACAGCGGCGCCGTCACCAAGGCGTTTCAGCACATCTGCTGGGACGGCTGCATGTTCCCCAACGAAGTGATGATGACGCAGCAGACCTGGAACGACATTCTGGGAACCATGATCAAAGTGCGCGACGCGCACGGCTGGGATTAACTCAGATATATGAAGAAAAAACTGAATATCGGGATGATTGGCTACGGCTTCATGGGCCGTACGCATTCCAATGCCTTTCGCACGGCGCCGAACTTTTTCGACCTCCCTTATGAACCGGTCCTGAAGACCGTCTGCGCCAGGAACGCCGAAAAGGCGCAGGGGTTCGCGAACCAGTGGGGTTATGAATCGGTCGAGACCGACTGGCGCAAGGTGGTCGAGTCGAAAGAGATCGACCTGATCGATATCGCCAGCCCGAACGACACGCACCATGAAATCGCCATCGCGGCGGCGCAGGCCGGAAAGATGGTCATGTGCGAGAAGCCGCTGGGTCGCAATCCGGCGGAATCGGAAGCCATGACGGCGGCCGTGGAAGCGGCCGGCGTGCCCAACATGGTCTGGTACAACTACCGGCGCGTTCCGGCGGTCACGCTCGCGAAACAACTGATCGACGAAGGCCGCCTGGGCCGGATCTTTCACTACCGCACCGTTTTCCTGCAGGACTGGACCATTTCCGCCGACCTTCCGCAGGGCGGCGCGGGCCTCTGGCGCCTGGACGCCAGCGTCTCCGGCAGCGGCGTCACCGGCGATCTGCTCGCGCACAACATCGATACCGCCATGTGGCTCAATGGTCAGATCGACGAAGTGACGGCCATGACCGAGACCTTCATCAAATCGCGCACGCACACGCTGACCGGCAAGGAAGAGCCGGTCAACATCGACGACGCGAGCCTGTTTTTGGCGCGTTTTTCCAACGGCTCACTGGCTACGTTTGAGGCCACCCGTTATGCGCGCGGCCACAAGGCGCTCTACACGTTCGAAATCAACGGCGAGAAGGGTTCCATTAAGTGGGACCTGCACGATCTGCATCGCCTCGAATACTTTGAGTACAGCCCGGAAGGCAAGCTGCGCGGTTGGAAGAGCATCCACATCACCGATGGCGACCATCCCTATATGAGCCACTGGTGGGTGCCTGGGCTGCAGATTGGTTACGAGCATACCTTTGTCCATCAGGCGGCGGATTTCCTCACCGCTGTCGGCGAGGGCAAGAGCGCCGCGCCCACCTTCCGCGACGCCCTGAAGACGGATTACGTGACCGACGCGGTGTTGAAATCCGCAAAATCCCGGCAGTGGGAAAAGGCGAAACTCGCAGGAGAGCAGAAGCAATGATGAAGCTACGCCGTTTTCTGATCGTTCTGCCCCTCGCGGCAGTGGGCCTGCTGGCCCAGCGCGGCGGCCCGCCTGTGCCCGTGCTGGAAGAAACCGGCTTCCAGCCCATCTTCGACGGCACGTCGATGAAGGGCTGGGACTGCGACCCGAACTTCTGGAAAGTGGCGGGAGGCGAGATCATTGGCGAAACAACCGCAACTCACCAGCCGCCGCAGAATATTTTCTGCATCTGGCGCGGCGACCAGCCCGCCGATTTCGAACTCAAACTGCAGTACAAACTCACCGGCGCCGATACCGGCAATTCCGGAATCCAGTACCGCAGCGTGGAACTCCCGGATGTCGCGAAGTGGGTGCTGAAGGGCTACCAGTTCGATATCGACGCGCGGCAGACCTACACGGGCCAGCTTTACGAAGAACGCAACCGCGGCTTCCTCGCGCTGCGCGGACAGATCTCGTATATTCCGAACGGGAAGAAAGTGGGCTCCATCGGTTCCACCGGCGACGGCGATCAGCTGAAGAGCTACATTAAAGCCGGTGACTGGAATGACGTCCATATCATCGCCCGCGGCAACGTCCTGACCCACATGCTGAACGGCCACGTGATGAGCGTGACCATCGACGACGATCTGCCGAATCGCCGCCTCAGCGGAGCCATCGGCATCCAGTTGCACAAGACCCCGAACGACATGAAAATCGAGACCCGCAATATTCGCCTGAAAACGTTCTAAGCCGTTTCCATGCCGACCATCAAAGAGGTCGCGGAGCGCGCCGGCGTCTCCGTGGGAACCGTTTCTCACGTGATCACCGGTTCCGTGCCGGTCAGTGAGGATCTGCGCGTCCGCGTGCAGACGGCCATCCGCGACCTCGATTACCATCCCAACCATGTCGCGCGCAGTCTGAAGACCAGCCGCACGCGGACTCTTGGGATTATCGTCCCCGACATGACGATTTCGTTCTTCCCCCAGATCATCCGGGGCGCGGAATTCGCGGCGCGGGAACGCGGCTACTCGCTCATCGCCGTCAACTCGATTGAAAGCGCGGAACGGCAGACGGAACTGCTGTCTCTCCTGCGCTCCCAACAGGTGGAAGGTATTCTTCTGGTGATTGCCGCCGGATCCACCACGGCCTCGGAAATGATGCGGCTGATCGACGCCGGGGTTCCCGTCGTGTGCCTCGACCGCGTGCCCGAGGGCGTGCCCGTCGATTCCGTTTCCGTGGAAAACGTGACCGCCGGCGCGATGGGCACCGATCACCTGCTGCAGATGGGATATCGGCGAATTGCGATCGTCACCGGTCCTCTCGACCTGAAGAATGAACAGCGGCGGCTGGAGGGTTATCAGCAGAGTCTGCGGCGCGCGGGTATCGCGCTGGACGACGATCTGGTGTGGCAGGGAAACCTGCGGACGGAAGATCTGGAATCGATGTGCCGCGAGCGTCTGAGCGATCTGTCCAGACGCCCGGACGCCATCTTCTGCACCAACGGGCCCACGGCCTTGGGTGCATTGCGGGCCGTGCGAAGTTGCGGCCTCAGCACGCCGGACGACCTGGCGTTCTTAACGTTCGACGAATTGACCGTGGACGATTTGTTTCGTCCGGCCATTACGACGATCGTGCAACCGGCCTACGAGATCGGGCACAAAGCATCCGAGCTTTTGCTGGAGCGCATCGAGCAGGGAAAAAGCAGGAAGGACGTGCAGACCGTGCGTCTGCCCGCCAAACTTCGGGTACGGGAATCGACGCGGAAAAAGCCGGCGCACGACGCGGTGAACTGACCCGCGCCGTGCGTCGATCCGGATAGCGGCTTAAGAAATACCCAGCACCCGGC
>Ga0073936_10005648_pt1 | contig 16829 bp, 28 predicted proteins | sample AliMusrvi5mmetaG_FD_87041 | JGI IMG/M metagenome (GOLD analysis project Ga0073936, IMG submission 87041) | Freshwater lake bacterial and archeal communities from Alinen Mustajarvi, Finland, to study Microbial Dark Matter (Phase II) - Alinen... | ecosystem: Environmental > Aquatic > Freshwater >... | reverse complement strand
TAACCCGAATTAGGGTTAGAGGTTGGCTTCGGCCCACGATATGGCTGAACCTTATCGGCAGGGCGAGGCGTTGGCATAGGAACGCGCATCGGCAATCCACGGCCCTTCATCCCTTGCTCAATCTGGTCCTGATGAATCAAATCCTCAATGGATCCACCGTCGTCCTTGTGGATGCGGCCACCCTTTTTGAAAGCGCCAATGTGCTTCATACCTTCACGTTCATCATTTGCCATGCGAACGTCACGGTTTAATAAATTGTCAGGGGTTAGGTAACGCTTTGAACGATCTGCGCTTTCTGCCTTGCCACCAGATTTACGGGCCATACGGTCAGAACGTTTCTTGGCCATGCCGCCATGAACTTTTCCGCCTGACTTGTATTGACGCTTGCTAATTGGACGTGCGCCGGTCTTTACACCAGCATTTTCCATCTCAGGTGGCGTCCACGTGGACGAATCAACCTTGGTATGAGGTTCACCAGATGTAAGGCGAACAGCCTTTTCACGCATAGCATTACGGGATGATTTAGCAAGGTCGGACATGTGCAACTCCTGACAGGGACGGCAGATAATAGCGCGATTTTATCATTTGTACAATCGATCTTTACGCACTGTAAAACTCTAGCATTGGTGCGCCATTGACGTACTTGATTCGGCCATTGACCCTGCTCATGTCGCCGCCTGTATTGGCCGCAGCCCACTGTTCCGCCGTCTGGCCTGTCGTGGATGGTAATTGAGAATTATAATTGCCAAGTTGTGCAATATATGGCGCAGGTGCTGCAACTTGTTGAGGTTGAGCCACCGCAATAGCCTGATTAATAGCCTGTTGCCCACCATGCCCACCATATGTAGGTGCTGCATTATCTGTGGGTTGAGTAACAGAGGAACGGAAACCATTATCGGACGTTGATGGTTTGAATAATCCACTAATACCAGTTTGAAGGGCTTTTAATGGATCACCAAACAACGCTTGGCTTAAGTCTTTAGTATAATAATCAACTTTTGGCTGACCATTATCATAAATAATGCGTTCTTTGACTGCATTTGGATCGCCATTGGCAAATTCATCAGCATATTGCTGTTTATCCATGCCTGAATATTGACCTTGAGCCGCCAATTTATCAATTTGGTCTTGTGTAGAACCAAATATTTTATCAAAAATGCTTGGTTGTTGTGCTGTTGCCGCCGCTTTTGCAGCAGTTACAGCCGCATCTGGGTTTTCCGTTGCATCCGTAATTCTAGCGCCAGAATTATCGGTGACGTTTTCAGCCAATCTACCATAACCACCCGCTGAAGATACACCAGATGCAGGAGTTGCGGCCATTTGGCTACCAGAACGAGCCAATAACTGACCCGCCGTCATTCCTTCAAGTTTATTATTGGAAATAGCCTGAGGGTTAATGCCTGTTTCAGAAAGAGGAGTATTTGGATCGGATTGTAATACCTTCAAAGCATCACCGGCCCCCAACAAGTGAGCCGTGTAAAGCGAACCACTGTTAATTGGAACCCCAGCCGAAGACAATGTAGCCATATTATCGCGGGTTAAACCTTCGGCCAATGTTCGTTGAAGATCTTGATTAAGCGTTATATCCCTCAATTGTTCTTGAGGAGTTAAGCCAACATACCCCGGACCGGCATTTAACCCACCCGCAGCAACATCGGCCGGGTTTGATGTTCCTAAAGCCTGACGATATGTTTCACCCGGAGCATACTTTTGCATAAGCCCTAATGCCGTAGATGGCATTAATTGGTACGCACCAAAAGCACCCGTCGTAGCATTGTATGCCGAACCCTGACCACCGCTTTCCGGTCCTTGTATCTGGTTCATATACTTATCAAATGCTTGTTGTTGCTGTTGACGAGCGCGTTGAATATTGCCCTGCAATACAACCGCCGCAAAATTCTGTTGAGCCTCTGCTTGATTTGTTGGTCCATTATAACGACCAGTATCACCACCTAAACCACCCGGAACATCATTAGTTCGAACAGAATATCCTTCAGGATTATTTTGTTGGGCCTGTCTTTCATTTTGTTGATTCTGTTGATCACGAGCCGTTTGAGCATTGATAGCACCCTGTTCAGCACCAACATCATGTGATGAATAACTGCCAGTATCGCCGCCAAAACCGCCGGGCGAATCACCCATACGAAAATTATTTGCTGCGTCTTGGTTTCCGCTAAAACGACCCGTGTCACCGCTATAGCCCCCGGGGTTATCACCGCCACGAACGGCAGCACCAGCATCACCGCCATCATCAAAATGCGCTCTGCCGCCAGTGGCAAGACGTAATGCGTTATCAATGGCATTGTTGCCTAATGTGCGACCGCCTTTGCGATAACCCCAAACTTTTTTATGTTGTTCTTGATGACGCATGAAATTATCCAACCACTGTTGATTTGCTTCTTGAACAGGCATTTGTGTCATTAATGCTTGTTGTTTATTCGTAGGTGTAATTAAATTACCGTTTTTATCAACGGTAAGTTGATTTTTGGCCCAATCTGGAAACATAACTTCTGCTGGAACTTGATATTTTAAACCACCTTCATAACCAGAAACACTTGGTATTTTAGTAGGATACGTTAAATGACTATTATCATCTTGATATGGCTGTTTAGATAAATCAATTTTTGACATTGAGTACCCTGTAGCCAATTGTTCTGGGCTAAATAGTCTTGGATCGGTAATTGCAAAACGAGCAGCACCAACATCTGGAAAGCCAGCTTTATGTGGGATTGCTTTATCCAGTGCTTTAGACAAAAGAGAAGTTTCTGTTCCAACATTATTGCGTTGCAACAATTCCTCAACAGCTCTTGGGTTTTCAATGCCCGGCCAATCTTTAATTTTTGAACCCATAAATTTATTTATGGCATCAATTCCTGATTGGTCTAATTTACTAGGATCAATTTGGCGCAATAAAGATTGAGCCATCATGTGGGAAGAGTCACTTGCGGGAAGCCCCATAAGGGTACCCGACATATATAAAGGGCGATCTTCTGGAATTTCTTGTTTGCCTATGCGTGTCATCATACCCTTAACCGCAGCATCACGGGATGCCCAAGCAGCAGGATCATATCTTTGAAAGTCCATTCCACCTAAAGTGTTGACTGGCTGGTTTAATTTATTTTCCAAAATGCTTTGAATTAGAACATTAGCTGATGTTCTATCCCCAACGGCAGGAGTAACAAACGCACGCTCCTTATAGAGTTCTTCAGGCGTTATTTCTTTCCAAGGCTGCAAATTGTTTTTTGGAACGTAAGTGTATTCCAATTCATGAAATGGAAGGCCACGTTCTGACATTATAGGAGGATTAGCCGCCAAAGCAGGGTCTTTACGCAAAATATCAGCACCACTGCGAGTAATTGGCTGATTAGATATATTGGATGGTTGATTAGGAAGAATATTAGAAGGCATACCAGATGGCATTCCTGCGCCACCAATTCCTGTATTAAACTGTGGAGTATTAGCTTCCAAATCTAAACCAGTTAAAAATTGATTTAAACCACCAATTTTGTCCTGAATTAAATCAGCGCCCGTGCTTTGACGCGCAATGTTAAGCGCACTGCTAATATCATTGTCATCTGAAACGGGATTAATTGGCATCTGCTATCACTCCTAAGGCGACAGCATAATATGGTATATTGGCCTATTTGCCAACTAATAGTCTTGCAGCCATGTGTACTACGTAAGATACACCGCCAAACCACCCAAGACCAACACCAAGTTCTATTACAGCGCCGTATTGTCGTATTAGTTCAATCAATAAATCAGTCCTTAAAAATACCCCTCTTCCGCCGGAGATAAACGAAAGAGGGGTTAAGTCAGGAAAACAGGAGGACTTGAAACCAAGCAGCCCCGCTAGGAAATGCCCGATGATTAACCGTGAGACCATCCCACAGCCACTCGCCGCCGCAGCGGTCCAAGTAGGGTAAGTATCCCAAGTTACTCAGTCACAATCAACCCTTTATTGAAGTTTGCCCCCAGTAGGTTCATTTGCTTCAAGCCGCTGGATCATGCCGGGATCAAGCATTTGCTTTACCACCTGCATCCCATCCATTGGATTTTTCATAACTTCTTCAGCCAATTTAACTGCCGCCAGACGCTCACGACTTTCACGATCACGTTGACGATTTTCCGAATCTAACTGAGAATCCATAACTTTTTGTTTGGTTTCATCAGCCTGATTTTGTTCAGACATCATCTTTAATTGCATTTCTTGCGGTGATTGTTGAGGTTTATCACCGCCTTGAACCGTATGTTGCGCCTCAGCCATCTTAGCCTGAGCCGTCATCATCTTGGCTTGCGAATCAAGCATCTTGGCTTGGTCCACTGGATTAGGCTGCGGAGGAACTGGAGCAGCCAAGAACCGTTCCGGGCTTTCCCAACCAATCGTTGAAAGGGCTTCACGGCGAACTTCTGGCAAATTAAACCCTTGCGGGTCTGACATTGCCATTTGAACTAATGCAGCCGTTTTCATAATTCGTTGGCTGTTTGATGATGTGTTCGGGTCAGCCTGTGGCACCATATCAAAGTCATTTAATGCTTGCATGAACTGTTGTTCATCCCAAGGGATATTAGGCCGACGGTTCCGTTGCCAGAATGATTCGGGGTTCTCTTTGAAGCACTCAGCCAATAATTGAAACTCTTCAGCCTGAGCCGAATGCATACGCTTATGAACTGAGTTAAGAACTTTAACTGCCTGTTCAATCAATGCAATCGTTGTACCCACTGGAGCGTCCGACCGGCCTTCACCAACGGTTACTTCAGAAGTACCCCCAAGGCGTTGACCGTATTGGCTCATCTGTTCCACCAAAGCGTTCAATGCTTGTGATGGTTCTTTGTAAGGCAGTGCCATTACCGCCTGATTGATTGGCATACCGCCAGTGTCAATCTGAGCGCCGCCGCCCGGAGGAACGCGGAAGATGTTGCTGTTTTGACGACCAGACTGCTTGGCATACAAGAAACCGGGGAAGTTAGCATACATACCAGCGTCAAGTAATTCACGCCACGCAGCAGTTACAGCATTGGTAGTATTGCCAAGAATATGCAGCAATCCAATGTCGTAGAACCCAAAACCCGGCACGAATGTGTATTTCACAAAGGTTTTACGGGGTTCCGGCAAATCCTTGGTGTCTTCATTAAAGTTACGGACAATTGACAATATCTGTTTAGATGACACGTCAATAGTAACGCGATACGGAACTTCTAGACCGCTTACTGATCCTTCAATTGTATGCTCAAAGCCTTTAATATCTAATTCGCAATAGCATTCATATATTTCACGGTCACGGTCTTCGGTGTTGTAACTATCTTGTTGGATGCCTTGCTGTGCGTTCTTTTCCATTTGAACTGCATCAAGATTTGGCTGCTTGGCATCGTTCAACTCAATATCACGATAAACACCAAGGATTTGCATCCTCTTTACAACTGATGGCCTCATGTAAATACGGTGCGTGACACGACGTGCGCCATCCAAATCCGTTGCCGAGTTGTTAACAATCAAGTCATCAGCGTCAATTGATTCGGATACTGGCCGATTACGCAATGGGCAATAATAAACTTTTTTGAACGATGTGCCGCCAAAACCAAGCAATAACAACATCTTATCCGTGTCTGGATAATATTCTTTAGCCACCGCAGTCAGGTAATGGTTCATGTCCTTCTCAAGGGCATTGGCCAACTTATCCCGATCAGGTGATCCATGTGTCGAATCATCCCTAATTTTCACTGGCCCATCTGTCGGAAGAAGTTCTGATCTCGCATTTGCCTGAAAGCGCAACACAGCCTCAAGCAGCAGGGGATGGCGAACCTTTGACATTCCCTCAACAGGCGCACCGTCTGGGGTTCCTTGAAGTCCGGGGAGTTCAATCTTGAGGCCGAGAAGTTTAATTCCCTGCGCCCGTTCTTGTATCCACTCTTCTCGGCTTGTGAGGTCATTGCTAATTCCCCGCGTCAGGTCTTCCGCAATACGACTAAGTTCAGCATCCTCAAGGTCTTCAGCCAAATTAGCGAACCAGCCTTCTTGGTTTTTCTTGGTAGCATTTTCAATTGGCTTACCATCCAAGGATACGCTTATGGTGCCGTCAGGGTGCTCAATACGCAGGACATTGCCGTCCATGTCCATTTCTGGCTTGTCTTCGTCGCCTTCATTTTCCATCTCAACAACAATATCCATGCCTTCATTTGGCTCAGAAGATTGCTCATTGAGATTGGGCAAACGAATATTAGGGCTAAGGCCGGGAGTAAGAGCCATTGGTTATTCCTCACAATTGATGGCGCACTATAACCTATTTCAGAATTTAGGCAAAGTTCCGCTTTCCAATTCCCTCCAGTCCGTTTGATCCTTGTTTAATTTGCCAAGATTGCAATCTTCGCAAAGTATTTGCAAATTTGAAAATTTTAATGCCAACTCTGGATACAATGACCTTGGCTTAATATGATCAACATGAATTGTTTTTTCCGTTGAATTGCAACACATGCATTTTTTGCCATATTTTTTAATGGCTTGATATCTTAGTTCTTTCCATTCCTGAGAATTATAAAATACCGAATTTGATTTCTTTTTCTTCTTTGGAACCCTTAATTCCTTGGGAACGGGTGTTTTTAAATGTTGGTCAACAAGGAATTTTAATGCTGGGTCGGCATCCAACATTGCACGAATTTGTTTCGCAGTTTTCTTTTTTGGCTTCTTTCTTTTGTACACGCCATTATTAATAATTTTTGACCAAGCCATAACCAACCCCAAAATTTAGATACACTTTTCCCTTCCGCTATCCCCCTTCCCCTTATAAGTCTTAGCCTTAATAGGCCGTAAGGGGCGCCCGTGGAGGAGTGCTTATCAAGACGCCGTTTACCTACACATGCCCTATTTAAATCGGTGGGCCAATACCGCCCCCTAGCTGGTTACAGCTATCAGTGGGGTTCCTAAGTGTGTAGTTATCCCCTCTCCTGCACGGATGCGGGGCCGCTGGAACGATCCCACCGCATAAGAGTGGGGCAAGGAGCAGCGACGTCAATTTGGTTTTTTCGGACCAATAACCACCATTCATTCCAGAAGAACGGCCAAAGACTGTGAACCACTTTCCACCGTACCTACTCAATCAGCACAAAGCTGGGTAGCGTCGGGATCGGAATGTTTGCTGAAGATGGACAGACCAAAAATGTAATGTTATAACATTACTTGTCTGGACCGTTACGCCTCCAAGCATAACTTTCGGTTCAGATAGCCCCGCTGTTGAGCTAATCTCCGGCGGGGCATCTTTTTTTATAATACATTGTTCATGGTTTGTGTCAATTCGGGCAGTCGCACCGCCACATAAGTACAGAGTGGCAACCTAAATAACCGACAATCATCCAACCTATTAGATGATACTCGTCAATCTTTTCCCACGGCACATAACGAAAATTGCCTGTTCGAATCACTTATTACCCTTTCAATTAACCATTATTGTCACTTAAATTGGACATGTCTCGCAAAAATATATAAAAGCGACACAAATTGCATTTACGTTCTGCGAAATTCACAGGAGAATAAAACAATGGCAACTGCTCCACTTAGCATTGAAATTATGATTGATACGTTAAGACTTTGGGAAGAACACAATCGAAACGGGTGGGCAGCAGCCAGAGCAATTAATATTTCATCTACAACATTCCAACATAGATTAGCAAAAGCAAAAGCAAAATTCCCCAATGGTATTTCAGATGTTATTTCCCCTAAGCAATGGGTTTACGAGCGGTTAGTTAGAAAAGAAATCCCGTCAAGCCGTTGGATTATTGGATCAGACTTTCATATATGGGAAGGTGAACCACCATTAATTTATAAAGCCTTCACAAAAATAGCTAAGTCTCTCAAGGTTGATGGAATCATCTTGAATGGAGACGTTATCGATGGCGCTAGGATTAGTCGGCACCCGTCAATACGCGGCAGCAAAGCGCCAAAAATCGAAAAAGAAATCGAAACTGCCAAGAAGTGGCTTAAAATGCTCCCGAAAACCAAGCACCGCCTCTGGACCATGGGAAACCACGACATCCGAATCGATAATTACATCGCAGCCAATGCCGGAGAACTTGATGGATACATCCTCTCCTTGGGCGAACACTTCCCAGATTGGGAAATCGCATGGGCATTTGAAATCAATAACACAGAAATCCGTCACCGATTCCGTTCAGGCATTCATGCGGGTTGGAATAACACGCTCCACAGCGGCACAAGCATGGTTACAGGACATACGCACCAACTCCAAATCACCGCCATGCGAGACCGTAGAGGATCACGCTGGGGCGTAGAGACTGGCATGATGACCGATCCGTTTGGTCCGCAATTTGAATATTCAGAAGGATCGCCTAGCAGGTCGCAACAAGGTTTTGTCGTGATTACGTTTGACGATGAAGGCGTAATGCTGCCACCAGAACTATGCGAAATGATTGGCGGTCGCCCAGTATTCCGTGGGGAGTACGTGATGTAAGGGGTACGGGCTATGCTTCAGGAAATGTTCCCCATGCATTATCTTAAACCACGCCCCCGTACAGCGTGGCAGCATTGTATTAACTACAGACGGACATGCAGCCGCTTGACCATCCCAGAACACAAACCAGATATGGCCGACCTGAATTAGGTGGTCCCCCGGCAGGGATTGCCGACCGGGGGTTGCGCTAAATATTACTCTTCGTCTTCCTCGTCAACCTCTTCGTCGCTTACCCATTCAACAAGTGATTCTTCACCCGTCTCTTCGTCAATGGTAAGAACGAGGCATGGCAATTCAAATGCTTCCATGAACAAGTTCATATCTTCCTGAAGTTCGTCATACGAATTAGCATTTGGAACTGCGGCTTCATCGCCCCAGAAATCAATTTCACCATCTTCGTCATAAAACACTTCACGAATAGTGTACTCACCAATCTCATTATCTAGTGCATTGACATCATCAAAAACAACGCGGTAATTCCAAGACATATCTTTAACTCCTGTATTGAACAAAAGGGATGTAAACGAAATCCTAGGCAAAAGACCAAATTCAAAGTCAATTGTCAGGGTTTGGGATGCAAGTGCCATGTAACACTCCATTGGCTAGGGAACTCAAGGAGCATACTTTGGATGTCGTTCAATTTAATGACAAGGAAAATATTTATGCCTCAACCGTTTACATTACCTGCCGTCATTTGATACTTTTTTATTAGACAACAATTTGTTAATAACGGTTTCCGCTTCTTTATCCATCACTCTTTCTCCTTCAGTGTAGTAAATGCCACGTATTGACCCCAACCAGAATCTTCTTCCGCTATCGTTTGCAACGCCTCCCGCAACCGCGCAACCTCTACATCTTTCTTCAGCCCATTCTCATAATGATAATGTGCTTGCTCCCGCAACCGCTCAATCTCGTCGGCATAAGGCTGAACGGCCTTGATCCATGCTTCACGGTGAAATTTGCTAAACCACTTAGCGTCCTGCCAATCGCCGCCGTCTATTGCCAACGCAATGTCAGCGGCGATTTTTTCTGCAATATCCATCACTCACCTTCTTTCATTCCCCGCAAAGGAAACCCTAATGCTGCCAAAGCAATGTTCTTTGTAATTATTGCTGGCAGGTTATCATCCAATGAATTGCATACTTTCATTAAAGCATACTGCAACCGTTCACGATCTTCCCGCAACCGCTCAATCTCGTCGGCGGCTTCGGTATATACTCCGTGATCGTTCAGCAACACTACATATCCTTGAGACACTGCACGTAACCGTTCAACAATATCCATCAGTCTTTCTCCTTCGTGCTTCTTGTGCAATCCTCACAGCTTCCATAAAAAGCGATAACAGGTAACCTTCTGCTGCGGTCATGGGTTGAGGTATTCCTTCAGACCCCGCATACACCTCATAAATTTCCCGCAATGCTTCCCGCAACCGCTCAATCTCGTCGGCGGCTTCGTTTTGCAAGCCAAGACGGAAGGTATAACCATCTTGTTTGTAAATGGTATTTGCAGATTTTCGCAATTGTTCAACAATATCCATCACTCACTCTCCTTTAATGCAGCATTAGCAATGGTAACCATTTCAACAATTACTTGAGCATAATATTGAAGATCATTCATCGGTGGGCATTGATTGTGAAATGGGTTCTTGTCTGCAATTTGTTGCAACGCCTCCCGCAGCCGTTTATTGTTTTCTGCCAAATAATCAACCAAATCATTGATCGCTTTATTGTTAGATAATAATGCATTAATTGTCGTCTCTGCTTCTTTATCCATCACTTATTCACTTTCTGATTATTCTTCTTCCGTTTCGTCTTTAATTAACGACACTAACGGTACATCCAACAAATTGAAAACATAAGGTTCGAGCGGAGAGCTGCCTTGGGGTCTGTAACGCGATTCAAATTCAAGTGCCTTTTTTTCACGTGCCTTTTGTTCAAATTCTTTTTCTGAAGAATTTAAACGCGCTGGCCCTCTTTCCCTAATATCAAACTGCGGATAACCCATCACTCACCCTCCTTCAGTTCGGCTCGGATTAGCACCCATTGGAATGCAGCCTTAACTATTCGCATTTCATTCACCGTTAATTCTCCAAAATGAAGTCGTAACGTTTGATTGTCAGCATTTAATAACTCTCGCAGCATATCAATCTTCCGCAAAGCGCATTCATAATGGCTTGGTCCGTACCCATAACAAATTGGATCGTGGGTACCTATACGTCCGTCGCGGTGTTCTTGGTAGCGAATTTGCTTTTGCAACCGCTCAATCTCTTTGTTCTTTTCATCAAGCAAATCCATCCAATCCGCATCCATCACTCACCCCCCCTTACCATCAGCGAGACCATCTTCGTAGCCCATGCGGTATCCACGTTCTTCGCCTTCAGACTCAGCCTTGTATTGGTCGTGAATCGTATGCGCCTTCAAGTACTCAATCTCTTCACGCAAATTCTCAATCTCTACATCTTTCTTCAGCCCATGCTCATAATGATAATGTGCTTGCTCCCGTAACCGTTCAATCGTATTGGCGGCTTCATCAAAGATGTCATTGTTGCCCCAACCAACAGATACCCAAGTGGCAGCACGTTTCCGCAACCGTTCAACAATGTCCATCATTTATTCTCCTTAATTGGTTTTGGTTCCGCAAACATTTTGTAAAAATATAAAAGAGTATCTTTATTTCTTTCCGCATAATCCCATGCCGTATTAAAGTCTCCTGTCAAGCAACATTCAGACTGACCGTTTTTTAAACAGACAACGGTATATAAATCCTCATCAGGATGCCAATCTTTCTGAGTGTTCATCCATTCAAATGTTGTTTCGTTTTTATGAGACATCACTCACCCTCCTTCAGTGCGGCTTTAATTATTGCAGAAACACGCGGATCATCTTTCACATAAGGCGCGGCCCATCTCAACGCATCCCGCAACCGTTCAATTTTTGCTTCTGTTAAAACAAATATTTGTTCATGTAAAAGGTGGTTTTCCCATGCTAAAGCATAATCTTTCCGCAACCGCTCAATCTCGTCGGCGGCTTTCAACATCATCGACCAAGCACCATTTTCTAAAGATGCGCCACCACGGTCATTGACGTGCTTTCGCAACCGTTCAACAATATCCATCACCAATCACACCACGCTACAAATCCAGCCGCTAGGCCTAAAAAACCAGATATTAAGCATGCCATTGCTAACCAACAAGATATTGGATTAGTATCTACCGGCATAACGCTGGCTATCAAATAACTAATCAATATCAACACAACGCTTAAAATTGCATTTTTCATTTTGGTGCCTCCGGTAATGGCATCATTTCAACTGTAATTTTCATTTGACCCAACAATTCCCGTTGGTAGTTGCCATCGGTATCTTTGTAATATATCCACCGTTTTAGAATGTCTGACTTAGTGGGATTCATGCTTATATTACATAAAACAAACCACATATTCTCATCAATTTCACTCATTTTGGTGGCTCCGGTAATTTTCTATATTTGTTATTTCTTATGTCTCTTACGTATCTTTCACTGACGCCATATTTGGCAGCGGCCAATCTACTTGGCCCAGTTTCTTGTCGTATTTTATTAATTATATCGTCGGTATATTTGACAAAATACGCTTGTTCATTTTTTGCAATAGCCGGAATTTTGTTGCGTTGTTTATTTTCCCTATCATCCACATTATCTTGCCGTGTTCCAACAAATAAATGTTCAGGGTTTATGCACTTAGGATTGTCACAAGTATGGCAAACAAACATTCCTTCGGGAATTTCCCCGACATAAACTTCATAAGCCAGCCTATGGGCAGAAACAGACTTTCTGCTACCATCAGTACGGGAGCCTATAATTAAACGCCCATACCCATTTCTTATTGTTGACTGCCATTCAATGCAGTCAGAAGGCATTGTTTTAGAAAGCCTATCAAGGCGTTCTTTTAAAGGGTAAACTGTTTGACCACGTATTTTCATGGCGTCCAATATAACATCATTTTTCGGCGGGGCAAGGAGGAAGTGGCATCCAATGGGTTATGTTAGATACTTCAGGGTCGTATTCAGTCGCCTCATTGGGATCGCATACAAATCCTTTTGAATAATCTTGCCAAACGACAGTAGCCCATTTCTGCTCGTCAACATCAAGTCCATGTTTCCCATAAGCAAGGATACGCGTCCCGTCCTTCGGTGCAGTTTCAATCGGTTGCCAATCAGTCATATTTGCCCCGTTTTTTTTAAAATATCCAATACTTCGTTTGCTAAGTTTTTTGAGTCTGAATTGTGTTGTGCTTTTGATATTTCTTCAAATGCCGTGATCATATACTCAATTTCACGCCATGCCACTAGCTTATCAAAACAATCCTGACATCTGCACTCTTCCCGGCAATTTTCTTCTCCGCATACCCTTGTGAGTCTTTCTTTCAATTTCATGGCCACACCATGTGGTGACCGGGCATGATCCCACCAATTTTTAGTTCAGAGGAACGGCTTTTAAACGCCTGTTCTGCGTCTTTATATGCTGACAAAATGTCGGCAGCCTCAGTGTGGTAAACGGTCGTCGCCCTGTGCTTACGATCTTTGTCATCCTTGAAGTCGTACACGATTTGAATTGTCCATTTCTTCATTTCGGCGTCTCCAAAAACTTGATCACATCGTCACAATGGATTGCATTCGGCGGGACATAATTGCCTTCAATAATGCAAATCAGCATCCATTGCTTCATGCCGGGCATTACATAAACCGTTCCATAAACATCAGGGATTGGCTGATCTTGGCGATTGTCGTGGCGATACCAGTAATAGTTGATCTTTTTCATCGCCGCACCATCCCGCAATAACCGTTAGTCGTTGTCATCGTCAGCCTCGTTCATTGTTATGGTTAAGTTAGTTATCTGTGAGTAGGCAAATATTATGGCTTCCATTTTATCTATCTTAGCAATTGATTCGGCACACTCACGCTCAAGCATTTCTACTCTGTCTTTTAATACGGCAACGTAGCGCATAATTGGATCATCACTCATTGAACCGAACCTTCTGGTTGGGGATTGCTTTGCATAATTACCGAAGAAAACACCATGGCGGCTTTGCTACGTTCCGGTTCCTGCATGTAATCCAAAATTGTTTCGGTAAATACTGACAGGATATGAAGCACTGTTCCAATGCTCATGCCATCAACAGCCGCACCAATGGCATCATATGCCGCAATGTGACGTTCTTGCTTCTTCTTTTCCATATGCTCGTTAAGGTCTATGGTCATTGTCTTTTCCTTTAATATTGCGTTCATTGTAAAGTTCTTGTTTTAAGAAGTCAATCTCTTTGACGTATTTGCCAATTTGATCAATAGCCCAATTTGCTCTCATGTTAGCAGCCAGCAGGTCATCATGGAGCCGATTGACCACGGATTGGTATTGAACCTCTAAGTCGGGGTCGATGATGACCTGTCTGGTGTTAATCATTTTGCTTCCTCAACCTCTTGAAAAATCTCGCCCTCGTCAGCAATGACAATCGAGAAGATACGGTCAAACGGAATAAACCCAACCAAGTGGTCATCCCAACCAAATTCAGTGCTTTGCTTGTCATTGCGATAAAACCGTGCGCCACCCTCTTCGACAGAGCAACGATCTGCAATCACTTCAAGTATGCCACCATTCTTTAAGATGATGCGCCAGATATGATTTCCCATAGTACCCTCACTTTACACGAAATACACGATAGCCTTCAGTAATACCGTCTTCATCCCAAACAACACGGAAGAACTTAGGCTTACGACGGCGGTTTGATGCATAGACAGTCTGCCTGATGCTGTTGTTAGACGAAACATCTTCAACAGGGACAAAGAAACTATCACCTACTTCCATGTCATCCCACGGAAACATAGCCGACAATTGTGACGGTTTAGGCATCGGAATAGTTTTGCTAATTTTATATTTATCCATTGCTATTACTCCTTACATTGGAGTTAGCAAAGTAACTAATTGTTACGATGGATACAAGGGGGTATCCCCATTATTCCCAACAAAGCGTTGGCTCTCACTAAGTTCATACGTTCTTTCTGCGCCACGTTGGATCATGCCAGCCTTACGCATGAAGTTGATAGCTTGGCTAACTGTGTCAACCAAATCATCATGGACGCCCTTGGGGAACGATTCAACCTCAGTGATAACCATGTCTGCCCAATTACGGAACACGTCTGGATCGCCTACCTTGGTCGGGGCATACACTAATCCCTCGGCAAACAAGTGCTGCACAGCATAAAGCCGCGCCACCTTATCCAAGTCATTAGGGCTAATCTCACGGACAGAGAACTCCTCAATGCCCACTAGCCTGCGTATTTCCTGCGCCACGCTAAGGCCCGGACCTTTGGCTTCCACCAAAAGGATGTCTAACTTTGATTCTTTGGCAGTTTTGATAACTTTCTCGACAAGTTCATGGAACTCAAGGCGTTCTTTCCACGCATTGGTCAACATAATCTTTGGCACTTCAGCGCCACGATCCGATTTCTGGATGCGGCTCGTTACAGTTCCCTGATGATCACGGTTCACGACAGCGGTTGACGTACCCGAATCACGCCACACGCCCCAACACGTCATGGCAGAGAAGTCGTTCTCCTTCTTCGTGGTGTAAGCCAAATCAAGCGATCCGATATTAATTTCCATATCCGGGAACATATCCGCTTCAAACGGTTCCCACCACAGGCGCTTAATAATGCCACCACCAGCAGGTTGGGGACGCATTTGCAACTGTCCAGCCGTGCCATACGGGCCAAGCGTTCTTTTCAGGTTATCAACTTCTTCAGGACCGAATCGCTCAGGCCAAAGCAATTCGCCTTCTTCCTGACGTGGATCAGTCCACACAATGTCATTCTCGCCATCATTGGCTTCTGCGGGTACAAGAACCGTATAAATACGCCTATTGGGCTCAAACTCCATCGGCAACATCAAATGCGTCCAGTTGCCAATGTCCTGCGATAAGATATGCCCGGTAATATCCCGCTCATTAAGCCGCTGTTGAACCACAATGCGGCAGCCCGTCTTTGGATCGTTCAAACGGGTAGACCAAGCCATGTCCCACCATTCAATGGTTGACATGATCACAGCCTCAGAATTGCTTTCACGGGCGTTGTTGGGATCGTCGCACACCAGAAATTGGCCGCCGAGACCAGTTGTTGAACCGCCGACCGATGTGGTCATGCGTCGACCGCCCGATGTCAAATCAAACTGGCTCTTGGTGTTTTGATCAGACGAAACTTGAACTCTATCACCCCATAATTTTCTATACCAATCGCTTTCCAACAGACGGCGGCACTTCAACGAATCCTGCAAAGCCAATGTCTGGCTGTATGATGCGTGTAGGAATTGAACGCCATTGCCTGATGTTGAAGTGTTTTTACGCTGGGCAAATACCCATGCCGGGAACAATACACCGCACAATGTCGACTTACTAAAGCGAGGCGGAATGTTAATAATTAAGTTGCGAATATGACCATCAACACAAGATTGAAGATGATCACACACCGCTTGCATAGCAAACCCGCCGCCAATAAATGGCGCTGGGTCGATTACGGACCACGCACTTTGGGCGAAGTCATACAATGAGTTTTCTAATTCTCGGCGTTGGCGGTTCTTGAGTTGCGCGGCCTTAGTAGCCTTAACATTGACTGGCCGGTCGTCGTTAGTAATGCGCTTAAGAGCCTCCGAAGCCTTAATGAGAAGTACGTGCTCGTTCATTGATCGTATGTAATTCCCGAATTTTCATTCCATTGCCAATCCCAAATGTACCATGCGTAATTATGCCTTGGCGATCCCTTAGTCCCAGCAATCCATTTTGGCCTACGTGTAAGCACAATCTTAAAAGCAAATGGAGATTTGTTGCCAAATATATTTTTACGGCTTTTGGCGCAATCAAACTCGTTCCGTAATAGCATGGCCACCTTGCCACCGAAGTTCTTGGTCAATAGCAGCGCATGGTTAATGAATTGATCGGCTAAATCCTCAGCATATGGCGGGTTAGTAATAATATCCCGACCATCATTATTCCACGTCAGCAGGAAATCCTTCACGTCATACCCGTAACCATAATCATGTATGTCGGAACTATATACATCAATTTCCTGCGCTTTCAGGACATTGGTTATTGCACCCTTTCCAGCCGCCGGTTCCCACACACGTGAAAAATCCTCATGTCTGAGCAGTACATCAGTACACCAAGTAGGCGTTTCGTAATGATCCATTGCCCTACGTTCATAAGTTTTGTTGGGCATCATTGCTTTATCTGACATGGATTCCCCTCAATTGCGGTATTCTAATACCGTTACAATACGTTTGACATGAATTTTATTCATGTGTGCGTGATCGCGGGACAATAATGTAATGTTATAACATTACAAAAC
>Ga0073936_10005647_pt1 | contig 16830 bp, 13 predicted proteins | sample AliMusrvi5mmetaG_FD_87041 | JGI IMG/M metagenome (GOLD analysis project Ga0073936, IMG submission 87041) | Freshwater lake bacterial and archeal communities from Alinen Mustajarvi, Finland, to study Microbial Dark Matter (Phase II) - Alinen... | ecosystem: Environmental > Aquatic > Freshwater >... | reverse complement strand
GGCAGCCGTCGTGCTTGCAGCCGGCGGCAATGGCGCCGCTCGCTTGCCTGATGATGAAGGCGGCCCTGTTGGTATGCTGGGGATTCCAAGGACAGGGATTGAGAATCCAAAGGTATCCGCCTTTCCAAGGCTTGTCCTGAACCACAGGCAAATTGTGCTCCGTGATCCACTGGGCAAGATCGAATTGGGGCCCCTTGTACCCATGTTGTTCTCTGGGCGCTGGCCGTGGCGGGGTGGGTACGGTTGCGGCGAGCAGTTCCAACCGGTGTCGCTTCATCGGACGGATCCTCTTCGGCACTTCCAGGAGCTTGGCCAGCCGATGCGGCCGGTCTGGGATGTCGTCGCCCTTCGCAGCGAGCGTGCCATACATTTTCCAAATCCGGGCAGCATTGAACGTCGTGAGATCCACCTTGACCGACTCGTCCGAGAACTGGAGGGCGACCGCTTCAAGGCAGCGCTTCACCAGGTCCCGACTGGCATCGTCGTTCGGCAAGCTCACTCGGATGAGCAAGTGGGCTCCGTTCCCCGAGTCGGCGAGGACCAACGACAATGGTGGAAATCCTTGAGACCGAAGCCACTTTTTGCACTCTTTCGCCCGCCGGATTGCAGCTTTGTGCTCCGCGTCCGTTGACGAAATGCCGGACGGTCTGACTGGATCGAAATCCAGAGGGAGCCAGCAGCGACAGAGAATATCGGTATCGCTTGTCGTGCACCGCGCCCATCGCTCGCAGCGGTTTGCAGCCCTAGCAAGCAACTGCCCGTTCACCGGGTTCAGTGTGACGTAGACGCCGGTGGCGTGGCCGCTTATATTCGCGCACGCTTCGGCCATCGCATCGCGATGACCTGCATCGAAATAGCCTGACATCGTGCCAGATCGCTCGGCGTGCAGCGCACGCAGCTCAATAAGCTCTCGATGATGGAGCAGCGCCCTGATGGCCCGCCGGATTTCCGAAATATCCTCGTATTCAATTGGCATTCGGTCTGTCTCCATACGCCGCCACCATCTTTACCAGCGTCGGCGCAGCGAGGACACGAACCTCGCGAAGATGTACTCCAGGCTCAAGTTCGCGGACAACGGTCTCAGCGGGGCCCAACAGGCGGAATGCCGCGAGTTCAAGCCGCGTAGCGGGGCGAATTCGGACGTGGGTGCCAGGATGGGCGGCGAACCAGTGTTTGTCCGCCGGGCTATCCTCGCGCAGAGACCTTGCGCACAATGCGAAGTCCGGCGGCTGTGCTTGAGGGTTGGCGGCGAAGCCGCCGATCAGACGTTCCTGCTTCGACATGTCAGACTCCTGAAGTAACTGGGTATCCAAAAAGCCGCCACGGCTGGGGATAGAGGGGTACGGCCAATGCAGACGAGCGTGGCGCAGTTCGGAGACAAGGCCGGGGCAAGCACATAGACGGGGAGAGGGCGGGACACAGCCCATGGAAACCACGGGCGCAGCCCTTCCCCGGACGCTGCAAAATGGTAGAATAGAGATGCACAGAGGACTCCTAATTGCGGCCAGCGGGTGTTGGTAGCGCCCGTAGGCCAAGGCACGAAGCCAAGAATCACAGGACGACGCCCGCTTCCATGCGGGCGTCGTCGTTTCATTTCAACGCGGTTCCTCCAAGGAGATGCCCATTTTGGCCGCGGCCTGACGGATTCCCCTTTCGCGCTTGCACGGCGGCCGCGTTGACATAGGTTCGCCGTTGGCGGCGGTCGTCACCTTCGCAAAAAACTCCTGAACGGCGGAGGCCGTTGTATATCGGCGGCCTCCGCAGACCAGAGTACGAAGGCGGATGCCTCTAATCCCCTTCCGCCACCATCTCCACCAAGTGGCATACGAGGGCCTAGTGCCCTCGGGCAGAAAGCGGCCCGCTTCGTTAAACGTGATCGGGCGCTCGAAGTCACAGTCAAGTTCAGTTGCCATTGCTACACTCCTTTACAGATACGTAGTGTCTGAAAGGTAATGTAATGGCAAATCGAGACCTTGGCTTTAGCAAGGCGTGGCGCGATTACGCACAAGATCTGGCGTAATTACGCCAGGGTTGGAAGAGGACGAATCCTATCGCTTTGATAGAATTCTTTCTAACGGTATTCTGCTACCATACGACCGGCCTGTCTCGATCAAGCACTCGATAGGCGGGGGGAGCTTGGCTCTTACTCGCTCAGTTCGCGATCCCTTAAATCCAGGATACTTTTCGATGATCTGTTTGGGTCTTCTCCATTCACCCCTTGCATCAACGAGTGCTGCCACGTAGCAACAGGCTTCTTCGGTACCCAAGGGATAGTTGCGACCATCCAAACATGCAGTCTTGCCATCAAAATCTACACTTAACCGAACGCGTAGTGTCTTAGGTTCGGGCCGGGTATCGTCCAGAATATCGTTCCATGCGGCAATTTCCTGGTTCAACGCCTCCACGAACTCGATCAGATCAGGCGCCACTCTGAGCCTGAAATAATCCGGTTCCTCCGACGAAATGGGTAACTCCGTATGCTTATCAAGTGAGCGAATTAACTGCTGCCCGTACGGCTTTGACTTGTATAGCTCTTCGAGTACCCGGTCCGTTACAGCTTTGAGATCTCGCTCACCGTTGGCTTGCCTTGCAAGTTCATGCAGGCAGCCAGTATCCTTGGTGATGTGTTTTTGCAGACGCCGGACACAATCCCAAATCCTTCCTGCGGTCGGAGATTTGCCAGAGGCATGCTCCTGCAAAAGATAGTCTCCGAAGGCTGCACCCAAGTCGTAAAAGACGCGGCATGGGTGCGTCAAATCGAGGGAATCGTCGGCCAACGACGTTGCGACTTTGTCCCCCCCGACTTCGCGAGCTATCACGGCATTTTGAAGCCCAGCGAAAATATTCGGGGGGATTTTCGACCACAAGACGGCTAACGCTTCGTTAAGGATGGTCGGCTTGAAATGCCTGGAGTAGAAACCGAGCTGAAATGCTGCGCTGGGTCTTGGATCAATGCTACCGAGGTTTGGTTTCTCGACCATGATGCACCTTGCTATTCGGGCCGCCCGCCGCCGGCGCCGGCAAGGTGCTGCGGCGACGGCGGAGGGCACGGCGGGGATCAACCGCCTGGCCCGAAGATGATGGTATTTTAGTTGCCCATGGTGCAGGGTGCAACGGGCTTGGCCGGGTCACCCCCTTGTGGTCAACACGGGCGTCGCGGGGCTCCTGACGGTGATTGGCGACGGCCAAGATCAAGATGCCCGTGGCGCCCACGCCGGGCATCGTGGTCACCATGGCGACGACCATGCCGATGATGCCCACGGCGGCCACGCCGGTCGCCGGGGCCATGCTGGTGATCGCGGTGACGGCCGTGCTGGCGGCCGACAAGCCCGTCGTGCCCGCGGAGACGGCCATGGACGGCGATGACAGCCACGGATCAACCGCCCGAGCGTCGCTTTAGCGTAACTCACGTCACTCATATTTGCGGCGGCGTGACCAAGGAACAAGTCAACGACATCGGACCAGGGGGCTATCCCTTGGTCAAACGCCATACTTCTTCGCCAGCCAATGGGTAGCCTGGGACAGCCTTCCCATGGCGGCCTTGGCGTAGACCTTGTCGGAGAGCTTCGCGGCAGCATGGCCCAGGAACAAATCCACCAGGCTGGCCCAGGCGCTATTCGCCAAGAGGCCCGCACTGGTCTTCCTGAGCATCTTGAACGTGCCTCCGACGCTCGTTTTCTTCAAGAGGCGGGCGAAGGCACTCCGCACGGCGTCCGTCTTCTTGTCGAGCGTGACGGAAAGCAACGGTCGCCCGCCCTCGCCCACCAGGGCCAAGTCGCCTTCCGTGGCCATGTGCTGCTGGAGCAGTTCCCGCGTGGGCTTCCAGAGCTTGTAGGTGACTTCGGGCACGTTCTCGTGCTCCTTGGTCTTAGTTCGCTTGCGAGTGATTGTGTGTGCTGCGAGGTTGATCTCGTCACGGCGGAGATTGGCAATGTCCGTCTGCGTCATGCCGCAGTTGAGACCCAAGCATAGGTAGAGCCTCGTTCGCGGTGACGCCCCTGCCAAGAGCTGCTTGACCTGGAGGACGGTAAAGTCCTTGATCTTCTTCGTCGGCACTTTGATCCCCCAATCGTCCTTGCTGCTAAGGACCTTGGGAAGCCCGGTGAGAGCGTCCGTGGTCCACAGCCAGCGGACCCAGCATTTGACGGCTTCGAGCTTGTGGGCGGCGGTCTTAGGCTTCCAGACGCCTTGGGCGATCTGCTTGTCGGCGTGGGACTTGTAGGCCAAGAGCTTGGTACCGTTGATCTCCTTCACGCTGGTCGTGCCGCCGATCCATTTCTCAAAGTCGGCTAAGTTGATCTTGAGGGCCACGAGGCGTGTTGCGGAGAGCTGCTGGGATTCCACCCGTTCTTTCCGCTTATCGAGGAAGAGCTGTACCTGTTCCCTGACGCTCTCGCCTGCGGGGACGGCCTGGTGCTCCTTTAAGCGGTCCTTCCAGACGATGTAATCGCTGTAGGTCGCCAGTCCGGGCTCGTCCTGGGCGAAGGCAATAAACTCCAAGGTGTCCTCCACGGTGAGGGGCTCCAGTCGTGGCTTGCCCCAGCGGCGCTTGAGATCATCGCGCTTGGCCTCTGCCCGCTTGGCCCAGTCCCCCTCGCCGCGCTGGAGGGCGATAGCCAGTATCTTCTCCCACTGTTGGATGCAGGCTAGGTAGGCCGGTTCCTCACGGCGGTCCTCCGCCTGGTCGAGTTCCTGCTTCTTTTGCTGCCAGGCGGCCAAGGCGGCCTCGTAGGCGACCTTGTCGGTCTTGCCGCTTCCGGCAGGCCATTGGTAGATCTGGCCTCGGTGGATCTTCCGCCAGCGAGGCGGAACGCCACGGGCCGGATTGCCGGGGTTGTAGGTGAGCTTGTAGGCGCGGGGCATCTGGTACGATTTTCTGGTACGATTGGGACGCCAAACGGAACAAAACCGTACCAGATTCTTGCGTTTTCCCCGAGAAAATCAAGGGGTGCGGTCGGTTCGGGACCAAGAGGCCGCTGGTTCGAATCCAGTCGCCCCGACTTAGATGGAAGTCCTTTTCCAGAAAGGACTTGCGAAACAGCCGCGTGATGCGGCTGTTTGCGTTTCATGCTGGTTTGGGTACGATCTTGGGTACGAAAAGTACAATCACGGCCCTAAAATCTGCGAAGGCCGCCATCCAGAAATACTGGAAGATCGGCCGCCAAATGATCGACGGAGGCCGCTCCCGCGAGGACATGATCAAGGAGACGGGCGAGTCTTACGAAATCGTCCGCCAAGCCCGCAAGTTCGCGGAAGTCTACTCGGAGGCCGAGTATCTACAACTCTTGGCCGAAATGGACAAGTACAAGTGCCCCCTGGGCTACACGTTCATTTACAAGCTCCTGCCGGTCACCGATCACGCCCAGCGGCACAAGCTCCAACTCCGCTGCATCAAGGAGGGCTGGGGCAGGGCCAGGTTGGCCACGGAAGTCCTGGGCGTCAAGCCACGCCAACGGCAGGGCGGCCGAAGCCGGAAGGTGCCGAAGAGCTTGTCGGCCTGCCTGGCCCAGATCGAACAGGACTCCTATCGCTGGAGGCGTCTCCTGAACGATATTTACGCGGTCACGGTCGTGGATAAAGTACCGCCAGCCGTTAAAGAGCAACTCGGGAAGGCTTGGAAGGAGATCAGGATACTCCGCGAAAAGCTGCGGCAGGCACTGGAGTAGCGGCAAGACTAGAGCTTGCGATTCCCTAGAACCGTCACTACAGCGTTTTAGGCCTGTCGCCGCCCATGCTGCTCCCTCGCCTTATCACCCCCGTTCCGAACCGTTGCTTCAACTCGTCCGCCACGGCATCCAGGCGGGCCTGCTTCTCCCGCTCCTCTTGGTCGAAGAGCATGCCCTGGATCAGGCCCGTGTCGTTCAGGCCGCTGACGCCCATGCCCACCAGCCGCACGGGGAGGTGCCCGGCCGGAAGCCGATGGCAAAGCATCTCGTTGGCGGCCCGCCACAGCTCGTCGGTGATGTCCGTGGGTTCCGGCAAGGTCTTCGACCGGGTGATGAGCGAGAAGTCAGCGAACCGTACCTTCAGATGCACCGTGCGGCCCCGCAGCTTGTGCCGCCGCAATCGGCAACCTACCTGCTCCACGAGGTTCACCAGCCAGGCCCGCAGCACGTCCATGTCGGCGATGTCGTGCTCGAAGGTCGTCTCATTGGAGATCGACTTGGCCTCCCGCTCGGGCACCACGGGCCGGTCGTCGCGGCCGTGGGCCAGATCCCAGAGGTGTTCGCCACTACTGCCGAAGCGTGCCCGGAGCATGTCGAGGGGGCATTGGCGAAGCTGGGCGATAGTGCGGATGCCCAGCCGCTCGAAGACCTTGCTGCTCTGCTTGCCGACGCCCCAGAGCCGTTCGACGGGCAGCGGGTCGAGGAACTCCTGCACCTTGTCCGGCTCCACGACGACCAGGGCGTCGGGCTTCTTCAGGTCGCTGGCGATCTTGGCCAGGAACTTGTTGGGGGCCACGCCCACGGAGGCCACCAGCCGTAATTCGGTGCGGATGGCCTGCTTGATCTGCCGCCCGATCTCCACCGCGGGCCCGAACAAACCTTCGCTGCCCGTCACATCCAGGAAGGCCTCGTCGAGCGACAGCGGCTCGACCAGGGGCGTAAACTGCTCGAAGATGTCGCGGATCTGGCGGGAGACCTCGGCGTAGTAGTCGATCCTGGGCGACAGGTAGATGCCCTGGGGGCAAAGCCGGTGGGCGGTGGCCGAGGGCATTGCGCTATGCACGCCGTACTTGCGGGCGACGTAGTTGGCCGCACACACGACGCCCCGCTTCTCGGGCGAACCACCCACGATGACCGGCTTGCCGACGAGTTCCGGCCGGTCGCGCTCCTCGACGGAAGCGTAGAACGCATCCATATCTGCGTGGATTATCATGGACCGTACCTCAGCTCATGTACCAGCCACCGTTGACGTTGATCGTCTGGCCGGTGATGTAGCCGTTCGTGGCCAGCATGACCACCACGTCGGCCACCTCGTCCACCGTGCCGAACCTGCCCACCGGGATCAGGTCAGGCCGGGCACGGGGGTTGTCACGCATCATCTCCGTGTCGATCAGCGCCGGGGCGATGGCGTTGCCCGGCTGGAATCCTGGTGTTCCCTGTGCGTCAAGACAACTGTGTTCTAGGATACGTCCTCGGAAGCCCGTTCGCCAGCATAGTGGATGTCGGCCTACTTCGGTTCGCTGCTCCCAGCGGTCCGGTGGCGGCCGGCCTAGCCTCGGAGCCCACCTGAGCGAGCTGATTCCACGCGGCATACTTTACCAGCGCCGGCGAAAGCCGCCGTCCAAGGTGGCGGGTCTCCCGGCAGCCACTCCGTTCGACATTCCCACCCCGACAGATCCATCCCTCCCTTTTTCAGTCGACGGCATGTGGCGTTTCCTTGGGTATGGCTGTTTCTCTCCATCGCGCCCCTGGCGCAGAGGTCAGATACCATGCCTATTATCAACCGCACCACCCCTACCGCTGAACGATTGGCCCGAGCTGCGGCCTGCCTGCGACAAGCGATCTTGTTGATCGAAGAGGTCGCCCCTGGCATCGTCGAGGGTCTCGCTTCTGGAGTCGCGGCTGCGTTGCCGCAGTCGCTGCTCGCTCCTGACCGTCCAGCTACACCGTCCGGGAACAGTGCAACTCGTCCTTCGATCATCGACGGAGCCACCTTCAGCGTCCGTTGGGCCAACCGCACTTGCCATCTTGGCAACACCGTGTCGTTCAGACTCTTGGAGCGACTGGCTCGCCGCCCCAACCAGTTCATTTCCTACGAAGCGCTCTTGGACTCAGAGGAGTTGTGGGATCGCCACACTTCTCACGAGGCCGTGCGGAGTGCGGTCAAGATCCTCAGACGGAAGCTCAACGCGGCTGGGATGGAGGACCTAGCCGACGCGATCGACGGCAGCAATCCTCACCACTACGCCTTCACGCTCATGGAACGCTGGTAGGGCTGCCACAGAAGTGCCACAGGTTTGACACAGCGATGTTCCAAAATATAAAGAGCAACGCTGCGGCAACGACGACCTTGCAGAACCGGTCGGGCACAGGTCCGCGACCTGGCCCGATCGGGACTGCGAGATCGTTTCCGGCCCAGGAACCACCACTTCACGTAACAGAGCGACCACGCATTATGGAGAACCACGATCAGAATCCCGAGGGTGCCGAACCGGCCCCCAAGCTCGTCCGTGCGGCACAGTACGTCCGCATGTCTACCGAGCACCAACAGTATTCCACTGAGAACCAAGCCGATGTGCTCCGCGAGTACGCGGCCAAGCGCGGCTACGAGATTGTCCGCACCTATGCCGATGATGGCAAGAGCGGTCTGAAGATCGAAGGCCGCGCTTCGCTACGGGGCATGATCGACGACGTGCAGGAGGGCAACGCCAACTTCGACGCCATCCTGGTCTACGACGTGAGCCGCTGGGGCCGGTTCCAGGACACCGACGAGAGCGCCTACTACGAGTACCTGTGCAAGCGGGCCGGGATCGACGTCCACTACTGTGCCGAGCAGTTCGAGAACGACGGAGGCCCGGCCGCCACGATCATCAAGAGCGTCAAGCGGGTGATGGCGGCCGAGTATAGCCGGGAGTTGTCCTCGAAGGTGTTCAAGGGCCAGTGCAAGCTCATCGAGCTGGGCTATCGCCAGGGCGGGCCCGCGGGGTTCGGGCTGCGGCGGATGCTGATCGACCACACGCACAAGGAGAAGGGCCTCTTGGCGCGGGGCGAGAAGAAGAGCCTGCAAACCGATCGCGTCATCCTGGTGCGGGGCCCCGAGGAGGAGGTCCGGGTCGTGCAGTGGATCTACCAAATGTTCATCCGAGAGAACCGTTCGGAGCGTGAGATCGCCGATGTCCTCAACGCCCAAGGCACATTGACCGATCTCGGCCGCCCGTGGACCCGTGGAACCGTGCGAGAGGTTCTGACCAACGAGAAGTACATCGGCAACAACGTCTACAATCGCAGATCGTTCAAGCTGAAGAAGAAGCGGGTGGTCAACACGTCCGACATGTGGGTGCGACGGGAATCGGCTTTCGATCCGATCATCAGCCCGGAAGATTTCTACACGGCCCAAGGCATCGTCCTGGCCCGTGCCCGGCGGCTGACGGACGACGAGATGCTCGAACGGCTCCGCGGCCTGTTGGCTAAGCACTCACTGTTGTCCAGCGGGTTGATCGACACGGCCGAGGGCATGCCCGCAAGCTCAGCGTACCGCACGCGGTTCGGAAGCCTTCTGCGGGCCTACCAACTCGCTGGCTACCGGCCGGACCGGGACTATGGCTTCCTGGAAGTCAACCGCACGCTCGGACGGCTCCATCCCCAGTTCCTTGATGATATGGTGCGGCAACTTGGCGGGGTCGGTGCCCAGGTCAGCCGTGATGCCACGACGGACCTGCTGGTCATCAACGGCGAGTACACGGCGTCGATGGTGCTTTCCCGCTGCCGTCAGACGGCCGGGAAGCTGTTACGGTGGATGGTGCGGATCGACCAGACGCTCGTACCTGACATCACGATTCTGGTCCGCATGGACGCGACCAACCAGCAACCGGCCGACTACTACCTGTTGCCGATCATGGACATCGCGGCCCCCAAGCTGCTCATGTGCGAGACCAACGGTGTCTACCTGGATACCTACCAATTTGAAAACCTTAACCACTTCACCCTCATGGCTCAACGCAGAAAGATCGAGGTGCCAGCATGAATCGAACGCAATACGAAGTACAGTGGATTCCGATCGACAAGATTACCGTTCCCAATCCCCGCACGCGGGGAATGAAAAAGTTCAGGCAGATCGTGGCCAACATCGCCCAGATCGGCTTGAAGAAGCCAATCATCGTGGCACCCTGCCACAGCGACGACGGCGAGACACGCTATTTGCTCGGCTGCGGGCAGGGCCGCATGGAAGCCTTCGCGAGCCTCGGCCAGACCGAGATCCCGGCGCTCGTCATCGAGGCCACCCGGGAGGAATTGATGTTGATCAGCCTGATCGAGAACCTGACTCGCCGTCAGCCTCCCACAATCGAACAAGCCAGGAAACTCGCCGACATGAAGGACCGCGGTCACTCCCCCGCCGACATCGCCCACAAGGCAGGGCTGACCGTCTCCTACGTCAACGGGATTTTGAAGCTCGTTGCCAAGGGCGAGGAGCGCCTACTGCGGGCCGTCGAAAACGAACAGATGCCCCTCACTGTCGCCATTACGATTGCCGGTGCCAACGATGTAGCGGTTCAGAGGGCCTTGGCGGAAGCCTACGAGAAGAAAGAACTGCGTGGCAATGCATTACTGAAGGTGCGTCGTCTGGTCGAAGAACGTCGCAGCCGAGGAATAGAACTGCATCGTGGGGTTCGTGGTCGAGCCAACGGTGAAGTGTCGTCGGAGCAGCTCCTCAAGGTGTACCGCGAAGAGACCGGTCGCCAGAAGGCTATCGTCCAGAAAGCGAAATATTGCGAGACCAAGCTCGTGTTCGCCGTGTCGGCCCTGAAACAGCTATTCGATGACGGTAACTTCGCCACCTTGCTGCGGGCCGAGTCCCTCGACTCCCTGCCACAGTACCTCGCGACCCAGATCCATGGAGAAGCCTGCTGATGACCATGACAAACCGCATACGTCTCGCTTGTGAACCGAAAATCATGTTGATCCCCGTGAGCAGCATCTTGCCGGTAAGGAAGCTCAGCCCGGCCATGTGCAAGACCGAAAAATATCGCCGCATCATAGCTTCGATTCGGGAGGTTGGAATCGTCGAACCACTGGTCGTTTACCCCCAAGCAAGTGGTGAAACGCAATACGTCCTGCTGGACGGGCACGTCCGCTTGGCCGTACTGAAGGAGATGGGGCAGGAGAACGTCAACTGCCTGGTGGCGATGGACGACGAATCGTTCACCTACAACCATAAGGTCAATCCGCTGTCCGCGATCCAGGAGCACTTTATGATTATGGAGGCCATCCGGCAGGGGGTCTCCGAAGAACGGATCGCCAAGACACTCGCTGTGGACGTGGCTGCCATCCGGCGTAAGAGAAACCTGCTGGACGGCATTTGCCCAGAGGCGGTACAACTGCTCAAGAACAAGCGGGCGTCCGCAGCCGCCTTCCGCGAGATACGGAAGGTCAAGGCCATGCGGCAGATCGAGATGGCCGAACTCATGGTCGCGGCCAACACCTTCTCGGCGAGTTATGCGCAGTGCCTGCTGGCCGCCACGCCGCAGGAGCAGTTGTTGGAACCGGACAAGCCCAAGGAGGTGCGAGGCCTGAGCCCCGAGGACATGTCGCGGATGGAACGAGAAATGGAGAACCTGGGTCAGGATCTCCGGTCGGTCGAAGATTCCCACGGCCGCAACGTGCTGAACCTGGTCCTGGTCTCAGGCTATCTCAAAAAGCTCTTGGAGAACGCGAGGGTGGTCCGCTACCTGTCCCAGCACTGCGGCGAGATCCTGGCCGAGTTCCAGAAAATCGTCGAATCGAAAACGCTGGGAACCGGCGAGTGAGCATGGCGAACGTACTGCCTTGCCGTCCGCCCGGTCGGAAACATCAGGTGGCCGTTAATCTGTGCCAGCCGTACCGGCTATTCCGGCACCGTGGTTGATTCTCGACGCCTACATTCTGCTGACCGATGGGGGGCTTGTAGATATGGGGGGATGGCCTGGGTATACTGGGTTTTTCACCGGTTTCGATCCCGTGGCACGTGCTGCCGAGACAAAAATGCCCGAAGCCACCCCTATCCCCGCTCCAGGCCAGATCGCCCGAGTTCGCCAGCGGCTGTACCTGGTCGAACAGACCGTTCCGGCCCCGACGCCGGGCGACAGCACGCTGGTCAAGCTCTCCTGCGTCGAAGATGATGCCCAAGGTCAGCGGCTGGAGGTGCTCTGGGAACGGGAGATCGACCCGGAGATCCAGACCGGCGAGGCGTGGGACGCCATCGCCAAGCGAGGCTTCGACCCGGCAAAAACCTTCGCCGCCTACCTGAACACCCTGCGGTGGAACTGCGTCACGGCCACCGACCCCCATCTGTTCCAGGCTCCCTTTCGGGCCGGCATCGAGCTAAATGCCTACCAGCTTGAACCGCTGCGTAAGGCCCTGCTCCTGCCGCGGGTCAACCTGTTCATCGCCGACGACGTGGGCCTGGGCAAGACCATCGAGGCCCTCCTCATCGCCCGCGAGCTACTGATCCGCAAGAAAGTCCGTGAGATCGTCATCGTCTGCCCGCCGTCGATGCTGTACCAGTGGCAGGCGGAAGCCGAGAATCGCTTCGGGCTGACGTTCAAGATCCTCGACAAGGAGTACATCAGCCAGGTCCGCCGGGAACGCGGTTACGGCGTGAACCCTTGGGGCACCCACACCCGCTTCCTCGTTTCGCAGCGGCTGCTGATCGACGAAAGTTACACCGGGCCCTTGCTCGACTGGCTGGGCGACTTCCGCAGCGGCACGCTCCTGATCCTCGACGAGGCCCACCACGCCGCCCCGTCCAGCGGCCAGAAGTACGCCATCGACTCGCAGATCACCCGCGCCGTCCGTGAGCTGGCGCCGCGGTTCGAGCATCGCCTATTCCTATCGGCCACGCCGCACAACGGCCACTCCAACAGCTTCTCGGCCCTGCTGGAGATCCTCGATCCCCAGCGGTTCTGCCGCGGCGTGCCGGTCAAGCAGGCCATGCTCAACGACGTGATGGTCCGTCGCCTCAAGGAAGACATGCTGGAGATCGTCCCCGGCATCCCGAAACGCCACGTCATGCAGATCGACATCGACGGCCTGCCGCCCGACGCCCCAGAGCTGCGGCTGTCGGCCCTGCTGGACCAGTACCGCGGTCTGCGCGAGGAGCGGCTCTCGGGCGAGTCGAAACGGAAGCAGGCGGCGGCGGGCCTGTTGATCTCCGGCCTCCAGCAGCGGCTCCTGTCGTCGATCGAGGCCTTCGCACGCACGCTCCGCGTGCATCGCCGCACCGTCCAGCGGCAGTGGGAAGCGGCCCAGGCAGGGAAGTCGGCTACGGCGGCCGAGCCGGCCCAGCTTGAGCTTCTCGCAGGCGACGTCGGTAACGACGATGATCGGGCGACCCTCTCCGTAGACGAACTTCAGGCCGAGGACGATGCCCAGGTGGCGGCGATCTCGGCGGCAACGGCGGGCCCGCTGCATGATGCCAGGGACCGGCAGCTCTTCGCCAGCGAGCAGAAGCTCCTTGACGAGATGACCGAGATTGCCGAGGCGGCCCGCGGCCGGCCCGATGCTCGGATTCGCAAGATCATCGACTGGATACGGGAGAACATGTGCCCGGACCTGTCGAAGCCTGGCGCTCGCTGGAACGACATCCGCGTGATCTTCTTTACCGAGTACGACGACACGAAGCGTTACCTCGACGAGCAGCTCTCCGCGGCCATCGAGAACACCGACCGGGCCGGCCAACGGATCGCCATTTACCACGGTCCCACGCCACCCGACGAGCGGGAGGAGATCAAGCGGGCCTTCAACAGGCCGCCGGACAAGCATCCGGTGCGCATCCTGATCGCCACCGACGCCGCCCGCGAGGGCCTCAACCTCCAGGCCCACTGCTGGAACCTGTTCCACTTCGACGTGCCGTGGAATCCCTCCCGCATGGAGCAACGGAACGGCCGCATCGACCGTAAGCTCCAGCCCAAGGACGACGTCTACTGCCACTACTTCTTCTACTGCCAGCGGCCGGAAGACCGCATCCTCGCCGTGCTTGTCGAGAAGACGGGCAGGATCAAAGCGGAGTTGGGCAGCCTCGGCCAGGTGATCGAGGAGCGGTTGGCCGACCAGATGCGATTGGGCATCCGCCGCGACCAGATCGCCGTCATGGAGAAGGACATCAAGGACGCCGACCTGAACCCGGAAGCCAAGGAAGCCGTGACCGAGGAATTGGAGGCGACTCGGCAGCGTCAAGTTGCCTTGCACGAACAGATCGACCGCCTGCGGACCAGGCTGGAAGACTCGCAGAAGTACATCGGCCTCTCGGATGACCACTTCCGAGCGGCGATCTCCTCCGCGCTAGAGATGATGGGGGCGGCGAAATTGAAGCAGACCGATGGATCATCGGACGGCCCGACCCGCTACGAGTTCCCCAGGCTTGACCAACGGCAAGGGGCCGCATCCGATTGGACCGACACGATGGATTCCCTACGGGTGCCGCGGGAACGCGGCCAGAAGCCGTGGGAGTGGAGACAGGAGTCGCCGATCCGCCCCGTGGTGTTCCAGGACACCGGCACCATGGACGAGGACGTGGTGCACCTGCACTTGGAGCATCGCATCGTGCGCCGATTGCTGAGCCATTTCATCGCCCAAGGGTTCGTTTATCACGACCTTTCTCGGGCATGCCTGGCCCAGACCTCCGACGCCATCCCTCGCGTGGTCCTGCTCGGCCGGCTTTGCCTCTACGGCCCCGGTGCCGCCCGGCTCCACGAGGATCTGATCCCCATCACGGCCCGCTGGACCGACCCCAAGCTCCGCAAGGGGCCGCTGGCGCCCTACGCCCGCGAGGCCGAGACCAAGACCATGGACCTCTTGCGCGAGGCCTTGCTTCTGAAGTCCGGCCGGGCGGTGACGGAGACCATCGAGCGGCAACTTCAGGCATGCGCCCCGCGTGACGTTCAGGAACTGCTGCCCCACCTGACGCTCCGTGGCGAGCAGTACGCCGCCGAAGCCCAGAAGAAGCTCCGCGAACGGGCCGAGGCCGAAGCCAAGGCCATGCGGCAAATCCTTGTGACCCAGCAGAAGCATATCGCCGAGACGGCCGCCAAGGTCGAGAAGGGCGGCCCGCGGGGCCCGTTCTTGCCCGGATTCCTTGAGCACGAGGATGAACGGCGGCAGCTTGAGGCCAACAAGCGGCACTGGGCCAAGCGGCTGACCATGATCGACGAGGAACTCAAGACGGAGCCGGATCGTATCCGGGACGTGTACGAGGTCAAGGCCACGCGGGTCGAGCCCGTGGGCCTGGTGTATCTGTGGCCGGTGACAGGATAGAACAATGGCCAAGGACCCCGAACAACTCGCGCATCAGCAGTGGCTCGGCTACGTGCAGCCCGTGGGCCTCGTCGTGTCGATCCCGGCGTTGCTGGCGGCCCAGGCCCACGTCAACCGCAACATCGCCGACGAGCACCAGCAGTTCCTGGCTTGCCTGAGCCGTGGTAAGCGCGACGAGCTGGTCCCCGAGATCCGCGATTTCCCCACATTCACCCAAGCGGTCTTCGGCTGGGAGCCGGCCGACCTGGTGGACATGCGCGGCGACGACGAGGATGCGAAGTCGCTGGAAGTGACGCTGCCGGAGTACAACGAGACGCTCCGGCCCACCTGGGCTGTCAAGGAGTTCGAGCCCAAGGAAGGGCAGAAGCCGTGGGTGATGCTCGTCCAGGCCTACCCCATCGGCACCGACCTGGACAAGACCTACGCCCACGACGAGCGGCACTGGCAGGCGAGCCCCGAGGCCCGCATCGAGCGGCTGCTCCGTGAGACCGAAGTGCCCGCCGGCCTGTTGTTCAACGGCACGCACGTCCGCCTGGTCTATGCCCCGCGTGGTGAGACCAGCGGACACATGACCTTCCCCGTGGCGGCTATGTCCGAGGTCGCCGGCCGGCCGATGTTCGCCGCGCTGCACATGCTGCTGGCGGCCCCGCGGCTCTTCAGCCTGCCGGCCAAGCAGCGTCTGCCCGCCATTCTCTCCGACAGCCGCAAGTACCAGAACGTCGTCTCCACGCAACTCGCCGAGCAGGTTCTGGCCGCCCTTTATGAACTGGTCCGCGGCTTCCAGGCGGCCGACGACGACCGCAAGGGCCAGTTCCTGGCCGACGTGCTCCGCGAAGACCCCGACCACGTGTACGCCGGGCTCCTGACGGTGCTCATGCGGTTGGTGTTCCTGCTCTTCGCCGAGGACCGGGATCTTCTGTCCAGCGATCCCGTCTACGCCAACTTCTACGCGGTCACCGGGCTGTTCGACCGGCTGCGGGCCGACGCCGGCCGGTACACCGACACGATGGATCAGCGTTACGGGGCCTGGGCCCAGCTTTTGACGCTCTTCCGCATGATCTACGACGGCGGCCGGCATGGCGGCCTGCGGATTCCAGCCCGCAAGGGATACCTGTTCGACCCGGACCGCTACAACTTCCTCGAAGGCCGGGCGTGGAAGACGCCCCGGCGGATGGACGACAAGCCGGAGATACCGAACGTCTCGGACGGCGTGGTTTACCGCGTGCTCCAGAACCTGTTGATCCTCGACGGCGAGCGGCTCAGTTATCGCAGCCTCGATGTCGAGCAGATCGGCAGCGTCTACGAGACCGTGATGGGGTTCAACCTCCGCGTGGCCGAGGGCCAGTCGATCGCCATCAAGCCGACGAAGCCCCACGGTGCCCCGGCCGTCATCAACCTGGAAGCCCTGCTGGCCGCCAAGCCGGCCGATCGGGCCAAGTGGCTCCAGGATCATACGGACCAGAAGCTGGGCCAGGCGGCCGATGCCTTGAAGAAGGCGGCCACCCTTGACGACCTGCTGGCCGCGCTGGCGAAAGCGAAGAAGGTCGCCTGGCACGCCACGCCCAGCATCGTGCCCAAGGCGGCCATGATCTTGCAGCCGTCCGATGAACGGCGCCGCAGCGGGTCACATTACACACCTCGGTCGCTCACCGAGCCGATCGTCCGCACGACGCTCCGCCCCGTGCTTGAACGATTCGGCCCGAAGCCGACGCCCGACCAGATCCTCGACCTGAACGTCTGCGATCCCGCCATGGGTTCCGGTGCCTTCCTTGTGGAAACCTGCCGGCAGCTCGGCGACGTGCTTATCAAGGCGTGGCACGTCCATAACCAGGTGCCCAAGTTGCCGCCCGACGAGGACGAGATCCTGTACGCCCGG
>Ga0073936_10005645_pt1 | contig 16831 bp, 7 predicted proteins | sample AliMusrvi5mmetaG_FD_87041 | JGI IMG/M metagenome (GOLD analysis project Ga0073936, IMG submission 87041) | Freshwater lake bacterial and archeal communities from Alinen Mustajarvi, Finland, to study Microbial Dark Matter (Phase II) - Alinen... | ecosystem: Environmental > Aquatic > Freshwater >... | reverse complement strand
TAATGCCCGTTTGGATCAAGGTCCGTGTATTCCAGTTTCGGAAAGTTCTGAAACAGCTGCGTGGACAAGCGTTTACGGCTCATTCCATTATCCCACCAGGCAACATCGGTGGCATCTTCTGTCTGGGTTTTCACGCGTGGTCCTTTTGACAGATCTGAAACATTGTCGTAATAACTTCCCGGTCCCGGATTTTCCCAGGTGCGGATGATTTCAAGCCGGTCGAGTTTTTCTTTTTCGGTGGACATCTTGCGGATTTTATCGAATTCGTCGGCCAGCCACCAACGGTTATTCAGGGGATAATCGATAAAATCGAGAATCGCTCCGCGCTCGGCGCCACTGGCATTGTGTTTTTTAACGCTGGTCTGAGCACCAATTGATTGCCACAATGCTTCGCAATAATCAAAAACCCGCTGTCGGAGTTCCGGTGATACCAACTCTTTGTCTGCTTTATTGACCATTGCAAGTGCGTCTTCCATTGCCTTTTCCGGACCAACCTTACCGGCTTGTGCCAGAATCAGGTTCGCCTCTTTTTCAAGATTTAGCTCATAGGCTTTCCTTCTTTTTATGTAGGTGTCGTAATACGAACGCATCACAAGTTGTTGCCAGCGCCAGTTTCCCTTCAATTCGGGATATTTAGTTTCAAGGTTCTGCCAGAAAGCAAAAGTTGTTTCAATTCCGCCATTTTCTTCCACCGGACCAACCCAGCTCCGCTCAAGCGCCAAAATTCCGTCTGCACCGGCTTCCGCCGCTGATGTTCCGAAGAAAAACCGGGAATATTCAACAAGCACCTGACGCACGTCTTTCTCCGGATTCCAGGCCATCTGGCTCCAAACCACCTTATTTACGTCATCGTGTGTTCCATCGGAATATGAGAGGAACCCATCGGTGAATGGTGCAAAACGGTTATGGATTTTTGCATAATAGAATGGCTGCGGATTACAGATTTCGCGTCCTTCGGTGAGCGCAAAAGCCTGATCCCAGTTTTCGGTGGGATACTGACAGCGAACCGTATGGGTAAGATCGGGGTAATGTCGGTGTTTGTACTTCTTTGGCAACCGGAAACGGGTTGCAGCCAGGTCAGGGCTGCTTGGTCCGGTAACCACACCGGTCAGCCAGTCGGGATTATTCTTCTCGAGGTATTCATAAAAGTAGTCGACTTGTTCGTCGTTAAAACCCTGCAATGAAATCCAAAGTCCCGCATTCGGGTGATATTTCTTCAGTTCATTTGCAATTGCTTTAAGGTAAGGCATCACATACTTCGGGTGATTATCACCAGGGTCACCACCGGGGAAAAATACGCCGTCGAGTCGCGGACAGCTTTTATAAAACTCAGCATGCTTTTTCACCCCCTCATTGAATATCGCTTCATTCGATAAATCACCATCTGCCGGAGTCCATACCCAATAATCGAGTCCGTAATTGTTGCAGATTTCACTCAGTTTGGTATTCATCTCTTCTCTAGGAAATTTCATGTGCGGACCTAACGGACCATCCTGAAAAGGAATGTTTTCGAAACAATTGGTTCCAAATAGTGCCAGCTCGCGAAAGTATTTTTCGAACTGTTTCGGTGTCCACGAATCCCATGAGTTGGCAGTATTTCGGTAGCCAATCTGATGACCACGGATTGGATAAGCCGGGGAGGTGGCAATTTCATTCCGTTGGTTGAAAACTATTTTATTTTTAGAGAGTTCTACTGTTCTTAGAAATTGTCCGATGGCGAAGATAACCCCACGTTCGTCAGCTCCAATTAACCAGAGAATGTCTTTCCCTGCCACTTTTTCAAGACAAATCCTAAATCCTTCTGCTTTGGTTTCCGGGAGGTTTTCCCCGGATCGTTTTGGAACCGGCAGGCCAACTACCTCATTATCTTTTTGGGTAGCAAAGACAATTATCGGGACATTTCTTAATACGGATATGAGTTTTAGGTTTATGGAAGTTCGTTCTGCAACCTCTTCCTGCAGAACCCTGATCGCTGTTTCCCTGACTGGAGATTTGATTTTGGAAGAAGCGATAATTGAAGCCTTGCTAAAATCGATGGTTTGAGCTGACACCAATACCGTAACAAAGGACAGAACTGCGAATAAGAAGGATCGGATATAATAACATTGAATTTTCATATTGATTGAAATTTAGAATATTACGATTTAAATTGTTACCAGTTCAGCATCTAAACCTACAATTTCAACGGTATGTTTCTTACCATCCGTTATTATAGTAAATGATTCGTGGGATTCAGATAAATTCCACAACAGAACTGTTTTGATTGCAGGATACCAGGCACATACTACTGGTTTATCTTCCTCAATATACGGTATGCCTTTGAGATGAGGAAGAATTTCATGTTTGAAAGCATAAATTTCGGTTAGATTTTCAGGTATATACCTCAGACCATTGAGTTTTTTATCTGCATTTGTACCATATACGAACTTTGTCCCTTTTGATTTCAGCTTACCCGAATCAACATCCTTAACATCAAAATCTGAAAGAAAAGTCCAGCCGTCAGATGCTGGAGTTTCAGTCACTTCAAAAGGTATTCCGGCGGCCAAAAAAAGGCTGTAGGGTTTATCATTGCCAACCATTCTGCTGCTTTCTCCCCAGTAATGTTTGAAAGGTCCGTGGAGTTTATGACCTGCAATCTTCTGATGCATTGCCGCCGCCTTTTTCATAACCGGTGCAAGCGTACTCCAATGTGTAAGTGGGAATGGTTCCAGACCACTCATCATCATTGTATTCCGGATATCGCAAATAGTTGAGATGTGCAATTTGGCAGCCATATTTTTTGCAGAAAGCTTGTTTGCAGGATAGGCGGTGGTTTCGCTGTAAGCATTCTCCGGGCTGACGAATCTGCGATGAAAAAGGGCACTGAAAAGCTCATCCGTTTTCCCTTTTAACGGATTAAAAGCGCGATCCTCGAACATCAATTCCCCAACCCTCATCAGCGAACCTTTGTAGTCGCTTAACCGGATCCCTGCCTTTTCAGATCCGAGATACATGACCATTATGCCAAGTGCCACATCGGGTGCCGCGGATTGTTGTGCTATGAATGAGTATGTAAGCTGGTCGCAATTGAAGTTTATCCAATCGTTTAACGTCGAACTCAGGTTGCGGTCTCTAATATCTTGTTTTAGTTGTACCCAATCTTTTTCACCATAACCATATTTGCTTATAAATTCATTTTGATGTTCACTGCAGAAGCATCCGCCGATCATACCTGGAGTGCGTGCCAACCGAAAATCATCATCAAGGAATAGCTTTTTAAAACCTGACTGGCTGATTTTTTGAATGACAGAAATGTTTTCTTCAGTTATGACCGGATGTACAGATGTTCCAGAATATTTGTTGCCATCAATGTCCACACCTCTTGGCCAGTGCTTTGGCGTAGATTCGAAATCATGTGCACCGCCCAACGAGTTGCCCGGATGGCCTAACGGAACACTTAGCGTATGTACCGCAATTCCCTTTTTCTCAATTTTTTGCTTCCATTGCGAAATATCTTCAATGGGATAAGGCCAGTAGCCATTTAAAAAAATGGGCATCCAGACATCGGTAACACCACTACCCGCGATGAGATTTAAAAAATCGGGATGACTATTTAGTGTAGCAGTATTCGTACAAAGGCTAAAACTACGGTAGTTGCCTTTCTTCGCGGTACTCAAAGGGCTAAAGCCAGCCAAAACGCCAGTACCCGCTATCGCAGCTATTTTTAAAAAATCACGTCTTATCAGATTCATACTTCCTTTGTATTAGTTTCCGGAAATGAAAATCAACTTACTCTTACCAAAATCCTTTGATGTCGCCACTGCGATTCCCCGTTGGTCTTTTTTATTCACTGCACAATAAAAGTGATATACAACGCCCTTCCATTTTACAACGAATGATTTATGAGCATATTGACTATCATAGATTTCGGATGGCTGGATGAGGTTGTCACCCGTCCAGTCTGTCCAGTTTACAAGATCGTATGAGCAGGCAAAACGGTTGAAGGCACCATCTTTGCTACCCTCTTTCCAGAATGCACCGAAATAGAACATGACCCATATATTGTTTAATCTTTGGATGTTGGCATCACCTGTAATTCCTTGGTGATGATTCAAAACCGGCTCTTTCAAAAATCGCTTCCAGTGAAACATATCTTTGGAGACCGCCATTCCGATGCGTTCAGCACCTGAATCCGGATTGACACTATCTCCCTTTGCATTGTAATACATCACGAAAGGGTAACCCGTAGTTTTTGATCGATCCCGGATGATCGTGCTTTTATAAATGGTCTTGTTTTCCCACCATCTGACATCTTGGTCATTTGACATGAGAACAGGTTTGTTTAATCGGTTCCATTCGTGCACCTTTGCCGGATTTTTATCTGTATAGGCAATACCAACAGAAAGTAAACCTGCTTCGTAACCCTTGGTATTCCCGCCAAGGTATGACATCCAGTATTTATTTTGAAATTTGGTTAACTCGTATTTTCCTCCCCATTGATAGTCCTGTAAGCTCACATAGCCGGCTTTTTGATTGACATCCCAATCGGTATTGTTAGAATACGACAGAATCCGACCCTTGTTTTCCCAGTGGAGTAGATCATCGCTTTTTGCCAGCCAGGTTTCGTAACCTTTGCCATCAAATACAATATAAGTCATATACCAGAAATTGTTTTTTCTGAATATGCCTGGGGAATCCATTTTTTTTGAATCATCCGGAGGAACCATGACCAATCCATATTTGAATGGCGTTTTTACTTCATTGTAAATTGTTTGCATTTGCGATTCGGCCACCTTTTTAGGATTGGATTGTGCATGAGTATGATAACTAGTTATTCCCAGTAAAATAACAAATAGTAGTCTCTTTATTTCGATCATATTCAGTAATGTAAACAGTTATTTTCCATTTTTTCTTATCCAAATACGAGATCGGGGTGTCATTACTAATTTGATCTCTTTTCCTTCTATCAGAATTGGTTTCCCCGAGAAACCATCCACAAATGCTTCTGCAAGAGAAAGCTGAATGACTACCACTGTGTTTTCCTGATTGTAATTATGAATCACCAAGCTATGATCTGAAAGCTGCTGCAGGGTAACCCTTGACGGGGCATCCAAAACAGGTTCATTTTCGGTATGAAAGGCAGAACGAATCGTGTTCATCCAGGTTTTTGGAAGTTCAAGCAATCCAATTTGTCGCGGACAAAGTAACACTTCGCCTACAGCATCAAAATCCTTTTGAGAAAATGTATGCGTATTAAGTACATAGATATTTTTATTTTTATTTTGAATCAGGAATGGATGTTGGGATGATGCCTGAAGCAGCGTAGATGCTCCATCCGGAATAATTTGGAAATCCATGTTTAAAGGGAATTTTAGTTTCACGGGATTCCCTTCGGAAATGATTGTTCCTGTTGAAGTTTGGACAGGATGTAACGGCCATTTAATGCCGGCAAGCTGAGCCAGTTTTTCACCATCCTTTGCGTTTGCCAGAAATCCTGTTGTCATGATTGCTTTTGCTCCCTGATCCAGCGATTTCAGTATTTTAGAAAGAATTTCCGGATCTGCAGCAGCCTGAGTCGGAAGGAAAATGACTTTGGAATTTTCCGGATATTTTGAATCTGGAACCAGCGAAACGCCGAACGTTCCAATATAATCCATCAGGTAAAGATCACCACCAGCATCACTGTTCGGTGGTTTATAACCGACGACACCCTGAACAGGATTGGTGGCCACCGCTTTTGCAAGGTTGACTAATTTTTCAAAATCCTGGCGCAACAGATGATGGCCGGGATGACCCGTTACAAAACTGTCAAAATTAAAAAATACGAGTTCTTTTGCCCCGGCAAGTACCGATTGATAGGCTTGTTCAATAAAATCAAGGTCCGTGCAATCGCCATGATCGAACCATGCACCTCCTATTTTATCCCCAGCCAGTGTTGAAATCCAGCGATAATTGATAAACCCTTCGTAAGGTTGAACAAATCCATAGCGCTGGGTATATTGTCCGCGGGTTTCAGTACCTACCCAAACCCCGTCGAAAAGCTTTGGTTCTGTAGCAACGTCGTATCCGAAGAGATGAAAACGGTCGTACCATTGGGGGTATTTGATGATGATTTTAATCGATGGATTTTTCGTTTTGGCGGGTTTTATAAAAACTGACTGCGCAAGGTCCGTTAACATGGACCGCCTGTATCCTGACCAGCTCCTGTCGCCTTTGGCGGCCTTCGATTCAATGCTTGTGTCGGCAGTACAAAGGAAATCATCGATAATGAATGAATCGAAAAAAGGTGCTGAGTCTTCCATTACTTTTCGCAGGTCATTTTGCGTTTTTGGATTTTGCCAGTTAAACCAGGTCAGAGGCCCATCCTGTGGTATTCCAAAATCTTTTCCGGGCACAGTCGCAATTCCACCAACAACTTCAAAACCATTATCTTTTAAAAATGTAACACTGCTTTTTAACAGTTCCGGTGAAATAACTAAACCACTTCGGTAAACTTCAAGATAAACCTTTGTGATGCCATTGCAATGCAAGACAGATAATGCCTCTCTTCGCCCGGTTTCTGTCGTAAACATCTGTTCAACCGTTTGTGCTATAATATAAACACTTAGTCGCAAATCTGATTTTTTTGCTTCTGCGAAACTTTGTATATCGTCTGAAGGTTTCGTCGGTTGATGACAGCCTAAAACCAAGAAAAAGGCAAAAAGGGTGAAAGCAATTCCTTGTATTTTCATAACCTGAAGGTATTATTTGGCGATTTCAACTTTCCAATCAGTAAATTCAACCCAATATTGTCTTTTATCCGGTCCTCCGGCTGCAAGGCCAAGGTCAACAGCATCAGCAATACCAGGAATGTCAGCAGTATGCCTTTCAACGATCCAGTTTTTGCCATCCAGGCTGATGTAACCGCTGAAGCTATTGCCATGGCGAACAATTTTCAGGTAGATAGGAGTTTTTGAATTCTCGGGAAGGTTCTGGCTGCTTGCCTTGTGCATACAGCCGTTCGCAAATTCATCGTATTCAATACCTGCCCTGCCAGGGGTTCCGAACACCAAAACAGATCCTTTACTTCCGGGCTGGACATCAAAGCTTTGGGAGATATCGTTCCGCACAAAAAGTCCTGAACGGAACCATTCGTGCGTCCGGTCACCGAATTGATTGATTTTGACGGTTGCAACAAAGTCACCTTTAATCGCTTTTAAATAGGCCGCGGCATACGAATCTTCTGCATGGTAAAAATCTGATCCGCTTGCCGTGATCTTAAACCGGTTCGTTTGGGCATCCGCCTCAATTTCCAATGGTTTTGCCTTTACCGAACAATACTGGTGAATCTCCATTTTCGAAATGTCAAGGGGGACAGCATCAAAAACAGTCAGATTTTTGCTGGCACTGTTTTCTATATGTAGGTCATGGTTCCCAATCGGAGGTTCAATTTCAAAGCTAATTACCCCGGTTTCTTTTTCTTTCAATTCAACAGATTGATTTCCTGCCTTAGTTTGATCGAGATAAAGGGTGGCATTCATTTTTTGAGGGATTGAAGTCAGATTCCGGGCGGTTGCCGTTGCTTTAAGCTTTTCTCCTTTTAGAAGCCTGCTTTCAGAGATTTTAAAGTCTTCAAAAACAATCGATGGTTTATTCCCTTCAATCTTTACCGACTCATATGGTGTAGATCCAATTGCAAGCTGATGTTCCCCGGCGTCATAAATCCTGACTTCAAACCCTATTTTCCGGCTATTGTCTTTTATAACGGGGAATAGCTTTTTCTCATAAACCTTACCATCGAGATAAAGCTCCAGGGAGGATATTCCGCTTGCACCGCGATTGAAAACATCAGCGGATAAGTGAATGATGCTTCCGGCTACAACAGCACCTGAGGCTGATTTTGATGCAGTTTCGATTTTCAGGTTGCTAACTTCAAATGCAGGTTCACCTTCAATAATTGTTTCCGGTGCAGTAACGGGCGCTTCGATTTTGAAATTATTCTGGTAGACATTGTCTTCTATCATAGCTGCACAGAGTTTCATTTCACCCTGTTCGAGGTTGTAGAAAATATTCTCTTCCGAAGTCCAGCCGGCCGACATGTTGTCGAACCAGAATCCGACATTGTCATTAAAGAATCCGGCATTAACATTATGAATCAGGTTTCTCCGAACGATAGAGTTGAAAGTCATTCCTGCCGTTTTGATGGCGCCCGAGTCGTCTGCATCGCGCTGAACATCATCGAGGTGATTGTATTCAACGGTATATCCGCCATCGATCGCTTCTTCCTGGTTTGCCCATCCGCCCACATCTATTCCGTAACGGCCCCTTGTTTTGGTAATATAGTTGTGAGAAATCGTTGTCATTAAAGTGTAATTCGCGTAGATATTAATGCCTCCGCAATCGTAAAATTGATTACGCGAAATGGTCGTCTCCCTGATGATTTCCTTTCCATCGGCAGGATTTGCTGATCCGGTTACATATATACCGCCGTTATCGATTGTTTCAAAACGGCTGCTGAGAATGCGGGTTTGGTAACATCCTTTCATTATGGCAATTCCGGTTCCGTTGCAAGAACGGACTTCGCCATCAGCAAACTCGCAGGCATGGGCGTACTCATAGCTGATCGCATTGTTTCCGGCATATTCAGCCTCAACAACACCGGTTACCCCATCAACCCCATCGTAATTATACCTGATTGACCTGTTACCTGTAATTGCACCTTCGAAGGTTAATCCGTAAATACGCAGATTCCTGACAGGCTGCCCCAGCTTTCCTTTTATGACAACTAATTGACTGATCATTGGTACTCCGGCCTTCAGCTGGTTTGGATCGCTGATTCCATTTGCCGGTATATAGCTGATCTCCTTCAATTTTTTATCGAAAAACCATTCTCCGGGAGCATCCAGAAGTGCTTTTACATTTTCGATATAATACCTTGGCGGAACAATTACGACACCCTCTTGTGGATCTTTGAAGGTCGCAACCCCGTTTTTCTCATCCACTTTTGTAATTGTATTAATGCCTGTATGCCAGCGCAAAAGCATAATAACCCGGTTGCCTTCTATCTCTTTCCATGCTTTCACATCTCCTTTCTTAAAATAAAGTTCCCCGGTTGTTTTTGAAATGGCAGGAGGGACGAAATAGCCTTCATTTGGGGTGCGGGCCAGCACCTGTCTTTTGCCGTTTACGACCAGCATTGCAGCAGAGTCGGCATCGAAATGAGCTGTCCATAATTTCCCAGTCTTCTTCCAGTTTGAAACAGGTATTTCTCCCGATATAACAGGCTTCTCTCCCGGAAATGCGGCATAAGTAACATAATGATCTTTCAGTTTGTGGTATTCAAAAGCGCCGGTCGGAAGATTGGTTTCAACCCTTTCCCCTCCATCTTCAGGGTTAAAAATGAGCGGTTTTTTGATGGAATAATGGCCTTCGCGGATATAAACCAGTATATCTTTTCCTTTACCCAATGGATGAGGCGAACCAATCCAACGTTTTTCAACCGGTTTATCCTTTGGAAAAAATACCTTCGATTTCAATTCACGCACAGCTGCCTGCGCGCGTTCAAGGGTTAAAAACGGACCATCAGTTTTTCCATCATTCGGTTCCAGCAAGGTACCTGACCAATGGTCGCTCCCCTTGACTGAAACATAGAAATCTGCTTTTTCGGGATAACTAAATGGAAGCCATTTGTCACCTTGCAATAGTTTCCCGTCGCGTTGTGAGGTGGAAGTTTGTGAAAATGAGCTTAAACTTATCAATCCTGCAAAAAGAAATAGCCCGTAAAAACGTAGCCTGTTCCATTTAGAATTTGTTTTTATAATTTTGGTCATAACACTCCTTGTTTTATTTCAAGTGAAGTTTGAATCAGCAAAAGTATCGGATCGTTTTAGATTTGTTGTTTTCCATGTCAAACATATTTAAATTGAAGGAATTGATTCAATGAGTTTTTGTCTAATCATTATGGTTTTTTAACCAGTTCTATCGGTTTTAAGTGATAGCCGCTCAATTATGGGCTAATTATCTATTGAAATACGGTAAAATAGCTGATGTTTCTGGTTCCAAACCTTCGCCGGCATCAGACGATAGCGGCATGGCAGAAAAGGTAGTAGTGGTTATATATCAAACTGAGAAGGCTGGATTTTGGCAGCTTGCAACAAATTAATTATTTATCCGGAAATGTTTGACTTATCGCAAATGAGGCTAAGGAGAATGCAACAAGTCAGTCGCAAATTGCCAGTCGCTAGTTTACATATTTTGAAATGAAAATCAGGGTCTTGGTTATTGCATCGATGTTATTGGCTTGCGAAAATCCATGCCCCTCCTTGGGATATAATACAAGTTGATTGGATACACCTGCCGAATTCAGTATGGCAATCAGGATGTTGGTTTGAGCCGGAATAACAATATAATCCATTCCGCCTTGAAAAGCAATAGTAGGGGGGCTTTGGGAATTAATAAAATTCACCGGACTCGATTGGGTATAAATGGCATGATCCTGATCATAGGTTTTGCCGGTTGCTGCCGTTAATGCAAGTTGAGGTAGGAGGCCTTCATTCCATTCTGCGACTAGATCTGTTGGTCCAAACAAGTCAACCACCGCTTTTACGTGTTTGTCGGGATCGTTTTTATAGCTGTGAAGCATCGCTAAATGAGCTCCGGCACTGGCTCCAAGTAAAATGATGTCCTTTGAAATTTCATAAACGGACGATTTGCCGAGATAATATTCGATGGCCGCTTTTACATCATTTTCCTGCACCGGGAAAACATTGACGGAATTGTTGACTGCGAGGCGGTAATTCAGGTTAATAAACGCATAATTAGGCAATCGTTTTTTCAACGAATCTACGACTTCAGTCATTTCGGATTTATCGCCGCTTGTCCAAAAGCCACCATGAATGACTACAATGGTTTTTGTAGCATTAATGGTTCTACCGGCAGGTAAGAAAATATCCATTTTTTGCTGGGAGTCGCTACCAAATTCAACATCGTTATAAGCGACTGATTCATTTGAATTTGGGACAAGGTCTTTCGTACTGCACGATGCAAGTAAAAGAACTATGGAACAAACAATTGCTATGTTGCGCATAAATTATCATCTTAATTGCTTCAAAGAAAAGCATTTTTAACTAAGGAACAGGTGATATTAAAAGAAACTGTATTAACGTGAAAAGTGGTTTCGGTGTTACAATTGCAGAATATTGTTGTTAAATCAGGAATCAAAGTACCAAATGGCCTTCTAAATTTGGTAAGTATCATTCGTCTAAATTAATTACTTTTGAAAAAGGATGTAAACTAAATTCTTATGAGAATAATAACGGCCTTTCTGTTTTTTTGGTTATTTGCGGTGGCATCAGCGCAGGATACTCCTGTTTTGAAAGTGAAAATTTCAGTATCTCCGGAGATGAAAACGTCTTTCATTAAGGGTGGACGGATTATACTTTACCTGACCAGGCAACTTCACAAGGAACCGCGCAATGGTTTTGATATTGTTATAGGTGTAACTCCTGGCAATTGGGATTCGTCCACCGACTTTCTGCTGGATCTTAAGAATAAGGAGGTGATTAGCGCAGGTCCGATTAGTGAATTTCTGCATTCTCCCGATCAATTTTATTACCAGGTACTTTACAAGCAGAATCCCGATGACGGACAGGAAAATGTGCCCGGCAATATCATCAGCGATGTAGATTCGGTCAGGTATTCGCCCAATGCAAATCTCAGCCTTCGTTTAAAAAATGCGATCCCTCCATTTGAGATCGTCCGTCACAAATATGTGAAACCAGTTGTCATTCAAAGTAAGTGTCTGTCTGAATTTTCTGGAAGACCTCGTTATTTAAAAGCATCCGTTCTCCTTCCTTCGGGCTATTTCGATCATCCTGAAAAATCATACCCAATCTGTTACCGGGCTCCCGGACTAAACGGCCGTTACGATGGCGTTAACGGGATGGTCGCGAATAAGGAGTTTATGGATTGGTGGTTCTCCGGAAATGCCCCCCAGATTGTCTATGTTTTTCTGGATTCGCAGGGACCTTACGGCGATACGTATCAGGTGGACTCCGAGAACAACGGTCCATGCGGTAAGGCATTGACTGAAGAACTGATCCCTGAAATTGAAAAACTTGTTCATTATAAAAAGGATTCTGGAATGCGATTCCTTGCCGGAGCATCAACCGGAGGTTGGGTAGCGCTGGGTTTGCAGATTTTTTACCCTGATTTTTTCAACAGAACATGGTCGTACAGTCCTGATCCGGTTGAATTTGAGCACTATGGTCTGATCGATATCTATCATGACGAATCTGCCTTTTACAGCCGCTATGGGTACCTGCAACCCGAATCGCGGACCATCTACGGAGATATGAAATGGACCATGAAAGAGTGCATCGAGGAGGAAAATGTGTTGGGAGAGACCGGTAATTATCTGATTTCAGGAGGCCAGTTCGGTGCTTACAATGCGGTATTCGGCCCTAAAGGAAAGGATGGTTTGCCTTCGCTGATGTTCGATCCTGTTACCGGAAAGATTGATCACACTATTGCTGCACAATGGGAGAAATATGATCTGAAGAAAGTCCTGGAAAAAAACTGGACAACCCTTGGACCAAAACTACAGGGAAAGATCTGGATTTGGACCGGCGATATGGATGGTCTGTTTTCGAATGTTGCAACAAGGTTTTTGAAAATGTACCTTGATAAAACCGAAAATCCGAAGTCGGATGCAAAGATCTCTTTTACACCAATGGCCGGTCATTGTCAGGAGTGGAGTGATAAAGCGGTGCTGATGATGATTGCTGCGAAAGTGGCCGAGAACTAAAATAGTGCAGGAATGTTATTTTTGTTATCATCCCGAATCTAACGGGACACAAACCAAAAGTCAGTATTTAAAAAATTAATTTGTTATCCCTTATAAAATGAAAAATAAGCTGTTTCTATTTCTAATGGTCTTCGCTCTTTTTGCTGCCGAATCTGCTTTCTCGCAGTCGAATAAGATCAAACAAGAGCAGAAAAAATATCTTACTTCCTATGAGAGTAATACCCTTGCCGGAAATCAATTGCCTGTTTTAATGCCTTTTAATCGCTGGATTGATCCTGCAGGTGAACAGATCTATTTTGGGGATAAAGAAGATGAGAACCATGCGCTTGATTGTGCACTTTCTCCTGATGGAAAATGGATTGCTGTTGAAGGGCGCTATTCTATTGTCATTATCGATCCGCTTACAAAAAAATTGGTCACCCGTTTTACGCTGAAAAGTCAATTTACCAAAGATGGTTTAATGAATACCTATTCCGGTATCTCGTGGCGTAAAACAGCGGATGGGTACGAACTTTACTGGAGTGCATTTGGGAAAACCAAATCGCTTGTCGTTCAGGCTTCCTGGAACGAAAAGAAAATCAGTGTTTTAAAAACCTTTTCGTATGAAACTGTTAAACCTGCTCAAACGGCCTTGCCAAATGAAGTGCTCGTGACCGCAGAATCGGGTTTACCGGTACTGTATGTTGTACTGAACGGCAATACCGTCGAAAAGCTGGATATTAATTCTGGAAAAACAATTTGGTCCTCACCGGCTGGTGTTGCACCTTTTGGTATTGCGGCAGCGAACGGGAAGCTGTATATCACTAACTGGGCAGGATCGGTACCTGATAAAGGTGATGTCAATGTGGCAGGCGTTCCATGGGGATTGGCCAAAGTTGATTCTTTGACCGGGGCAACACGTGAAGGTACTGTTCTCGTTTTGGATCCAGTAACGGGCAAATCTTTAAAAGAGATTAAGGTCGGACTACATCCCAACGACTTAATTGCTGGTAAGGACCAGAAATTCATTTATGTAGCCAATGCAAATAGCGATATGGTTTCTGTGATCAATACCGGCACAGATGAGGTGAGTGAGCAGATATCTGTAAGGTTATCACCCGATAAAAATGATTATTTCGGAGATTCTCCCAACGGATTGGCTATTAGCGGAAATGGTAATATGCTCTATGTCGCAAACGGCATGGATAATGCACTGGCTGTTGTCAGGCTTGGTAAACTATCCTCGGCTTCCTCTGCTGAAAATACGAGTAAAGTCACTGGATTTATACCAACGGGTGCATATCCTGGAGGAGTCGCTATATATCGGGATTCCCTTTTGTTTGTAGCGAATATTGAAGCTGAAGGATCCAGGATTGCTACTATTTCAGAAAAAACAGGAAAGGCGAATTATAACTCTCATAAGCTGATGGCATCGGTTTCGGTAATCCCTGTGCCACAAAAATCAATCCTACAGCAATATACTTCAAAGGTTGAAAAGAGCAATCAGCTTTTCCGGTTGGCACTCACCGAGAAGCTACCAAGGAAAAATGTAGTGCCTTCTCCTGTTCCTCTCCGGATTGGAGAACCATCAGTATTTAAACACGTAGTTTATATCATCAAAGAAAACAGGACCTATGATCAGGTACTTGGTGATGTAACCGCCGGAGACGGAGATTCGACCTTGTGTACTTTTGGAAAGAAAGTCACACCTAACACCCATAAAATTGTCAATGAATTTCAATTACTCGATAATTATTATGCCTCGGGTAAATGCTCTGCGGAAGGGCATCAATGGACTGATATGGGTATGGTTACTGATTATGTGGAGAAGAATGTCCGGGCATGGATCAGGAGTTATCCTCATGTTCAGACTGATGCGCTTGTATATGCACCTACGGGTTTTATCTGGGACAATGCGATGAGAGCAGGGAAAAGTGTTCGTATCTACGGGGAAGCTTGTGATGTTGAATTCGATAAAAAATTGAACTGGACGTCCATCTATGAAGGTTTCCTAAAAGGGGATAAGTTCGATTTTAAAAACCTGACGACGATCAAGCCCGTTGAAAAAATTCTTAGTCAGAACTTTCCCAGCTCAGATAATCATGCGATTCCGGATGTGCTTAGGGCAAAAGCATTTATCGATGAGCTAAATACCTATGATAAAATGGAAGGTGACCAGTTACCGGAACTAATCGTGATGGCACTTTCGAATGATCATACTACTGGAACCCGTCCGGGACTTCCGACGCCCCGTGCCTTTGTTGCTGATAATGATCTTGCACTAGGTCAGATCATTGAAGCCATTTCAAAAAGCCGTTTCTGGAAAAACACGGCAATTTTCATTACCGAAGACGATTCACAGGATGGATGGGATCATGTTTCAGCCTACCGGACTGTCGGCGCAGTTGTAAGTCCTTATTCGAGACTAAAGCAAACTGTAAAGACGAATTATAACCAGGTATCCTTGTTACGAACCATCGAACAGATACTGGGAATCCCGCCTATGAACATCAGCGATGCAACGGCCATGCCGATGTTTAACTGTTTTTCTTCTACTCCCGATTTTACCCCCTTCAATTCAGTTCCCAATGAAATCCCCCTTAATGAAATGAATAAGAGTCTTGCTCAACTAAAAGGGTCTGCACTCTACTATGCCCGTAAAAGTATGGAGCCACAATTTGACCATATCGATCAGGGAGATGACGATCTGTTTAACCGGATCATCTGGTTTGCAATGAAAGGCAAGGAGATGTATCCGAGGAAATTCAGCGGAAAAGAGGAAAAGGAAGATTAACTAAATCTAAAAATAACATGAAGTCATCACTTGTAATTGCTTGTATTGCTTTTGTTTTCTTCGTTTCAGGATGTGCTGCAGAGGATGACCTCAAAATTTTTGATCTGAAATGTGAAAACCTGCAAAATCCTTTGGGAATTGATAAGAAGGTGCCTCGCTTCAGCTGGAAAACCTTGAGTGAAAAAAACGGGACTGAACAAAAGGCATTCCAGGTGATGGTTGCAAGCGATCCTTCACTGCTTGACAAGGATCAGGCTGATCTATGGGAATCCGGAAAGTCTGAATCTTCAGCCAGTATTCTGGTTCCTTACAAGGGGAAAGTGCTCGGTTCAGGATTAGCTGCATACTGGAAAGTTCGGATATGGGATGAAGCAGGGAATGTTTCGGCATGGAGTCCGGTTGCTAATTTCAGCATTGGGTTATTAAACAAGGATGACTGGCATGCATCCTACATCGGGTTCCCGACAGAAGCCGGTTACAACGAATGCCCGCAGTTGAAAAAATCATTCGATGTAAAGGATACGAATGGGAAATTGCTTTTGTATGTAAATTCGCTGGGTTACCACGAAGTATATCTGAATGGACAAAAAATGGGTGACGGGGTTCTTTCCCCTGCCGTTTCACAGTTCGACAAGCGTTCTTGGGCAATCACTTACGATATTTCGAAGCTCGTGAAGAAGGGACAAAATGACCTTGTCTTATGGCTGGCAAGTGGCTGGTATACCCAAGGTTTGCCTGGAGTCGTTAACAATGGTCCTTTGGTAAAAGCCCAGTTGGAAAAGTTATCTGAAAATAAGAGGGAGACTATTCTTACGACCGATGCATCCTGGGTTGGACGAAAGAGTAGTTATACGCGTCAGGGCACCTGGCAACCTCACCAGTTTGGCGGTGAAATCGAGGATGGCACGTTGGCAAAAAGCGATTTAACTTCAGAAGGAATGACGGATAAAAGCTGGAGCCCTGTTTCGGTAATTTCGGTTCCAGACTATGAAGTCAGTCCTCAAATGGTGGAGCTGAACCGGATTGCAGAAACGATAAAGCCTGTTGAAATACGATCACTGTCAAAAGATACATTCCTAATCGACATGGGGAAAACCCTTACCGGCTGGATCGAAATTAATTTTGCAAAACTGCAAAAGTCGCAGGAAATCGTACTGGAGTATTCCGATCACCTGGATGATAAAGGGAAATTCGCCGATCAAAAGCAAACCGACCGTTACATCGCTTCAGGCGAAGGGACGGAGGTCTTCAAAAACAAATTCAATTATCACGGATTCAGGTATATCCGGATTTCG
>Ga0073936_10005642_pt1 | contig 16836 bp, 16 predicted proteins | sample AliMusrvi5mmetaG_FD_87041 | JGI IMG/M metagenome (GOLD analysis project Ga0073936, IMG submission 87041) | Freshwater lake bacterial and archeal communities from Alinen Mustajarvi, Finland, to study Microbial Dark Matter (Phase II) - Alinen... | ecosystem: Environmental > Aquatic > Freshwater >... | reverse complement strand
GCGCCTTCAACACAGTAACGCGGGCAGGGTCCCAAGGTGCTCCGGGTTTTCAAAAAAACGCCCAAAAACCGTGTCAAGAACTTTTTTCAAAGAACAAAAAATAAATTATGCTGAATAGTTACCTATTTTTTTCAAAAAATCCACATTTCAAACATATTTCCTCCACATTATTGTAGTAGTATCACTTCAACACTACTCGCACAGCATGAAGGAGTAACGTATGTCGAACAGAACTCTCATCCGGCTTAGAATAACGCTTGCCGTGGCACTGCTGGCGGCAGCTGCAACCGTAACGACCAAATCCTTTGCCGCCATGAACGTCAACCTTGACGTCGTGGTTCCGGTCACCCCGGCTCCGCCTCCGGAGGTGGTATATATAACACCACCTATCCCTCCGGCTCCGGTATATGCCCTGCCGGCACCGGTGTCCATTCCGCCGCCAACGCCGTTACCGCCATTGCAATATGACCGGACCGGCCAACCGTTGTCAGTGCCGCAGGGTGCACCCCAGTATGACGCACCTCCCCCGCAGGCTTCACCATATCCATCACCCGCATATCCACCACCGGCATATGCAGCGCCACCGGTGTATACCGCCCCTCCCCCGGTGGTATATCAGGCGCCGGTGGTATTACCTGCCGCTCCGCCGCAATTTGTCTATGTCCCGGAACTAGGATATTACGTTGCTGCAGGAGTGGCATTTGACATGATCTTTGACGGTCATGCGTATTATTACCACCGGGGCGGTTACTGGTTCCGAACCGGCTATTATGGCGGGGCATGGATTCCGGTGGCGCCACGCACGCTGCCACCACTTTTGGTGAGATTTCGTATCAATGAAATCCACCGTTATTCTGCGGTCGAGTTCCGCCGTTACGAACGGGAAGGGGTACGCTATGGCGGCAGACTCCACCGTCCGGCAGTTCGAAGAGAAGAAAAGAGGGAAGAACACCGGGAACATGAACACCGATGATAACAGCACTGGTGGTGGTAAAGGACCATTTTTGAAGAAAGGGGGGCGGTCACCCGATGTCGAAGACCGCCCCCCTTTGCCGGTGATCAGAAAAAGCGTTTCAAGAGTCCGGCAAAGACCTGACCGTGACGGGCTTCGTCTTTACACATTTCATGAACCGTGTCATGAACGGCATCGTAGTTAAGCTGCTTGGCCTTGGTTGCCAAATCCTTTTTACCTTTGCACGCGCCGTTTTCTGCCTCAACACGCATCATCAGGTTGGTCTTGGTGTCGGCCTTTACCACTTCGCCGAGCAGTTCTGCAAACTTGGCGGCATGTTCAGCTTCCTCAAAAGCGATCCGTTTATATGCCTCGGCAACTTCGGGATACCCTTCGCGGTCTGCTTGACGGCTCATGGCAAGATACATTCCGACTTCCGTACATTCACCCATGAAGTTCTTTTTGAGCCCTTCAATGATTTCAGCATCAATACCCTGGGCTACACCGATTTTATGTTCATCGGCCCAACTGAGAGCACCTTCTTCCTTAATGACGAACTTGTCCGCCGAAGCCTTGCATAAAGGACATTCATCCGGTGGCGCGTCTCCCTCGTGAATATAGCCACATACCGTACAAACATACTTCTTCATTGCTTCCTCCCTTTTATTGATAAAATATGGTACGACCACACTATAGCAGCCAAAATGAACGTTGCAAATAATTTTCATCTTGTGTCTTTAGTTACTGCCGCCTGTGACTACAAGCGTACGTTTGAATGCTGGTTTCCTCCCGGAATTTCATCCCGTTGATAGCGCATCTGCTCTTCCATAACCAGGCCGGTCAGCTCGCGCTGGAGCTGTATGAACGGGAGAGATGCCGTGTCGCGGGGATGGGGGAGGGGGATCGGGACGATCTTTTTGACCGTGCCGGGGCGGTAGGTCATGACCACTACCCGGTCGGCCAGGAGCACTGACTCCTCGATACTGTGGGTAACAAACACGATGGTTTTCCGGAACTCCATCCAGATGCGGAGCAGCTCGTCCTGAAGGGAACGGCGGGTCAGTGCGTCCAACGCACCAAACGGTTCGTCCATCAACATAATGGGCGAATCGAGAGCCAGCGCGCGGGCAATTGCCACCCGCTGCCGCATTCCGCCGGAGAGATCCTTGGGGAAACGGTCGCGGAAGTCGGTGAGTTGAAGCTGGCTCAGGAGCCCCGATACCGTGCTTCTGATCTCGTCTTTGGGGAGCTTCTTGATCTCCAGGCCGAAGGAGATGTTTTCGGCCACGGTCATCCAGGGGAACAGGGCGTATTCCTGAAAAACCATGGCCCGTTCCGGTCCTGGAGAGGTTACTGCGACGTCGTCAACCAGGATTTTTCCGCTTGTTGGCAGTGAAAAACCGGCGATGGCATTCAGGAGCGTTGATTTTCCGCACCCGGACGGTCCCAGGATGCAGATGAATTCTCCCTGTCCGATCTCCAGATTGATATCTGCCAGTGCTATGACCTCCCGGTCATCGGAGCGGAATACCTTTTGAACGCCGGCGATACTTACTTGAGATGATGCAATAGCGCCGCTCATGGGTCAGTTCCCCTCCAGCCCGCGGTGCCAGCGGAGCAGATATGTGTTGAGTCTGCTCATGCCGGTATCGATGGCCAACCCCAGCAGGCCGATGGTGAACATGCCGGCAATGATCTTGTCCGACCAGAAAAACTCCCGCGCCTCCAGAATGCGGAAGCCGAGGCCGTTGTTCACCGCGATCATCTCCGCCACAATTACGCAGATGAAGGAGACACCGATGCCGACCCTGACGCCGGTCAGAATGTGGGGGGTGGCGGCCGGGAGGATGACCCTAATGAACAGTGTCAACGGCTGTGCGCCCAGGTTCTGTGCGGCGCGGATATATACCGAATCGACGCTTCGCACCCCGGCGATGGTATTCATCAATACCGGAAAAAACGCGCCGAGGCTGATCAGAAAGAAGGCCGGCGGGTTGCCGAGGCCGAACCAGAGGATCGCCAGCGGGATGTAGGCAATGGGAGGGATAGGTCGGAGCACCTGGATGAGCGGATTGAAGTGGCAGTAGATGCGGGTGAAATTGCCCATGAGCAGGCCGAGGGGGAGCGCCAGTCCGGCGCCGATGGCAAAGCCGACCACGACCCGGAAGATGGTGGCGACCGCATCGTGGGGCAGCTCGCCGGAGAAGAGCCAGGCGGCATAACTCATTGTAGCGCTGTTAAACGGCTCCTGGGGCGAGGCGTAGGCAAACCACCGCATGAGAATCTGCGACGGCGCGGGGAGGACCTGGGGAGTGACAAAGCCGCAGCGGGAGAAGAGTTCCCACGCAATTATGAGTGTCACCGGTACGATGGTCGAAGAGACGAGCTGCTTCAGAAGCGCTGTGATGCGTTGTCCAGTCACGCTTATTTCGCTTTCAGAGCGCTTTTGGCTTTCTCCAGCAGATCGGTCCGAACGTAATCCCTGGCGACCGGCGGTTTGGCCATCTTGCCGATACCGTAGCGAGCCATCATATCGGTGGATACCTGCACCTGCTGCAGCGTCACGTCATAGGTGAAGGGGGAGTTGTCGATGGCCTCGTAGTAATCCTGGGAGCTTAACTGGTTTTTGAACATCTTTTCGCGGACGTATTTTTCCGCAGCCTTCGGGTTGTCTATGAAATACTTGGTTGCCTCGACAAAGCATTTCATGAACCGCTCGGCCACATCTTTATTGTTCTTGTACATTGATTCGGTCATCACCAGGGTGCGGAGCGGTTCGCCAAGCGGGGTATCGTACGGCTTGATAATTTCAACTCCGAAACCTTTGCTGATTGCCTGGGACGACTGCGGTTCCGACTGGCTGATGGCGTCCAGGTTTCGGGCCAGCAAAGCCTGGTTCAGATCCGCGTACGCCATGTAGATCAGCTGTACATCTTTGCCCGGCTTGTCGGAAAAGGTGAGATTATACTTGCCCAGTTCGGCCAGCAGCACCAGTTCCTGAGCACCCCCGCGGGCGACGCCGACCTTTTTCCCCTTCAGGTCCGCAACCGACTTCCACTTCATGTCGGAACGTCCCACGATGCGTGCCCCACCCTTGGCGAAACCGGCCACGATATAGATTGGAATGCCGGAAGCGCGGGCTGCGATGGCGCCATCGATGGCGCTGGCGGCGACATCGATCTCGCCGGCAATGATGGCCGGCATGATGTCGATCCCCTTGGGAAATACCCGCTCTTCGATCCTGAGATTGTACCTGGGGGCTATCTCCTTCATGTAGGAGACAGCGCCGTAATGGGCGAACTTCAGGTTGCCCAGTCGGACCAGATCGGCTGCCAGGACCGGCGATACTGCCAACAGTGTCATAATAAGAGCTACAACCAGTTTTTTCATACGAGTCCTCCTGAATGTCGGATTGTGTTACCAGCTGTCAGGAATGGGCCGCCAGGGCTTTCTTCAGAGCCGCTCCAAGGGAATCGACCTCAATTGGTTTGATGAGCACCGCGTCAAAACCGATGGTGAGGAAGTTTTCCTGTTCATCTTCGAGAGCATGTGCCGTGTAGGCGATCAGAGGAAGCGTAGCGGTACGCGGATCGGCTCGCAAGGTACGGCAGACGTCTTCACCGCTCATGCCGGGCATTTTAATGTCGAGAAGGACTACCTGGTAGCCATGTTCTCCGCCGAGCTTGGCAAGCGCCTCTTCGCCACTTTCGGCTTCGTTCGCCTCCCACCCTTCGCGCTTAAGCATGGCAATGGCGAGTTTACGGTTTAACATGGTGTCGTCAACGACCAGAGCCCGTTTACTCATGACAGTTGTAGCGTGAAGAAGAACGAAGAGCCTTCTCCCAGTGTCGATGTAAAGTGCATTTCTCCCCCCATAAGCTCCACCAGCTCTTTTGCCAGCGCAAGTCCCAGACCCGTGCCGCTCTGTTCGCTGGTCAGAAAGTTGTCGGCCTGATGGAATCTTTCGAAAATTCGCTGTTGCTGTTCCTGCGAGATGCCGATACCGGTATCCCGCACGGTAAATCGGACAGTGCTCTTATCGAATTCGACGGTAAGTTCCACGATCCCCTGTGAAGTGAATTTCACGGCATTGTTGAGCAGGTTGTTAAGAACCTGGCTGAGGCGTGTCGGATCGCAGACCAGGCTGTCCGGCAGATCATGCGAGTACTTTTCGCAGAGCTGAAGTCCTTTGGTCTCGGCGTGGGCGCGATGTATTGCGGCAACCGACCCGATCAATGAACGTACATCGGTCGAGACCGGTTTCAATTCCATGCGCCCGGCCTCGATTTTGGCCAGATCGAGCAGATCGTTCAGCAGATTCAGCAAATGCCTGCCGCTGCTGTGAATCGTGTCGGCGTATGACTGCTGTTCGGGATCCTGGAGATCCAACTTCAGAAGCTCGGCGAAACCGAGAATGCCGTTGAGTGGGGTACGCAACTCGTGGGACATGCTGGCGAGAAAGACACTCTTCATCCGGTTGGCTTCTTCGGCGCGCTCCCGGGCTCCTTCGATTTGTATGAATGAGTTCTGGACACTGTCAGCCATGCGGTTGATGGATTCGGCTAGCTGTCCCATTTCGTCATTGCTTCCCTTATCAATCCGGTGAGTAAAGTCCCCCTGTTCAATCTTGTGCAGGCCGTCGGAGAGCTGGGTTACGCGACGGGTCAGCATATTGGCGAGCCAGATGGCTATCGCGATGACGATGCCAACCATAAACGTCGTAGAAATGACCAGGGACCATGCCGTGTTATGCATGTTGCTGGTGATCATGTTATGGGTTTCAGCGGCAGCCTGCTTCATCTGGTTGTTATAGGCAGTGACGCGACTGTCGAGTGAAATTTTGGTGGCGGTTGCCGACTTGTGGAATTCATCGACATTGGCGCCAATGGTGACGTAGCCAAAGCCGCGAGGGGTTTTGCCGTATTTGCCGGTGTAATACGGGATGGTAGCTGCGGTCGTCAGTTTCCAGACACCTGACCAGAGAATAGCAAAGGAACCGGATCCACCTTTTTTGGTCAGATCGTACCACCCCTGGCACTGCGGAGCAAAGTTGAGATAACGGCCATCGAGTCCTCGAATACCGGCCAGGATCAATTCTTTTGAGGGCTTCTTGTTACGGCTCTGGTGATCGAAAGCCGGTACTTCGGCAAGATAACTCCGGAGCGGTTTGCCGCTCGCCTTCCACCCCTTGTAGAGCGAATCTTCAAGCCAGGGAGTTTCGTATTCACCGGTTGCCGGATCAAAGCCGATGATTGACTGATGGCGGGGATGGGCAATGGAGCGGTCCCGGTAGTCCCACATGAAGGCGTAATTGCCGTTGGAAGCATCGGAAATTGGCGTGTAACGCGCTTCCGTGGGCATCAGGTTGTCGGTGAAGCTCATGACGTGGTCATGATCAAGCGCCAGGGTGACATAGCCGATGATTACGCCGTTTTTGACCGCCGGTGTTGCCCAGCGGATGATTCCCTGGAAGTGTTTGCCGACCGGGTTTTCCTTGCCGGAATAGGCCTCTTTTTTGGGTTCGAAGGGGATTTTAGCCTGTCGTGCCGCTTCAGGCGTCACAGCCCCATAGTAATGCGAACGCACATATGGTCCTATGACATCCGAAACGTAGATCTCACCCGGTTTGAGGTGTTTAAGCTCAGAGAAGTAGGTTTCTGCCTTCGCGTAGGTGTTTTTCCTGTCGGACACATTACGCAAATCGCGGGGAAGCAGTCTGGTCGCCGAGATCTTGATTTTTTCCCGACCGTCAAGCCCGATAAACGTGATCTCATGGTACAGAGGGCGCTCCTCCCGCGTACTGATCCGGTCCGGTGGGCGGTAGTTAAAGTCCTGCTTGTTTTCGGGATTGTCGGGGGCGATCTCTTCCGGTTTGGTCGTGGGCGTGTTGGCGGGCACCCAGGTTTTTTCGTCTTTGTTCAAAGCCCATGTGCCGGGAACGATCAGTGCGCGGGTACGGTTACGCAGAAATCGTTGAAAGGAAGCTTCGGAGGGGTCCAGCGCTGCGGCAAGGAGGACGTCGTGGTCGCGTGCCCTGAGAAAGTCGGCAACCGCAAGCGCCGTATCGGTGGTGAGCCGTTCTATGAGTTCGCGTGATTTGAGATCGAGAGCGCGTACAGACTCCCTGGTCATCACTTCACTCAGCTGTCCCACCGTGTCGCGTACACTGGTTGCCATTTTGGCACTGCGCTCAGATACCTGAGCCCCCAGTTGGATGAGTCCCTGCCAGGCAATCACAGCCAGCAGCAACAAGGGAATTACCTTGATGAACACGAAAAGCAAAATTAATTTGGCCCGTATGCCGAGACGTGTCAGAATCGAACGCATCTGATTCTCCGTAGTTCTAAACCATTTCGGCTTATCCGCCGAAACGGTTGCGGTAATATTCTCCGCCTCTTCTGCGCAGGATGGCGAGGTGGTAGAGTTCGTCGTATTTATGCGCGGCAGCTTCCCAGGTAAAACGCTTCTTCATGCCGTTTTTACGGAGCGCGGCCAGTCCTTTGGGGTTGTTGAAAAAGGTCCAGGCTGCCCAGCCTACGGTATCGAACAGGGCCGTCGCACTGTGGCTCCAGAATTTGAAACCGTCGCCGGTCTGGACCGCCTCGTTAAAATTGTCCACGCTATCGGCAAGACCGCCGGTGGCCCGGACGATCGGGGGGGTGCCGTAGGCAAGGGAATACATCTGATTCAGCCCGCATGGTTCAAACGAGGAAGGCATCACGAAGAAGTCGGCTCCCGCTTCAACCTTGTGCGCAAGAGCTTCATTGTAGCCGATATAACAGGCAAATTTTTCCGGGTACAGGGCTGCGATATCGCCGAAATAGAAGTGTGCCCATGGTTCTCCGTTGCCGACTACCACTACCTGACAATCGATCGATAAAATACGGTGAATTGCTTCCGCCAGAATATCGGTCCCTTTCTGTTTGACCATTCGCGATACAATCCCGAACAACGGCACATCATCCCGCTGCGGCAGACCCATTGAAACCTGGAGATCGCGCTTGCAGGCGGCTTTCCCTTTTTTAACGGTTTTGGAGGCATAGTTTACGGCAATAAAGGGGTCGGTGGCCGGATCCCATTCTTCATAATCGACACCATTCAGAATGCCGCTCAGATCGGCGGCCCGATCCTGCACGACTCCTTCAAGTCCCCAGCCAAAGGTGGTGGTCTGAATCTCCCTCGAATATTCCTCGCTGACCGTATTAAGCAGGGTGGCGTGGTATAGCCCCCCTTTCAGCAGATTAACCTGATCGTCTTTTTCCAGTTCGAGATAGTTGAAATGTTTCCAGCCGATGCCGAGCACATCCATCAGGCCGGGGTAGAAATTCCCCTGATGCTGCATGTTGTGGAGGGTCAGCAGGGACGCAGCGTTGCCGACGTAACGGTCGTGCAGGTAAGAACTGTTCAGCAGAACCGGGATGACACTGGTGTGCCAGTCGTGGGCATGGATGACATCCGGCGACCAGTCCAGCATTTTGCAGAGCTCAAGCGAGGCCTTGGAAAGGAAGACAAAGCGGTTATCGTTGTCGAGATATCCCTCACCCTCCTCCTGATACAGGCCGGAGCGACCGTAATAGGCCTCATGTTCAAGGAAGTAGACCGGTACGTCGCACCCCGGCAGGCGCCCCTCCCATACGCCGCAGTACTGGTGACCGATGGTTCCCATTGGCACGACCAGTGTCCCCGGTAAAAGTGTGAGCCCGTATTTTTCAGGGGTAACACAGAAGTAACGCGGTAATACGACCCGGACATCATGACCCATGCGGGCAAGATATTTGGGGAGTGCGCCGACGACATCGCCGAGCCCCCCCTCCTTGGCAAAAGGAGCGGCTTCGGATGCGGAGAACAGTATGGAAAGCGGTATGAACGGTTTTGTGGTATGGGCGGCTGACATATTATTTCGGTACGCTCTCCCAGTCCTTTAAAAACTTGTCGATGCCGGCGTCGGTCAGCGGGTGTTTGGCCAGTTGGATCATGACCGAGTAGGGGATGGTGGCAATGTCGGCGCCGATCAGGGCAGAGTTGAGGACATGGATCGGATTACGCACGCTGGCTACGATTATCTCGGCCATATAGCCATAGTTGTCGAAAATCGTGCGGATCTCTTCGATGATTCCCATTCCGTCCTGTGAGATGTCGTCAAGGCGGCCGACAAACGGCGATACGTAGGAGGCTCCTGCCTTGGCGGCCAGCAACGCCTGCATTGGGGTGAAGATCAGAGTTACATTGGTCTTGATCCCTTTGTCGGTGAGTGCCTTACAGGCTTTGAGACCTTCAGGAGTCATCGGCAGCTTGATGACGATGTTCTTGTGAATCTTGACCAGCTCCTTAGCTTCCTTGATCATGCCCGGTGCGTCCAGAGAGATAACTTCTGCGGAAATCGGGCCGTCAACGATGGAGACAATCTCCTTGATGACATCCTTGAATTTGCGCCCCGATTTGGCAATCAGCGACGGATTGGTGGTTACGCCGTCAACCAGTCCGAGTGCGTGTGCTTCGCGGATTTCTTTTACATCTGCAGTATCGATAAAAAATTTCATCAGGTCCTCCGAGTATGTATCCCGATTTATCGGGATTATGATGGTGAAGAGTGGTCGAGTTGTTCGCGATATTTTTCCAGACAATCCATGGAGCAGAAATAGTGCCGCTGGCCGTCATGTCTGCCGATGACAGCCGTCTCCTCCGATACGTAGAGGCCACAGACCGGGTCGCGGTGGGTCTCTTCGCCGGAGTCGCGGCTTTTTGCGGCCGGTTTCGCCGCTGTTTTTTTAGGAGAGATCAGCGAGACAAGTATGCGGTAGCCGATGTACAGCATCAGTCCCATAAACAAAAATCTGATCACTCTTGTTCCTCCGGTTATAGTTTGACAACAGTCTCTCCGGATTGCAGCGAGGCGAGATGCTCGCTCATGCTCTTTCCGGTCACAGGGTGCAGCAGATTCGGTGCTATTTCACAGAGCGGCTGCAGTACGAAACGGCGCTCTGCCAGGCGAGGATGGGGGACTATAAGGTCTTTCTCTGAAATCTCCCTGTCTCCGTATAACAGAAGATCCAGATCCATACTGCGAGGCCCCTGATGGATGGCCCTGATCCGCTTGAAGGTTTTATTCTCGATCTGCTGCAAGTGGGTCAACAGCGAGCGTGCATCAAGACGTGTCGAGAGTCTGAGCACCGCGTTGTAGAACGCATCCTGAATGACGGCGCCGACCGGAGATGTTTCATAAAATGACGAGAGCGCCGTTACCTTGCTTTCCGGGACTCTTCCGAGCTCGGCAACGCCACGCAACAGGTTTAATTCACGGTTTCCAAGATTGGAACCAAGTGCTATGTAGGCTTCTATTTCCACCGGACGATTAAAGCATAACGGCTTCGGTGCGTCAACCGTAACCCACTTCTCTTTCAAAAAAACACCCCGGCAACTAGGAGGGAAAGTTACCGGGGCAAATGAGGACTCGTTTGAATCCTCGCAAGATTTTCGTTTAATTTAATATAGATTACCTTTTGATAAAAGCTTACTACAAGATAAGGATTAATCAACGGAGCTCTGAATTATTCTTTCACACTGTTCGCAGGCATTTTGACAGATGCGGCAATTCCAGCCATCATGTCCGGATAGCGCAGTTGTATTGTGAGGCGCTCCAGCATTCGGTGGTTGTCGACAATCTGCGATTGGCTGACGTAGGAAAACATCAGCGGCGACATGTCCCGGCGTGCTTCTTCCAGCGCTACCTGCGGTTGACGCGGCAATCCGAGTGCATCGGCACAGGCATTGAAATATGATGTCATACTGGAAGGATGCCCGTCACTGATATTAAAAATATCACCATCCATCCCATACTCCGCCGCAGCGATGCCGACTGCTGTCAAATCGTCGGCGTGAATACGATTACTCGGGCCGGACTCATCCTCATTCAAAAGCGGCTGCCCCTGATTGATCTGCATCAACGGCAGTCGCCCCGGACCATAGATGCCGCTCACCCGGAGGATGACGACCGGAACGTTCCTGCCAGCGCCATACTGCAGAAACGCATGTTCGGCATTGAGCCGGCGTTTCCCCATGGCAGAATCGGGAAGCGTTGGAGACTCTTCGGTTACCACGCGGTCTTCGCCTCCGCCGTATACCGACGTTGTGCTCATGTAGACAATCTTTGACGGCGGTTCCGCCGCAGATATGTGTGTGATAAAATGTGCGGTCCGACTGTCGATTATCCCGCCTCCCGGTGGTGGAATCAGGTAAAACAAAACCGTGTCCGCCAGATCAAAGGGGGGGAGCGTGGCCTGATCATCGAGTGTGGCGGCTATGGCGGCAAAACCGGCGCTTTCAAGACGGGCTCCATGTTCGGGTGACCTGACCATGCAGGTTACATCCGCTCCGGACGCACGGCAGGAGTGTGCTATCCGTTCACCGATATACCCGCATCCGGCAATAAATATCTTCTTCATACTGCTCCTCAGCGGACGTTACGCCAGAAATGATGTCACTACCGGCAGCATTGAACCGGTCGCGGAGTCGATGACCGCTTTACGCTCGGTGTCACTCATGAACTGTTTGAGATACTTTTTCGCCTTCTTTTTATCTCCGGCAATCGTCTCGGCCATCTTACAGAGTATTCCCACAGGGACTCCATTGCGGAATCCCTGCACCAGCTTTTCAATCTCGTCGCGCCGCTGCTTCTCGGTCCAGGTTTTGAACAGTGCGGCTCCCAGGTCGTTGGTATCGTTGAGCATACATGTATCTCCGGATACTGAAATGAAAAAACCCCGCAGATTACTCTGCGGGGCTGGATAGTATCATTTCACAAAACTGCTGACTACTTTTTCTCGCCGGTTTCTTCAAAGTTAAGCGCTGCCAGTTTCTGGTAGTAAGCAAAGTGCGTCTTGACCCACTCACCGGCTTTCTTCATCAACGCATCAGCTGCTTCCGGATTGGCATTTTTCAGCATCCGGTAGCGGTTTTCGCCATCGGTGAATTCGCGGAATTCGATGGACGGTGTTTTACTGTCCAGCAGCAGCGGATTCTTTCCCTCAGCTGCCAGCGCCGGGTTGTAACGGTACAGCGGCCAGTAACCGGAGTTAACGGCTTTTTTCTGCTCATCAACGGCAGTGGTCATATTGATGCCGTGGGCGATGCAGTGAGCGTAGGCGATGATGAGGGAAGGACCGTCAAATGCTTCCGCCTCCATCATGGCTTTGATGCACTGGGCCGGATTTGCCATGGAAACCTGTGCGACATAGACCGAGCCGTACGACATGGCGATCATCCCCAGATCCTTCTTGGAGAGTGGCTTGCCACCGGCAGCAAACAGTGCCACGGCGCCCATCGGTGTCGATTTCGATGCCTGGCCGCCGGTGTTTGAGTATACTTCGGTATCCAGAACAAAGAGGTTGATGTTTTTGCCTGATGCGATTACGTGATCAAGTCCGCCGAAGCCGATATCGTACGCCCAGCCGTCGCCACCAATGCACCATACCGATTTCTTGATCAGGTAGTCGATGAATGGGAGCAGCTGTTTAACGGTCGCATCTTTGCTCCCTTTGATTGCTTTTTTGAGCTCATCAACGCGTCCGCGCTGCGTCTCAATGTCAGTCTGGGTCGTTTGAGGGGCTGCAAGGATTTCCTTGGCAAGTTTCGCAGCGGCAAAACCTTTGGTCGATGCGAGTGTTGCCAGTGCCTCACGGGCGGATTTGGCGAACTGATCCACTGTCAAACGCATGCCGTAACCGAATTCGGCGTTGTCTTCAAACAGCGAGTTTGACCAGGCCGGGCCTCTGCCGTCGGCACGTTTTGCCCACGGAGTTGTCGGGAGATTGCCGCCGTAAATAGAAGAACATCCGGTGGCATTGGCAATAAGCATGCGGTCGCCAAAGAGTTGGGACAGGAGTTTCAGGTATGGTGTCTCACCACATCCCTGGCATGCGCCGGAGAACTCGAACAGCGGACGTACCAGCTGGTTGCTCCGGAGTGTTTCCAGTTTGAGCGTGCTGGCATCGACATCGGGAAGTGACAGGAAAAAGTCGAAGTTTTCCGCTTCTGCCGCGCGCAGAGGCGGTTGGAAGTGCATATCCAGCGCCTTGTGGCTCGGGTTCTGCTTATCTTTTGCCGGGCAGTTGTACGCGCAGGCGCCACAGCCGGTGCAGTCTTCCGGGGCAACCTGAATGGTCAGTTTTTTGCCGGCCATCTCGGTGATTTTGCAATCGACTGACTTGAATGTTTTCGGCGCTTTCTTGAGCAGATCGGCATCATAGGCTTTCATGCGGACCGATGCGTGCGGGCAGACAAAAGAACAGATACCGCACTGGATGCAGATTTTCTCATCCCATACCGGAATATCGACAGCGATATTCCGTTTTTCGTACTGTGATGTTGCCGTCGGGAATGTGCCGTCGGCGGGCATTTTTGAAACCGGCAGCGAGTCACCCAGGCCGGCAACGATAACACCGGTAACATCTTTGACAAACTTGGGAGCCTTGCTGGAAACAGCCGAGGCCATCTTCAACTTGCTGGATGCTTTTGCAGGTACGGTCACTTCGTAGAAGTTGTTAAGCCCGGCATCAACAGCCTTGTAGTTCATCTCAAGAACTTTTTCACCGGCTTTGCCGTAGGACTTCTTGATGGCGTCCTTGATGGAAGCAACAGCGTCCTTGAGCGGAATGATGCCGGAAATCTTGAAGAACGCCGTCTGCATGATGATATTGATACGGGGTCCAAGGCCGATTTCATTGCCGAGTTTGACGCCGTCGATAACGTAGAATTTGAGTTTCTTGCTGATAATCTGCTGCTGTACTTCTTTCGGCATGGTATCCCATACCGCATCATGCTCGAATGGCGCGTTGAGCAGGAATGTGGCGCCGTCTTTGGCGCGGGCAAGCATGTCGTACTTTTCCAGGAAGGAGAAGTTGTGGCAGGCGACAAAGTCGGCTTCCTGTACCAGGTATGGAGCGCGGATCGGTTTTTTGCCAAAGCGGAGATGCGAGGTGGTTATGGAACCGGCCTTCTTGGAGTCATACACGAAGTAGGCCTGGGCGTTATTGTTGGTTTCTTCACCGATGATCTTGATGGAGTTTTTGTTTGCGCCGACCGTACCGTCTGCGCCGAGGCCGAAGAACATTGCCTCATAGGTGCCGGGCATCGGATTTTTGAAAGAATAATCAACCGGCAGGCTGCAGTTGGTAACATCTTCTTCAATGCCGACAACAAATTTGTTTTTCGGCTTTTTGGCTTTCAGATTATCGAGAACCGCTTTCGCCATGGCCGGGTTAAACTCTTTGGAGCCGAGACCGTAGCGACCGCCGACAATGACCGGATACCCGTCGAATTTGAATTTTCCGTCTGCCATTGCTTCGCCGATGGCGGTGCGAATATCGAGATAGAGCGGTTCGCCAAGTGACCCCGGCTCTTTGGTGCGATCAAGCACGGCAATTTTCTTGACCGTTTTGGGGAGCGCCTTGATGAATGCATCAAGCGGGAACGGGCGATAGAGGTGAATCTTGATTACGCCGACTTTTTCGCCCGATTTCACCAGGTTCTCGACGGTGTCCTGAACGACGTCTGCGCCGGACCCCATAACCACAACCACGCGGTCGGCATCTTTGGCGCCGGCATATTCAACCAGCTTGTACTTGCGCCCGGTCAGTTTGCCAAATTTGTCCATCTCTTCCTGAACAATTTTCTCGCAGGCAGGGTAGTAGCTGTTAACCGTTTCGCGTCCCTGGAAATAGACGTCAGGGTTTTGTGCGGTGCCGCGCATTTCGGGACGATCCGGAGAAAGACCACGCTGCTTGTGTGAGATAATCAGCTTGTCGTCCAGCATGAAACGCATATCATCATAAGAAATTTCTTCAACTTTCTGGATTTCGTGAGAGGTGCGGAAACCGTCGAAATAATGCAGAAACGGAATACGGGAGCGCAGGGTTGATGACTGGGCGATCAGGGCAAAGTCCATGACTTCCTGAACGTTGTTGGAACAGAGAAATGCCCACCCGGTTGAGCGGCACGACATGACATCCGAGTGGTCGCCAAAGATGGAGAGTGCCTGTGCGGCAACGGCGCGCGCGGTCACGTGGAATACCGTGGATGTCAACTCGCCGGCAATCTTGAACATGTTCGGAATCATCAGGAGCAAGCCCTGACTTGCGGTGAAGGTGGTAGTGAGCGCCCCGGCCTGTAGAGCACCGTGAACGGCACCGGCAGCGCCCCCTTCGGATTGCATCTCCGCAATGGTCGGTACGACTCCCCAAATGTTTTTCTCGCCGGCCGCGCTTTTGGCGTCGGAAATTTCTCCCATTACCGATGACGGGGTAATTGGGTAAATGGCGATAACTTCGTTTGTGGCGTGAGCCACGTGGGCGGCGGCGGTGTTGCCGTCAATGGTTACCATCTTTTTGCTCATGTACTGCCTCCTCTGTGGAATATATGCTGGATCAGCTGCTGAAGCGCGGTGCTCACCTACAATTCGTTTCTTCCCTGCAGTGCCCATTGTACGGTCGCTGCATCTACAAATTCAATATCGCTCCCGAGCGGGATTCCGTGTGCCAGTCGGCTGATTTTAACTCCGGCCGGTTTTAATAATCGTGTCAGGTAGAGCGCTGTCGCTTCACCCTCAACGGTGAAATTTGTGGCAATCACCACTTCGCGAACCGTACCCGCTCCGACCCGCTCGGCAAGTTCCGTGATCCTCAGATCTGCAGGCCCGATGCCGGATAGTGGCGAGATGGCCCCCTCAAGCACATGATAGACTCCCTGGTAGGCGTTACTCCGTTCCAGAGCCATCAGATCCTGGGAGTTTTCAACAACGCAGATAATGCTTGTGTCCCGGTTGCCGGAGCAGATGGCGCAGGGGTCATTCTCCGTAATGGCAAAGCAGGTAGAGCAGGGACGTACCCGGTCTCTAACCTCACAAAGTGATTCCGACAATGCAGTCATGTTCCGGGGCGACTTGAGAAGATGGAACGCCAGACGGAGCGCGGTTCGTTCCCCGATGCCCGGCAACTTCTTCAACTCTCCTACCAAACGCATCAATGAAGATGATTTTGTTAACATAAATTTTGACACAAATAAAACATTTTTTTTATTTTATAATATCGTTAGAAAAGGCCGGGGATACTCATTCCGCCGGTAATTTTAGACATTTCATCCCCCATCTCGGCGTGAACTTTCTTTAGAGCCTCATTAACAGCAGTAATAACAAGGTCTTGAAGCATTTCTACATCGTTTGGATCGACCGCTTCCTTTTTTATTTCCAGTGAAATTATTTCATTTTTGCCGTTTACCGTGGCCGTTACGGCGCCGCCGGAAGTCGCTACCGCGGTTTTTAAGCTGGCTTCTTCCTGCAACCGGGCCATCTTCTGCTGAATCATCTGGGCCTGTTTCATGATATTTGCTAATCCTTTTGACATCTTTTCCCCCTCTTTTTCATGGTACTGCCGGTAATTGCGCCGGGAATTTCTGGTACTACAACTCCCGTACGTCCGTAATGCTGCGACCAAACACCCGCTCCGCCTCTTTTACCACCGGATGATTTTCAATATCCCGTTTCAGTGTTTCAAGGTGTTGCTCGGCGTCACACTTTTTTTTTTCCGCAAGCGACAAGGGCGCGTCGGCGAGACCGGCTTCGATCGGCTTTATCCGGATAACGATGTTTCTGCCGGTGAAACTGCCGACCAGTGCCTGGACATCGGCGATAAATTCTGCATCCTGAGCTGCTGTCAGATAATAACTGCCGGCGGGAAAGCCGATCTCAATCAGGCCACTCTCCTGTTTGAGCGGACTCCCATGTTCAAGCACCGACCCAAGCAGCCGCTCCTGCTCATTTACAAAAGCTACAAAGCGTCCCCAATCGGTGTGTCCTCCCGCTGATTCGAGGTGCGAAACGGTGGGGGGAGCGG
>Ga0073936_10005637_pt1 | contig 16847 bp, 14 predicted proteins | sample AliMusrvi5mmetaG_FD_87041 | JGI IMG/M metagenome (GOLD analysis project Ga0073936, IMG submission 87041) | Freshwater lake bacterial and archeal communities from Alinen Mustajarvi, Finland, to study Microbial Dark Matter (Phase II) - Alinen... | ecosystem: Environmental > Aquatic > Freshwater >... | reverse complement strand
CTATGAATTGCTGACCGGCCGGCCGCCCTTCGATCCGGAAAAACTGCGGGCCGCCGGCTACGACGCGGTGATGCGCACGATCCGCGAGGAAGAACCGCCCAAACCGAGCACCCGGCTCGGCACACTGGCCGAGGATGAGATGAACGCCGTGGCCGCCATGCGCCGTTCGGAACCGGCCAAACTCAATCGCCTGCTGCGCGGCGACCTCGACTGGCTCGTGATGAAGGCGCTGGAAAAAGACCGGCGGCGGCGTTACGAGACGGCTAGCGGGTTGACTGCCGACGTGCAGCGCCACCTTGATCACGAACCCGTGCTGGCAGGTGCACCGAGCGCCGCCTATCGGTTTGGGAAACTATTGCGGAAATACCGAACTGCCGTCAGCGTCGCGGCGGCCTTCGTGCTCTTGCTCACCCTGGCCACGGCAGTGAGCATGAGCTTGGCATTTTGGGCCAATCGTGAGCGCGCCAACGCGATAGCGACCGCCAAAGCCGAGACCAAAGCCAAAGCCGAGGCACAAGCCCACAAAGACCGCGTGGAGGTAGCGTTGACTGAAATGCAGATGCAACAGGCCGAGGACTTCTTCGCGGCCGATGATTCCGCTCGCGCCGTGGCCGTTCTTGCCGATGTCCTCAGCCGTGACCGGTCGAATCGCGTGGCCGCGGAGCGACTCCTTTCCGCGCTGACTTTTCGCAATTATTGTCTGCCATTGACCGAGACGCTCCGACATGACGGGAAGGTTTCTATCGCCCAGTTCAGCCCGGACGGGCGGCGGTTGGTCACGGCGTGCGGAACAACCGGGTCGAATCGGAGCCACGCGCAGGTATGGGATGCCCGGACCGGACAACCGCTCACCGAACCGTTCTGGCATGACGGATGGATTGGCTCTGCGGAGTTCAGTCCGGATGGGCGGCGGGTGGTCACGGCTTCCGATGACAAGACGGCGCGGGTGTGGGATGCCCAGAGCGGCCAAGCGCTCACCGATCCGCTCCGGCATGACGAGGTGGTTGAATGTGCCCGGTTCAGCCCCGATGGTCTGCGGGTGGTGACGGCTTCGCGCGACCTGAGCGCGCGGGTGTGGGATGCACAAACCGGCCAAGCGCTCACCGATCCGCTCCGGCATCAACGTTGGGTTGAGTATGCCGAGTTCAGCCCGGATGGGCGGCGGGTGGTCACGGCTTCCTTCGACTGGACTGCGCGGGTCTGGGATGCCCAGACCGGCAAGCCGGTCACCGAGCCGCTCCGGCATCAGAACTTGCTCTTTTCTGCCCGGTTCAGCCCGGATGGCCGGCGGGTCGTGACAGCTTCGCAGGGTGCCGCGCGGGTGTGGGATGCCCAAACCGGCCAGCCGCTTACCGATCCGCTCCGGCATGAAGTCAATATCTTGTCTGCCGAGTTCAGCCCCGATGGCCTGCGGGTGGTCACCGCGTCCAAGGACAAGACCGCGCGAGTATGGGATGCCCAGACCGGCCAAGCGCTCACCGATCCGCTCCGGCATAATGGCGAGGTGTACTCTGCCCAATTCAGCCCGGATGGCCTGCGGGTGGTCACCGCGTCCAGGGACAAGACCGCGCGGATATGGGATGCCCAAACCGACGAGCTGTTCACCGAACCGCTTTGCAATGAAGCCCGGTTCATCCCGGATCATCTGTCAGTGATCACGACTTCGCGCAACATGACCGCCCAGGTGTGGGATGCCCAACCCGGCCAAGCACTCACCGAACCGCTCTGCAATGAACGCTCTGCGCAGTTCAGCCCGGATGGCCTGCGGGTGGTCACGGCTTCGCGCGACATGACCGCCCGGGTGTGGGATACCCATCCCGGCCAAGCGCTCACCGAACCGCTCCGGCATGACCAACAGGTTCTTTCTGCGCAGTTCAGCCCGGATGGACGGCGGGTGGTCACGGCTTCCTTCGACGGGACCGCGCGGGTCTGGGATGCCCGAACCGGCAAGCCGCTCACCGAGCCGCTGCGGCAAAAATTCAGGATGCTCTCCGCCCGGTTCAGCCCGGATGGGCGGCGGGTCGTGACGGCGTCGGAGGACCATACCGCGGGGGTGTGGGATGCCCAGACCGGCAAGCTGGTCACCGATCCGCTCCGGCATGACGGGCAGGTTCTCTTCGCCGAGTTCAGCCCGGATGGGCGGCGGGTGGTCACGGCCTGCGGAGAGTACAACCCGAGTCTGGGCTACGCGCGGGTGTGGGATGCCCAGACCGGCCAGCCACTCACCGAGCCGATGCGGCACAACAACGCCAGGGTGCTCTCTGCCCAGTTCAGCCCGGATGGGCGGTGGGTGGTCACGGCTTGCGAGGAAGGGACCGCGCGGGTGTGGGATGCCCAAACCGGCAAGGTGGTCAGCGAACCGCTTGAGCATTACTATGGTCACATCTCCGCCCAGTTCAGTCCGGACAGTCTGCGGGTGGTCACGGCTTCTTGGGACACGACCGCGCGGGTGTGGGATGCCCAAACAGGCAAGCCGCTCACCGCACCGCTCGAACATGAAGGCGGGATCTACCTTGCCCAGTTCAGCCCGGACGGGCGGCGGGTGGTCACGGCATCGCAGGACCAGACCGCGCGGGTATGGGATGCCCAAACCGGCAAGCCGCTCACCGAACCGCTGCGGCACAACGGCGCGGTTTATTCTGCCCAGTTCAGCCCGGATGGGCGGCAGGTGGTCACGGCTTCCTGCGATGGGACGGCGCGGGTGTGGGATGCCCGGAGCGGCAAGCCGCTCAGCGAACCGCTGCGGCATAATGGCGAGGTTTTCTCTGCCGAGTTCAGCCCGGATGGGCGGCAGGTGGTCACGGCTTCCGACGACCGCACCGCCCGCGTCTGGAGCATGCCGTTGGCCTCGGGACCCGCACCGTCGTGGTTGCCCACCTTGGCGGTGAGCATCGCGGGCAAGAGGCTGGCGGGAGCCAGGGTCTTTGAGCCGGTCGGGCCGGACGATTTCCTCAAGCTCAAGAGGCAGTTGACGCAGAATGCCGAAACCAACGATTACGCCGAGTGGGCCAAGTGGTTTTGCGCCGACCGTTCCACCCGGGCGATTTCCCCGCTTTCCGACATTTCGGTGCCGGAGTACGTACACCGGCGCGTCGGCGAGGAGACCCTCGCAAGCTTGCGCGAGGCCGTGTCGCTGGCGCCTACCAGCGGCTTGGCCTTTGCCCGATTGGCCAAGCAAGTTCTGGCACAGCAAAAGCCAGCCAATCCACGCCGGATCGGTGAAGCGGATTTCCTCAGCCGGCGGGCGCTCGAACTGTCCCCGAACGTTCCGGAGGTCCAGGACGTCCGTGCCGAGATTCTGAGGCAAATCAACAACCCTCCGTAACCATGCAGATTCAATCAGCGCCGATGCGAATTGTCCGAGTTGTATGGGTGGTCTTGGGCCCACTGCTGGTCGATGCGATTGGCAACCCGCGTTTCGTGGAGGTGCGCCGCTTCGAGGGAAAATTCGGGATCCGCAGGCAATGGGCCAACCGCGTGGCGGTCACGCGCGATGGCCGTTTCGTAGTAGACAGCCGCCAGTGCGTGACGACCGGGAAAGACGGATTCGTGCGACTGTGGGAGTGGAAGAAGTAGGTCCTGTCGGCCACCCATGCATATCCCACCGGGATCTTGACATCATGAATCGATATACCATCCACATCATGCGAAACCAAATGAAACATTTTGGCTCCGGGCAGGGTGCCCGGACCACCGTGGCGCGGGCATCCTGCCCGCCGCCTAACTTCACTACGGCCTTGTTTCATTTCCTTCCATCTCAGCATGGCTGGCCCGCCCGCCTGCAAAGCAATCTTCTAACTAACATGCATCGGGGCCTCCGCCGCGCTTTTTCCGCCGTCGCCATGGCGGCGGAAATTCATGACGCGGTGCGTCAAGGCGATGCCGCAGTCGTGGCGCGCCTGTTGAAGAAAACCCCCAAGCTGGTGGATCCGAACACCAACTTGGGCACGGCGACGTCTTTGAACGGTATGCGGCTCTTGCCCTAATCTTCAGCGCGTTCCCCGGCGGGGCACATTTTCACGAGTTTCGGATCGAAGCGGCCGAGCACTTCCACCAGATCGCTCTGCGCGGCCATGACGGTGTGGATGTCCTTGTAAACCCCGTCCATCACGTCGTGGGCGCGGCGATGGTGCTTGAAGTTGGCGCCGATTCCGAAGCGGGTTTCGCTTTCAATGAAATTGGTGAACCCGGAGGGATGTGCGCCCTCCTCGTCCGGTTAAAAGCCGGATGCTTCGCTGTCAAAGCTTCGGGTTCTGATGGAATTGGGGTGACCAACGGGATTCGCACCCGCACGGCGGCCTTCACAGGGCCGGATGCTGCTATTACATCATGGTCACCGGAGTGGCCATGAGGCAGGCCCGCTGTCATCCCCTTCATTTTTCCCATCCTCCAGCCCGGCCACCGGTTCTGGAAACGGCCTTCACTCCCGAAACAATTCCTGACAGTTAGAAAAGAACCACGGCATAAGCGCAACCTTGCACTGCCGATCCGGATTGCGTGGAATGAAAGGTGTGAACGGCCAGTCCTGTTCCCGTCTGTTCGAGGGTGTCACCTGCCTGCGAGTGGTGAGTTCGGAATGCAGTCCGCCCGAAAGATCATCTGACAACACACTCCCATGAAACCACGATTCATATTACAGGTTCGTTTGAATGTCACGCTCGGGATGGGCGTGCTGCTCGCAGGATGCGCGCAATTCCAGCACCAGACCGGCGAGACGGAACCGCACGCGTTGGTGACCATCGCGCCACCGGCAAATTCTCCGGTTCCACACGGTGAAGTGAAAAGTATCGACGGCCTGCCGGTGAGCGCGGGCCAATCGTATCGAGTCAAGCCGGGATCCCATGCGGTAGCGGTTCAGCATGTGGAAACGGTGGTCGAATCCGGGAGCCCGGTCAGCACGACACTCTTTTCGGTTGGCAATATGCCGCCACCAGCGGAACAACCCGCCAACATCCAATTATCGCAGTCCGGCGGAATGTCGGTGACCGGGCAGCAACCGTTTGCGGTGATGCAACCGGCCAATCTGAGCGTGGAAGATCGCAGCACCAAGACCACCACCAAAACCATCACCGTCAGGGCCGGTTGCCGTTACGAACTCAACGGAGACCTCGTGACGGAAAAACCGTTCACCGCGCGATGACACCCGCGACCCGTGGTTTCACCATCATCACCCCATCACCTCGTGGCTGACAAACCATGGTGACAAAGTTGTTGCAACTCCATCCGGAAACGGAGGGCTGGGACGGGAGTTATTTCACTCCTCTGCTCAACGCGGCCGAGGCTGGCCGGGTGGATCTGCTGAAACTGCTTGTCACAGCCGGTGCCAATCCCAAGGCCACCCAGCAAGATGGACGAAACGCCCTGCACCTCGCCGCATCCTCGGAAAGTCCCGAAGCGGTGCAATTTCTGCTGGATCAAAAACTGGCAGTCAATGCACTGAGTGATTTAGGGGAGACCGCCCTGCTGGAGGCGGCGGCATCCGGCAGGCTGGAAACCGTGACTCTGTTGCTCCGTGCCGGGGCCAGCGTCAATGAGGCCGAAAGGAATGCCAATAAAACGGCGCTCATAGCTGCGGCTCATGGGCCCATCAAGCAGCCATCCGTCTTGCCGCCGCGTGATCGATCCATCGTAGATTGCGGCCCGCTAGCCGACTATCAGAAAATCGTGGTGCTGTTGCTGGATGCCGGGGCCGACTTGCAGGCCCGGGATAGTGCGGGAAACACTCCTCTGCATTGGGCCGCCTGCGCCTGCGGGAACCAGGAAGTGCTTGAGTTGCTGATCTCGAAGGGTGCGCATGTTGACGCCAAAGATAGCAATGGGCAAACCCCGTCACATCGGGCGGCTTACAATGCGGATGGGTGCCGTGGCCTTGTCGGTCGCGGTCTAACTGGTTGGTTGCACCAACTTCTTGCTCCTGCTCACCATGATCGCAAACTCCTCAACTCCACACGCTGATCCGCTAGACAGCTTTTTCAAGCCCGCACACACCATGAGCAGGTTGCTGGCCTGCGCCGGTCTCGCATTCCTGCTGGCCGGCCTGACCGCGCATGCCGCCGATCCCACCGCTCCGCCTAACCGGTTGACCGTGGCGTTGCTGGTGTTTGCCGACAAGACGGGCGAGCCGGAGTCGGCTCACTGGCGGTATTCGCTGCCCGGCATGGTGGCATCCCCGCTCCAGGAAGTGAAAGCGATCCGGATCTATCCAGCCGAGGCCTGTGCGTATGGCCTCCGCCAGTTGCAGTTGAAAGCGGGCGATCCGGTCAACGCCAGTCAAGCGCGAAAGATCGGCGAAATCATCGAAGCGCGCCGGGTGGTGTGGGGCGAGTATCGTCGGCAAGGCCAGACTTGGAAGGTGACCGCGCATGTCCTGAATGTGGCGACCGGGAAGGAATCGCCGGAATTGAGCGCGTCCTCGGGCGATTGGTTCGAGGTGCGTGATCGACTTGCCGGAAAGATTCTGCGGGATCTCGCGATCACGCCGACGGACACCGAGCGTGCCAGGATGAAGATTCGCTTCACCACTTCACCTGCCGCCCTGGAACTCTACGGCCAAGCCTACGCGCTGCAAGCGGCACACAAACCGTTAGTGGAAATTGAGCGTTGCTCGCGGCAGGCGGTGGCGGCGGATCCCCGGTGTGCAGTGGCGCATGCCGCGCTTGCTGCTGACTTGTTCAACCAGGGAAAGATGGAAGAAGGCAGTCAGGAAATTCATGAAGCTTTGAAACTGCAACCCGAATTGGCCAGAGTTCACTATATTCTGGGCAAGGTGCTGTTCTTACAGAACAAACCGGAAGCGGCAGTCAAAGAATTCCGTGAAGCGATCCGGCTCGACCCGGATGAGCCCGGTTACCTCGATGGACTTGCGGAGTATCATGCCAGCCAGGCGGAATGGATGCCGGCGTTGGCAAGGTTGGACGAGGCGCGCCGGCTGAATCCGGTTGCTGCGGACGTTTTGGCCAGCATGGGATGCTATTACGCCTGCCAGGGTGAGCGGGCCAAGGCGTTGCGGGCACTCAAGGATGCCGAATGCCTCGGACTTGATGACGTCAATGCCGAACAAATGACCTCCCAAGCTTATGATCGGCTGCATGAGGTCGCGCTGGCGGTGGCGCATTACGAAAAATTCCTGACGCTCGCGCGAGGGATGGGGGTGAATCCCAAGATGGTGAATCAAATCGCCCAACGCCTGCAGGCATTGCAAGACTCGCTGAAGCCGGTTTTTGTCAACGCCGCCGAGCCGCAAGCCTATTCCGAGCAATCGTTGCGCGAGGCCATGCAACTCCGGTTGTCGGCGGAGGAGTTGGCGTTGGTCAATTCGCCCCTGGCCAGCACGCCTGAGATGAAACGTTGGGCGGATGAGTTGACCCGGGGGGTGGCGGATGATTTGCACAAGGCCCGCGCACTCTACGAGGCGCTGGCCCGCCATCTCGATCCGGGGCCGGGCGGTGTTAGAACCGCGCGGGAAACGTATGCCGACTGGCGGAAACCGCAGGCTTCCTTCCGCTGCCAGGAATACGCGCGGTTGTATGTGGCGCTGGCCCGGGATGTCGGACTCAAGGCCTTTTTTGTTTTGGTGGCCCGGGATTTTGAGGGTCAAACCGTGTGCCACGCCTGCGCGGGAGTGTTGCTCGATGGCAAAGCGCTCCTGGTCGATCCGGGTTACCGGTGGTTCGGGGTGCCCCACCAACACTTTGTTTTTCAAGACGACTATCAGGCTGTGGTCACTCAGTTGAATCAGAGCAGTGAGCTGTCGCTCAATCGCCTGGCCGTCAAACTGCAACCGGATTCCGCGATCTCCCAGTTCAATCTTGCCAGTCAACTGCTGACTTTGGGTCAGTGGAAGGAAGGCGAGTCCGTGCTTCAAACCGCTCTCAAGCTGGATTCCGAAAGTTGGATTGCCCATGCCATCCAAGGGTTTGTGGCCCGGCACGATGGCCAGTTGGAACTCGCCGTGACCCACCTCCGCAAGGCTGTGGAATTGTCTCCACTGGACGCCGGTATCCGCTTTCAATTGGGATCGGTTTTGTGGAAGCAGGGTTGGTTAAGCGAAGCGCGGGAGGAATTCCGTGCCGGCCTCAAGAACGGCCCGGATGCCAAGCAGGAAGCCGATGCCCGGCACGCGATTGCCATGATCAATGAAAAACTCGGCGCCGAAAACGCACCCTGATCTGGGAGCTAACCGGCCCCCTCAATGGCCACAGCCGTGGCCCGGACAATGGATCGAACCGGCGGACGGCCGGAAGTTGCCCATGTTCATCCCACCGGGAACTTTGTCGCTGGAGGCAATGATGGCAATGAGGGCCAGCGGTGGCACGAACAGCAGGCCAAGGCAAGTGCCTGAGGTTTGCATGGCGTCATCGCGGGCAATCTGACGCATTTTGGTTGGGGCCCGGGCGGCGAGGGCTTCGGCGCGCAGTTCTGCCCGCCGTTCTTTTGTTAGTACGTGGAGCGGAATGAAATAGCGGGTGTCCTGCACGTCGCCCGTGTGAATCCACTCGCCGTTGTGGCAATCCGTCGGCGAGTCAGCCGCAACCCCTTGCGGATAGAACGTCGGGGGACGCGAGGCTACCTTCACCCAGTGCGGGTGGGAGGCGGGCATCGCAGGAGTCGCCTGCCGGGGGGTGCCATCGGTGGGCGCGCACTGGCTCAGCAGCAACGCGACAGGCAGGATCGTGGCGGCAAGGAGATGGAAGTTCGGAGTTTGCATCGCTTGGGACGTGGGTGGTTGACGGGTGTCCATCCACATCATCCGGAAACACGCGACGGGGTTATGGGAATGCCCGTCCTCCCGCCTATCTGGGTTTCCGCACCAGCCTGAATGTCGGCGCAGTGGCGTTGCATGATGCGGAAGAGTCGAACTGAACCCGGCATATTTCCCATCATGGCCTCATCGGGGAGTCGTGGATACAATCGTTACTTTAGGATGAAATGGGTCCTTTGTGCTCAGTTCCAGAATGGAATCCGCGTTTTCACCGAGAAAGCTTTGAGAAAACTGCAATCTACATGTCTTTGATGAAATCCATTTTGCCGTCTCGAAATCAATTCGATATTTTGGAGCGGAACTTCCATGAACCTTTGGGAGCGAAGACGCAATACGGTCCCGAATGGACTCAAGATCGATCGAAACAGGATAGACATTGCCATCAGGCTCGATGTGAACATAATACAAATACATTTCCCGTGTGATGTGAGTGATGCCGAATAGGAATCCGGAAGAATCAGGGGTCCAGGAGAATTCAAATCCGCGAGCTACGCATCCGTAAGTCCAACAGGTTGCATTTTTTGTTTTCAGAACGGCGGTTTGGGACGATTCGTTGAAATCTTTGATCACGGGTCTCAAGGTGTATTCGATTGAATGGCTTTTATCCGGTGAGAGGAAGATATGCGGCTTGTCATCGCCAGATGCAATACGGATGGCCGCACACTGGTTCAGCAGCAGCGCGGCAGGCAGGATCATGCCCGCGAAGAGATGCGTGGTCGGAGGGTTCATCGGTTTTGTTGGGGTTGATTGTTGGCTCGTATCCATCCTTTCCATCCACATCATCCGGAAGCGAGCGGCAAGGTTAGGCGGGATTCGACCCGCCCTACCTCCTTGGCGGTCATCGTCCGGATTGTCGAGTCACTTTCCGTGCAACCCGGCCGGCCGGTTCCGGATGATTGGGGTGTAGAGAAGGATTTCGCGGCACTCGACACCCCGCTCCAGCATCCGTGATCCACGATGACACATCCCAAACACTCCGCAATTAGATCTCCAATTGGAGGTTGACTCCATGAATCAAGATCCCAAACTGCCAGACGTCATGAAGGATCCGTCCACTTGCCCGGCGTGTGGCGCGCCACTTGCGGCGGGCCGCGGCGGCGACCTGTGCCCGGCCTGTCTGTTGCGTGCCGCCATGGGGGAGGATGAGCATGGGTTCCCGTCGATTGCCGAGCGGCTTGGCGCGTGCATCGGCTGCTACGAGCTGTTCGAGCAGATCGGCTAGGGCGGCTTCGGCGGCTTCGGCGTGGTGTGGATGAGCGATCACACTTATGCCGTTGCTCATCAAAAATGCCATCTTGAGTTGTGGAGTCTCCAAAGCAGTCGGACAGCCCGCTTCCTTGGTGAAGGGCACGGCGTTGAGCTTTTACCGCACAGTGATGGTGGCTGTTTGAAGACTTATAACCCATAGCCCCCCCATTTCCCTCTATATCCAATTTCCAAGGTAAGAGGAGCTAACGCTCGTTGTTCTTCTATGCCGTTTCGACACTGCTGAAAGGATGGCGATATCACTTTCCCTCCTGCGTGACCTTGAAGGTGACGGGGTTGCTGGTGACCTTGATCCATGTATATCCATTCTGTAGTGGGTCGACGATCACAATGATGTTTCCATCCGCATTGCGGCGGGGTGCTTCGACACCCCTGTCCACCTTGAACAAGCCACTCAAAACGAGCCGGATCTCGTATTCGCCGGGCCGGGTGATGAACCAGCGGTTCAGGTCACGATGGCCGTGTTTGAGATCTGCAATGATCAACTCCCTGGACCCGCCGGGTGCGATGTTTACTGGCCTCCCCGGACGGTAGTCCGCGGGCATGCTACCGCAATAGCAAAGGTTGACGGCACCCGGTCCCCTGACCGTCAGATCGTTGCTGCCGGTATCCTGCCCGTAGAGGAGAATAACCGGTACTTTGCCGGTGTTCGTGAGCCTCATTCTGAGATTGATTCCCTGCTTGATCTGCCAGCAGGGAGTCATCTCCTGCGCGAGCTGCATTTGTTGCTGGATTCTCATGGGATCATCCCGTCCGTTGTTGCGCCGGTTTGCCGACAGGTCCTGCTGCCTCGCGACGAGTTTCCGCACAGCCTCGAGTTGCTTGATTTGGGCGGTCTCAAGACGAATGGGTTGCGGTGGCAGGAGGGTCACTTGGATCGGTGATGCCGGGTACGCTGCGGTGGGGCACACCGATGCCGTCTGCGACGGGTTGCCGCCGATGGTTGCGCACTGGCTCAGCAGCAACACGGATGGCAGGATCATGACAGCGAGGACATGGAAGTTTGGAGTATTCATGGATTGAATTGCTGGTGCCCATCCACATCATCCTGAAACAGGCGGCCGAGTTGCGCGTAAACTATTGCGGTATGCCACTGCCCGCAGCCTGGACGAGGCGCTCAAGGTGGGGGGGTCGAGCATCTCGAAATGCTCAAGGCCCGCGGGGCGCGGATTGCCACCCCTTTCCTCGGCGTGCTCGCACGCCAGACAGATTCCCGGCAGTCTGCCGGATTGCGTAACCCTGCCGCGGGTTTTCGGATGAACGAAACGGACAGGTACAAGCGCCGGTCCGCATGGTTATGAAACCAATTCCTCTTTTCCGCCGCATGCTCGCCGCCTTGCTTTCCCGACCGGTTGCCGTCATTCTTGCAACCATGCCGCTGGCTTCAGGAGGCGGGTCCGACGTCAAGGCCTTGCTGGCGCAATTGCAGAGCGATGACACCGATACCCGTTACGAGGCCATGCGCCAACTGGGGACTGCAGTCGATCCGCGAATTCCCGACGCCTGCCTGTCCGTGCTGCGGAAGGACGGGAATTCCATCCGGCGACTCGCCGCTCGCGCCATTGGCAGGCATTGGCAGCTAATCCCCAAAGAGCGTGTCCCGGGGTTCATCGACGCGCTCAAGGCGCTGTTGGACAGTGATGACGACGGCCCGATAAACATGGCGCGGCGCGGCATCGCTTTGCTCAGCCGCAAGTATGACAACGCCATGGTCAAGCAGGGCGAGGAATACATCGACTATTATGACAAGAGGATCCTTTGGAATCCCGAGCGTGACCAGTTCAGCTCGCTCCCTGACAAGATTCACCGAGAGTCAGGTGATGGTGGCGCTGCTGGGAAGTCATCCCCGCAAGAAGTGAAACGTCACGAAATTGAAACAAACAACAGGAGCAACCAGTGAAACCTACCGCCCCACGCCCACTCTCGGAACCGCAGCTTCGCTCTGTCGTGCGTATCCGCCCGCACCGTCCGTTTGTAACATTCATCAAATCCAGACTCATCCTTGTCCTGCCCGTCTCCCTGATCTTCGTAGCTTCCGCGATGGCAGCGGAGATTCATGACGCGGTACGTGGCGGGGATGCGGCGGCCGTTGCGCGCCTGTTGAAGAAAGACGCCAAGCTCGTGAATCTAGCGGATGAAGAGAGCGGGGCCACGCCGCTCTATCATGCGGTGGACGTGGGAAATCTGGAGTTGGTCAAAGCCCTGCTCAAAGCCGGGGCCAAGGTGAACGTCAAGACGGATGACGGCATGACTCCGGTGCTGCGGGCCGCTGCGATTACCAATCCAGAGAGCATGGCCGGCTTGGTGAAAGTGCTGTTTTCCTTTCTCAACTCTGGCCCGGGCAGAGCGAGAATCGACTCCCGTTTGGCACTGACAACCTTTCAACAATCAGCAGTCATCCGCCCGGAAGAAGCGGAGTCCCGCCTGGCCATCCTGCGCTTGCTGGTGGAGCGGGGCGGCAGCGTGTCGGAAACCCTACCGCCGATGAAGGTGACGCCCCTGCATACTGCGATCCTCTTTTCTAACACCAAGGCCGTGGAGATCTTGCTCGAGCATGGCGCGGATCCCGAAGCATCGGAACTTGGCATCCGCCCGCTGCATGCCGCCCTTCTTTTCGGCTGTGCGGAGGTGGTGAAAGTCCTGATCGCACATCAGGCGGATGTGAACGCACCCGCTTCCAACGGAATGCGACCGCTGCATTATGCGGTCAGCGGCAACATTGAATCCGTGCGGCTGTTGCTCGACCACGGCGCGGAGGTCAACGCCGTGGACAAAGCCGGCGCACCGGCCCTTCACGGCGCAACCTGGAGCGATGATATCTTCAACCTGTTGCTGGAGCGTGGCGCAAATCCCATGCTCCAGCAGTCCGACGGCACCACCACACTCCACATGGCCTGTCAGGACGGCAGCGTCGCACTCGTCGAGAAGTTGCTGCAACTGCACCCTGACGTGAATGCGTGGGACGGGAGTTGTTTCACGCCGTTGCTCAACGCGGCGGAGGTTGGCCGGGTCGATCTCGTGAAGCGGCTGGTCAGAGCCGGCGCGAATCTCAAGGCAAGCGAAAAGGATGGAAGAAACGCCCTGCACCTCGCCGCCGCAGGGGAAAGTCTCGAGATGGTGCAATTCCTGCTGGATCAAAAACTGGCAGTCAATGCACTGAGCGATTTCGGTGAGACCGCCCTCATGGGTGCGGCGGCGCTGGGCAGGTTGGAGACGGTGACTCAATTGCTCAATGCCGGGGCCAGCGTGAATGGGACCGAAAGGCGGTTGGGAATGACGGCATTGATGTTTGCCGCTCGGGGGCCTATGACGCCACCACCTGACTGGCGGATGGGTGAGCGAGTTGCCGCACCCTGCGGGCCGGCTGCCGACTATCTGAAAATCGCGACGATTTTGCTGGATAAAGGCGCGAATTGGCAGGTTAGGGATAGCGTTGGGAGAACGTCCCTGCATTTGGCGGCCATTTCCGGGAGTGTGGAGATGGTCGGGTTGCTGCTCTCAAAGGGCATGACAGTTGACACCAAAGATCCCGCTGGGGTAACGCCCCTGCATTGCGCGGCTGCCGCCGGTAGTGCGGCGGTGGCTGAACTCTTGATTTCAAAGGGCGCGGAAGTTGACGCGAAAGACGCTCGTGTGGGGCGCACCCCGTTGCATCACGCGGCACGCTCCGGCGATGTCAAAACCGTCGCCGTGCTGCTGGCCAAGGGTGCCTGCATCAAGGCCATGGATGCCGACAAATGGCAACCCCTCCATCATGCAGTGCTGGGCGGTAACCCGGAAGTGATCTCCTTGCTTCTCGAAAAAGGGGCTAATCTGGCTGCCACCGAAAGTCATGGTGCCACCCCGCTCCATTGCGCCGCCATCGCCGGCCAACCACAGGCGGCGCGGGCTCTGCTAGCGCACGGAGCTTCGCCTGCCGCCCTCGATCATTATAAGAAATCGCCGCTCCATCTCGCTGCCCTCAATGGCCCGGTCGAGATCGTCCGCCTGCTTCTCGACCACCTGGCGCCAGTCAATGGGGCCGATTTTCAGGGAGACACCCCATTGCATGTTGCGGCCATGGTCCACGTCGACAGTCATGACCTGAAATCCACAAACGGACAACCGGTTGACCCCAACGAGGATGCCGCGCTGGCAGCCATCAACAAAAGCAAACCGGCTGACAAATTGGAAATCGTCAAACTATTGCTGAAAAAGGGAGCCCGGCCTGATATCAAAAACAAGGAAGGCATCACTCCGATCGATTTTGCCGGCAAACTCGGCACGCCGGAAATCCTCGCGGCGCTGAAAACCCACAAGCCGTCTTCACCCGGGAAATAACTAACAACACCCTCTCATGAAACCCCGATTCCTGTTTCTGATCCGCCTGAATGTCGTTCTCGGAATCGCCATATTGCCGGCAGGCCGCGCGCAATTCCAGCACCAGACCCTCACTTGGCATACTCACACGTGGTCAATCCCAACATGAACAAAGCAATGAATCATGCATCCTCACTCCCGTACTTCGCTCCGCGCGCGGGCTTCCTCATGCGTGCTCGCCCGCACTCGGCCGCGCTAGGATATATGTGCCGGCAGGGTGCTCATGCGGCGGGAGTGGAGTCAACCGGGAGATGGAACGCGACTGAATTATCCGTTCCGTTCGCTCCGCTCGCCCGCTGATTCATGGTACTGAACCGCGGGCAAGACGCAACCCGATGCTGTTGAACGAGCCGGACGGGAAGTAGTAGTTGCGGCTCGTGGCTCGGCAGTTGCCCGCGCGGTCGCACCAACTGCCGCCCCGGATCACCCGGAACGAGCCAGAAGAAGGTCCCTGAGGATCGTTCACGGCGGCGGCTGCATATTCTCCATACCAGTCGGCACACCATTCCCACACGTTGCCGTGCATGTCATACAAACCCCACGCGTTGGGCTTCTTCTTGCCAACCGGATGAGTCGTTTCATTGCCGTTGCCGACATGCCAGGCGTATTCGGCCAGAGAACCATCGCCTTCGCCTCCTCTATAGTCGCCGGTAGCGCCGGCCCGGCAGGCGTATTCCCACTCTGCTTCCGTTGGCAATCGGAACGGCTGGCCCGGCAGTTTCTCCTTCAACTTCGCCACGAAGCTCTGGCAATCGGCCCAACTCACCTGCTCGACCGGGTTCTTCGTGCCCTTGAAGTTGCTCGGATTGCCATCCATGACTTTTTCCCATTGTTCCTGCGTCACCTCGTATTTGCTGAGGTAGAACGGCGTGGTGAGCGTGACCTTGTGGGCCACACTGTCGTCGGGATGGATTTCGTTCGGGCCCATGGTGAACGAACCGGGACGGATCAACACGAAGTCCACCGTCACGCCGCCGCCGAGATTCACGGTCAGGTTCCTTTTGGGCCCCGGCATGGCGGTAACGCGTTCGCGTAAACCCGCCATACGCCAGTCATTCGGATTCAGCGACTCCAACTCGGCCAAGACGTCGTCCGCACCGAATTTGTCATTGGCGGCGAGCGCCTTTTCCAGCCGGGCGATGACCAGTGTCGCGTTCGCCTCATTCGCGGTGGTTTCAGGTTTGGATTGAGCATGCCCGGGAGCGGTCAACCCGCAGAGGGCAAGCAGCATGAGTCCGACACGAACACTGGTGAACAGAGGATGGCTTTTCATGACGTATTTTTGCCTGCAGGGATTTGCGATGAGGGTGTCCGCGCTTAAAAGAAAGCGAAGACACAGATCGGAAATCTGGAATGATCCGTATGATTTCCTCCGTGCTTTTACACACGATGCCGAGTTTAGTCGCTCATAATTGACCTGAAAAGTGACAAGTTGGATGATCATCCATTCCTGCATGCCCGTCAGAATCAGGTGAATACCATCTCGCCCGCAACGCATCCAACTGTTCTCCGAAGCTGTGATCGATGGCAATCGCTTTGGCAGCGGACACGCTCTAACGGGGATCCGTCACCCGCCCCAAGAACAGGCAAGCTCCGCTGCGCCGGTGTTGGATGGCGAACAGGTAGGGATGATCGACCTTGACGAGGATCGGCGGCTTGGGCGGGGGACCGCCGATTCTGCCGGATAGGGGAACCATGGTGACGGCAGTCGCGGCAGCGGCTTCGGTGCCCTGCTCGTCGAGGTCGAGGAAAGCCCGGTGGAAGACTTCCTCGATGGCGAGTCCTCCCTCGGACTGGCGCGGGGCCATGCGCTCGAAATTGGCGGACCCGCGTGGTTGGTCGAAGGCCGTGGTCATGCCCATTGCCCGGAGCGTTGCCCCGAGCGGCATGACCAGGGGTTCCAGCTTGAGCTTCGGCAGTTCGAGGATCACGTCGGCCTTGTCCGCGCTGCCGGCCGCGGCAAGCGCCTGCGGCGTCAGTTTCCTCGTCAGCGCCGTCAGCGCGCCAGTGCTCCGGTCGTCAGGCAGCAACACCAGGAACTGGAGTTCTCCGCCACGATAGGGCACGGCGACGGCGGTGTAACCGTTCTGGTGGAGATACGTGAATTGGTCGCGCCTGGCGAGGGTGGGAACCGGCACCGTGCGGGAGGAGGTGAGCAGGAACGGACGGGGTTGGGTGGCGGACTTGTCGAACCTGGTCTGCCACGGCACCTGAAAATAGACGGCGTTGACGAGCACCAACCGGGTCTGCGAGTGGACTGCCCCCGAGGGCAGCAAGTTGCGGATGCGTTGCTGGGTTTGTTCCTCGACCCAACGGTTGATGGTACCGCGCCCGGCCTCGGCGTGCCGACGGAAATCCAGCATCTGGAGCGGGGCCTGATAGGAATCGCGAACGAAATCCAAATAGGCATCGCGGAAGGGGTATCCCTGCTGACCAAAGAGGCGATTGGCCACCACCAGCG
>Ga0073936_10005633_pt1 | contig 16853 bp, 20 predicted proteins | sample AliMusrvi5mmetaG_FD_87041 | JGI IMG/M metagenome (GOLD analysis project Ga0073936, IMG submission 87041) | Freshwater lake bacterial and archeal communities from Alinen Mustajarvi, Finland, to study Microbial Dark Matter (Phase II) - Alinen... | ecosystem: Environmental > Aquatic > Freshwater >... | reverse complement strand
GCTCGAGCAGCCGGACATATCCATATTGCGCCAGGTCAATATCCTGGATGGTGACGGATTTCTTGTCATTGCCCTCCAGGGATTCCAAATAAGTGGCCGCATCTTTCTTGAGACAGTCGCAACAGAGGAATTCTCCGTCGAGGATTGCATAGGACCGCTGCCAACCCCACCCACTAGCTTGAGTACGGACCAGTCCGCCGCATTGCTGGCAGGCGGACCATTCGTCCGACCATTCCAGCTCAACTCCGTAGCGTTCCTCCAGGATTGTGGCGACCCGACCGACCAGATCACAATCGCTTTTCTCGTAGCTCCATTTGCCCTCTGCGTCCTGAACTCGGCGATCCGCCTGATTCCAGTTGCCGGTGGCAATCAAGCCCGAAGGCGGATCTTGATAGCCGGGTTCCACATAGCGGTCGTGGAGTTCGATCTCCTCCAAGCGACTCTGGGAGTCGGTGGAGCGGGCAATGGCGGCCTGCAGGGCTCCCCAGAGCAAGATAGGCTTCTTAAAGGTTGTCGTATTGGTCATTGTTTTTTGTGGCCTCGGCCAGGGCCGCGGCGATTTCAGTTATGTCCGGGTTGCCCGGAAACATATCATTCAGGGCCCGGACGATCTCATCGCCCCGACCAATCAGGTGATTCAAGAGGAGGGCGCCGGTGGGTTTGTTTTCCCGGGTCATAGTATGGACCGTCACGGACAAATAAAGATCCAGACCGTCCTCTCGTTCTGTTGCTTCAGTCCCAAGGCCAAATTTCGGCTCCGAATGACAGAAGAGCCATTCAGTGACGGAGTTGAGTGCGGCAGCGAGCTGGATGGCGTCCAGGCGGGACAGATCTGCGGGATAGACAAGCGCCCCACACTCCCGACATTCACCGGAAGGCATAGTGTCTCCGGGCTCCACCCTTTCATGCAGGGAAGGGATTTCAGATTTCAGGGTGTGGTCGGGATAAAATCGACCACAGTTATTGCATAGATGTAGCATATTTTTACCAATCAAATTCTGGGGCCCTCCCGACTTTCTTGCCGTCCGCATCAAAGTGGCAATAGGGGATCCCGTATTTATGGAGATCTCGGAATAGATTGATGAAGGCTCCAGAGAATCCGGCATCAACCAGGCTTTGCTTTTGGTCAATCCATGAAGATTCGTCCACGGCGACCCAACAGATCCATCCTTCAGTGTATCTTGCGACCACACAGGACGCAGCATTTTTATTCAGGAGTTTTGCGTCCTCCGGGGTCATGTGGCAGGTGGAGATGTCGGCGCATGAGAATGTGGTGAATTTCATTCGATTTCCTCCAGATTGGGCGGCAGCTCAGGTCCCTCGATCGTGATGTGATGTAGTTTGTTGATTGTGTGGGAATAGATGGTGTGCCGCTGGGTGCCAGAATATTTCTCTCTCAGGTTGTCCTGATCAACCAAGAGTATCTGCAGTCCGGGATGGACCGAATAGGCCTCCTGGAGGCTTCCGCCCTCGACCACACAGACAGCGCGGTTGTTGCTCATATACCAACGGAAGATCTCGATCGCTAGACTGTAGCCGACCTCCCCGTAGGTGTTGGGGAAAATTACGTATTGGGATTCATCATATTCGTCCTCCCATAAGAATCGATCTTTGTTGTATCGCGCATTTTTGATATCGCACAAAAAAAACAGAACAGCTAAGGATTTTGGCCAGATCTCCTGATGGGATCCTGCTGCAGATATCGATAAGGAATTGATTGTTGTTCATCATAATTATTGGATTGAAACCCTGCCATTTAGGTCAGGGAATTTTAATTTGGATGCAGTGCAGGATGCTGTCCCGCACGGCTTTAATTTTTTCGGGATGGGCGACAGAGTAGTCGTCCCATATCTTGCCATTGGTGGTTTGATCATTACCTCGATAAGAATCAAGGGCTTCCTTTCGGAACTGCTCGATCGATCGATGAACTTCGCCCCATTTCTTGCATGAGAGATTACAGAATACCTCATCGGGCAGTCCCACCAATTGGGCCGCCACAACCTTGAATTCGTATTGGAAGATCATGGAGCGGCGCCGAAGTTCTTGCTTGCCGGTTTCGATCTCCTCGAGTTCTCTGATTAGATTTGGCACATTAATCATAGATTTTCCCGTCGTCTCCAACATAAAGATTGATCTCCCCGAAGGCCAGGGCGGCCTCGTGGAGGACATCTCCATGATCGCCCCAGTCGCCATCAAAAAAGCCGACTCCGGTGCTGTTGCGAGAGAGCCAGAAATCGTGACCAGCCTGCTGTTGCTTGGTATATTGCCCTATACCCCGACGACACTCAGCCACTTCCAGGATGGCGGAGTTCTCTGTCTGGAACCGGATACAATCGGCCTGAATCCTGGCAAGGGTCTCGGGGGCGATGTCGTTGGCGCTGTAGTTCTCGTCGAGGGCAGTGTCGTCACAACCACCGCCCATCAGCCGCCAGGCGCGCTCCCAGGCTTCGCTTTCGTGCTCGAAGTCGAGTTCGGCATTTATTAGATCTTCTCCTGGCCGCAAGAGAACATAGGGAGAAAATATCGGAAATCCTTTCCAGGCCACCACTTTATAGCCGGCTTCTTGGGCGGCCCGCTTTTGATTATCTCGTTCATCACGGCTACTCCAGAGAGCTGCCTCAATGTAGGCTAGGATGAAGTCGTCAATGGCCTGTGTCAGACTGGCTCCGGGGACGAGGGCGAGGACTTGGAGGCGGGCATCGCGAGAGTTCTTGGCTCTCACGAAGATACGGGTTTCGCTTTCGGGATCCCAGGCGCACCAAATATGATCTTTCTTGGAGCCTCCAAAATAGGAACCGTCGGAGATGTAATCTCCGTCAATCCACTCCAGGCGATCCAGCTGGAGCTGGATGCGCTCCCAGACATTGTCGGGAAGCTTATTGGAGTGCCCCATGGGAGCTCCATAATGTGAACTTCTGTCCGGTAACTCGAGTTTATGAATGGTCATTATATTATTTAATCAATTGAGCAATATTAACTCCAGCAGCCCGCTCGGCATCAGTGATTCCAGCCAGGTCCAGGTCGCCCCGGAGGTTGGTGCAATCGCCCGAGAGTTTGGTGCAATCGCCCGAGAGGCCGGTGCAATCGCCCCAGAGGTCTGGGTTGGGGCCAGCTATCTTTGCTTTGTTGTTATTGATATAATAAAGCTCGGGTTGGGTAATCCTGGTAAGAATGGGTTTCATTGTATGATATTGGGTTAGAATTTGAGGTTCTGGGATTTTGGAATTGATGGGAGTCATTTTGGTGTTTCTCTATAAAAGGGATTATTGGATTGATTTGATGACATTTTCATCATCACTTCCTTCTGGCATTGCCCAGTCAAGGAACATGACTTTAGGCATCCACTTTCCTCTAAGCCCTCCATAGAATGTTTCGTTCAATACGCAAGGAGAGGCAAAGACTTCGTCGTAATCGAACAACCCAAAAATGAATCTGTCAGAGAAATCATCCACGAATAAGCGGTCCACTCGACGTGATGGATAGCAGATAGTCCACCGTCGCCAATATCGCAATGTAATGAGCTCCATACCGCAAGTTAACCACCAAAGAAGACTTTCCTTTGCGGATGCTGATGCACGCAAATCACCTTTTATGTGTTCTACTTTCATTTGCTAAAAATGATTAAATCAATCCCAAATTCCTCTATGCCGAATTTGATCAAGGATTGATGATTCCTTCATTAAGGGAAGTGAGAAGCTCGCACCCGGCACCCGGGCGATCAATAAAAACAAGACGCCGCTTCTTCCAATTGGGCTGATTGCAGGCATCGGTGACCAGCACCCACTGACCCACCTGAAAAAAGGGATAGATTCCACCTAGTCCGACACATTTTTTTATTTTGCGATATCGGGGATTGAGTCCTCTGGCTTTGGCTTCTGCGTAATTAATCATGTGTGGTGATGGGTTTTTCCCACTCGTCGAGGTTATTATCGGAGATCCATTGGCGGGCCTCCTTGAAAGTAGAGAAGTCGATGTATTGGCCGACCGCTCTTTCGCATCGGGCCAGAAAGCCCCCGCTCTTCTTTTCATAGATATTCCCGGCATTCTGTTCATTCTGAGACAGACGCCAGATACCTGCATAAATGCCGACATCCTTGGATTTCCGTGAAATCAGGCGCCCGCGAGGCATCTCGATCCATTTTCCGTCTGGACGGATATCATGCCAGGTGAATCCCATGAAGTCGAGATTCCCAAATTCCATCTGGAGTCCGTCGATGCGCCGCCACTCCTCTCCTAGCCAGCGGGCCCGCACATAGCGGGCCGCAGCAGCCAAAGAACTAAAGTGACGAGGTTCGCCCAGGCTGTCGACGCCGGAATAGACGATAGTAAATTTAGCCATTGGGTTTGGCCCCCCTTTTTTTTGGGATTGGTGGATGTCGGGGGAGGCGTAGATGGATTGGGGACCTCTTGTTCGGGCAGGCCAGAATTGAGGGCCGGGATTCGGGTCAGGTCGGAATGGATCAGAAGTGCGTCACCGGCAACTTGGTCGGCTGTCCGGAGATACCATTGTCCCCCCATTTCATTATAGCGAGCGAAGCCCTTTTGGACCAGCAGGGCGCGCCACTCCTGATCAGAGATGTCTTTTTGATGCTTAGCGCAGAAGGCGCCAAAAAAGAGAGTTCCTCCAAGGAGCAGGACATAGCTAATGGCAATCCAGAGCTTTGTTAGGGTGTTCATATTTTTTTTGAGAATTTTCGGACAAACCACCCGAAGAGGCGGGTCCATAGGGTTGGGATAGGTGGAGGAGCAGATAGAAGGTTGGGTGAGGTATTTTCTTGATGGAGGGCCCGGGCAGACTCGTAGGCCTGCCGAAGCAGAAGATAGTCGCTCATCCCGGAATCTTTAGGGACAGATGGGACGGGGAGCTGGGAGCGGCGGCGCAGCTGGTCAATTTCTTTGCGGTAGATCCGATGAGCTGCTTCGGAGATATGGCGACTGATGGAATAACGAACATCTCCCGGATCAAATAGGGGAGACTTGTCGAAGGCGACAACATATTCTTCGAGTAGGCCGAGAAGTCGCTGATCCAACTGGGTCAGCTTTTCCTCGGACCAGGACGACTTGAGTTTTTGGAAGCGGGAGGCTGTTTGGCGCATAGAAGAAACGGGGCGCCCGGATGGGGCGCCCCGGTTGGGTCTTGGTTTAGGCGACGGCCAATTGAAGGTTAAAGACCCGCGAGATTGAGGCCAGGACCCCCCGTGGGTCCTGGTTCCATTCCCGGGAATCGCAGCTAAAAACCTCCTTGCCGCGACAATTAAGCGCCCGGACATAGTCGAGCCCCTCGGGGGAAGCGTCGACATCTGGGTAAAGCAGGAAACCCTCTGCGAATGGGAGGACGGACTCTCCGGGCAAGCACCGAACCTGGGATTCCCGAAGGATGTCGAGACAGATCTCGTCCTGGATCAGATCGATGATCTCTGCGGCCACCTGACCCTTCTTTTCAAAAACACTTTCTTGTTGGGCGACTTGCGGGGCAGTGCGGACATTGTGGTTGAGCTGGAGGTTGAGGCCGAACATTTTGATTTGCATGGTATGGGAGATAGATTACCGACAATTGTGTTTCTTGCTTTGTTTGGGACTGGCCAATCCGGCCAGAGGCTAAGAGGAATCCCATCGTCTGGGACGCCCCTTGAGAATTTGCTCTTTCCTTGCTGGCCGCTATTGACCGAGCAGGTCAAGTAGCTGGGTTTCATTGATGACAGGCACACCGTCCTTGGCGGCCTTCTTCATCTTGGAGCTTCCTGATCCCGGATCTGCGGCGACCAAGAAACTGATGCCTTTCCTGTAGTCCTCCTCGAAGAGGTGGCCCGCCTTTGTGATCAATCCATGGAAATATTCCTTGGGCTGGCTCAGGCGGCCCGTGATACAGAAGACCAAAGCATTGGCTTTGACGGATTCCGGTTTCTTGCTGGCAACAATCTCGACACCCCTTTGTAGGAGGCTGTCAATTAGATCGCTTGCTTCCTGGATCTGCCGGTTGATGGACCAGCAAAGATTGGGAACCCCAGCCTTGTCGGCCAGGCGGATCAGTTTGTCACTCCGCCAATCCCCCAAGGTATCGAATGCGCCCGGGCAGGATTTCTGGATCAGCAGAACCCGGCGCTTGCCGAGTCCGTCGATCCCCAGAGATCCCAGGAATTCCGAAATCGTGAGTTTCGATTTTCTGCGGATCTCATCGATGACCTTGGCTGCCGCCTTTTCCCCAAGGATGTCCACAAAGTCCTCGCAGATATTATTGACGACCGGATTCGGGGCAAGTGTTTGACATTGCATGATGTGATAGAGATGAGAGACGTCAGCGACGACACCCGCCTCATAGAGTTTGTCGACCCAGGCCTCGCCCAGCCCCAATATCTCGAGGCTCGAGAGCCAGCGGAGGATCTTTCCCTTCTTGATTGCCGGATTGTCAGCGCTGAGACTATAGAGATGGACCGATTCGGTCCCGTCCACATTGCTCCGCTTGGCCACCGGCCCGCCGGTAATGGGGCACTTGGATGGCGTTTCGATGGAGATGCGTCCAGCGGGACGCTCGATCACGCGCAGGACTTTGGGAATTACATCCCCGCTGCGCGCCACCTCCACAATGTCGCCGATCGCTATGTCAAGTCGGGCGATCTCATCGAAGTTGTAGAGGGAGGCGGCTGTGACAACCACTCCTCCTATTTCAATGGGATCCAAGATAGCTGTCGGGATAATAGCTCCCGTGTGCCCAACTGTAATATCAACCCCCGTCATTTTAGTCTTTCCGGTGCGTGCCGGGAACTTGAGGGCAATCTGACTGCAGGGGAGCAGTGGGTCGAGATCGTGTTCTTGCTGGAACATCAAAGACTCGACCTTGATAACCAGCCCATCGATCTCGAAGGGGAGGTCGTCACGGAGAGGCAATTTTTCGATAGGGGGCTGGGCTTTTATTCCCTGCATCCAGCGATAAGCCTCCAGAACCTCCTCTGCGGTGCATTCTGGAATGGAAAAGACCGGAGTAAATCCCATGTGGGAAAGTTCCCGAATCATCCCTTCCTCCCGTTCGCTACCCATCAGCATTGCGGGATCCACAGCGCGTCCGGCCTTATTGAAGAGTCGGAAGGCCACGAAATGGAGGCGCTCGCAGTTCTCTCCATCCAAACGCCGGGCGATCCCATTGCCAAGATTCCGGGGATTGGGAGAAAGGCGGTCCGGATCGATTTCTCGCCAATCCTTCTTAAATAGCATGATCTCACCACGCACCGAGCCCGTAAATTCGTTGGGAAGAAAACGGACCACACCCTTCATTTGGAGGGCATTGGCCAGGATCGATTCTCCGACCTGGCCGTTTCCGCGGGTGCCGGCACTCACCAAAAGTCCTTTCTCGTAATAGAGGGCGCCCGAGCACCCATCCATCTTGAATGAGAGATTAAATGTCGGGTGGGTCTCTCCGCGCCAATGCATTCTGGTCTCGTGAACCCAAGCAAGGAACTCGTCCTCACTCATCGCATTATGCAGGCTGCCCATCGGGTGGCGATGGACAATCTTCTGGGCCTTTGTGGAGCGGGGAATGGGTGCTCCAATCTCTTTAAGGAGGGGGTCGTTGGGGGCCAGCTGTTTGAGTTCGGCAATCCAGCCATCATAAACGATGTCATCGGCGGCCTGCCGGGAACCGTCTGTGTTGTAATATACTTGGCGGGCGTGAGATATCTTGTTTTTGAGTTCTTCGATTTTCATTTTTTGAATTTACGTCAGTCGCTAGATGCGCGGAGGACAAAACAGGGTCTCGAAGATTTCCGCCTTGTCGGCCCGAAGTCGGTAAGCAAGGACCTTCGAGCCGCTCTTCAGGACTTCGATATAATTTGCTGCAGCAGCCCGCTTGAGGGCCCGTGCTGCCGGTTGGGGGCCGATCTTTTTGCCCGACACATCTTGGCAGCTTGGGCGATGACGTGGCGGAGAGGAATGGCCATCTCGAACTCGTTCTGATAAGAGAGCTGGAGGAAGGCCAGGCAGCTTTGTTCCCGAGAAAAGGCCTTGGGTCTGCTTGCTGCCCTGACCCCTGAGTCAAATTTCTTCGGAGTTGCGTCCATCGCCTCTTCGACAGGCAGTGGGGACGGAGTCTCTGTCCCAACGGTGCCACAAGGCATGGCGCCCAATATAATCTCACTGCTCGGATCGGTAAGATCGAGAATTTTGCGGATCAACAGGATGTTGTCTGGGCCGAGACCGATCTTGTCCGCTTGATTGTTGGCTTCAAAGGCAGCCAGTCGGAGCGCTGGGCCATCCTGGATAAGAATGTCCTTAATGGAGTTCCGGAGTTCCCGATAAAGCTCCTGCATTTTTTGGAAATGTTTCATTGCGATTGGTGGTTGGCTGTTGCCATCTTTGCTGGCAATCACGGGGTGTTTTTCTTAAGGGTTTTGATGTCGGTGATTTCCATGGTTTTGTTGGGTTTGGGTTGGTCCGGCTGAATATTCGACTTGTCGCCGGATACAAGTCGACTCTTATCGGCATCTGGAATAAATGAGTCAATCACTTTTTCAAAATGCTGATATCTTATCCGGCTATTGCCGGGTAAGAGTTTGCCCTCTGGAAGGATGGGCGTGAATTTTTTGATCGATGTGTCGACGCAGGACAATCTCCAGGTCATCCAGGAATTCCTTGGAGACCTGGGTAACCTGCCAGGTGGGCCGGAGCAGCTTGACGCGCTCCAGTGCATATCTCTTGGCGTTGGTCGGACTGACCAGATGGCCGCCCTTGCGGGGCTTGTTGGTTCCGGTCTTGGGGTCAGATGACATGATACTGTTGCTCCTGTTCTTTATCGACTACTGGGGCATTCCGGAAATAGACGTCCGCAGGAATTTCCCAGAAGTCATACAGCGCGGGCCTCTCTGGGTGGTTCCTAATGAAATCCAGAGGATGGACGCGCATGGAGAGGAGCACTTTTTCTCCCTCCAGATTCATGCTGGCCAGATAGTAGCGTTCAGGCACAGCAAGTAACTGGCTTCCCTTGTGTCGTGAGTGCTGGATATAGGATTCCCCGATGGAAGCGAGGATGTCGGGATCCAGGGCCGGTTCGGTGGTTGCTCCCAGGACAACCAGGAGCTTATTGAGTATTTGGATGGCGCGGAGTTCTTGAATATTCATCAAAAAAAAAGGGGTGTCCATTGTTGGACGCCCCGGTGGTTTTGGGTTGGTACTAAGAGAGGGGATCTGTGTCCTTAAGGGGCGCAGCCTCTTCCTGAGTGATCTTGCCGCGATCGGCCAGATCTCCAAGGAGTCCCTTCGGGTGAGTGAAGGCGCGAATCAGGGGATCGGCAGCAAGCCGGGCCCGTTCGATCTCATTGTCTTTTTCCATCAGCTCCTTGATGACCCATTGGCGATCATTTGGACTTTCCAGTTTGTCGTAGGCCTCAAGGATTTGCTTGAAGAACTTGAAGCGATCGAGTTTGGAGTGCGTCTTATCGGCGACGGGCTCCTTTGGGGACGTGGGAGCCGCGGGAGCAATGGAGAATGATGGGGCAGGTGAATTGGGTGTCATAGGAGATCACTTTTGCAAAACATTGAGGATGAGTCAATCAATTGTTGGGGCGATCTTGATCCCCGGACCCCTGGAGAGGGAAGGGTATGGAGATGTCGGTGATGTCCGGATGGATGTTGTGAATGCAGTTGCGAGATTCCACCAGGAAGCGGGTCCAGGTCTCCAGTTCAATAGCGTTATGAAATTCCAGACAGGCATAAGCTTCTGCGATATCGATCTCCAGCAGCTTGCCTGAATCCTCCTTGAGTTCAGCGCCTCCAGTCCGGTGAAGTCGGATCAAATGGACCACGCCCAAATGGACGCTGCCTACGGGGTTGGAGTCATCATTGATGAAGCCAATGACGTGGTGGCTCTGGACGCCGACCAACCGAATCTCCTCGTCGATCTCTCGGCGGACACCCGCATTATAAGCGTCACGCCAGGACGGAGCTTCCTCCCCAAGCTCGTTCTGGTGATATATGGCGATGGGGTCGCATTTTGCCAGGCGAAGATCATCATCGTTGATGTGGCCGCCGAGCCCGACGGAGGTTTTCCCATATAATCGAGATTCGCCGGAACGTGCTGTTCTTTGGTAGGAATACCACTGGCCAGCCCTCTCAATCAAAACATAAGGGATCAGCTGTTTCAATGAGGGCTCTTGTTCGGCCTGGGAGCGGGGGGTGAAGGTGAGATTGGGGCTTTCGAGCAAGGTGAGATACTTGGCGGCTTCCGGAGTGAAACCCTGGAAGAGCCCTAGGGCGTGGAGTTCCCGGGTGGGGACAGTCAGGACGCACTCTTCGGTGCGGCGGATGTGGCGGGAGGGGATAGTAGAGATAGAGGTAGACATGGGGATTGGATTTTCGTTTGTTTTAAGTTTCTTTTGTTTGGAGCCGGGATTAGCTTTTCTCTCTTTCATGCGCTGCCGAAGCGCTCGGGTCTCGATTTGATGACACTTATGGCACAGTGTCCTGAGTCCTTCCAGAGAAGCTTCGCCGCCTCCTTCTATGACAGGCATGATGTGGTCACATTGCCACCATGACTTGATAAAGTCGAGAGGCCAGCCATGTTGCTTCATCTGCTCGTCCACGAATTTGTGGACCGCCACATTGTCGTAACGACACGGACAGATGGGGTCCTGGAATTTTATCTTGGCGGATTTCAGCAGCTCCTCGCGAATAATGCGGAGAGCGGGCTTCTGTTGGTCAGCATGGACCCCGCAGATTGCACAAATCCCGCAGTCCCGAAGGAAGACTTGCCGGCGGGCATAGCCAGGATCGGACCTGATTCTATGTTCGTGGATACATTTCTCGCTACAAAAGGTCCGGGCTCCCCTGGGGACCTCGGTTGTTTTGCAGTACCGGCAGATATTGCGACCATTGGGTCCCTTGGGGAGCTTATTTGGGTCCGCATAGCCTGCGTCAGGAGAGATTCGGTGGATGCTCATAATAGAGGAGGGCTGCACGATAAACATGGTCAGCTTGTCGTGCAGCCCGAATTGATTGAGGCTAGGAACAGCCGGTCGTGGTCCCGCATTCCGTGCAGCACCCGCAGGCTCCGGCACGCACCACCCTGTCACTTCCACAATGACCACATACCACATCCATGTAGATCGGCAGCGCCACCTTCAGGGCCTCTGGCTGGGACTCCTGGGCAGCAGCGGACTTTGGAGCCAATGCTGGGACAGGACTGTCTTGCTGTTTGTCTTCGTGCTGGCGGGGCGCCGTCGCCTCCCGATAGCCAGGGATGAATTGGCAACCAAGCCAGCGGAACACATAGTCGATGACCGAGGTGGCGTTCCGGATGTCAGGATTGCCCGTGAAGCCCGAGGGCTCAAAACGCTGGAACGAGAATTTCGAAACCAGTTTCTCGATGGGAACGCCATACTGCAGACTGATGGAGCTCAGGGTTCCCACGGTATCCATGAGCCCTCCCACCGTGGTCCCCTCCTTAGCCATCTGGATGAACAGCTCGCCGGGCGTGCCGTTCTCATACATGCCGACCGTGATATAGCCCTCCTGGCCCCCCACTGAGAATTTGTGGGTGATGGAGTTGCGGGTGGCAGGCAGATGGATGCGGATCGGGTTGTTGACCTTGGTCAGCAATTCCCCCATCTCCTGCTCGAGCTGCTCGGCACGTTCCTTCCAGTCGATCCCGGACAAATCGGAGCCCCCTTTCTTGGACAGATCCTCCTTTTTCTTTTTGTCGATCGAGATCGGTGCGGAGCGCTTGGAGCCGTCCCGATAGATTGCAACAGCCTTGAGTCCCAGCCGCCAGGCGCGGAGATATATCTCCCGGATGTCCTCTACTGTGGAGTTTTCGGGCATGTTGATTGTCTTGGAGATCGAACCACTAATAAAGGGCTGGACGGCTGCCAACATCTCAAGGTGGCCCGAGCTGTGAATAAATCGCTTGCCCATGGCGGGAGCAAACGCACAATCAAACACGTCAAGGTGCTCACTCTTGAGCCCCGAAGCCTTCTGGATGCCTGGTCCACTATTGACAGTTTCGATGGTTCCATAGAGGGAGAGGTGATTCAGGATCTCCTGACGTTCCTGCAATCCATATCCCAACGACACAAGGGCCACCTCCACTCCCTGATTAACCAATTGAAGCTCACCACCGCCAGCCAGATGCTTGGTGCGGACCAGTGCCAACTCGGGCTCAACCCCGGTAGTATCGCAATCCATCATAAAGCCGATGGTTCCTGTGGGAGCCAATACCGTGACTTGGGAGTTGCGAAAGCCGCCCGTGGCGCTGGTTCTTGCCAGAGCAATGCCGCTGTGCCAAATGTTCTGGGCAGCAAGCCAAATATGTCCCGCCCTCATCAATCCCCCCGCTTCAAAATGATGGGCGCGACCTGCAGTGACGTAGCCATAATGCAGATCAATGACCTCTTCCATGTATGCGCCATTGGTATTGCCGGCATCGTCGGCTTTTTGGATCGCCGAAAAAGCTCCTTTAACTTGGGCCATTTGGGCGCTGTGTTCGTAGGCAGCTCCGGTCATTAGGGCCGTGATGGCTCCCGCCAGGCTTCGTCCTTCGTCGCTGTCATAGGCAAGGCCGTTACGCATCAGCAAAGAACCCAAATTGGCGTACCCAAGGCCAAGGGGGCGATAAGCGTGCGAATTCTCAGCAACCTCGGGAGTTGGATAGGAGGAATGATCAATCAGAATATCCTGGGCGGTCAGGAATATCCGGCAGGCCGCCATGAAGCATTCGGCGGAGGGTCCGTTAATGAGTTCTTGGAATTTCACCAAATTGAGGGAAGCCAGATTACAGGCGATGTCATCCAGAAAATGGACTTCTCCGCAGGGATTGGTGGTGCGGATGGGGCCGCTTGCCTTGCAGGTGTGCCATTCATTGACGGTGTCATCAAAGACCATTCCGGGGTCTCCACAGAACCATGTGCCCTGCGCGATCTTGGTCAGCAATGCTCTCGCGTCCTTCTGTTCGCAGGATTGTCCATCGGTCACGTTCTTGGTCCACCACGGCTCGCCGTCGATGGCGGCCTCCATGAAAGCATGGCTGGCGCGGACCGAGAGATTCTCGTTTTGGAAAGCCACGGTATCGTAGGCCGCTCCATTAAAATCGGAGGAATAGCCTTGTGCGATCAGGGCGTGGGCCTTTTCTTCTTCGAGTGTTTTTATTTCAATGAACTCCTCGATGTCGGGATGCCAGGCATCGAGCATATTCATCTTGGCGGCCCTGCGAGAAATCCCTCCGGACTTTGTAACGGCCGCCACGCGGTCATAGACCTTCAGGAAGGAGATGGGGCCGGAGGGCTTGCCTCCACCACTTAGCTTCTCTCGGGTGGAGCGTAGAGACGAGAGGTTGGTTCCACAACCCGAGCCATACTTAAAGAGTCGGGCCTCCTTGGAGACCAGCGCCATGATGTCCTCCAGGTTGTCCTTGACGGACAGAAGGAAACAGGCGCTCCCTTGTGGATATTCATAATGATTGGTGGTGGGGACAGCACGTCCTTCTTTTTCATCCCAGCGGAAGCTGCCGCCGCCCTGTCCTCCAATTCCATAAACGTGATGAAGTCCGACATTAAACCAGACCGGACTATTGAAGGCGCCGAATTGATGGACGCACAGCCAATACAGGTCGTGTCGGAACGCCAAGGCATCCTTTTGGGAGGCGAAGTAGCCGTCCTGGATTCCCCAGTCGGTGATGGTATCTACCACGCGGGTGACGAGTTGGTCGACGGAGCATTCTCGGCCACCCTTGCTGGGATCTGTGCCGAGACTCTGGTCTCCATAAAAGTATTTGGAAGCCGCGATCTTGACTGCCAGAGGAGACCAAAATTCGGGGGCCACAACCTTCTTTTGAGAGAATGTGGTGCCGATCTCCACGTCGCACTCGGCCCATGAAATAGCGTCGCGAGGATGAGTGGGGGATTGATGGAAGCAGGGCTCAAAGGTGAGTCCGGTGGTTGGGGTTTTTGGGGTCTTTTTTTTCATTGGGATTGGGGTGGCCATTAGATTGAGATCTCTCCTTTGATTGCCGGATGGGGGTCGTAACCTTCGAGATGGAAATCTTCGTATTTGAATCCGAAGATGTCTTGTCCTCTGTTGTCGATCATCATCTTGGGCAGCGGACGGAACTCCCGCGTGAGTTGCTCGCGGACCTGATTCAGGTGGTTGTTGTAGATATGGAGATCGCCGTAGGTGTGGACAAACACGCCCGGCTTCATTCCGACAACTTGCGCCATCATCTGGAGGAGCAGGGCATAGCTGGCGATATTGAATGGGACTCCTAGGAATAGATCATTTGAACGCTGATAGAGCTGCAGGTCGAGCTGTCGACGGGGAATGCAGTGCTCATCGAGAATGTCGTGGTTCTGTTTGTCGTCGTTGCCAGCAGCGGTCCATGCCGCTTTGGCTGATTCGACATCCCAGCCTTCCGAGAAGAGCTTGCAGCGCTCATCCAGCGTCAGCTCATGAGTACTGAACTGAAAGAAGCAGTGGCAGGGTGGTAGGGCGCACTGATTGATCTCAGCAGGGTTCCAGGCAGTGACGATCAATCGGCGATCATCAGGACATTCCTTGATACGCTGGACGACGTCGCTGATCTGGTCGACCTTCACAAAGGTCGGTACGCTCCCGAACGGCTGTTGCTGTGTCCAGCGAACACCCTGCCAGTCGCGCCACTGGGCGCCATAGGCACGCCCGAGATTACCTTGAGAGTCAGCCCATTCGTCCCAGATCTTGACGCCGTTTTCTTGGAGGTAGCGGATATTGGTAGAGCCAGAGAGAAACCAAAGCAATTCATGGATGATGCCTTTGGTGAACATCTTCTTTGTCGTTAGTAAGGGAAATCCTTCGCTGAGGTCATATTTGGCCTGAGCGCCAAAGACTCCGATAGTGCCGGTGCCGGTGCGGTCGGAGCGGGAGAAGCCGGTCTCAAGAATGGTTCGACACAAGTCGTGATATTGTTTCATTATGTTAGGAATCGTCGTCTTCGTCCTCATCATCCTCGAAATCATCGTAGGAGGCAGAGTCTGGGTTGAGTTCTTCGCTTTGGGCAAGCTGCTCAAAATAGGAGACCAGAGACTCATGAGGATTGAGGGTTGGTGATTTGCTTGGGTTGCTTTTAGGGAAGTAACTCAGGGGGCTCGGGATGCGGGCAATGAATCCGCCGGTGCCGGGGGGCAGCAGGGACAGCTGTATCTCTGGATTCATTCCCCCGGGCAGCGGGCTCGGCATAAGCGCCATAACGGCGGTCTCGACATCATAGATGCAGGTCGCCACATAGGCCGCTTCAAAGGGCCATTGGGACTTGAGGAATTCGGTGGTTCGCAACGAATGCCTGAGCAGGGTTTCCGCGTCGGGCAATTCGCTGATATTGCGTGGGATGATGGTGCCGTCCGGAATGAATTCAGTAAGATCCTTCCCAGAGAGTTCGGCTTTCGCAAGGAGGGTCCAGGCGACCATGCCTTGTAGGGCGGGAGTCCTCCAGTGGACAGCAATGTCCTCAAGAAAAACTTTGCTGACCGCGCAAAAACGCAGGCCGGCGGGTAGGGGGGATTGTTCAATAATCTCCACAAGGAGATAGGCCCCCGACTCAAGTTGGGTTTGGATCGACATAAAAAAGGAGGGGGCGATCACTTTGCGGTGATCGCCCCCTTGAGTCAAGACTTAGGTTATTGCTTGAAGAGCTGGGTGCCATCTTCAGGGAATTCCCCAGTGGTCCAGAAGTTGTTGATGACTTGGATGGGCCGAGCGGAGATGGCGCGGAACATCGGCTCATCAAAGAGGGTCGAGACCTCCTTCTCCTCCCGTGTCGCCTGATCGGTCAGGCGCGCAGGCGGCATCCACAGAACCACGTCCCCCTCCGGGGTGCGGTCCCGATAGTAACACGTCAGGGCATCCAGGGCTCCCTCGATGATCTGCTTGAGGACATCCGGGTTGATTCTGCTGACATCCAATCCCTCAATGTGGCGGAAGGCCGCCTTGCGCAATCCCCGGAGGGTCTGCTCCTGGATGGATTGGATGGTGGCGGGACGGCCCTTGGCGAGCATTTCATCCGCCACCTGAAAGGCGCGGACATAGGAGGTTTTGATTTCCCGGAAATGACCGACAGGAACCCGGAGGCCGCCGCCGAACCGGTTGACTGCAAATGCACGGAATACTCCGGGGCGCACGGCAACTCGAACGAGGGGCAGCAGACATTTGCCGTCCTGATCAAAGCGGTCCGCGGGGATCGCTCCCGTCGAGATCATATGACCAACCATTGGCATCCGAAGCTGCCGGCAGGGCTGCTGGGAAGTGATCTGGAGTTCCATGTATTCCTTGACCATGTCGACCGAGGCTTCCAGTCGGCGCTCCAGGGCAAAGTGGCTGCGCTGAGGAATGGAGGAAGCCTCTTTGGAGGAAAGCTCTCCCCGCAGGTCGTTGATTTTGTCCAGCTTGAGGAAGTAGTCGCCTTCCGACATCTGCTGGTCAAACAAGCACCCCTGCATCCAGTTGATCAGGGCATATTCGCTGTCCTTGATTTGGAAGCGTCCGCCCTGGGATTGGCGGAACTGGGGAGCGCCCGTCTCGATATCGAAGTTGAGAGCGAACTTGAAGCGGGGGATCCCCGTCTCAAATCCATAGACCCCCATGCGGGAAAAGGGCTTCCCAAAACTGGTGATCCCCGATATTCCAAAACCCAACATCGCCTCTTCGGCGGGCAGGATATTGGAGTGGTCCGGAGAGAGGGCGGCGGAAACTGGCACCCCCTTATTGCGGGAAATGGTGATGGCGACGGCGCGGCAAGGCGTGGTTTGACGAGTGGACGAGTGGATATTTTTCATAAGTTTTTCTTATTTGTAGTTTTCTTGATTTCAGTTGTTCTTATTGGATGGACGGATGGATGGATAAAAAAG
>Ga0073936_10005624_pt1 | contig 16879 bp, 19 predicted proteins | sample AliMusrvi5mmetaG_FD_87041 | JGI IMG/M metagenome (GOLD analysis project Ga0073936, IMG submission 87041) | Freshwater lake bacterial and archeal communities from Alinen Mustajarvi, Finland, to study Microbial Dark Matter (Phase II) - Alinen... | ecosystem: Environmental > Aquatic > Freshwater >... | reverse complement strand
CTGCTACAGGAGCTAACTGTGGCAACCAACATATTGATGCCCGCACTGTCGCCCACCATGGAAGAGGGCAAGCTGACCCGCTGGCTGGTCAAGGAAGGCGACACCGTCAAATCCGGCACCATCCTGGCCGAAATCGAAACCGACAAGGCGACGATGGAATTCGAAGCCGTGGACGAGGGCAAGATCGGCAAGATACTGGTCCCCGAAGGCAGCGAAGGCGTCAAGGTCAACGCCCCCATCGCCATCCTGCTGGATGAAGGCGAAAAGCTAGGCGCGGTGGATATTCCCGCCGCCATGAACGACATCAAGGCCGCCGTAAAAGCGGAAGCCGCACCGGCGCCGAAGGCCGAAGCCCCGAAAGCTGCAACACCCGCTGCGGCCCCTGCCGCACCGGCGCCCGCCGCCGCCCCTTCGGGCGATGGCAAGCGCGTGTTTGCCTCGCCGCTGGCCCGCCGCATCGCCGCCCAGAAGGGCATTGATATTGCCGCGCTCGCCGGCTCCGGCCCGCGTGGCCGCATCGTTGCGCATGATGTGGAAAACGCAAAGCCGGGTCAGGCCAAGCCGGCTGCGGCTGGTGCGCCCGCTTCCGGCGGCGGCCTCGGCGTGGCGCCGCTGCCCGACGCCCGCATGTTCTACAAGGCCGGCGAATACGAAGAAGTGCCGCACGATTCCATGCGCAAGGCCATCGCCAAGCGCCTGACGTCGGCCAAGGCGCTGATCCCGCATTACTACCTCACCATTGACTGCAACCTGACGGCGCTGATGGCGACCCGCGAAGCGCTGAACGCCGCCGCGCCGAAGGGCAAGGACAAGGTTCCGGCCTATAAGCTGTCGGTGAACGACTTTGTCGTGAAGGCGTCGGCCATGGCGCTGATCCGCCATCCCGATGTCAATGCCAGCTGGACCGACACCGCCATCCTCAAGCACAAGCACGCCGATGTCGGCATCGCCGTGGCGATCCCGTCCGGCCTGATCACGCCGATTGTCTTCGCGGCGGAAACCAAGGGCCTTGGCCAGATTTCCAACGAAGTGAAGGAACTGGCGGGCAAGGCCAAGGACAAGAAGCTGAAGCCGCAGGAATATGAAGGCGGCGGCTTCTCGGTCTCGAACCTCGGCATGTTCGGCATCAAGAACTTTACCTCGATCATCAATCCGCCCCAGTCCTGCATCATCGCGGTCGGCGCCGGCGAAGAACGCGCCATCGTCGTGAACGGCAAGATCGAAGTCGCCACCGTCATGACCGTGACCATGTCCGCCGATCACCGCGTGGTCGATGGCGCCACCGGCGCGAAGTTCCTCCAGACCCTCAAGCAGTTCATCGAAGAACCTGCTTCGATGCTGTTGTGAGTTGAAAAATGGCTGATGCGAATTTCGACGTGATTGTGGTGGGCGGCGGCCCGGGCGGCTATGTCTGCGCCATTCGCTGCGCCCAGTTGGGCCTCAAGACCGCCGTGGTCGAACGCGAACGCCTCGGCGGCATCTGCCTCAACTGGGGCTGCATTCCCACCAAGGCGCTGCTGCGCTCCAGCGAAATCTGGCACATGCTGCACCGGCTGGAAGAATTCGGCATGTCCGCCGACAATTTCAAATTTGACATCGCCAAGATCGTCGCCCGCAGCCGCGGCGTGTCGCAGCAGCTTTCGAACGGCGTCGGCTTTCTGATGAAGAAGCACAAGATCACCGTGATCGCGGGCGACGCCAAGCTGGCCGGCAAGGGCAAGCTCACCGTCACCGCGGGCGGCAAGCCCAGCGACTACACCGCCAAGAATATCGTGCTGGCCACGGGCGCCCGCGCCCGCACCCTGCCGGGCATGGAACCGGATGGCCTGCTGATCTGGACGTACCGTGAAGCGATGGTGCCGCCGTCCTTCCCCAAGTCACTTCTGGTGGTAGGTTCCGGCGCTATCGGCATCGAATTCGCCAGCTTCTATCGCACCCTGGGTGCCGACGTGACCGTGGTCGAAGTGCTGGACCGCGTGCTGCCGGTGGAAGACGAGGAAATCTCCGCCTTCGCCGCCAAGGCCTTCATCAAGCAGGGCATGAAGCTGAAGACCGGCACCACCGTGACCGAACTGAAAAAAGGCGCGGACAATGTCACCTGCACCTTGAAGGCCAAGGATGGCAAGCTGGAAACGCTGACGGTTGACCGCGTCATCCTGGCGATGGGCATTGTCGGCAATGTGGAAAATATCGGCCTGGAAGCCGCGGGCATCAAAGTGGACCGCACCCATGTCGTCGCCGGCAAATATGGCGAGACCGGCGTGGACGGCGTCTGGGCGATCGGCGATCTGGTCGGCGGCCCCTGGCTGGCGCACAAGGCGATGCATGAAGGCGTCATCGTCGCCGAAAAGATTGCTGGCGTGAAAGGCGTGCATCCCCTCAACACGTCCAACGTGCCGGGCTGCACCTATTGCTGGCCGCAGGTTGCCAGCGTCGGCATGACCGAAGCCAAGGCCAAGGAAAGCGGCCGCAAGATCAAGGTCGGCAAATTCCCCTTCATCGGCAACGGCAAAGCCATCGCGCTGGGCGAGGCTGAAGGCTTGGTCAAAACGGTATTCGACGCCGCCACCGGCGAACTGCTGGGCGCCCACATGGTCGGCGCCGAAGTGACGGAGCTGATCCAGGGCTATGTCATCGCCAAGACCGGCGAGCTGACCGACCAGGAACTCAGCCACACCATCTTCCCGCATCCAACCCTGTCGGAAATGATGCATGAAGCTGTGCTGGCGGCCGACGGCAACGCGCTGCACATTTAATTCAGCAATCGCTCCACATCCTCGGCCATCGCTGCCGGGTCGCTAGTGTCGGTGGTGACCAGCCGCGCCTTGCCTGTGCGATCAAAGAAAAACACCGCATTGGAATGCATCACGGTGTAGGGCGGCTTGGGATCGACGCTGTAAGCGACGCGATAGGTCCGCGCCAGATCGGCCAGCGCATTGTCGCTGCCGCGCAGGCCTTCGATCTGGGGCGAAAAAGCCGCCGCATAAGTCTTGAGCCTGTCCGCGCTGTCACGCGCTGGGTCCACACTGACGAACAGCACCCGCACATCCGGGCTTTTCACCCGCCCGATCATGTCGGTCAGATTGGCCAGGGTGGCAGGGCAGACATCGGGACAATTGGTATAGCCAAAATACAATGCCACCACTTTGCCCCGGTAATTTTTCCCGGTCACCGCCGCGCCATCGCTGGTGCGAGTCATGTGAAAATCCAGCTTCGGCATTGCGCCTGAAATATCGGTCATGTGGAAAGATGATTTTCCACAGCCGGTCAGAAGAAACGCCAGGAAAAGAGCGGGTATGCGCATGGCGCGTCCATATCACGCTTTCACGGGGAGGGCCTAGCCGCGTAAGATCGCACCCGATGCTGTACGCCCCGCCCTATTTCAAGGAAGAGCGCCCCGATGTGCTGCGCGCGGCGATCCAGAATATTGCGCTCGCCACGTTGGTGACGCAGGGGCCGGATGGCATTCTGGCCAATCATCTCCCGCTATTGCTGGACGGCGATGTTCTCAGCGGTCATTTCGCCCGCGCCAATCCGGTGTGGAAAAGCCTGAGCAACGGCGGCGATGTGCTGGCGATTTTCCTGGGACCGCATTTCTACACCAGCCCCAACTGGTACCCCAGCAAGCTGGAACCCGGCAAAGGTGTTCCCACCTGGAATTACATCACCGTCCATGTGCGCGGCGCCATCACGTTGCATGAAGACGAAGCCTGGCTGACAGATCATCTTTCCGAACTCTCACACGCGCATGAAGCGCATCTTCCCAATCCCTGGAAGCCGGAAGATGCGCCCGCCGATTACCTGGCGTCCCTCAGGCGCGCGATTGTCGGCTTTGAAATCGCCATCACTTCCATCGAAGGCAAGTGGAAGCTCAGCCAGAACCGCCTTCCCGCCGACATTGAAGGCATCCGCCAGGCCCTTACCGCTGAAGGCCGCAGCGACCTTGCCGACTTGATACCGCGATGACCGCGCTTTTTTTGATTAGAAGAGGGGGCGACTGGTTCTTATACGGGGCATTGCTGCTGGCGGGCGCGGCGCTGTACATCGCATCGGCGCATTTCCCCGCGCATCTGCCCGCCTTCCTGCCCTGGGAATTTCACTGGCCGGAATTTCTCGCCACGTTTCTGGCGCTGGCCTGGTTCGCGCGCGGCCTGGCCTTGGTCCAGGAAAAGCCGCCGCTGTGGCGGCGCATCTGTTTTGTCGCGGGCGTGCTGTCTTTCTATATCGTGCTGCAGACAGGCGTGGATTATTACGCCCAGCATCTTTTCTTCGCCCATCGCTGGACGCATTTCATCCTGCACCATTTCGGCGCCTTCCTGATCGCGTTGGGGATGAGCGGGCCGGTGCTCTATGCCGGCATGCCAGATTTCCTGAAGCCGCTGGTGACGGCCAAGCCGGTGCAGGCCGCCTTGAATGTGCTGCAGCATCCGGTCGTCGCGCCCGCGCTGTTTGTCGGGCTGCTCTATTTCTGGCTGATCCCGGCCATCCATAGCATCGTGATGCTGGACGCCAATCTGTACGAAGTCATGAACTGGTCCATGGCAATCAATGGCGTGATGTTCTGGTCGCTGATCCTGGACCCGCGCCCCAAACCACAAGCCCGGCTGTCCAGCTTGGTGCGCGGCGCGCTGATCCTGGCGATCGAACTGCCCCAGATGCTGCTGGGCGCCATCCTGTCGCTGTCCATGACCGACTATTATCCCGTCTACACCATCTGTGGCCGGGTGATGGACATGACGGCGCTGAACGACCAGCACTTGGGCGGGCTGATCATTTGGCTGCCCGGCACCCTGACCAGCTTCGCCGCCATGATCATTGTGCTGGTCAACATGCGGTTGAACGAGGAGAAGGCGGAAGCCCTCAGGAGTTCGCCACTTCCTCGTAGCTGACATGGCAAGACCCGCCATGCTTTTCGAAATAGCGCTGGTGATAATCCTCCGCCGGCCAGAAGGCGGGCGCGGGCTCGACCTGGGTGACAATCGGCTGCTTCCAGCGGCCTGAGGCGGATGCCGCCTCCAGCCGTTCCTGCGCCACCTTGGCCTGCTCCGGCCCATGGGTGAAGATCGCCGAGCGGTACTGGGTGCCGAAATCGGGTCCCTGGCGATTGCGCTGTGTGGGGTTGTGCATCTTGAAAAATAGATCCACCAGGCTGGCATAGGAGACGCGGGCAGGGTCGAACGTCACCTCCACCACTTCGGCATGGTTGGTGTCGCCGCCGCAGACCTGCTTGTAAGTCGGGTTCTGGTTCTTGCCGCCGGCATAGCCGCTGACCGCCGCCGAAACGCCCGGCACCTGGCGGAAGAAATCCTCCACCCCCCAGAAACAGCCTGCGCCGAAAAGAGCTTTTTCCATTTTCATACCTTTGTCCTGCGTCATGATCATACGTCTGACGCGCCCGGAAGTTACAGGAGTTGGTGTCGCCGCCCCCGGTTTCAAGCTATAGGGGCGGGATGCAGATCGGCGGAATCCGGGCATGAAAATCGTCATCATCGGCGCCGGGGTGGCGGGCCTCAGCCTGGGCTGGCGGCTGCTCCAGGCGGGCGCGGACGTCACAATCCTGGAGCGTTCCCAGCCCGGTTCCGGCGCCACTGCCGCTGCCGCCGGAATGATTGCAGTGACAGCAGAGCTGATGGATGCCCATGCTGTCGAAATAGAATTCGCACGCCATTCCAATGCCCTGTGGCCAGCTTTTGCGGAAGAGGTTGAAGCTGCCAGCAACCGCATGGTGGGCTATGCCCGCAGCGGCATCCTGATGGTGGCGGCGGATGAGGCAGCGCTGGCCCGGTTGGCCAAGCGGGCGTCCGAGCCCGGCCTTGAGATGCTGGACGCCGCCCAGACCCGCGCCCAGGCCCCCCTGGTCACCAGCCCGCAAGTAGGCGCGTTATGGTCGCCCAAGGAAGCCCAAGTGGATGCCCGGGCGCTGGGCACGGCGCTGACCCATGCCTTCCAGCGGGCGGGTGGCCGCCTGCTGCCCAACGAGGCCGTGGTGCGGATTGACCGCCATGACGGCCGCGCCGCCATCGCCCATACCCCCTTCGCGCAATACGAGGCCGATGTCTTCGTCCTGGCCGCCGGCGCCTGGAGCGGGCTGATCGAAGCCACCCTGGCCCCCATCACCCCCATCAAGGGCGAGATGATCGCGCTGGCCCCGCCCAAAGGTGAAAAGCTGCCGCTGTCCGTGATCTGGGGCAACGGCATCTACGCCGTGCCGCGCGGTGAGCGCCTATTGATCGGGGCGACGGTGGAAAGCGCCGGCTTCGACACCACCTTGACGATGGCGGCCCGCGAAGGCCTGCGCGCAAAAGCGGAAAGCTTGATGCCCGCACTTCAGGGCTGGCGTTTGGTGGATCACTGGGCGGGCCTGCGCCCGCAGTCGCCCGACGGCTTGCCGCTGCTGGGCCCCACCGCACTGGACGGTTTGTGGCTGGCCGGCGGCCAATTCCGCAACGGCATCCTGTTTGCCCCCGCCATCGCCGAAAGCCTCACCGCGCAATTGATGGGCAAGGCCGCGCCCATCCCCGCCTTCGATCCGCGCCGGCTGAAGGGATGAGCTTTACGCTACATCCGCGCCTGGCTGCCGATACCAGCTTCATCGCCGACTGGCCGCTGTGCCGCGTGCTGCTGATGGAAGATGCGCGCTATTTCTGGCTGGTTCTGGTGCCGCGCCTGGACGGCATGACCGAAATCACCGAACTCTCCGCCCAGCATCGCGCGCTGCTGATGGAAGAAACCGCGCGGGCAGGGCAGATCATAAAGGGTGACGCGAAACTCAATATCGGCGCCCTGGGCAATCTGGTGCCCCAGCTGCATCTGCATGTGGTGGCCCGCCATCCCGGCGATCCCGCATGGCCTGGCCCGGTCTGGGGCCATAGCCCGGCGGTGGCTTATGACGATGCCGCGCGGGCGGCGCGCATTGCCTTGGTAAGGTCTCATTAACCATAAGCGGCCATTTTGGCCCCATGCAGATTGGAGCCCCCGCCGATCCATCCACCGTCGTCAGCGCGCTGCGCAGCGCCGCCGCCGCCACGGGCTCGGATTTTAATTACCTGCTGGGCACCGCGATGCGCGAATCCAGCCTCAAGCCCGGCGCCCAATCCAGCACTTCTTCCGCCACCGGCCTGTTCCAGTTCGTGGACCAGACCTGGCTGGGCCTGGTCAAAAGCCATGGCGCACAATACGGCCTGTCCGGCATGGCCGACGCCATTCATGTCGATGGCAGCGGGCACTATCGCGCCGCCAGCGACGCCGACCGCCAGGCGATCCTGGACCTGCGCAAGAACCCGCAAATCTCGGCCCTGATGGCCGGCGAATATTCCAAAGCGTCCGCCGCCACCATGCAGGCCTCGCTGGGCCGCCCGGTCTGCGGCGGCGAATTGTATGCCGCGCATTTTCTGGGCCCCGACGCCGCCTGCAAACTGATCCGCAGCAATGAAAGCGCACCGTCCGCCAGCGCCGCCGCGCTGCTGCCCAATGCCGCCGGCGCCAACAAATCCGTGTTCTTCCACGCCGACGGCTCGGCCAAAAGCGTGCGCGAAGTCTATGACTGGACCATGGAGCAGCCGGGCGCCGCCGCCCCGGTGCGCGCGCCACAGGCGCAAGCGGGGCCGCAAAGCGCCGTCTATCGCGCCGCCAATGCCTCGTCTGCCAATATTGAAAGCTTGCTGGCAAGCGTGATGAACTGGCAGCCTTCGCACAATTTCTTCGCGCCCGCGCCGGTGAATTTCGGCGATGAAACGCCGACCTCGCCGCTGCGGCTGACGCCGGGCCTGCTGGGTCTGTTGTCGGAAAGCTAGGAGCGTCGGCCAGGAAAAGTGTGGCCTCGCGGTTTTCCGTCCGGCCGCGCGACCAATTTTAAGCTTTCAATATCTCGGCGACGCGCGCTTCCAGTTCCTGGCTCAGCACCACCGCGACCTTGTTGGTCTCGTCCATCACCTTGTCGCGATAGATCACATGGATGGCGGTGACATGCGCGTCCACCAGCGCCAGCGGCAAATCCTTGTCCGCCGGCAATTCGCCCACCAGCTTGGACAGCGAACCGGAAACCCGTGCGATCATGGGATAATTGAATGTCGCCGCCTGGCCCTTCATGTCATGGGCTGCGCGCAGCAGCGCCGCACGCGACGGCACGTCCGGCGTCTGGGCGAAGCGGGCGCGTGCCGCCATCAGCTTTTCCACATCGGATGCGGCCCAGGCGGAAAACTCGCTCTTGATGCCTTCCATCGCCGCCTCGGCGCGCTTCATCGCGGCCATGTCCAGACCGGAATATGCCCCGCCGCCGACCTTCGCCTTCAGCATGTTGGGCGGCATGAACAGTTCGATGGGTTGTTCGCGAGCCATCTTCGTCTCCTATTCGGCGGCTTGCGCCGCCGCCTTCTGTTCGCGCCGTTCGGGCCCCTGATGTTGGTCCGCGCCCCGCCTGCGGCGGCAGGGACCGAAATAGACTTTGGTGCGGACGTAGGGGCGCGGGCTTTCGATCACCGACACCAATCGCTGCATCATCGTCTTGACGGAAACCGGCTTGGCGATGAATTCATTGACGCCGGCGTCGCGCGCCTGCAGCACGCGCTCTATCTGGGTATAGCCGGTCAGCATGATGATCGGCACAAAAGGGTTGGGGGCGGCGGGATCGCTGCGAACCTTGGCGGTGAAATCCAGGCCCGACATGCCTTCCATCACCCAGTCCACCACACAGATGTCAGGATTGGCTTCGCGCAGCTGCTGCCAGGCGCGCTCGCCGCTATCGGCTTCATAGATCTGGATGACGCCGAACGCCTGCAGGATCGTGGTGACGAGTTTGCGCATATGGACATTGTCGTCCACGACCAGAATTTTCAGCCTGTCGAACTGGTAACTCATGCCACGCCCAGCCAGCCGCGTCCGCGAAACGCGAACCGGTTTACAAGGCTAACTTAATGCCCGTTAACACCTGATGAAATTTTACCGCTGGGACGGCGGAAACTCGTCGTTGAACTGCTCCGCCAGGATGCGCTCATCCAGGCTGTGACCGGCGTCATAGAGCATGGTCATGGCGATGGCGCGGTCTTCGGCGATATCAACCCGGGTGACCTGGCGCACTTCGAAATCATCGGCCACGGCGCTGACCGGGCGCTTGCGGTTTTCCAGAATCTCAAAGCTCACTTTGGCCCGGTGCGGCAACAGCGCGCCGCGCCAGCGCCGCGGCCGAAAGGCGCTGATCGGGGTCAGCGCCAGCAGCGCCGCGTCAATCGGCAGGATCGGGCCATGCGCCGACAGGTTATAGGCGGTGGAGCCCGCGGGGGTCGAAACCAGCACGCCGTCGCAGATCAGTTCAGCGATGCGGGCGCGTCCGTCCACGGTGATGCGGATTTTCGCGGCCTGGCGGGTTTCGCGCAGCAGCGAGACTTCATTGAACGCCAGCGCCTCGACGATGCCGTTGGCGGTATGGGCCTGCATGCGCAGGGGATGCACCACGGCGCGCTCGGCCTCAGTGAGCCGGGTGAGAAGATCGTCCTGGCGGTATTCGTTCATCAGAAAACCGACCGAGCCCAGATTCATGCCGTAGATCGGTTTGCCCTTGCCCAGGAAGCTGTGCAGCGTCTGAAGCATAAAGCCGTCGCCGCCCAGCGCGATAATGATCTCGGCCTTGTCGGGACCGGCATCGTCATGCAGGGCGCGCATCTGCGCCAGCGCGTCGGCGGCATCGGGCGCGGCTGTGAAGTGAAGCAGGGGCATGGCAAGGCCTGAGATTGATCCCGCCAGACTAGCAGGTTTACGGCACCGGAACCTAGGGCATCAGACCCTAGACGGCAGCCTTCAGGACTTCCAGCGCCGAAGCCTTGGTATAGCTGGCGAAGATGGAGTCCACTTCATTCAGTTCGGCATGGCCCAGGGCCGGGGCCTTGTTGCGGGCCTGGCGCGACAGGTTGAACACGGTGGCGAACACCGATTTGTCTATGCCGGCGGCGCGGCAGGCCAGGGCGACCAGCTTGACGCCGTCCTTGTAGAAGAAATCGCGGAAGCTTGTCAGCTCCACATCCAGCAGACGCGCAAAGGCGAGATCGAACAGGTCGGTCTGGCCCTGGCTGAGCACACGCATCAGAAAGCCCGCCTTCAACTGGCCCGACGCGGCCAGTTTTTCGATCAGCTTCTGGGCGCTGTCGGCCGGCGGGTCCTTGGGGCCCAGCGGCTCGGACTTGAGTGCCGTATTGGCTTCGCTCAGCGCGAGATCCACGCGGCGCGGCGCCATCTGGTAATTGTTCTGGATATAGACCTTCAGCGCATCCGAGACCCAGCTGGCCATGTTGTTGGCCATTTCGCTGGGCATATCGGGGCGGCGGATCAGCGGCTCCTGCAGACCCTGGAAGGCGCGTGATTTTTCCACCAGCGCGCGATAACCGAAATCGGAAATCTTGGCGGTGGCGTTGCGCACCAGCGCCATCAGAACCGGCTCATGGTCGCAGGCGACCAGCGCGTCGGTCACCGGAATGCCGATGCCCGGACGCCCGGCCAGCACTTCGCGGTGCGCCATGCTGGCTTCGGCGATCATGCGGATGGCGTCGGCTTCGGTCAGCAGCGGCGAATGCATGATCAGCGGGCGGGCGACTTCAATGGAATCGTCCACCAGCAGCAAAATCAGATCGTGCGGCACGCTGGCATCTTCGGCCAGGCGCTGGGCAAGGGCGATGCGGATCGCCATTTCCAAGTCGCGGGTGAGGCGGCGCAATAATTCGCGCATCAGGTCGCGTTCGCGCTGGTTCAGCCCGGCGCCCTGAATGCGATAAAGCGAAGCGACGGCGAGATAGATTTCCTCGCGGCTGGCGCCGTTCTGGGGATCAATGGCGAGCTGGGCAAGACGCCCCATGTCGCTCATGTCATACGCAGTAAGTCCCACGACAGCCCCTCAATGCAGCCCACATAGCCGGTTAGCCCAGCCTCTTCCGGTTTTTCTATCAGCCCGCCAGTTAACAGCGCATTAAGTCTCTTGCGGAAGCGGCGATATCTGCCCAGATTTGCGGCATGAAGCGGGAATATCTGCTGGCGATAGACCAGGGCACCACCTCGACCCGCGCCATGATGTTTGACGGCGCCGGGCGGCCGCAAGGCGCGCATGCCCTTCCGCTGAAGCAATTCTATCCCGGCAATGGCTGGGTCGAGCATGACGGCGCGGAAATCTGGCGCGCCGCGCTGGCCTGTAGCCGCAAAGTCGCGGGGCATAGGCCCGTCGCCGCCATCGGCGTCACCAACCAGCGCGAAACCACTCTGATCTGGGACAAGGCGACGGGCAAGCCGCTGCACCACGCCATTGTCTGGCAGGACCGCCGCACGGCGGCGCGCTGCGCGGCGCTCAAGGCCAAAGGCTGGGACGCAAAAATCACGCGCAAGACCGGCCTGCTGCTCGATCCCTATTTCTCGGCCACCAAGCTGGAATGGCTGCTGAAAAACGTCAAAGGCGCAAAAGCCAAAGCGGCGCGCGGCGAAATCCTGTTCGGCACCATGGATAGCTGGCTGGTGTGGAATCTCACCGGCGGCAAGGTGCATGCCACCGATGTCAGCAACGCCTCACGCACCATGCTGCTGAATTTGAAAACGCTCGATTGGGACGCCGACCTGCTGAAGCTGTTCGGCGTGCCGCGCGCCATGCTGCCGCAAATCCGCGACAGTTCCGGCGATTTCGGCGTCACGCAAAAAAACCTCTTCGGCAAAGCCATTCCCATCCTGGGCGTGGCGGGCGACCAGCAGGCCGCCAGCATCGGCCAAGCCTGTTTTTCCCCCGGTGATGTCAAATCCACCTACGGCACCGGCTGTTTTGTCCTTGTCAATACGGGAACGAAAATCACCCATTCCAAAAACCGGCTGCTGGCGACGTCGCTATGGCGGCGTGGGACGACAAAGCAATATGCCGTCGAAGGCAGCATCTTCATCGCCGGCGCGGTGGTGCAATGGCTGCGCGATGCGCTGAAGATCATTCCCGATGCACTGGCCATCGAGGCGCTGGCAAAAACCGCCAGACCCGCCGATGGGCTTTACTTCGTGCCCGCCTTTACGGGATTGGGCGCGCCTTACTGGAATCCGGATGCGCGCGGCGCCATTGTCGGGCTCACCCGCGATGTCGGCAAAGCCGAGATCGCCCGCGCCGCGCTGGATACCGTCTGCTACCAGACTCGCGACCTGCTGGAAGCCTTGGCCGCGGACATGCGCGGCACATCGCGCCTGCGCCACCTCAAGGTGGATGGCGGCATGGTGGAAGACAATTGGTTCTGCCAGCGCCTGGCCGATCTTACCGGCTTGACCGTGGAGCGGCCCCAAGTGACCGAGACCACGGCGCTGGGCGCGGCCTATCTGGCCGGGTTGGGCGCGGGCATTTTCAAAAGCACGCAGGACATTGCCAAGCGCTGGGCGCTGGACCGGCGCTTCACCCCACACATGAAAAAGCCGGAGCGCGACCGGCTTTACAACGGCTGGCGACAGGCCGTGACGCGCGTCCTATAATCACCGCCATGAACGCGATCCCGTCTCTCAAAACGTCCGTGAGCGCCGAAGAATGGCAGGCGCGGGTTGATCTCGCCGCCACCTATCGCCTGGTGGCGATGCAGGGCTGGGACGACATGATCTTCACCCATATTTCGGCCCGCGTGCCGGGGCCGGAGCATCATTTCCTGATCAATCCCTATGGCCTGCTGTTCGAGGAAATCACTGCTTCGTCGCTGATCAAGATAGACCTGGATGGCAACAAGCTGCAGGACAGCGACTATCCGGTGAACCATGCCGGTTTTGTCATTCACAGCGCCCTGCACAAGCATCGCCCCGATGTCGGCTGCGTCATTCACTTGCACACCACCGACGGCGTCGCCGTGGCGGCGCAGGCCGATGGACTTTTGCCGCTGGACCAGCACGCCATGATGGTGCTGGGCGATCTGGCCTATCACGATTACGAAGGCATCGCGCTGGAGCTGGAAGAACGTGAACGTCTGGTATCAGACATGGGCAACAAGAATTTCATGCTGCTGCGCAACCACGGCACTTTGGCGGTGGGAAAAAACTGCGCTGATGCTTACTTGCGGATTTATTATCTGGAGCGCGCCTGCGCCATGCAGACACGGGCGCTGGCTGGCGGCGTGCGATTAAACATTCCCAATCAAGGCGTGCCGGAAAAAGCCGCCGGGCAGGGCGCTTTCGGCTTTGACGGCTTTATGGGCGAGCTGGCCTGGCCCGCGCTGTTGCGCAAAGTCGAGCGCAGCGATCCTGGTTTTCGCCGCTGACAGAACACGGCTTTTGCTGTGTTTTGAGAATATGTCCGTTGCAGATGCCGGTTGACGGGCCCATCCCCGCTGGTGAAAGTGCGCCGCATGAGCGCGGCGGTGATACCAATCAAGAAAAAGCCCGACAGCCTGACACGGCTGAAGGGTTCCGCGCGCAAACTGTTCGTCGAGCGCGGCTATCACGCCACCAGGCCGCAGGATATTGCCCGTGAAGCGGGCCTCGGCCATGGCACGTTCTATCTGCATTACCCGGACAAGCGCGCCTGCTTTCTCGCTTTTGTCGAGGATGCGCGGCAGGAACTGAACGCCCATCTTGCCCAGGCCCGCACGCCCGACAGCAGCCTGGAGGAGATGATCGCCGCCACCCTGAACGCGATCTATGATTACTCCGACGTCCATCCTGGCGTGCTGCGTGCCGCCATGACCGACGAAATGGTGATCGACGCCGAAGGCGCCCAGGCCGTGCCGCTGCTGGTGCATTGGGGCGAGGAATGGACCGCGCTGGTGCAGAGCGCGATGGAAAAAGGCCAGGCGTGCAAATCCTACAATGCCGACATTATCGGCCAGGCGATTGTCGGCGCCCTGCATCAGACCGGACGCGAAGCCTCACGCGGCCAGCTTTGCCGCAAGCAGCTGGTGGATAATCTCACGCGATTTCTGACGCGGGCGCTGAAAACAGATTAATTGCTCTTCGGCATCTCGTTGGCATACCAGTCCAGCAGCCGCACTTCGATGCCGCTGCCTTCCAGATCCTTTTTGAATGCCGCCGGATCCTGTCCCTTGTAATGATAGGGGGATACACGACCTTGGGCTTGAAGCTCTTGACCGCGGCTGCCGCTTCGTCCGGCGTCATGGTGTAGGGCAGGTTCATGGGAATAAAGGCGACATCTATATTTTTCAGCGCCGCCATTTCCGGCGTCGCTTCGGTATCGCCCGCGAAATAGAAATTCTTGCCGCCAAAGGACAGCACATAGCCGTCGCCGCGCCCCTTGGTGTGGAAGGGCTCGCCGTTCGGCTGCAGATGCTTGGTGTTGTACATCGGCACGGCAGTGATCTTCCATTTGTGCCAATTGGTGCTGGCGCCATTGGCCAGCGGCTTGGCGGCGGTGATGGTCGCCTGCACCGAGGCAGGGGCGATGATGTCGGTGCCCGCCTTGCTCAGCGCCTTGATATCGTCGGCGTCCATATGGTCGCCATGAATGTCGGTGATCAGGATGAGGTCACCCGGCGACAGGCCGCGAATATCCGCCGGCTTGGCGGGGTCGATATAGATGCGCTCGCCATCGGCCTCGATCATCACGGCGGCATGGTAGATCGGCACGATATTCACCGGCCCCGCCGTGGTGGGGAAGGTCTGCACCGGTCCCGCCGCGGCCAGCGCGGGGACGGCGGCGGCGGCGAGCAGCAGGGCTGCCAGGCAGATCGAATGACGCATGTTTTTTCCCTGTAATCTTGGCTTTTGCGGCAACAGGCTCGTCCGCCGCATTGCGCTTTGTCAATGCGGGGTACGGGGAAATGGGTCTATACTTGCGAATGAGTTGCATGTATAAGAAGGCCTCCCCCGGGATTTGCCATGCGTATCGCCTTTTTCACCGCCCTCCTGCTTGCCTCACCCCTTTGCGGGGGCGCGCCCGCTTTTGCGGCGCAGGAATTCTATGTCGGCGAGCCGATGGTGAAGGAGGGCATGCAGATCGTGCCCAATTACCTGACCGGGGTCGAAATGGACCACATGCCGCCCGGCACGGGCATGAGCAAGGACAGCGTGCATCTGGAAGCCGATGTCCATGCCATGGCCAAGGAAAGCCATGGCTTTGCCGAAGATGCCTGGATTCCCTATCTCGACATCCATTACGAGCTGACCAAGGACGGGGTGAAGACCTACAAGAAAACCGGCATCCTGTTTCCCATGACGGCCAAGGACGGCCCGCATTACGCCAACAATGTGGATATGGCGGGCCCCGGCAGCTACCACCTGACCTATCTGATCTCGCCGCCCACCGCGCACGGCTTTATCCGCCACACCGATACGGCGTCCGGCGTGCCCGACTGGTGGAAGCCCATCAGCGTGAGCTGGACTTTCAGCTATCCGAGCAAAACCAAATGAAAAAGATCCTCATCGCCGCCCTGGTCATGCTTGCTGCGCCGGCTTTTGCCGACGAACCCATTGCCGTGACCTTGCAGAACCACAAATTCTCGCCCGCCCAGATTCACGTCAAGGCGAACACGCCCAGCGTGATCGCGCTCACCAACCGCGACGCCACTGCGGAAGAATTCGATTCCACCGCCCTGAAAATTGAAAAAGTCGTGGCCGGAAATTCCAGCGGCAATGTCCGCCTGCGCGCCCTGGCGCCGGGCAAATATCCCTTCATGGGCGAGTATCATTCCGATACGGCCCAAGGTTTCGTGATCGCGGAATAAGCCATGCTCTCTGCGCTGCTCATCATCTTTCGTGAAGTGATCGAAGCCGGTCTGATCGTCGGCATCGTGCTGGCTGCGACCGCGGGCGTGCCGCGCCGTTCCGTTTTTGTCGCGCTGGGCGTTTTGGGCGGCGTGGCCGGCGCTTGCCTGGTGGCGCTGTTCGCCGGCGAACTGGCCTCGCTGTTCCAGGGCTCCGGCCAGGAATTGTTCAATGCCGCCATCCTGCTTTTGGCCGTGGCGATGCTGACCTGGCACAATGTCTGGATGGCCAGCCATGGCCGCGAAATGGCGCGCGAACTCAAGGCGGCGGGGCATGACGTGACCAGCGGCAAGCGCACTTTGGCGGCGCTGGCCATCGTGGTTGGGGTCGCGGTGCTGCGCGAAGGCTCCGAAGTGGTGCTGTTTTTGTATGGCATCGTGGCGCAAGGCGGCACCTCCAACGCCGCGCTGGCGCTGGGCGGCGCGCTGGGTCTGGCGGCGGGCGGCGCTGTTTCCGGCCTGATGTATTTTGGCCTGCTCACCATTCCGGCGCACCGGCTTTTCAACGTCACGTCCGGCCTGATCACTTTGCTGGCGGCGGGCATGGCGGCCCAGGCGGTGCTGTTCCTGCAGAATGGCGGCTATATCAACGCCCTGACCAACACCTTGTGGGACACGTCCTGGCTTTTGCCGGAAGACGGCATTGCCGGGCGGCTGCTGCACACATTGATCGGCTACAGCCAAGCGCCCAACGGGGCGCAGCTCGTCGCCTATCTCGCCACCATCGCGATGATGCTGGTGCTGATGCGTATGGTGGGAAAGCCAGGCCCTCGGCTTCCCAAGCCCGCTGCGCAACCGGCAGAATAAAAATCACGATAAATTGTATTTGAATTGTGCCGGCTTTGCTGCGCCTTCCGTAATTTCCGTCCGCTTAGGCTGGCGCGGGGCTTATCGGGGCACAGAGCGTGGAGACTGCGGATTATTCGGACGCACAGGCGCGTACCCTGTTGCTGGCGGCGGCGCGGACCCGCGTGGCGCAGTCCGCCGATTTCACCATCGCCGCACTCCTGGCCGATTGCGGCATCAGCCGCACCCAATTCCGCCGCTGTTTTGCCGGCAAGCAGCAATTGCTGGCGGCGATCACGCAGGATGACGTCAAGTCCCTGGGTGAAATCCTGGAGGTGGCGCAGCCGGTGGAAATCCAGCAGGCTGTGGGCAGCGGCATCACCCCGGCAGCCCCCAAT
>Ga0073936_10005620_pt1 | contig 16885 bp, 6 predicted proteins | sample AliMusrvi5mmetaG_FD_87041 | JGI IMG/M metagenome (GOLD analysis project Ga0073936, IMG submission 87041) | Freshwater lake bacterial and archeal communities from Alinen Mustajarvi, Finland, to study Microbial Dark Matter (Phase II) - Alinen... | ecosystem: Environmental > Aquatic > Freshwater >... | reverse complement strand
TCTGCTGAACGATGCGTTGAATCGTTCCTCCCTCCGACATTGCCTTTGCAATTATGGAGCGGGTCTTCGCCTCAATGAGCGCCTCAAGTCGCGGTTCGTTCAAAGAGTTCAAGCTGCTCGGCCATCCACCAGATGCACCGTGTCGTGGGGCTGTCCGGCGGCGATCTGCACCGACACGCCGTAGCGCAGCAGTTGGTAGGTGCGCAGGTTCGCCTGTGGGTGAGTTCCAAGCCGAGGGCGGCATCGGCGGGATGGTGTCCTTGTCTCTTGCCCGGGTGGTAGTAATAGTCGCGCTTCAGGGTGAAGAAGCCGAAGATGGGATCACCCCGGACACAAGCATTTCATCAAGGATGCGGGGTTGGAAACAGGACTTCCGACCGGGCTGCGGCATCCGGCGGCATTGTGACGAATCTGCCACTAAGAACCCGTTGTCCGGGCGCGGGAATTGTGGAGAGTGTGCCGCGAACGGGCGAGCTTGGAAGAGAAATTCCACACCAACCCGCAGAATCAACAACCTGATCAACACCACATAAAATGAAATCAAATGTGAAAAACTTCCTCCTCGCCCTCACGGGTGTCGGCCTGTTCGCCAGTTCGGCGATGGGTACCGTCACCTTGGCGTCCGGAGATCTCACCGTCGCGTTCTATCAACAGATCGGTGACGTAGTCCAGCCGAATACCTACGTGTTCGATCTCGGCAATGCGGGCCTGTATCGCGATAACACTCAAAACAATGTCTCTGTATCCACCGTGAACAGCGGCATCAACAGCAACATCAATGCGGACCTTGTCAGCGCCTTTGGTGCCAACTGGGCCACCAGCGGCAACGTCCACTGGATGGTCGTGGGCGAAAATCCCCAGGCTGCGGCTACGGTTAACGGAGATCCTGCCAAGACCAGCTATTTTTCGCAGGGATCTAACGCCATCCCCACAAGCACCCCCGCGTTTACTCAGGGCCAGATGAGCACCGGCCTGCGCACCTCAGCCAACGGCAGTATCTCTAGTTTCTTCGGACCTGTGAATGGCTACACTTCCGCCTCCAACGCTGCTGGCACGATCGTTCCCAGTTCCAATCCGACCGCAGTCAATACGTTCGTGCATACCACACTCAGCAGCCCCGACACATACTTCAAGCTCGGAACAGACATTACCCAGACTGTGGGTTCCAACACCTATGGCACAGGCCTGGTAGGAGCGTTGGACATGTTCCGTGTCCTGTTCACCACCTCCGGTGCGACGCAGACCGCCGGACTCTCGTCGGGCAACGCCACTGCCGGGCTTGGCCAATACATCGGCACGCTCACCCTTAGCAACACCGGCAACCTGTCGATCGGCAGCCTCACGGCCGTCCCCGAACCCACCGGCCTGTGTCTGACCGGCTTGCTGACCGCCAGTGGTCTGATGCTTCGCAACCGCCGCACCCGGCCGGCGCAACTCGCGTAATGAAAATCACCCCGTTCCAAACAACCAAAACATACACCATACCAAGAATCCTATTATGAAAATCAAATCATTCCTCATGTTCACAGCCGCCACCATGGCGCTCTTCAGTTCCGCAATGGCCCTCGACACGACGACCTACATCACCATCGCCGGTTCCACCGCTGGCCGTACCACAGTCAACGACCAACTCTCCAGTGCCACTGGTGTTCTCGCCGTGAAATTCAATGGCGGCCAAAAGGTGCCGTACGCGTTTTTCAAGACTAGCGGAACTGCGGCGGCGGCAAACGACAAAGCCGACTCCTACATCTATGTTGCCTCGACCGGCGTATCCCCAAACAAAAAGACCGTCATCGTCCGCTGCTGGTGGCAGGGTTCTGCCTCCGGTGTGAACCTTGTCTCCAACCAGGTCCAACTTAACAATTCGTTGCTCAGTGCGACCACCGCTGTGGCTGTTGATGGCGTACAGGTTTACCCTGCCGGTTATCCCAACGCGGTCGCCCCCACCACTTGTGACGCTGCGGGTGCGAACACGGTCGCCAATTTCGGTTTCTCCGACGTGAAGCAAGCCGCGACGCCATACCAAACCCATACCCTGCTTGAATCGGACCCGATCTACTGCCTCCCGTTTGTATGGGTGAAAACCGGCACGGCCAATCTCGCGAGCGTCAGCAACATCTCCAGCCAACAGGCGCGGGTGTTGTTTACCGCCGGCCTCCAGCCGTTGTCGTTGTTCACCGGTGTCGCCACTGACACGACGAGTATCTATCCCGCTGGTCGTGACAACGATTCCGGCACGCGGATCACAGCTCTCGTGGAAATCGGAGCAGGAGCTTTCGCCTCGCTTGATCAATACAAGTTTACCGTAGCCGCCAACATTATCAGTGCCCCGGTTGAACAGGCCCCTACCGCAGGTTACAGCAGCGGCGGAGACCTCGCGACCCTGCTCGGTGCCAATGGCGGAGGATACGATGTCATCGGTTACCTCGGTATATCTGACGCCGCGACGGCAACTGGCGCCCATGGTGTGAAGCTGTGGTACAACGGCGTTCCGTTTTCAATTGAAAACGTCAAGAACGGCAGCTACACCTTCTGGAGCAAGTATCAGCAGATATCTCTCACCACGGTGCCTGCCGCCCCCGCCAATGCCTATGACGACGTCAAAGCAACCCTGTTCCAAGGTCTGAAGACGACGCTCACTGGTTTGGCTACCACCGGAAGCGGCAGCAGCATCAAACTCACGGATCTGAATGTCACCCGTGAATCCGACGGTGCCGACGTGATACCTAACTAAGGATGATTAATATAACGATTCTGTCGTAATCGGCAGACAAATTCAATTGCTGGTGAGGGGTCATCCCCTCACCAGTAATAGTTTGATCGGAGCCCACATACGAACACATCCCGTGAACCCGCAGAACAAGACAATAGCCCTGGGTATGGCGTTTCTGCTTGCCGCAGGCATCTATGCGGGTGGCAGGTTCGGCAAAACGGATACGGCCCGCAGCGACGACTCCGCCAGCGGGCGGACTTCATGCAGTCGGCATGCGTCGCGCCGCCATACGGTCTCAACGGCCCCATCCCCGCAGAACGCGGCGGGCTATTCCCGGTCCATTCACCCGAGCGCCTCAAGCGAACCTTCTGGCATGGTCCGGCCAGTTGGCGAGCCGCCCGTGGCTTCCGCCCCGTCGCCACGCCCTTCGGTGGCGGCCACCTTGTATGCGAACTTGTCGGATGCCGATTTCTCGCGGATGGGTCCCCATGAGCAGGCGGCGGTTCTCGAATTGGGCGCGTATGCCGAAGAAGCGGCACGGACGCTTGATGCCACGCCCCAATCCGGCGACTCCGACCTTGTCAGGGAAAAGAACCGAATCTCTGCGCAAGCTGACGATTATCTCCGCATGTCGCTCGGGTACGGGCATTTCAATCGGCTGTCCTCCATGGCCGCCGCGAATCGCCAGGCACAGGCGGACGGGGTTCCGTCGATTTCCCCATCCGGCACGCCATGATTGCGGAGGCATTTCTCCTGTCCGGCCGGAATCATAGTGAAACAATTCTCCCTCTCCACTCCACATAACTGCAAACCTAACCTAATTAACAATGAAACACACCCTGAATATTCCAATCCTACTCAGCATGGCACTCGGCATGACCTCGGGCATGGCAAATGCCTCGCAATACTTGGATTCCGATAACCTCGCACTCGTATTCTACGCCTTGCCCGCTTATGCTGGCGGCCCTATCGGCAGTGAATACTATGTTTTCAATCTGGGTCCTGCCTCCAGCTTCCGCGACAACACCCAGAACAACGTGCCCGTCAAATCGGTCAACAACTCGATCAGCAGCAGCAACATCGCATACGACCTCGGGCAAGTGTTCGGGCCATACTGGGCCACTCAAGGAAACGTGGCCATGATGGCCGTGAGCGCTGTCCAGGTTGGCGATGGAGTGAAAATCGGAGATCCCGAAAAAACGATCTATTATTCCGCCCCGAGAACCATTCTCAATACCGCAGACAAGGGTGCCGATCCGAATTCCGTGTTTCAATCCACATTTTCCAGCGGTTTGCGTACCTCGTGTTGCCTGTCAATCGGGACGTTTTTTGCCGGAGCCAACACTGCCATTATCGGTCCGCCCCCGGCAACCTCGGGGGACAATGTTTCGGGAGTGAGAATAACCACCTCCACACCCAACAACCTGGTCCCCCTGATTCCACCGGGAAGTCCAGCCGGGAGCGTGAGCACCTATTTCAAGGTGGGGGATGTTCCCACCGCGACGCTCAACGGCACGCTGAGCGGAACCGCCGGAGTCGTCGCGGCGGTTGACGTGTACCGGGTGCTCCACACCCTTACCAACGCCACTCTGACCTCCGGTTCCTCAGGTTCTGCCGCAGTCGGTGCAAGACAATTCGTCGGCAGCATCACCGTGGATTCCGCCGGGAATTTGAAGGTACAGGCGGTTGGAGTGGCGTCAGGGTACACGTCATGGGCAAGCAGCCATGCCGGCAGCCAAACCCCGAGTGAGGACTTCAACCATGACGGCGTGCAAAACGGCATCGCCTACTTCATGGACGCGACCGGCACTGCCACCAATCCGGGCCTGAATGCGAGCAACAAGGTGATCTGGCACAATGGCGGCAACATCCCGAGTACCGCCTACGGCACCCAGTTCGTCGTGCAAACCTCGACCGACCTCGTGAATTGGACGACGGCTATTCTCGGTACGGATCCGAACCTCAGCAACCTAACCGGCTCGGTTTCCTACACCCTGCCGACGGGACCGCCGACGAAGTTCTGCCGCCTGGTGGTCACCCCGTAAGCGGCGTGTCGCTCGTCTAACGAATATATCATATCCAAACAAAGCACAGGTGGCATCCCGGTTGCGGGGTGCCACCTGTTTCTTGGGTAGCATCATATCCGGCTGAAAAGCCTCCCATAGAGGGGAACGGGCGGCCCGCCCGTTGGTCCATGAGAAGACACGGGCGAGCCGCCCGTGCCCCTCTTGATAATTCCAAGCGCGCCGGCGGCATGGCGGTTGGAAACCGCCGCCACTTAAATCTATCAGACTGCGGGCGCTTCGGTGGTTTCCTTGTCCTTGTCCTTGTCCTTGTCCTTGTCCTTGTCCTTGTCCTCCTCGTCGCCGGAGGTGCCGCCATAGCCGATCACTTCCACCGTGATCACCGACAAGGCTTCCTCAACCTTGGGCTGCTCGACCGGCTTTTGCTCGTCGCCGGCCTTGGCCACCGTTGCTCCCGCCGCAGTGGTCACAGTCGAGGCGTTGGTTACCGTGCTGACGCTCGGTGCACTGGCGACGACAGGCGCGCCCGTTGAGGTGCCCGCAGCGGTAATGTTACCGGCATTCACCACCGTCACGGCCGCGAGGTTGATATTGCCGCTGACCCGGATGCCCGCGTCACCTGCGTCGATGACGCCCGCCGGGGCGATCAAATCCACGTTGCCAGGGGCGACTCCCTCCACGGTGGCCAAAACACCGATCCCGCCACCGGTGGCAAGTCCGGCAAGGTCGGTTTCCACCGAAGCGCTCTGAGGGTCGATGATGACACGGGTGGGTGGAGCGGCGGATACCGTCCGCGAGGAAGACCCTGCGGCGATGTCGCCCGTGGACGACCAGATGGCGGCATTGCCTCCCTTGAGGGTGAAAATGCGGCCAATGCCGATGTTCACACTCCGGTCGGTGAAAATCGAGATATTGCCGCCGGATTCAGTGACAATGCCCGGCGGAGTGAGCGGATTGCCGATGGTGGTATTGGCCATGGTCAAGCCGCCGCCGGGTGCGAAGATGTTGATGTCACCACCGCTGCGGGTACGGATGTCGCGACTCTGGGTGAGGATTTCTCCCTGCCATGAAACCGACTCCGGGAAAAGCGCTTTGATGGCCGCGAAACCGTTGTCGTATTTCCGGTATCCCGGACTGGCGGGATCGTTAAAATCCCGTCCCGCGTCGCGCAACGCGAGGTAGAAAAGTGACAAGGCCAACTGCGTCCGTTGCTCGGGGTTATGCGCGTAGTCCGCCAGATTCAACAACTTGCTGCCGGGGGTTATATTCAGATCCAGGGTTTTCCCAGCACGCAGCACTTGAATCGTGGTTGCCGTCCCGAAGGTGATCCCGCTTGTTAGATAGGAATCGTCGTAACCCGCGCCAAGGTCCTTGTTGCCAACCTTGAGGATCACGTCGCCGGCCATGAGTCCGGCCTTGTCGGCCGGGCCTCCCGCAGTGACGGACTTGATCATGACGCCATTGGTGATTGTGGCGTCTTTGGCATGATAGGCCTTGGTGCCTTCGTAATCCGTGGCCACACCAAGAATCCCCATGTTTTCCGCCAGATAGCGATCCCCTGCGGGACTGGTGGCAAAGTGTGTGATGAAATCGTCGAATGCCAGCCTGCTGCCGGCAAGGCTGGTGGCCAGCCCGATGCCCGCACCCACGGTGATGCCCGCGCCATCAAAACCGAGGTAGGGATTGCGGTTGTTGCCGATGCTGGTGATGCCCACTCCCGTGCCATCGGGATTGCCGTTGCCGAGTCCCAGATCGAGATTGCGGCCTGCAAGCACTTGGAGGTTTCCGGGGCCGGAGATCTGGATATCACCGGCCAAGGGAGTCAATCGGATTGTGCGGTTTGACGCGATGTCCGCGTTGGCGGAGATGCTGGAGACCGTGTTCTCATTGTAGGGAGTCAGATCGCGTCCGGCGCTCACGACACTCAGATCGGAAGCTGACAGGTTTTGGATATAGAATGCGACATCTCCCATGTCTTTGCCCGCGATCACCCGGGCTTCCTTGGGCGAGAACAATTCGATGCCCTCGATGTTGCCATCATTGGCATATATGCGGAGAGGTGCGGAATCTCCCAGATGAAGCCCGCCCGTGGTGTGAAGGCGCTGCTTGTCCTGCAGAACGCCGTCCGTGGATCCGGTCTCGGCAAATCTCACGTCGATCCCGTCAAGAAAGCCGGTGCCAAGGCCCTGATCGGTGGTTCGTTGTGCGGAGGCGCTCCGGCCAACGAGTTGGAAATAGGCATAGGGACTGGTGATCCCCGGGATGGCTGAAGGGTCCGTGTCGGAAAGATTGATGATGGAAGTGACCCAGTTAGCCACGCCGTAACTGTTCATGAATCCGGTCGGCTGCAATCCGACAATCGAATTCCTGGCGACCAGTTCCACCTGGCCGGTCGGCGAGGGGAACAACGTCAGATTGCCGGCGAGCTTGATATCGCCGGCCAGTGAAGAGACGGACAAGCGCGGGGCCATGAGACTGGACAAGGTAGCGAAGGGATAGACCTCGGATTCAGCCAGTCTCAGCCATGGCTGGATGCTGGCCGGACTGTTCAGGGCTGGCAGATAGTATTGGGACGAGTACCATGCCCCAAGAACGGACTCCTCTCCAGACACCGAGGGCGGCGTGACCTCCGTCCTGAGCGTGACCGTTCCACCCAGCGATATCGCGTTGACATAACTCCCGGCACCGAACGTGTTGAAGTAGGTCTTATACCAGAATTTGTTATTGATTCCCTGCGGGAGGAGGAAGGGATTGGCATTCGGCCCGAGGAGCAGATCCCCACCCGCCTGGATGTCGAATCCACCTTGGCCGACAAAGAAGGTCGTGGGGAGCCAGGTATTGCTGTCCTGATTGATGTCCGGATTGGAGAGGGATTGCAGGATGCCGCGGGTGGGGGAACGGGTAGCATTGGTGGTGATCTCACTGCCGGCGGTGAGGACGCCGGTGCCCCGCTCGACATAATACACGCCACCGTCAATATTGCGCCCCGCCAGGACCGTGATGTCGCCACCACCCAGTTCGATCATTTTGCTGGCTGAAGGGATGCCTCCGGCCATGCGGGCATTGGTGGGTGCCAGGGCATCCATGTTTTTCACGTCGTTGCCGGCGGCAAGACGGATGTTGCCGCCGCCCAAGGTGCCGACGCCTTCAAAGAAGTTGCTGAAGTCCACCCACCAGGTGGTGGAGGCGTTCGGATCGGTGAGGTCCGCACTCGTGGTTCCATTCAGGGCGCCCACTCCGACGACACCCGACCCGCCGGTGGTGGGATCAATGGATCCTCTGCGGTCGAGCCAACTGGTGGGCATCTCGCGCGAGGAATCGTCAATCAGGGTGCCGTCCAGCATGCGGGTCTTGCGTGCGATATCGCCCGCCGCTGAGATCGAAATATTCCCGCCCGCCATGCTGTATTGCACGAAGTAGCGCTGTTGGATGGTACCGAGAACTCCTTGACTAGGGTGGGCACCTGCGGAATTGAGGAGGAGCGGCACGACAAAATCGCCACTGGCAACCACCTTGGTGGGATCACTGACCAAGGTGCCGGCGGTGTAAATGCTGGCGAACTGGTTGAGGAGATAGACATTCCGCGCGGAATGGATGGTGATGTCCCCGGAACCGGTGCGGATAACCTGATAGCGCCCATTGATCGCCGTGGCCGTGGTGAAATTATTGCCGGATCCGAAGTTCGCATTGCCGTAATTCTTGCCGAGCAGGACCGAACCTTTGTCCGTGGCGAGCGAGGTCCCGGGAAGCACGGCGCGGAAATCTGCGGAGGAAAAGTCCGCGCCCGAGGTGATGCGGTAGGACCACGACTGGGTGTTGGCGGGAAGCTGGGCGTTGCGCGCCATGAGCGGGGCCAGCCAGAGCGCGGAGTTGCCGTTGGCGGTTGCGGGAGTAACAGCGGCGAAGCCATCGCTCAGGGCATTGTAGAAGACGATGTCGCCCGCCGCTCTCAGGGTCAGGACTCCAGGTGCGGATTCGGGACCGAAACGGAAGTTTTGCAGGTTCCAATCGCTGGTTGCGGTGGAAGTGGTGGTTCCAAGAATCAGATTGCCCGATGCATTGAAAATTTCCGCGCCGGGAGCGAGGATCAGATTCAAGGTAGGTTGGAGCGAGGTGAGGCGTCCCAGCATGGCGGAGTACCCCGAGGTGGCGGCAGCGTCGGCCGCTCCAAGGAAAGAAACCGCCTCGCTCTTGATGGTGTTTTGCAGTGTGGTGGTGATGGTTCCGGTCCCGGTGATTCCATAGAGTTTCACCCCTTCGACGAGAATGCTGGATGCGCCATCGATGGTACTGCCGAGCGGGTTGATCTGGACGTCCGAGTTGGCCGCATTGCGCGGGGTGCGCAGGTGGAGGGTGCCGGTGAATTCGCCGAGCGATTCGCTGGAGGTGGTTGCTGCGGCGATGGAGAGATTGATGGTGGAGCCGGATTGAAGATCGAGTTGCGCGCCCGGGTCGATCACCCCGTTGCCGTTGCGCTGATTGCCGGCTTCGAGGGTGATGGCACCTCCCTTGCCCGCATCATCGAATTGTGCGCCGGAGGCATTGAGCACCGCATCCTTGGTCAAGGTGAGGCTGCCCGTGGCTGTGAGATCGATGATCCCTCCCCTGGTGCCGGAGGCGTCGATGGTGTTCGAGACCGTGATGCTGCCGGAATCCGCCGCGACCCGATAGATATGGGATTTGGCAAGGCCGTCGATCATCACATTGCCGGTACGGATGCGGTAATCGCGCGACCAGGTGAAACCACCGGCATTGAGGATGGCATCCAGACTGGCCAGGCTGCCGCCCGCCACCGAACCGGTATCCAGAGTGAAGGATCCCTGTTCTCCCGTGCTGCCCGCCGTGCCGGTGATGGCCCCGGCCAGATCGAAAACACCGCCCGGTGACTTGATCACGACCGTCCCCGCATTGCCACCTCCATTCGGGGCGGAGACATTGATGGCCGCAGTCGCGCCGGCTCTAACAGAACCGGCGTCGGCAAGGAGGTTGACCGTTCCGCCGCCGGTGTGGCGGATGGTATCGACGAAGGTGGTCGAGGTGCCGGTCAGATCCAGGTGCGCCGCTGCCGCGTCGCCCAGCGTGAGGTCGCCTGAAGTGGCATGGAGGGTGAGCTTTCCGCTGGGCAGGGTGATATCGCCATTCACCATCACACTGGCGCCTTGGAGGGTGAGATCCGCGCCAATTCCACCGCCGAACGGTGACGGATGACCCACGGTCGGACGGTCAAGCCGGAGACTGCCCGCCGCACGGATTTGATAGATCGACGCGCCGGCACCGGTCACCAGCGGGGTGACCAAATCGAGGGTTCCGGTGGCGTCGAGCAGCCCCTGGTTTTCAGTTAGAACGCTGCCGGTCGCCGTGAGGAGGGCATCGGCATAGCCGTCCACGCGGAGGGAGTTGGCCCCGAGCGTGATCAAATCCGCATCGAAGGTCACGGAACCCGCGAGTGGGCCGACCAACGGGACCGAGGAGGCGCTGGCTGCGCTGTTGCCGAGTGACAGATTAACCGCCGTAAAGGTGACCGCTCCCCCTGCGGCATTGAAGCCGCGAATGGCGGAGGCTTGGAGCGAAAGACTGTCAAATGACCGTGAACCGACCGCACCCGTGCCATAGACATCGATGGTGGAATAACTCAACAGGGCAAGTCGTTTGGCGGAATTCTGCAAACTCGCCAGGGCTTGGCCTCCAAGCACGAGACCGGTTGTGGGATTGAGCGTTCCGGGGTTGTTCAGGCTGATGCTGATTTGGCCGCTGTTGAGGGAAATACTGTCCGCGAGCAGGCTGGCCGAGTCGGCAAGGCTGGTGGCGGCGGTGGAATCGAGCACGATGTTGCCGCCGGTGAGCATGACTCCCGGGCGGATTACAAGTTCCGGCGAGGTGGAAGTGCCGACGCCGTGGCGGGCTACCTGCCCGGTGGGACTGGCACTGACCCGGACCAGGGACCCGTTGCCGCTGCCAGCGGTTCCGTCCTTGCCCAGAGTCAGGGTTTCGAGGGCCGCATCACCCTTGGTTGAAAGGATTCGCGCGCCATCTTCGAGGGTGAGATGATCGCTTGAGACCAAAATGATATCCTTACCGGTCAGCGCCGTGCCCGCGTTGTCGAGAGTCACACTGGGGGAATTCGCCGTGACGTTCGCGCCATCCGCGGTGAAGCTGCGGATGCCTCCTATCAGCAGGCTTTCCGCGCCAAAGCTATTGAGAACTTGGGCGCTGAGAACCAGTCCCGTGGCGGTGCCGGCGGTGCCGGAGGGGGTGATGAGAATTTGTGAGACACTGTTGATATCGATCACGCTGCCGCGCCCCCCGGACGGAACCAACGAGGAAACCGCGCCGTCCAGCACCATGCCGGCGGAGGAGGAAAAGGCGAGGTATCCGGCGTCCACCGGCAGGCGGGGAACCGCGAGTTCGCGGGAGACGGCGGCATCGCGCAGCACGGTGTTGGCCAGTAGATCCTGATACTCGGCACGGGCACGGAAAACTTTGGCCGAGGCAACCTCAAAGCCGCCGATGAGGGTTGGACCACTGCGGGATAGATCAAGATTGTTGGATCGATACCCGGAAACAATGGATGATCCGTCGGGCGAAGTGACGGTATCGGCAGGAATGGTGGATTTCGGAGTGATCAGAACGGCACCCGGCAGCAGGGCGTAACGGGCAGGCAACAGCGTGTAGGTCCCGGCGGGCAGATCCTTGCTGGCTGCAAGCGTGATCTGGTCTCCCTCCCGAAGCGAAGAATTCGTGTAGCCGGACGCCCCGCCCAGATTGGTGGCGGAGGAGTCGCTGTTGAATGGCGCGTAGGGGCTGTAATTGAAACCGTAAACGGGAATGACGGCGAAGCTGCCGGATGATGCCAGGATGTCCTTGGTGCCGCCATTGCCGGAAATCCAGCGGTAAGCGTAAAGATCTCCGCCGCCGCTGATGTCCACGGTGGAACCTGCCTGCGTGACCAGATTCACGGCTGCCAGATTCACCGCTTTGCCGGGCGGGCCGCTGACGGTGATATCGTTGCCGGTCGGATCGATCCACGATTTGCCGTCCAGACTGATGCCATAGGGAAGAATGGTGGCTTTGCCCGTGACCGGGTCAAGGGTCGAAACCGAAGTGACGCTGGCGGCCGCCAGAGTCAGCAGCGACGTCACCGGACTCGCCTGCGTCGTGCCCGCGATCGGATTGGCTGGCGCGGTGCCGGTGCCATCCCAGCCGAGGTTGATCTTGCCGACAGGAACCCGCAGGGTGCCGCCTTGGCTGATTTGCGAGGCGTAGATCGAAAGCGTGCCGCCTGCGGAGAATGGCAGCGAGCGGGTCGCCCCACCCTGAATGGTGACCGATCCCTGGCGCGGCGTGCCGGCAGAGTCATCATCATAGGCGAACACATTGAACTGGCACTCGGTGGGCGGATAGATCTGCCCCGCCTCAAAGGTCAGGTCACCGGCGCTTTGCAGGGTGCCGTTGCCGCGGATGTCGCCAGTTGGCGCGCGGAACGACGCGTTTCCAATCCCCTCAAGCGAAAGATCCCCCAGGTCAATGAGGTCGGCATGAACCGTGAGTTTTCCGCTACCCCAGGTCGGACTGAAAAAATAGGGCGAAAGGGCACCCACAAAACCCTGATAGAACGGGATATTCGCTTGTTGCGAGGGAGTTTGGAACGCCTGGCCGAGAACCACGTGCGCGGCGCTGAGGGTGACGTTTCCATTGGCCTGGATCACGCCGCCATCGGCGACCTTGAGACTCCCGGGAACTCCGATTGAGACATTGCCGTCAAAGCGGACATTGCCGCTGAGGGTCATGGAATCGAACCCGCCTGCCGCAAAACGGTCCACCGTGAAATAGCCGAGTTGAGGCGCGATGTTGCCAGCCGCATCCAGGATCGGGACACCCGTGCTGATGGAGTTGTTCGTGGCGGGCAAGGCAATGGAACTTTGGGTCACCACCAGGTTCACATCCGCAGTCGTATATGAAACGGCCTCGGGGATGAATTTGTTAGAAGAGATGTTGAGTGCGCCGCCATTGGCGGAATGGCCGCCCGCCGCGCCTGTCAGAGTGGCATCGGAGAACAGCATTTCGCCACCCGCGAGCGTGATCGTCCCCGCGTTGGACTCGATGGTCACCGGGACAGTGGCATTTCCCTTCAGGGATTTCAAAACCGCCGGATCAAGTGATTGGCAGGATGGCGGCAGATCCAGGATGCCGATTGCTCCCGAAACGTTGATTTTCGCGCCCGCCTCGGCGACGATGTTGCCGGAGACGCTGATGGAGCCGCCAGCAAGAATCCGGCCTTGGCGCAGCCCGAAGGGGTTGCTCACCAGAACCTCCTTGCCTTGGGTGGAAAGCAAGGCGCTCCCACCCAGATGGACCGTTGGCAAGGCGCGAGTCGGAAGTTCGCCCGAATTGAACGGGAAGTTGGGCGAGCCGGCCACCGAAATGCCGCCACCTGGCACCATGACGCTGCCGAGCAGCGTGACGGTTTGGCCGTTGAATGAAACCGAACCCAGACCATCGTTTTGGATCAGCGAACCCTGGCCCATGACGAGATCGCCCCGGGTCAGGATGATCCCGCCGAAGGTGGCACCAAGCGCCGTGAATGATAGGTTCGCCGGCGAACGGACTCCTTCCTCGCGGGTGATGGGCGATAAGCTGAATTGGTTGTTCTGATCCAGACCACCAAGCCATCCCTGCACGACCGGCCGGATTTCGGTGCCGTCGGCGATCCTGATGCCGGGAATGTAAACGCCAGCCCCGGAACCCGCCTGAGCGATGCCGGTCAGCGAGAAGTTGCCAAAACCACCTTGACTGAAAAATCTGGAATCCAACAGCGTGACCTCCGGATTGGATGTGCTGCCACCGATTTGCAAAGCGGGAGCGGTGATCGCCAAGGTTCCGGCCTTGCCGCCGGACAGTCCTTGGATCCGGGCACCCAGATTGAGCTTTCCTCCCAGGGTGGAACTGAATCCGAGTTCACGGCCCGCCGTGATGGTGAGGGAACCGGCGTTGCCGTAGCTCACCACTCCCCGGGCACTCAACTGGCCACCACCTGAGACATCGACGAAGCCACCCGCCGCCAGATTCGCGCTGTAGCCCGCGATTTGGATCGTTCCTCCATTCAGCGACACCGGCGAAACCATGGATGATCCCGGACTCAGTCGGTCGTCCACCGTCAGACCCGCAGTGCTGAGAATTCCCCCGGAACCCAAGGTGAAAACCCCACGTCCGGATGGCACGGCCGGTGGTGCTACGGGAGGTATGTTATGCAGCAGGTTGATTTGATCGTAACCGATGCCATAGGTGGCAAACGATAGACTGCCGCCTGGGGCCGTCATGGTGCCGGCGACGGTGATATTGCATGCCTTGAAAGCGATGGATCCGCCAACGGGTGCCACGAGATCCACACCTGTGGGGACGATGATTTCACCGTCATGGTTGTTCACGGTGAGGGAACCAAAACCGTCGGCGGCGAGAAGATCCGGTGACAAAACCACCGTGTTCTTGCGATCCGCCCGCAAGGCCGCCGGATTGCCGCTGGCATCCACGGCGAACGGGGCGGCCGGGGCAAGGATGACCGTGGAATCGAAGGTTACGGTGGGTGGCGCGGGCGAGTAGATCGGGTAATTCGGATAAGAAATGTCCTGAGCTTGCAATGTCAGGGACAGGGCGCTAGCGGCGGGCGGTGTGAGGCGTTGGTTGTCGCCCACCACCGTGGAACCGGCGAAACCTCCATCGAGCGCCATGGCGGGCGCGGAGATCGAAAGTTTTCCCCCCGCGCCTCCCTCGGTATAGCCGGGATCGTAGCGATACCCGGCGGGAGCAATCACGCCGTGGCAAACATCCGATACCCCGTACTTGGAATTCGCCTGGGTGAAGGTGCCATCGTAAATGCCATCGTAAACAACATCGGGTGAAGCGCTGCCAATATCCACCAGATGTCCTCCGGTGATCAGTTGGGTGGTTCGGATCAACCCACTTTCGAATTGGGTCGATCCGCCCGAGACGTCGATTTTGGATCCCGCCTGCATGACGACGGAATCACCCGCGCTGATGGTGACCGATCCGCCGGCTACGGTGAGTTGACCGACCGAGCGTTGGATCAGGTTGGCAAAGCCGGAAACATTCGCCAATGGGGTTCCGATCCAGCCATTTCCCTTGTTGCGGATGTCCACCAGCACCGTGGTGTGGCGGAGGGTTCCCAGCCGCTGGAGCGGGGAGTCCGCAAGTTCCGCCGCACGGAGGTCCACCGAGATGATATTCTGCGAAACCGGTACCGGCACCGCCAGCGATCCCGCCACATCGATCACCGCCCCGCTTTCAAAATACACCTGGCCGCCGGTCTGCACAAACGGGGATATGGGAGGCGGCCCCGCATCAAAAAGCCAGGTGCCAGCGGTAAGATTCACCGTGGCGTTCGGGGCGCTCAGGATGGAACCGGCTCCCAGCCGGATGGTCTTGCCGACCGCATTGACTTGGGATCGGAGCGCCAATTCGGTGCCGATCGTGGTTTCCTTGCTGTCATATTCGGGAAGAATGCTGATCACGCTGGCGGGCGCGAGATTGACCGCGCCGGTAGCACTGAAAAGGAACAAACCGCCGATGGCCGACGCGCTGGTGCGGTTGGAAACGGCATTGTATTGCGCCTGCAAGTCGATCCTTCCGTTGAGCGAAACAGAGGTGGAACTCACAAGACTTCCGTTTTGGTCAATCTCCCGCCCGGCGATGGTGATGCTGCCACGGAGCGCCTCAATCATGCCGCCCTGGCTTGCAACGCCGGCATATGGACCGGCCACCGGATCGGCCACCGCGCCGACAAACACGTCCAAACCGCGCAAACTCGGATCCGCCGAGGCATGCCCATCAAATCCCACTTGCAGGCCTGCCGCGAGAATCGTTTGTCCGTCCGGGGTGGAGATCGAACCGTTGTTGATCACGTTGGGACCGACCAGGGTGATGCGGCCGCCAACTTTCGCCGCGTTCGTCGGACTCTCGAGGATCGCGCCTTGCTGGACGATCACGTCTCCATATCGGCCGCTTGCGCTGAGAGGAGCTTCGGGGGTGAACGTGGGCGTGCCGTTAATCCCGGCGGGAATGGCCAAACCTGAAAACAGAAATTGCGCGTCCGGGTTGTTGAGCAAGCCGCGGCCTATCAGGTTGTCGTTGATCGGCAGCGACGAGGCTGTTAAATTGCGGGCGTTGACCTGACTCGAACCACCGAAAATAATGCCGTTGGGATTGATGACATAAACCTGGCCGTCGGCTTTGATGGAACCGAGAATCTGGGTGGGATTGCCGGTGGGATCACTCACCTTGTTGAAGGCGATCCATTGGTTGGAGTTGGCACCGCCGGCGGATTGGTCGAAGGTGAGCGTGGTTTCCTTGCCGACGTTGAAGGTCTGCCAGTTGAGCAAGGCCTGTTGGGTGGTTTGCTTGACCGTCACCGTGGCGGCACCGCTGGCGGAAATCGTTTGCACGGGCGCGGCGGCACCACTCCATTTTGCCGGATTGGTGGCGACGGCTGGCGCGACTTGCAGGCCGCCGGCGGTCAGACCGTTGGGCACACTGGGCAATAACGCGGCGGTGGTGCCGAGATGGTTCGGTCCGCTCACCGCAGCGGCGCGCGCGGCGGCCTGCATGTCGCGCACGGCGGCTAGCGCGTCGGCAGTGCGGGCCAGGGTGTCGCGGACGTTGGCGCGCGCGGCATCGGTGGCGGCCGAGGTGGCGCCGCCACTCAGCGAGCCGGCCGATGGGACGCCGGCTTTGCCGGCACCCCCGCCGCGCAGGATGTCGCCAGCCTCGGCGTTCAGCCCGCTAACAAAAACGGCGAAACCGATCCAGACGGGTGTGCCGTAACGCAATGCTGTGCCAAAGAGTCTGGTGCTGCGGATCGAATGGCGTTTGGGTTTCATGATATGTGAACTTCATAAGCGGAGCCGGACGCTCCAGCCACCATGCTCAGGGTTTTTTCGCGGGTGCCGCGATGCGGTTATCGACAATCTTGTCCTTGTATCCTTGGACCAGGTTTTCGACTTTCACGCGGGTGGTGCCGATGAAGGGTTCGCGGGCTTGGAGGGCCTTGCCCAGCGCGAAGTTCTGAAAACGGTCAAGGATCTCGATGGCGGTGTTGAACAACGCGATGTTCTTGCGCTCGCGGTCGGCGATGGTG
>Ga0073936_10005617_pt1 | contig 16894 bp, 9 predicted proteins | sample AliMusrvi5mmetaG_FD_87041 | JGI IMG/M metagenome (GOLD analysis project Ga0073936, IMG submission 87041) | Freshwater lake bacterial and archeal communities from Alinen Mustajarvi, Finland, to study Microbial Dark Matter (Phase II) - Alinen... | ecosystem: Environmental > Aquatic > Freshwater >... | reverse complement strand
GCTCCACTCATCCGCCCACTCGCCCATGTTGGAGGAGGGCGTGATGGGGTAGATGGCGATGACCTCGCTGAGGCGATGGGCCACCGAGGCGGTGGCCTCGTTCCCATCAAGGGTTTTCATCACACGCTGGCTCATGGTTCGCTCCTTCCGGTGGCCTTTGGGGCGTCCGGTCATGGGGATCAAGGCAGAACACATCCCGAAGGATTATGATACGCGATCAGTGGGTCACATTCGTCACAATGGTCCAGTGGTCAGACCGCCGCCAAGGGGGCTCCGGAGAGGCGGGCATGGATGGCTGCCGCCGCCCGGCGTCCCTGACCCATGGCCAGGATGACCGTGGCGCCGCCGGGGATGACATCGCCACCGGCGTAGACGCCTGGCAGGGAGGTTTCGCCGGTTTCGTTGTCAACCACAACAACACCCCCCTTGAGGGTCCGGAGGCCCTTGTCGGTCATGGCGATGAGGGGGTTCACGTCGAAGCCCAGGGCCACGATGAGGGTCTCGCAGGGGATCATGATCCGCTCGTCCGTCATCTTGGGGCTGCGCCGGCCATCGGGACCGGGCTCGCCCAGCTCCATGACGGCGCACTCGGCGTGGGTCATCCAGCCCTTCTCATTGCCGTGGAGCTGCACGGGCGTGGTGAGGAACTTGAACTCGACGCCCTCCTCGTGGGCGTGCTCGAGCTCTTCCTTGCGGGCCGTGGATTCCTTCACGGTGCGGCGGTAGACCACGGTGACGTACTCGGCGCCCATGCGGCGGGCGGCCCGGGCTGCGTCCATGGCGGTGTTGCCGGCGCCCACGATGATGACGTTCTTCCCGACGGTGACGGGGGTGCCGTACTCGGGGAACAGGTCGGCGCGCATGAGGTTGACGCGGGTGAGGAACTCATTGGCGGTGTAGACGCCCTTAAATTCTTCGCCGGGGATGCCCATCATTTTGGGGAGGCCGGCGCCGGTGCCCATGAAGAGGGCATCGTTCTCCTTGCGGAGATCCTCCAGGGTCATGCTGCGGCCCACCAGGGTGTTCATGACGAACTTCACGCCCAGGCCGCGGAGGGTGGAGACTTCCTGGTCCACGATCTTGTTGGGCAGGCGGAACTCAGGGATGCCGTAGAGCATCACGCCGCCGGGCTTGTGGAAGGCGTCGTAGACGGTGACGGTGTGGCCCTTCTTGACCAGCTCACCGGCCACGGTGAGGCCTGCCGGGCCCGCACCGATGACGGCCACCTTCTTGCCGGTGGGGGGCTCGACGGGGGGCAACTCTGAGGAGCCGAGCATGGAGTCAGCGGCGAAGCGCTCCAGGCGACCGATGGAGACAGGATCACCCTTGATGCCCACCACGCACTTGATCTCGCACTGCTTCTCCTGGGGGCAGACCCGGCCGCAGACGGAGCCCAGGGAAGAGCTCTCCTTGATGACGCGGGCGGCGGCCTGCGGATCGCCATTGACGATCTGCTGGAGGAAGGCCGGAATGTTGATGCTCACCGGGCAGCCGTCGATGCAGGCAGGGTGCTTGCACATGATGCAGCGGGCGGCCTCCAGCTTGGCCTGCTCGGCGGAAAGGCCGAGGCTCACCTCGTCGAAGTTGCACACGCGCAGGGCGGGAGGCTGGCAGGCCATCTCCTGGCGGGGGATCTTCATCTTCTGGCTGGGCTTGATGGCGCCTAGGTCCAGGTTCTTCCAGTCCAGGTCCGTGACCGGGGGGTTCAGATACTTGGAGTAGTCCACAGGACCCGTGGCCGCCACGCGACCGATCTTGCAGTCGGTGGGATCGCACTGCTCCTCAGTCTTGTACCAGTCCTGGCGGTTGCGGAGCATGTTGAAGTCGACCTTGTGGCCGTCGAAGTCCGGGCCGTCGAAGCAGGCAAACTTGACCTCGCCGCCCACGCTCACACGGCAGCCGCCGCACATGCCCGTGCCGTCCACCATGATGGCGTTGAGGCTCACCAGGGTGAAGATGCCGTGGGGCTTCGTGAGGTCCGAGACAGCGCGCATCATGGGCAGGGGGCCCACGGCCACCACTTCCGCCACGGGTTCGCGGGCGATGATGTCCTTGAGGGCGTCGGTCACCAGGCCCTTGCGGCCCAGGGTGCCATCATCCGTGGTGACGATCAGCTCGGCCGAGGCCGCGCCCAGTTCGTCCGCCAGGAGTACGCGCTCCTTGTTGCGGCCGCCCAGAATGGTGATGACCCGGCGGCCCTGGGAGTGGAGCAGTTCCGCGGCGGGCAGGATGGCGGCAGAGCCGTAGCCCCCGGCCATGAGGACGATGGTGCCCTCCTCCACCAGCTCTGTGGGGGTGCCCATGGGGCCGGCCACAGCGTAGAGGCGGTCCCCGGCGCTGAGCTTGCCCATGGCCTGGGTGGTGGAGCCGACTTCCTGCATGATGAAGTGGATGTAGCCCTTACGGGCATCGCCGCCGGCCAGGGTGAGGGGGATGCGCTCGCTCTCGGGGAAGGGCGCCACCATGAAGAACTGGCCGGGCTTGCGGCCGCGGGCCACCTGGGGGGCCTGGACGATGAAGGACCAGGTCTCCGGGGCGATGAGCTTCTTCTCGAGGATGAGGTAGCCGTCCTGGGTCTCGTCATCGGAGCAGTAAAGGGACTTGCCCTTGAGCAGGGGCAGCATGAGCTGCTCTTCCGCGTCGATGTGGTCGCGGATGAGGTCAACCAGACGTTGGCCCAGCATGGTCAGGGAGCGGGGGGCGCGGACCTGGCCCTCGTTGATTTCCGAGAGCAGCTGCAGGGTCAGATCCCACATCTGGCGGTGGTCGTCATGGAGGCGCTGGTAGAGGTTCTCAGCCCCCAGTTCCTCGAGCAGGGGGAAGAGCTCCCGCTCCTCCGCCTCATTGTGGGGACGCAGGACCTCATAGATCCACTTCGCACCCTTGTCCACCGCCTGCCAGTCCGAAGTCCCGAGGGCCCCCGCCATCAGGGTCAGCCGATTAAGGGCCTCCTCATGGGTGACATGCCAGTTGGGGGTGGGCAGGTTGCCGGAACTGATCGACTTTGTGGCCGAGTCGGACATGGACGCCTCCAGAATCTGTCCAGCATGAGGCGTCCTGGCACTGATTTCTCTGTTTAAAAACCTATTGTGGAACAGTTGTGATCCATGGCACAGGAGCCTGTTATCGCAAGGACTTAGCATCGATTAATCGAATTACTAAATGCGCATTAAATGTTGAATTTATCCCCGGGTTCCCGGAGCAGATCCCGCACGCGGTTGACCAGCTCCTTGATGCGGAAGGGCTTCTGGAGGAAGCCGTCCGGTGGCAGGTCCGCCAGGGATTCCAGAGACTCCCGCTGGGTGTAACCGCTGGTGAGGAGCACCTTCACATTGGGCGCCAGGTCCCGGATGAGGCGGAAGGCTTCCGCACCCCCCATGCGGGGCATGGTCATGTCCAGGAGGACCAGGTCCACGGCTTGCCCGGCCTGGAAGAGCTCCACGGCCTCCAGCCCATCCCTGGCTTCCAGCACCTTGAACCCGGAAGCCTCTAGGGCGCTTCGGGCCAGATCCCGGATGATGCCCTCGTCGTCCACCACGAGGATGGTGCCGGTCATGCGCTGCTCGGATTCGGGCCGGGTCGTCGGCATGGTCACTGTGACGTCGCCAGCCGGGAAGAGCAGGATGAAGGTGGTGCCCTTGCCGGGGAGGCTCTCCACCCGGATGCCCGCCCGGTGACCGCGCACGATACCCAGCATGGCGGACAGGCCCAGGCCGCGACCCGTGAACTTGGTGGTGAAGAAGGGGTCGAAGATGCGACCGATGGTTTCGGCATCCATGCCGCAGCCGTCGTCCTCCACCTCTAGGCGCACATAGGTTCCGGGTTCCAGCACCTGGCCCGGGAAGGTGGCCACCAGGTCCGCCTTCGTGTAGGTCAGGCACCGAGTCCGCAGGCTCACGGTGCCGGTCTTGTCCCCGATGGCCTCCGAGGCGTTGATCACCAGGTTCATGACCACCTGCTGGACCTGGGCGCTGTCCGCCTCCACCGGGGGCAGGTCCGGCTGCAGGGCCGTGCGGATGGCCACCTTCTTGGAGATGGACACAGAGAGCAGGTCGCCCATTTCGAGGATGATCTGGTTGAGGTCCAGGGGGCGGATGGCGAAGTGGGCCTTGCCCGCATAGGCCAGGAGCTGGCGGGCCAGGTCTGAGCCCCGCTGGGTGGTGGCCTCGATGCGCTGGAGGGCGACCCGCAGTTGCACATTGTCCTGGGCGAGGCTCAGGGCCACCTCGGTATTGCCGAGGATGGCGGTGAGCAGGTTGTTGAAGTCATGGGCGATTCCGCCGGACAGCACGCCAAGGCTCTCGAGCTTCTGCGCCTGGCGCAGGGCGTCCTCGGCCTGGCGCCGCTCGGTCACGTCGTCCGCGAGGAAGATGGCGCCGATGAAGCGCCCCTGCTCGTCCTTCAGGGCTGTGTTGTACCAGTCACATTGGATGCGCTCACCGGTCCGGGTGACGTTCTCCATGCTGGTGCGGTTGCCGACCTCGTTCTGGCGGAGAACGAGGCGGCGCACCGTGACGTCGTTCTGACTGTCCGGCGGCTGGAGCATGCGCGGATCCTTGCCCAGCGCCTCCTCGCGGGTGTAGCCAAAGATCCGCTCGGCAGCGTTATTCCACTCCCGAATGCGGAAATCCGCATCCGTTTCCACCACAGCCAGGGGTGTGTAGAGCAGGTGGCTGCGGTTCCGTTGCAGGGCTTCGTGCAGGGAGGCGGTCATGGTCTCCGCCACCCGCAGGGCATGGAGGCGTCGCCCAACCTGGGACCAGACCAGGGCTGCCAGGCAGAGGCTGATGCTGATGCCGCCAACCAGGATGGTCCCGGCCATGCCCCGGCCCTCCACGTTGTAGAAGTTGGGCTTGATGGCATAGCGTACCTGCCAACTGCGCCCGGCGATGTCGATCCCCCGTTGGGTGTTGGCACTGGCGCCCTTGGGCCAGCCCGGACTGGTATAGAGCCGCTGGGGACCCTGACTGGCGTAGCTGTCCACCAGCTCGATGGCGACTCCGTCATCCTCGCCCCGGAGGAGATCCTCCATCATGGGTTGGATGAGGATGCCTGCGGATACCCAGCCGACCAGGGACTCGCGGCGGCTGGCGGCATCGGTGGGGTTCCCGGCGAAGACTGGCGTGTGGATGGTCACGGCCTCATGCCGTTCACCCGAAATCGAGAAGTAGACCAGGCCCGAGAGGGTGGGCAGGCCCGTCTCCGCGGCTCGTTCTGAGGCCATGCGCTGGGTGTGGCTGGTGCCCACATCCAGTCCCAGGGTTTGGATGGCGCTGGGGCCCGGCTCGCAGAGCTCGATGATGAGCCGGTCACCCGACTGGCTGGGTACTTCGCTGGGCCTGGGATCGGCGGCGGCCAGGTGATAGCGGCCCACCAGTTGTTCCCGGGCACCCATGAAGGTGTCCAATTCGCTCTTGGGAACACGCCGGATGAAGGCCAGGCTGGTCACCCCCGGGTGGTGGGTGGACAGATCCAATCGGCCCACATACTCCCGCCAGAGGGCAGGGGAGGGGTGCTCCGCGCCCTGGGCGAAGAACCCCAGGGCGCCGCGAGTGAGGTCTTCGTAGCGTCCCAGCCGGTTCTTGAGGTTCAGTTGGACCCGCCCCACGACCCGCTCCAGGCGGGCCTGGTCTCGCTGGCCCTGCTGTCGGAGGGCGGCCAGCCAAGTAAGCACACTGAGACCCAGGCAGGCCACCAGGACCACCAGGGTGAGGAGCCAGGGGCCGCGCTGGCGGCCCTGATCGAAGGGCTTGAAATGGGGGAGCAATGACATGGGGATTCGCGGGGAACGAACCCATGGTAGCGATGTTTCCCCCTATGAGGGTTGGGGATCACCGGCGGGCGGGCTGTGGTGGGCTAGTATGGAGTTCCACCCGGAGGCCCCACGTTGGAACTGCTCGAGGAATTCCTGCCCTATGCCAAGGGCTGCCTGAAGCACGTCTCGGAGCGGGCGCGCCTCGAGGTCATCCTGGGCCAGTGGGCCGCCAAGTGGACCGGAAAGCAGCGGCTCTTCGACTATTCCCGCAGCCATCACGGTGCTTTCCTGCACTTCAACCAGCTCATGGGCGGCAAGTGGGTCCAGGCCTTCACCTTCGTGGCCACGCGCCGGGAGGGGGTCTGCCTGCGGGGGCCCGAGCCGGATCGGGATCGCAAGGCCCACAAGTTTCGCCACAATCCGCTTGATGCGGCCCCCCTCGATGCCCTCTTCGAGGCCTGGTCCCTGCACCCCGAGGCCCGGCCCTGCGGCCACGCAGTGGAGTTCTTCCTGGAGGAGACCCCGGACGAGGTCTGGGCGGCCTGCCTGGCCGAGGTCCTGGTCCACCTGGGCAAGTGATCCTTGCGCCTGTCATTCAAATAGGGCAGAGTTTCAGAACCATGAGCACCTCGGCCCGCTTCTTTTTCTTTAGCTTTCGCACCTCGGGTGCGAGGGTAAGCGGCGTCTAGATCCCACCGCTTCCGCCATCGCCCCCGAGACCTCACGGCTCGGGGGCTTTCGTTTGGAGACCCCATGACCCCCTCCGACCTCTCCAGCCTTCGGCAGGCCATCGATGCCGTGGATGATCAGGTGCTGGCCCTGTTGAACCACCGGGCCGGTCTGGCCGCAGAGGTGGGCCGCCTCAAGGCCGTCTCGGCGCCGGAGGCGCCCTTTCATGTGCCTCGTCGGGAGCGGGAGGTGCTGGCCCGCCTGGAGGCCGCCAACCCTGGCCCCTTCCCCTCGGCGGCGGTGCGGACGGTCTTCCAGGAGGTCATGAGCGCCTGTCTCAGCCTGGAGAAGCCGTTGCGGGTGGCCTTCCTGGGGCCCGAGGGCACCTTCACGCATCTGGCGGCCCGGCAGCAGTTCGGCGGCTCCAGCCAGGCGCTGCCCCAAGGCACCATAGCGGCCGTGTTCCAGGCCGTGGAGCGCCAGCGGGCGGACTACGGCGTGGTGCCCGTGGAGAACGCCACCGAGGGGGCCGTGGAGTCCACCTTGGACGCCTTCCTGGATAGCCCCGTCCGCATCTGCGCCGAGATCCTCCTGCCCGTCGACCAGGCCCTGCTGCTGCGCCCGGACTTGGACCTGGGCTCCGTGCGCCGGGTCTATTCCCACCCCCAGGCCCTGGGCCAGTGCCGCCGCTGGCTGGAGACAAACCTGCCCCACGCGGACCGGGTGGAGGCCCCCTCGACGTCTGAAGCCGCCCGCCTGGCCCGGGAGGACGCCGAAGGCGCCGCCGTGGCCTCGGAGATGGCCGCGGAGCTCTTCGGCCTCAAGGTGGCCGAGACCAAGATCCAGGACCTGGCCGCCAATGCCACCCGCTTCATCGTGCTGGGACCCAAGGCCTCGGAGCCCACGGGCCGGGACCGCACCACCCTGCTGGCCATGGCCCAGGACGGGCCCGGCGCCCTGTTGCGCCTGCTGGAGCCCCTGGCCCGGCGGGGCCTGAACCTGAGCCGCATCCAGAGCCGGCCCACCCGCCGCAAGCTCTGGGAGTACGCCTTCTTCCTGGATGTCGAGGGCCACGAAGCCGATCCGCTCATGGCCGAGGCCCTGACCGATCTGCGAGACGCTTGTGCCTCCCTCAAGGTGCTGGGGAGCTACCCCCAGGCCACCATGCAGCCCCTTGCCGAAGGTGCGAAATGACCGTCGCGATCCCGACCTGGACCCCAGACAGCTGGAAGTCCCACCGTGCGGCCCAGCAGCCCACCTACCGCGACCCGCAGGCGCTGCAGACGGTGCTGACCGAGCTGGGCGAACTGCCCCCCCTGGTGGTGGCCGAGGAGATTGATCACCTGAACGGCCTGTTGGCAGAGGCCGTCGCGGGCAAGCGCTTCCTTCTCCAAGGCGGGGACTGCGCCGAGGCCTTCGGCGACTGCCGGGGCGGGCTCATCCAGGACAAGCTGCGGGTGCTGCTCCAGATGTCCGTGCTCATCACCCACGGCGGGCGCACCGGCGTCATCCACCTGGGGCGTATCGCAGGCCAGTATGCCAAGCCCCGCAGCGGCATGACCGAAGTGGTCGATGGCCGCGAAGTGCCGGTCTACCGCGGCGACCTGATCAATGGCCTGGACCCCGGGCAGCGGGAGGCGGATCCCAAGCGGCTCATGGAGGCCTATCACCGCTCGGCCGTGACCCTCAACCACCTGCGGGCCCTGGTGGATGGTGGCTTCGCCGACCTGCACCACCCGGAGCACTGGGACCTGCCCTGGAGTCGGGAGGATGCGGGTCACTACCTGGAGACCCTGGATCAGGTGCGGGCCTCCCTGGACTTCGTCCAGCGCTTGGGCGGCCTGCCCGAGAACCTCCGCACCGGTGAGCTGTTCACCAGCCACGAGGCCCTGCACCTGCCCTTCGAGACGGCCCTGACCCGCTGGGTGCCGGACAAGGGCGCCCACTACAACCTGGGCGCCCACTTCCTGTGGATCGGCGAGCGGACCCGCCAGCTGGACGGCGCCCACCTGGAATACATCCGGGGTCTCGCCAACCCCATCGGCCTCAAGGTGGGCGCCACCATGAGCCCCGACGAACTGAAACAGGTGCTGGCCAAGCTGGACCCCCAGCGGGTGCCGGGGCGGCTGACCCTCATCACCCGCTTCGGCGCCGGCAAAGCGGCGGCGGTGCTGCCGGGCCTGGTGGAGGCCGCCCGGGCCGAGGGCCATCCCGTACTCTGGAGTAGCGACCCCATGCACGGCAACGGCCGCACCACGCCCGGAGGCCTCAAGACCCGCTTCTTCGGGGACATCCTCCAGGAGCTGCAGGAGGTCGCGGAACTGCACCGGACCCTGGGCTCCCGCCTGGGGGCCGTCCACTTCGAGCTGACGGGCGAGCCCGTGACCGAGTGCACCGGCGGCGTCGAGGGCCTGGTGGAGGCGGACCTCCTGCGGGCCTACAAGAGCGGCTGCGACCCCCGCCTCAACCGTAGCCAGAGCCTGGAGATGGCCTTCCTCCTGGCCAAGATGATCCGGGAGGGGTAGGGAGCTTAGACCTTCCCTCAACTTGTGGCCCCCGGTGCCGAAAAAGGGGGGGTGGGGTTGCGATGACCCCGGCCCGGAGTTTGCTAACAATAATCAATACGGTCAAATATTAGGCATTTTCCGCTATCGTGCGTAGGTAACATTAGGCTCGGCACCATATTCCGATCTCCGGGGGTAGTTTATGAATCAAGGGAAGCTTGGGCTCCTTGGTCTGGTATTCGCGGCAGCGCTCCTGGGGCCCCTGGGTTGCGGTGGGGGAGGCTCCTCCTCCGGGGGCAACAACTCCCTGCCCCAGACCAGCATCCCGCCGACGGCCAGCTTCGACAGCTGGACGCCCAATGACGCGTCCCTCCTTCAGTACAAGGTCTATACATTCAACGCCAGCGCCACGGACCCCAACATCGGCGGGTCCATCACCCAGTTCCAGTGGGACATGGGCGATGGCACGGTCACGACGACCCCCGTGGTCCTGGCCGGGGGCAAGGCCACGACCACCTATGCCTATGCCTACGTGACCGCGGGCACCCCCACCCTGAAGGTCCTGGCCAAGAACGCCGCGGGCCTGTCCTCCCCGGCCATCTCCAAGGCCTTCACCGTGACGGCCTCCCCCTCGCCCCTGACGGTGGCCTTTACTTCGCCCACCACCGCCACGACCCTCAATCCCTCCATCGGCGGCAGCGTTTCCATCACCTTCAGCGTGAGCGTGGTGAACACGGGCACGGGCACCATCAGTGCCAGCGGGATCCTTCTGGATCCAGGCGACCCCACGGCCACGGTCCTCACGCCCACGAGCCTGGGCGGCGGCATCTGGAACATCGTTGCCACCTACCCGGCCGCTGCCCTCACCGGGACCCGCACGGTCACCCCCACGGTCAAGGTCAGCGACTCCAACGGCATTAGCAGTGACCTAGTCACGGGCGTGGCCATCACCGTCCGTACCGTCTCCTCCATCGACAATGCTCCGGTGGTCGATATGGTGCCCACGCCGAAGATTATTGCCGGTACCAACGCCACTTACCAAAACGTGGCCATCGACTTCAAAGCCACGGCGACGGATCCCGATGGTGACACCCTCTCCTACACGTGGACCTTCGGGGACACCGCTGGCAGCGGGGATGTGACGGCCACCCAGGACGCCGCCGCCCTCAGCCAGACCCACACCTACGCCAAGGCCGGGGTCTATCCCGTGACCTTCACGGCCAACGATGGCCGGGGGGCCGTGGGCATCAAATCGATCACAAAGAACCTGAATATCCTCGCCAACGGAGCCCCGACACTCACTGTGACCCAGGCTCCGACTAGCCCAATCTATGCCAACGTGCCCATCACCTTTGCGGCCACAGTGTCGGATCCGGACGGCGATGTGCCCACCCTCAGTTGGGACTTCGGTGACGGCTCAGTTGTTGTCACGGGCCCCAGCCCCATGGTGCACAGTTTCGCCGCAGCCGGTTCCACCACCGTGAAGGTGACCGCTGATGATGCGAAGGGCGGCGTGACCAGCTGGACCAACACCCTGAACGTCCTCCTGAACCGGCCACCGGTCAGCCAGGTCACCACCCCCGTGGCAAGCCTGTTCCAGAACAAGGTCTACACCTTTACCGCCACGGCCACCGATCCCGATACCGCCGATACCATCACCCAGTTCCAGTGGGATTTCGGTGATGGCACCGCCATCCAGACTTCCGCCACGGGCACCACCACCCACACCTACGCCTCCACTTTCAGCGGCAACGCCAAGGTGGCCGTGCGCTCCGTGGACAACCACGGCAGCACCGGCGACTTTTCCCCTGCTGTGGTGTTCCCGGTCACCGCAACCTCGCTTCCTGTGAGCAACTTCCTGAATCCTGCCGGAGCCGCCACCTACAATACGGAAACCGGCGCTGCGGGTGTGACCATCGCCTACATCGTCTCCGCGACGAACCCCAACGGGACGGGCTTCCTGCCGCTCTCTGCCCTGACCTTCAGCACCGGCGAGGCTGCGGCCACAGCCACGATCCTCAGTTCCGTCGCCAATGGCGATGGCACATACACTTACCAGGTCCAGTACAAACCCACGGCTGCCGTAGGTACTCGCAGCGTGACCCCCAGCCTGATCACCACGGACCTGCAGGGCATCACGGGGCTCCTCAAGTCGGGCGGCCCGGTGACCATCAACACCCAGGCCTCCAACAACCCACCCGTTGTGACCTTCACCTCGGCCTCGACTCCCTCGGCGGGCACCAATGCCAGCTGGCAGGGGGTACCGTTCACCTTCTCGGGCACGGCCACGGATGCCGACAATGATCCCATGACCTACACCGTGACCTTCGGTGATGCCGGCGCTGTCGGGGACATCAGCACCACGCCTGTGGCAACCGGCGGTGCCATCACCGCCACGCACACCTACGCCGCAGCGGGTGTCTACACGGCCAAGCTGACCGTGAGCGATGGCCGCACCAACGGCATCAAGAGCATCACGCTGAACATGAACGTGCAGGCCAATGCCGCCCCCGTGGTGACCGTGGCCAATGCGCCCGCAGGCAGCAGCCAATACGCCAACGTGCCCGTGACTTTCACGGCCACCGTGACCGATGCCAATGGGGACGTGCCCACCCTCACCTGGAATTTCGGGGATGGCTCGGCCCTGGTGACCGGCCAGAATCCCGTGACCCACAGTTTCGCGGCCGCCGGATCGACGACCGTCAAGGCCATCGCCGACGATGGCAAGGGCGGTGTGACGACCACCAACGTGGCCCTGACCATCTTGCCGAACCTGCCCCCGGTCTCGAGCCTGACCACCCCCACGGCCAGCCTGTTCCAGAATAAGGCCTACACCTTCACAGCCACGGCCACCGATCCCAATGCTGGCGACACCATCAGCCAGTACCAGTGGGACTTCGGCGATGCCACGGCCATCCAGACCACGGTCGCTGCCACCACCACCCACAGCTATGCCTCGACCTTCACGGGCAACGCCTCAGTGAAAGTGCGCGCCACGGACAACCATGGCAGCACCGGCGACTGGAGCCCCGCCGTGGTGTTCCCTGTGGTGGCCACACCTCTGCCGGCGGTCACTTTCCTGACCCCGTCCGCCACCTCGCTCAACCTGGATCTGAGCCCGGCCAGCGTCACCCAGACGTTCACCTTCTCGGCGACCAATCCCCGGGCGGGCACTGTCCCTCTCACCATCCACTTCGATACCAATGATGCCCTGGGCACCGCAGGCGCGGTCAGCTACTCGGCCGGCACCTACAGTGTCACCGTCACCTACACAGGAGCTGCCGCAGCGGGGACCCGGACCTCTACTCCCTCCGCCTATGCCACCGACTCCCTGGGCATCGTGGGCCTGCCTGCGAATGGCCCGCTTATGACCCTCAAGACCCTGGGAACCAACCACGCCCCCAGCATTGTCATCACGAACCCGGCCTCGCCCACGGCTTCTGCCTACACCTCAAAGCCGATCTCCCTTGGCTTCACGTTGAATGACCCTGACAATGATCCAGTCTCCTACACCGTGGCGTGGGGGGATGGATTCACGGATCCCCAGGCAACACCCACGGGGGATTTCGTTGCCGGCGTGGCCGTCTCACTCAACCATACCTATGCAGATACGTTCACAGGACCGGCGACCATCACGGTGACCGCCACGGACAACCGCTCATCTAATTTCCAGGCGGTTCCCCAGACCCGCGCCTTCACGGTGGTTTTCAATACCCTTCCCACTGCAGTCATTAACTCGCCCCAGGATAGTGGGCCCGCGCCCACAGGTTATACGCCGACGACCCTGCCTGCCGGCACGGTGGTGGTGCCTCTGAACGGGAAGCTTACCTTCGCGGGGACTTCGACTCCGCCCGCGAGCCAGGACGCGGTTACGTCCTCCTGGACCTTCCCCGGCGGCACCCCCAGTTCTGCGTCTGTGGATGCACCGGGAGATGTGATTTTCACGGGAACGCCCGGGGTCATCACTTCGAATACCGTGACCTACACCGTGACGGATGCCTTTGGTCGGAAGGCCATTCAGCATAAGACTGTGCTGGTGGATGGCATCAACACTCAGCTGTTCAACCTCTCCTTCCAATACCGCCTGAAGAGCGACAACAACGGGACGCCCACCCTGGCCACCGCAGTGACGAGCTCCAATGGCCTGGGGGCACTGGTTCAGATCTACCAGGACGGCCAGTCCAACAGCTATGCGGTGCAGAACCAGGCACAGCTCCTGGGGGCCCAGGCCGTGGTGGACATCCCTGTCCGTTCGGACCTGCCCTTCTACATCAAGGTTCCTGGTTTCGGCAACGACACCACATCGTATCTGATGCGCATTCCCAATGCGCCGACCGGAGCCTACGCCGATGCCTCTCTGGTGGCCACCCCCACGGCTGATTCCAGGTTCTATTTCAAGAACAATGCGGCACCCTATGACCCGACCCTTCAGATCGTGACGGCCCAGGGCTTCGCCACGGAGACGTCGGCCGCCCCCCAGCGCCGGCTGGATGGCTATACGGATCTAGTCATTGGTACCACCCCTCTGAACGAGCGTTGGCTGGATCGGCTGTCTGTCCCAATCCCCAATGTGATTCCTCCGGCTGGCGATCCCTCTATGCCCTTCCAGTGGATCCAAAGTTCAAATGCAGCTGGGCCACTCTTCGGGATTCCTGCCTACCAGGAGTTTGCGGAATGGCCCATTCTGATCCTTTCACAGGGCACCATCACTCTTGCTGAGACACCTGCTGATGCGACTTCGGCCGCCGGCTCCCACACGGACCTGGGCTTCGTCCTGGATTACCCCACCTACACGGTCACCCCGCCCAAGAGTGACACCTTCGCTGCGTTCAGCCTGCAGGCAACCCGGGTGCCCGGCGGCGTGACGGATCCCTATCACATGTCCCCCGTTTGGCAGACTCCTTATGTCAATCCCTCCACACCCTTTGCCGAATTTACCGACACCTACTCAGATACCCACGCGGGGCTGAATCCAACCAAGGTGGGTGCCGGGCAGTCTACCTTCCTGCAGAACCTGATTAACGGGAACCCCGGCAGCACCCAACTCACGGGCGGCATAGGCAGTGTGCCCATGCCCTACGACTCCAATGACCCCAACCGGACTCCGGTGGCGGGTGTCTTCGGGACTCGCACCTACTCGGGTATCAGGAGCGTGTTCTCCTATTCCGAATACCTCTGGTCCACAGTCTGGGCCCGCCCCCTGGTGCTCAACAGTGCGCGGCCTTCCTTTGGTTATGCCACGGCACTTAATACATTTAACTGGTTCCGGTACAGCAATCCTGGGGCCTGGCCCAACATGTCGGGCATCACTCCTGATAACAGCGCCTTCAATCTGACGGCAAGAGGGGGGGGGCCTTTGACGGCCAGGCTCCAGTGGCCGTTGGCGGGGGCGTTGCTCCTGCCACTGGTGTGGGGCGCTTCTTCTGGACGGCCTACACCCCCAGCTATACCGGGGATGCCAACCAGGGGATCGCCATCAGCCGCACCTGGCTGTCCGATGATTCGACGAAGCAGATCCCAACAGCCTTCCCGCTCGCTTCGCCCATGGGTGATGCCACTGTCGCCTTCGGCATGATGACCCCCCAGGACACCATCGTTGACAAGCGTGGCCGTACTGCCACGGGCGCCCTCAATGGCAACAACCTCGGTGGGTATCGGGTCACCTGGTACAACCCCACCAAGGATGCCAGCGGCAATCCTGTGCCCCCTGATTTCTGGGTGGTGGAACTCTCCAATGGCACCACGAAAACCCACTTCATGCTGCCGGCCAACTACCCTGCCGCCCAGAGCACCTCGAATCTGATCCTCACGGATGCGCGGACCTACCTGCCCTCTGGAAATATCCCAACGGCTGGTCCCAACCTCACGGTTGCACCCTTCGATCAGGTTGGACCGGGCTACTGCTGGTTTGATATCCCAGTGGAACTGCGCCCCACGGCGGGCGTCACCTTGATGGTCTTTGGCGTGAAATCGATCCTGAAGAACCATGCTGTTGCCAATGCACGGCCCCTGAACCGCCCGGACTGGATGGACGCCATCAAGACGGCGACCGCAACCATCAAGGTCCTCTCCACCAACAGCACCACCCTGGACCTCTCCTACGCCCACAAGATTCCCTTCAACTACGACTGGGATATCGTGGTGGTCAACGGTCCCTCTACCTATGTGGCACCCTGATCATCCATGACCAACCCTTGCTCTACCCTGTTCTCGGGGTGCCCTTTCTGGGCACCCCGAACTTGAATCCGTCCTAGGAGGACCCGTGAAATCCATCAGCATTCTGGCTGCGATCCTCGCCACTGGCGCGCTGTCTGCCCAGGGGCGGCCCGATGAACTGAGCGCGCGGGTCATTCTGTTCGGCGAGAATACCCAGACTTCCAGCGTCCAGATGGGTCCTGGTGCGAGTGACCAGGCCAACCGCCAGACGGGGCCTGGCATCCGCATCATGGGTCAGCTGGGCGACGAGTCTCGCTGGAACTGGGAGCTGGGCGGCCGTTTCTCCAGCTCCGCCCACATGGTCACCAACCGTGACATCGCCACGCCTCCTGCCACGCCCAACATCCTCAATGCCACCCAGGTGAAGGTCAACTACAGCTACTGGCTGCTGGGCGCGGCCTACATGCTGCCCCTTGGGTCGGCGGCGGACCTGGGCCTGCACCTGGAGGGCCGGGGCGAGACCATCAACCCCAAGGGCCAATACTCCACGACCAATGGCGGGTCGGGCTTCATTGATGCCCACTCCGTCTACTTCCGCCCCTGGGCGCGCCTCAGCCTTGAGGTCAAGATCCCCGTTGGCGGCACGCGCTTCCTGGTGGGTGCCGATGTCGCCGGGGCCCTCATCAAGACCAAGCAGCATGCCATCGTGCCCATGTCCCAGCTGGACAGCAACACCCTGAACTCAATGGCCCCCACCAGTTCCTTCTCGTTCTTCGGCGGGTTCCAGTTCTAGGCGATTCCCCGGAAAGGCGCCATGCGCCGACGCGACAAGGTCTTCGTGGCCGTGGCCTGGGCCGCCCTCTTGGGAGGGCTGGCCTGGGCCATGGCCACGCAGTTCCGCTGGGTCCAGGAGGCCAAGCCCATCCAGCTCCCGAAGCCCGCCAAGGGGCCGGAAGCCAAGGACGGCAAGGATGAAGAGGGGGGCGGTCCGCCCGCCTCCGCCACGGGCGTGGTGGGCAGCGTCAGCGACGACACCCGGGCCTCCATGGCCAAGGGCCTGGGGCGGAAGCCGCCCAAGTCCGCACCGGGGCCCGCACCGAAGCCCTGAGCTGAGGCCTACTGGCCCAGGCTCCAGGCCATCTGGTTACGGTAGTCGGTGACGAATTTCTTCTGCTCCGCAGAGTAGTTGCAGCCGCCCCCGGCGCTGGTCGGGCCGATGGCCACCAGGCCCAGGTCGATGTTGGCCGGGAAGGCGGCCAGGGTCTGATCCACGGCCTCCTGGGCGCTGAGCCCCTTGGCCAGCAGGTCGTAGGTGCCCTTGGCCACCAGGTGGCGGATGATGTCCTCGCCATTGCCCGTGCAGGCCACGGCGCCCTTGGGGCCCGCATAGATGCCCGCGCCGAACATGGGGACGTCGCCCACCCGACCGTAGAAGGTGATGGTGGTGCCCCCGGTGCTGATGGCGGCGGCGAAGCGACCTTGGGCGTCGCGGCTCACGCAGCCCACGGTGTCCGGGCTGCCCAGGGCTTCTTTCAGGGGCGTGGGGAAGTTCCAGCCCTGCTTCCAGTCGTAGTTCTTCCAGGCCTGGAGCTGGCGGGGATCGGTGCCCTTAAGGATCGATTGGACCCGCTGGAAGCGCGCCCTATTCTCGGGGCAGGTGGGGTCGTAGTCCGGGAAGCCCATGGCCCGGGCGAAGCGGGTGGCCCCCTCGCCCACGATGAGGAGGTGGGGTGTGGTCATGACCTTCTGGGCCACCAGCACGGGGTTCTTCACCCGCTCGATGGCGGCCACGGCGCCGAAGCCCCCGCTC
>Ga0073936_10005612_pt1 | contig 16906 bp, 14 predicted proteins | sample AliMusrvi5mmetaG_FD_87041 | JGI IMG/M metagenome (GOLD analysis project Ga0073936, IMG submission 87041) | Freshwater lake bacterial and archeal communities from Alinen Mustajarvi, Finland, to study Microbial Dark Matter (Phase II) - Alinen... | ecosystem: Environmental > Aquatic > Freshwater >... | reverse complement strand
TTAATTTTTAACAAAAGTGTACGATTGGTTGTTGTATAACATTCAACCAAAAAGAATAGCTGTTTGTTAATTTTAAAAATCTAACATTATGGAGTCTGCTTCCGAAAACATCTTTTTGCCTCATCAGGAACTTTTTGAAAATGCACATATTGCTTCAATAGAAGAGTATAAGACCTTATATGAAAAAAGTATTTCAGATCCCAACGCCTTCTGGGAAAGATTAGGGAGAACAATGCTCAACTGGAGACATGAGTTCCAGTTGGTGAGTGATTGTGATTTTTCGGAAGGGTTGATTTCGTGGTATCTGGGTGGAAAACTGAATGCCTGTGAAAACTGCGTTGACCGTCATGTTAAAGAACGGGGGGAACAGGTGGCGTTGATTTGGGAAGCCGACGAACCGGGACACGAGAGGAGAATCACATATAAGGAATTGCAAAGAGAGGTTTCCAGGTTTGCAAATGTCCTAAGACATCACAATATCCGTAAGGGTGACAGGGTTGCCATTTATATGCCCATGATTCCGGAAGCTGTCTATGCCATGTTGGCATGTGCACGTATCGGAGCAGTTCATTCGGTTGTTTTTGCAGGCTTTAGTGCTGATGCATTGAGAGACAGGATCAACGATGCCGAGTGTCGTGCCGTGATTACTGCCGATGAGAGTATTCGCGGGGGTAAGTTGACTCCGTTGAAACGTATGGTAGATGAAGCTGTAATGGCTTGTCCCACAGTAAAAAATGTTTTTATTGCAAAACGAACAGGGAATAAGATTCCGTTCTATCCTCCAAGAGACATCTGGATGCAGGAAGCCATGCAACAGGAACGTCCCTATTGTCCGATTGAACATATGGACTCTGAAGATACTTTGTTTTTATTGTATACTTCGGGAAGTACCGGAAGACCAAAGGGATTATCGCATACGACAGCGGGTTATTTGGTTTACTGTGCCTTGACGCATAAGTATGTGTTTGATTATAAAGAGGGTGACGTTTATGCATGTGTTGCCGACATTGGCTGGATTACAGGTCACTCTTATGTCGTTTATGGTCCTTTGCTGAATGGAGCCACGACTGTAATATTTGAGAGTACACCAAATTATCCTGATGCCGGTCGTTATTGGGAGATGATAGAAAGATTGAAGATAACTCAGTTTTATACTTCACCTACTGCACTAAGATCTGTACATCGGGAAGGTAACGCTTTTGTTGAGAAATACGACAGGTCGAGTTTAAGGGTGCTTGGTTCTGTTGGTGAGCCTATCAATCCTGAAACCTGGAAATGGTATTACGAGGTTGTTGGAGAGAGCCGTTGTTCGATCGTAGATACTTGGTGGCAGACAGAAACCGGTGGAATCATGATTACTCCTATGCCGGGAGCAACACCCACCAAACCGGGTTCGGCTACAATGCCTTTCTTCGGGATAGAACCAGTGATCTTATCTGAAGAGGGAGTTGAATTGCAAGGCAATAATGTTTCGGGGTTGTTGGCCATCAAAAATGCGTGGCCAGCCATGGCAAGAACTATACAGGGAGATCATAAACGTTTTGTATCCACTTACTTGTCTATGTTTAAAGGTTACTACCTGACAGGTGATGGCGCCATAAGGGATAAAGATGGATATTACTGGATAACCGGTAGGGTTGACGACGTGATGAATGTTTCGGGTCACAGACTCGGATCGGCTGAAATCGAAAGCGCTCTGGTTTCACATCCTTATTGTTCAGAAGCTGCTGTGATTGGATATCCGCATGAGATTAAGGGTGAAGGTGTCTTTGCTTATGTCGTTATGAATGAAGGTTATGACTATGACACTGAGGTAATTGGAGAGTTGCGCAATGAGGTTCGTCGACATATCGGTGCTTTTGCAACTCCTGATATGATTATGATTGCACCGGGATTACCCAAGACGCGTTCAGGAAAAATCATGCGAAGGATTTTAAGAAAAATTGCTGCCATGCAGGTGGAAGACCTGGGAGACATTAGTACACTTTCTGATCCTTCGGTTGTTGCAACCCTCATCGAGTTGAGAAACAACATGGAGAAGTAGCGATCGGGGTGTTTGTGATATTATAATAATTCCAGGATTTAAAGTTTTTCTTTGGTCCGTGAAAATTATTGCTTTAAAACACTGTTGATATAGATTGCTTCAGATACTTTTGTAATAAAGAAATCGAAACTTGAAAATCATATAAAAAAGTAACAATAAAATAACTCACTCTCATTTACAAATTCCTATATTTGTAGAATACTTAATTCTGAAGTTCCAATTTGATTCATAACCAAACGCAATTTTCAATCATGGTCGCAAATTTTAAAAACATCGTCCTGGTTCCGACAGATTTTTCGGAAGTATGTGAGAATGCAGCAAATCAGGCAATTGATACTGCAAAGCTTTTGAATTTTAAAGTTGTCCTGCTTCATGTGGTTAATTCGGAAACCAAAGCATATTTAAAAGAAGAGAATCTACCCGAAGAATCTATCATTAGCAGATTAAAAGTTCTTGCTGAGGAATTGCATTCTCAAAATGGGGTAGTAGTAGAATATCTTTCACGCGAAGGAAGTATCTTCACAACTATCAGTGATGTAGCTAATGAAATTGGTGCGAATCTGATTTATTTGGGTACACATGGTAAGGCAGGTATTCAACATTTTACTGGAAGTTTTGCACTTAAAGTTGTTACCAGTTCTATAGTTCCTGTAGTTGTGGTTCAAAATCGCCCGAATACAAAAGGATATAAAAATATTGTGTTGCCTATTACCAGTGATGTTTGCACGACTGAAAAAGCTGCTTGGGCTACTTATATTTCAAAAGAGTTTAATGCCACAATCCATATCCTTATCATTGGCGACGCAGGTGATTTGATTTACGAATCAGCTCATGAAATAGCCCGCATCTTTGAAAAGAATGGTGTTAAGTTTACTTTGAAAGAAGCTGAAAAACATTCACGTTTTGCAAAACATACTATTGAATATGCAACTTCAAATAACTTTGATATGATGATGATTATGACTCATCCTGACACTGTTGTTTCTCAATTTATTCTGGGTAGTTATGATGAAGAAATTATATTTAATACTACACAGCTTCCTGTACTTTGTGTTAACCCAAGAGAACTTGATTTTGACCTGATCTAGGTTAATATTGATGATATAAAAAAAGGGTGGCCTGATCGGTCACCCTTTTTTTATACGATTTTGTATTCGAGGTATTTTATTTTTATTCCTTCGGCCAGCCACATTTTCTCATAGAAAGTCTGCACTTTTATAACATCTTTTATACGGGGATCTTCGGTATTGCTGTATAAATCGGCATTGGAATAGAGCAGATTGTGTCCGTCGTCTTTGATGACTTCCAGGGTGTAATTATAAAACAGATTGCTGTCGGTCTTTAAATGGATGACGCCATCGGGTTTCATGATCTTGCGGAAACGCTCAATAAACTGAGGTGAGGTGAATCTCTTTTTAGCTTTTGAATTTCGGGGTTGGGGTTCGGGAAAAGTGATCCAAATCTCGGAAACTTCACCGGGACTGAAAAGGTGTTCGATTTGTTCGATATGGGTACGGATGAAGGCAACGTTTCCCATTTGGTTTTCCTTACTGGTCTTGCCACCTCTCCATAGACGTGCACCTTTCTTATCCAGTCCGATATAGTTTGCGTCAGGATAACTGGCAGCAAGACTGACGGTATATTCTCCTTTGCCGCATCCTATTTCAATAATGATTGGATTGGTGTTGCCGAAGAAATCGGTATGCCATTTTCCTTTTAATGGAAAACCTGCTATCAGGTCATCAAAAGTCGGCTGAAAGAAATGTTCAAACGTTTTGTTTTCGGCAAAGCGTTCAAGTTTGTTCTTACCCAATGTGATTGCTTTTTTGAGAGATATATGTGAAGTTAAAGATGTTAGTTTTTAAGGATCCAGGCTGATTCAATTCCTTTGCTTTTGACTTCGGTCAGCTTTGAGGTGGCTGTGTCTAGATTGTCACAGCTGGCCGCACTGACAAGATAGAGTCCGTTTTTGTTTTGACCGGCCAGTCTGGCATCAAGGTTTTTGTCTTTAAGTTGCCCCAGGAGCTTTTCTGCATTTTCTTTCGACTTAAATGCTCCACCGATGATAAGATAGTGACCGGTTGAAATGGTTTGAACTTCAGGTGCTTTTACTACCTTTACATTTTCTGTCTGAGGTTTTGTTTCTACCGGTTTCATTGGAACGACAGTAGGTTTTGACTTAGAATGTGAGAGCACATAAACAGGGATGCTCTTCTTGATGGATGAAATACTGAATTGTGATAATAATTCAGAAGAAGGCAAAATACTGCTGTAGTTGGAAGTGAAATTGGTGATCTTGTCCTGATTGAAATAACTCCACATGCCAATGGCTATCAGTGGTATTGCTATTGCAGCTACACGTTTGACAGCTACAGGCATAATCATTCCTTTTCCTTTTGTTTTTGACATCTGTTTTGTACGATTAATGTTTCTGCGGATGGCCGGTGAAACAAAAACCGGTAACCCGTAAGCGTCTTCCAGATAATTATGAGCAGGTTTGGGGGTAAATACAATGTTGTGTTCTTGATTGGAACGGAGTGAGCCGAAACCATCCATGGTGACTGTTTTGCCTGCTTTTAGTTCTTTGTTGAGGGATACGATTTCTTCGGCAATACGATTCACTGCCTGATTGAAAGTTATCCCTTCAACAAGTGAAATATGATTTGCCAGTAAGCCATCGTTATGCAAAAGATCAACATTGAAAATAATCTGACGGGCTGGCGGAGTAAATGTGTTCTGAACAGGATGAATGGAGGCAGGCATGTAATTGGCAATGAAGCCACCAAAGCCTGGAATAACCACACAATCATGCTGATAGAGCAATGCTCCGATATAGTAACCAATCTTCATAATTCTCAGGTTTTGTTAATGCGAAGATAGCGTCGAAAGGGCTATTTACCAAGTAATGTTGATAAGTTTTGTGAGATCTTCGGGGGTGTCAATCGATATACCTTCTTTTTCAGTGAGTTCAACTGAAATACAGTATCCGTTTTCGAGCCACCTCAATTGTTCGAGTGATTCGAAGTTTTCGAGCGATCCTGTCGGGAGTGAGGCAATGGCTTTCAATACTCCGGTTCTGTATGCATACAGACCCAGATGCTTTAGAAAACTTCCGTGGTTGATCCATTCGTTCTGTTCAACTCCACGGATGAAAGGGATAGGGCTGCGACTGAAATAGAGTGCATGTTTGTTGATGCCACGGACAACTTTAACTGCGTTGGGATTAAAAAGTTCTTCAGAGGTATCAATCTTTCGGGTCAATGTGGCGATGTCTACTTGTGGATCCAGAAAACAGGATGCGACTGCATTGATTTGTAAAGGATCGATAAAAGGTTCATCGCCCTGAATGTTGACAACGACATCATAACTGTTTTCAGGGTCTTCGGTCAGCAGATGGTTTAAGGCTTCATTGCAACGATCGGTTCCACTACGGTGTTCGGTAGAAGTCATGACAACTTTGCCATTGAACGACCTGACATGATCTGCAATGCGGTCATCGTCAGTAGCGACGATGACATTGTTGAGTGATTCGGATTTAAGGCATTGTTCGTAAACCCTTTGGATCATACTTATGCCTCCAATGAGGGCTAAAGGTTTTCCTGGGAAACGGGTAGAAGCAAAACGGGCAGGGATGATTCCGACTATTTTCATTGTATTAGTTAAAATAATCCATGAAGGTCTGCATTCACTTTATCTATGATATTTCCAAGATCTTCGGGATTATCAGAAAAGTTGATGTTGTCGACATCGACGATAAGCAGCTTGCCTTGCTTGTATGTCTTTATCCATTCTTCGTACCTTTCGTTAAGGCTATTTAGATAATCAAGTCGGATGGAAGCTTCATAGTCGCGACCTCTTTTCTGGATCTGACGGACAAGGGTAGGGACACTTGCTCTTAGGTAGATCAGCAAATCGGGAGGCTCTATGAAAGAACTCATTAATTCGAAGAGTGACTGATAATTTTCAAAATCTCTTTTCGACATGAGACTCATTTCATGAAGGTTGGGTGCGAAGATATAGGCATCTTCGTAAATGGTTCTATCCTGAATAACGGTGAGTCCACTATTGCGGATATCAACAACTTGTCTGAAACGACTATTCAGAAAGTAGATCTGAAGATTGAACGACCAGCGTTTCATGTCTTCATAAAAACTTGAAAGATATGGATTGGTGTCCACGTCTTCAAAATGGGGGTTCCAACCAAATTGTTTGGCAAGCAGACGGGTAAGGGTAGTTTTGCCCGAACCGATATTTCCTGCAATAGCTATATGCATAGATTTTTTCATTGTGGCGAAGATAGAAAAGTTTTGAATTGGCGTCAAGTCATTTTTGTTATTGCAAGAATTTCTTCAACATATTCTCTGTTATTTGACAGTCGGGGTACTTTGTATTGTCCTCCAAGTCTGCCCTTTGACTTTAGCCAATGATAAAAGGTATCTTTTGGTAAAATATGCAAGATCGGACTCCGCAAGATCATATCATGATAACGTTTTGCTTCGTAATCAGAGTTAAGCGATTTCAGAGCATTGTCAAAGATCTCTGCAAAATATTCGGGATTCTCTGGAGCGATTTCAAATTCTATCAACCATTCGTGAGCTGCGTTTGCATTGTCGTTGAAATAGACGGGAGCTGCGGTGTATTCGGTGATAACGCTTTTGGTTTTTTCACAGGCAATACTGAAAGCGCGTTCGGCATTGTCGACAATCAGTTCTTCACCGAAGGCATTGATGAAGTTCTTGGTACGACCTGTTACCCTGATACGGAAAGGATGACGAGATGTAAATTCTATGGTGTCACCAATCAGATAACGCCATAATCCGGCATTGGTTGAAATAATCAAAGCATAGTTTTTCCCAATCTCAACTTCATCAAGCAGGAGGGTCTTTGGAAATGTTTTCCCCACTTCTTCCATGGGCATGAACTCATAGAAGATGCCATAATCCAACATCAATAACATGTCTTCTTCGCCTAAACGATCCTGGATGCCAAAGAAACCTTCAGAGGCATTGTAGGTCTGAAGATATTTCAGATCGGGAGGGACAATCTTTTTAAAGTTTTCGCGATAAGGAGAGAAGTTGACACCACCGTGGATATATAATTCAAAGTTGGGCCATACTTCGATGAGGTTGGCTTTGCCGGTGATTTCGAGAATGTGTTTCAAAAGCAATAGGGTCCATGAAGGGACGCCGGCAATATTGGTGACATTTTCATTGATGGTCTGACGGGCCATCTGTTCAATTTTATTTTCCCATTCATCCATGAGAGCGATGGATTTATCGGGGGTGCGAATTAATTCCACCAGGTAAGGAAGGTTTTTGACCAGAATAGCAGAGACATCGCCATAATAGGTGCCGGCATCTAAGTCGTCAACAGAGAAATGACCGGTCATGCCTATGGACTTGCCTTCAAACAATCTTGTTTCAGGATTATTATTACAATAGAGCGCCAGAAGATCCTTGCCTCCTTTGAAATGACATTCATCCAAAGCTTCCTGGCTTACGGGGATAAATTTACTTTTGCTGCTGGTGGTGCCGGATGACTTTGCAAACCATCGAATATCGGAAGGCCATAAAATATTTTGGTCTCCTTTTCGCAACCGATCTATTAAGGGTTGTATGTCTTCATATGTGCTTACAGGGACACGTTCTTTAAAGTTTTCGACTGTTCGGATGGATTTAAAATCATACTTTCTACCCCATTCTGTGTCTTTTGCAGTACTGACCAATTTGATGAACCATTCAGACTGAACTTCTTCTGGATATTTCATGAACAGTTCTATCTGATGTACTCTTTTCTTTAAAAGCCAAGAAATAACAGAATTAAATAGGGGCATTGCAAAAGACATGGTAGCTTTATTTTGATACAAAGTTAAATTTTTTGAAAGGAAAAAGGTAAATTATTTGGTTTTAAATATGGAGTCTTTAATCAGTTTCTATGTAATGAATTTTAGGTTGTCTATATTTGTCGTATAAAATTGGTTTATGATTTCATTTCCGAACTGTAAGATAAATATTGGTCTGAACATCGTTGGCAAACGAACTGATGGCTTTCATAATATTGAGACTATCTTTTTTCCGCTTGCACTTTGCGATGCACTTGAGGTGCTTCTTTTGCCGGATAACATGTCTGATGAATTTAGTATTGAAGGAGTGACCATTGATGGCGATCCGGATCAAAATTTATGCATGAAAGCGTTGCGTCTGATGCAAAATAAAATCACACTTCCTAAGTTGAAAATCATTCTTCAAAAAAATATTCCTATTGGTGCCGGTTTAGGTGGTGGTTCAGCTGACGCTGCTTTCACGCTTAAACTGATCAATGAGTTTGGTCGTTGTGGGTTTTCGGATGAAAAGCTTATTGAAATGGCTTCACAGCTCGGTAGTGATTGTGCTTTCTTTGTCATCAATAAACCTGTTTTTGCAGAAGGAAAGGGTGATGTCATGACACCTGTTTTTGTAAATCTGGAAGGATATTCCATTGTTATCGTAAAACCACCTGTATTTGTCAGCACTGCTGAAGCTTATAGCGGTGTATGTCCAAAAGTTCCGGAGTATTCACTGAAAGAATTGGTACTGCTTCCAGTTTCAGAATGGCCGGGGTTGATCAGAAATGATTTTGAAGAAACTATTTTCCCAAAGTATCCTGAAATAGCAGCTATAAAGCAGAGCCTGTATGAAATGGGAGCAGTTTATGCCTCCATGAGTGGCAGTGGATCTTCTGTGTTTGGTATTTTTAATGAGCCTTTAAATGCCGATTATCGTTTCCCTGGGTGTTTTTATCACGAGGAAATTATTTAGGTGCTTTCCATAACAGATACAATGCAACAATGCCAAAGACTATGTTAGGGGTCCAGACTGCAATAGCAGGAGGAACGTCTCCAAAACGTGCAAATACTGTAGTGACCTGCAAAAACAGAATATAGGTGAAAGTGATGGCGATTCCGAATCCCAAATGAAGCCCGGTGCCACCTCTTACTTTTCGACTAGACAGGGCTACGCCTATGAGTGTTAAAATAATTCCTGCAAAAGGAAAGGCAAAGCGTTGATACATTTCAACCAGATAGGTGTTGATTTGGGAAGAACCTTTCAGCTTCTCTTGCTGGATGAATTTTCTTAGTTGGAAATAATTCATATACATTACATTGTCTGCATCTATATTGAATTCTTCGGGTTTTACATTTAAAGGGATGAATTTAGTAACACCTTTGTTGACAACTTCATTTCCATTAGGGAGTAATTTTCGTTCATAATAATTGTTCACACTCCATTTACGTTTTAGGGTATCCCAACGTAGTGCATCTGACTCTAATTTGTATACCAATCCTTTTCCCTTTTCTAACTTCTCATATGAAAACCGTGAGCCTTCTTTCAGGTCATTGTTAAACGATTCCACATAAATAAATGTTCCGGGAACAAGTTGCATGTGGATATTCATGGTACTTGTAGGGTTTTGTTTCTTTACATACTTTGCTTCAAAATCAACCATTTTATGAATGGTCTTTGGAATTACAAAGTTGGTGAGCATGAAAGAGAATAATGACAGTACGGCTGCTGCGACAATATAGGGACGTAGCAAACGCTTGAAACTGACTCCGCTATTGAGGATGGCAATGATTTCAGTATTCTCGGCCATTTTGGAGGTGAAGAAGATGACAGAGATAAAAGTAAACAGTGCTGTGAATTTATTGATAAAGAAAGGAAGGAAATTGAAATAATAGTCAACAACAATAGCTTTTAAAGTAGCGTGTTTTTGGATAAAGTCATCTATCTTTTCCGAAATATCAAAGATGATGATGACGATTGCCAAAAGTAATATAGCATAGAAAAATGTTCCAAGGAATTTACGGATTATGTAACGATCGATGATTCGAAAGTTAGATTTAATTCCCATGAGACTGTTACTTAACTGGTTCTTAAACATTGTAAAGTGTTGAAAATAAATATGGTGCTATAAACGAACCTGCAATTGTTTTACCATCTGGTCTTTCCAGGTGGAAAAATCTCCTTCAATAATATGATTTCGGGCTTGTGTAACGAGCCAAAGATAAAAAGCAAGATTATGGTTGCTACAAATCATTGGCCCTAACATCTCCTTCGAAATAAATAAATGACGAAGGTAAGCTTTTGAATAATCAGAATCTACAAAAGACATGCCTTCTGTGTCGATTGGGCTAAAATCGTTTTTCCATTTCTCATTCTTGATGTTGATGATGCCCTGGCTGGTGAAAAGCATGCCATTTCTGCCATTTCGGGTTGGCATGACACAATCGAACATGTCAACGCCCAATGCAATTGCTTCAAGAATATTGGCAGGAGTTCCTACACCCATAAGATAACGGGGCTTGTCTTTGGGTAGTATGCTGCATACCAGCTCTGTCATTTCATACATGAGTTCAGCCGGTTCTCCTACCGCTACACCTCCGATGGCATTTCCTTCAGCACATTTTGAAGCAATATATTCTGAGGACTGGATGCGTAGATCCCGAAAAGTACTACCTTGGACAATAGGGAACAGCGCTTGTGAGAAGCCATATTTGGGTTCGGTCGTATTGAATCTTTCAAAGCAACGATCTAACCATCGATGTGTGAGTGCCATTGATGTTTTGGCATAATCATAATTACTGGGGTAGGGAGGGCACTCATCAAAAGCCATTATAATATCAGCTCCAATGATACGTTCTATATCCATCACTTTTTCGGGTGAAAAAAGATGTCGTGAACCATCAATATGACTCTGAAATGTAACTCCTTCTTCTTTTAATTTACGACGTTCAGTTAATGAATAGACTTGATAACCACCACTATCAGTAAGGATAGGCCGTTGCCAGCCATTGAAACCATGAAGACCACCTGCCTGTTCCAAAACTTCAAGACCCGGTCGCAAATATAAATGATAAGTATTTCCCAGAATGATTTGTGCACGGACATCGTCGGCTACATCACGGATATGTAATGCTTTAACCGAACCGGCGGTGCCTACTGGCATGAAAATTGGAGTGAGAATATCACCATGGTCTGTGTTAATTACACCTGCCCTGGCGTTTGATTGTTTATCAGTTTGTTGAAGCGTAAATTTCATTCAAGGAGTATTGAAATTCAGGTAATGATTTTTATTTCACCTAAAATTTTGCAAAGATAAGCTTTCTTGCCTGAGATTAAATAATTTTGCAAATCCAAAACTTTGATTGATGCTTCAACAATATTTTTATGAATCGGCACTCTTTGTCATTTTCATTGTCTTTGCTTCAGCTACGGCAATACAATTAATTTACTTCTGGTTTTTTTACAGTAGGCTTGCATTCGGACACAACAAGAAGGTTTCAGAACAGAAACTCCCGGTTTCGGTGGTGGTATGTGCAAGAAACGAGTATGAGAACCTGCTGACTTTTTTACCACAAATATTGGAACAGGACTATCCTGATTTTGAAGTTGTGGTGGTCAATGATGCATCCGACGATGAGTCTATATATTTGTTGAGGGATTATGCAAAAAAGTATCCCAACCTTAAGATCGTGGATCTGAAGGAGAGTCTGAATAACTTTAAAGGAAAGAAGTTTCCCTTGTCAATCGGAATAAAGTCGGCCAAGAATGAAATTGTATTGCTAACAGATGCTGATTGTGCTCCTGTGTCACCTGAATGGATTGACAGAATGCAGTCACGTTATCATGATTCAACTATTCAAATTGTACTGGGATATGGCGGATATAAAAAGGAGAAGGGATTGCTCAATAAGCTGATCAGGTTTGATGCTATGCGTGTTGCGATGAATTATCTCTCACTGGCACTTTCAGGTTTACCATATATGGGAGTAGGTCGTAATCTTTCATACCGTAAATCATTGTTTTATAAGAATAAAGGTTTCATCAGTCATTACCGTATACCATCGGGTGATGATGACTTGTTTATTAACGAGGTAGCTACCAGGAAAAACACACGTGTGGAGGTATCTCATGAGTCATTTACACTGTCAGCACCTAAAACTACCTGGTCGGAATGGATCAGACAAAAACGCAGACATCTTTCAACGGTTAGATATTACAGGATATATCATCAGATCTTGCTTTTTATATATCCATTATCTGAAATTGCATTTTACGGAACATTTCTTTTTCTGGCTCTTTGTTTATATCAGCCATTGTGGTTGTTCCCAGTCTTTGGATTGAGACTTTTATCGACAGCATTTATCTATAAGAGAATAATGAAACGACTCAATGAAAATAATTTCTGGATGTGGGTTCCCTTCTTTGAGATCTTCTTCTTTTTCTTTCATTCCTTTTCATTTCTGACCAAAAGTTTAAACCGTGGGAAGTACTGGAAATAATGGGCTGGGAGATTTGACCCCTTAATTGTGTATTATTATGAAGTAAATTGCCCGTTGTGGGAAATTATTCCACATGTTTATACGAACTTATTGTATATTTTGATGTTAATATAAGATATCAAACCTCATTCATGCCACTACCCATCTGACTGATAGATTTATCTCTATATTTGCAGTCATTAAAAAAAGATGGCACGCTTTTTAATATCTTAAAATTTAAATTTAACCAATACACTATGAAAAAGTATTTGATTTTTTTGTTGATTCCAATCCTTTTCGCTTGCCAACCTTCCACGCCAAAGGTTAACCCCGAAGTTGAAGCACTTAAAGTTGAGAATCAAAAATTAATGTCTCAGGCACAACAAAAAGACTCAGCTTATAGTCAGTTATTTGAATCGCTGAATCAAATTGAGCAGAATCTATCACTTATCCGTAACAAACAAAAACTTATTCAAGATAACACTCATGCCGGTGTTGAAATGAAAGTTGATGTTCGTCAGAAAATTGCTGAAAATATTAAAGCTATCAATGATTTGATGGCAAAGAACAGAAACATGGTTAATTCTCTTAACGACAAACTTAAAGGTTTGGATATAGAAATTGAAGGTTTCAAACAATCTGTAGCTACCCTTAATGCTACTGTTACTCAAAAAGAAGCAGAAATTGCTGATTTAAAGACTAAATTAACATCACTGAATTTTACTATTGAGACTCTGAATGCACATATAGATACACTTAAGACTGTTAACCAGCAAAAAGATGTGAAGATTGCAGGACAAATCGAAGCGCTGAATACAGCCTATTATGTATTTGGTACAGCAAAAGAATTACTTGCTAAGGGAGTTATTACTAAGGAAGGTGGTTTTATTGGCATTGGTAAATCTAACAAGGTGAACAGTGCACTGAATAAAGATTACTTTACGAAGGTTGACATTACTAAGTTAAACGAAATTGTATTAGGTGCTAAGAAAGCAAAATTATTAACCGTTCACCCTTCAGATTCCTATCGTTTTGATGGAACTAAGAAGAGCGTTGATAAATTTGTAATTACAAATCCTACTTCTTTCTGGAAGGGATCTAAATACCTGGTTATCGTTATTAACTAAGTATAATTCAAAAACATTAAAAAAGGCTTTGTCTGTTCGGACAAAGCCTTTTTGTATTACTGGAATAGACTCATGAAGTCAATTTGCTCTATTGTCTCAGGAAAGATCTTATTCCTGGAGCAAAGGGCAACCATATAATCGGAAAATAGATTGTAATGACGGATATTCCATTGTCCGGTCTCTTGATGATTGACTTTCCAGTCTCCATCTGTTAGTTCAGGAGTGAAGTCACCGGTAGTTCCAAAGATGCCAACTCCAATTGATTTAGCAAAGCTTTCACGGACAGTCCACATTTCAAAGAATAGGCGATCAAGATTTTTGGCTGAACATTTCTTTAGCATTTTCTTTTCATTGTCGCTAAAGAATCGATTTGCAACAGGCATTCTGGCTTTAGTGACTTTCTCGATGTCGACACCAACCAGATGTGTGTCAATGGCCAGTACTGCCAGATGATCCGTGTGGCTGATGTTGAAGTGAAGATTTGGAAAATCAGGCAGGAAAGGTTTCCCATTCGGGTACCTGTGAATGCTGATGGAAGAAACCGGATATCCACTTATCCGACAAACCATTTGGGCAAGCAGAAGACTTCCCGCAGCTGAACGGAATGCGTGATCTTTATTTGTGATATTCATAATTCGATTGACCTCATTTTCTTCAATCTGTTGATCCAGCATTGAAATAAGTTCTTTGTGGGGTAAATCGGGAATTAATGTGGCTACCAGTTCCATTATATTAAAATTTTATATCAGTTAATTTTTTTGATTTGCATATTTCTCAACCTGAGTCATAACTCTTAAAAAGTTTTCACCCCAAATTTTACAAATATCCTCTTCGCTATAACCTCTTTTTACCAATTCTATGGTAATATTTGGCATCTGACTCACTTCCTGACAATCTGCGACACCGCCGCCACCATCAAAGTCACTACCAATTCCAACATGATCAATGCCTGCAACTTTAACTATATGATCAATATGATCGACTACATCACTCACATTGGCCAATTGTTGAGGGTAACGTGCATATACATCATCTCTTTCTTTATGCAATGCATCGAGTTGTGTATCTGTGAGATCGTTGGTGTATTTAGCTTTTATTGCATTCAATGCAGCATCACGGGCAGGATTGGGGGATGGTTTTTTGACATAGTCACTGAGAATACACATTTGGATGACACCACCGTTTTTTGCAAGCGTACGTAACATGTCATCGGTCATGTTTCGGGGGTTGTTGCAAATGGCGCGTGAACAACTATGAGATGCTATAACGGGAGTTTTAGATAACTTGATGACATCATAAAAAGACTTATCTGAGATATGAGAGACATCCACCATCATCCCTAAACGATTCATCTCTTTGACAACAGATACGCCAAATGGAGTAAGTCCTCCGGCTGCAATGGTATCGTTGGCAGAATCACAGAGTTGGTTGTTTTTCGTATGGCAAAGTGTGATGTAACGTGCGCCATAGTTGTAAAATTCTTCAACACGTCTCAGATCTGTACCTAGAGGATATCCATTTTCAACTCCAATAAATACGGTTCTTTTTCCTTCCTTAGCCAATTTCCTAAACTGATCAGGAGTGATAGCAATTCCTGCCTGTGTAGCGTTTTTCTTTACAGCCTGATGGATGGCATCAAAAACATGTAAAGCAGTGTTGTAGACTTTCGTGTAAGAAGCTTCATCGCATTTTCCCTGACTGGTAAAGACAGCAAAGAAGATTCCATCGAGACCCCCTTCTTTCATACGTGGAAAATCGACACAGGCTCCAGTAGTTTTAAAGTCGTTACGTATACCGACATCATAATTACCTCTTGCAATTCGCATAGGAGTATCAGTATGGGTGTCAATAGTCAGCGCTTTCTCATGAATGCGAAGGGCCTTTTGTATCAATGTTTCATTGGCTTTTTGCGCTTCAGTATTTTGAAAAGTAAGACAGAGAAGAGCCATAACAAGTGTGAATGTAGTAAAGAGATTTCTCATAGGGTATGGGTTGGATTTAAATTAAATAGTTAACAGAGCGGCGGTTAAGTGAATCAGTTCCCAGGCCATATCTACATGTTGTTTCGCAACATTGGTTTGACCAATAACCATTCTCAAAGTGTATTTACTTCCGAGCCGTGTATGAGTGATGTACATTTTCCCGGATTTATTGAGTTCTTTCAGTAGTTTCTCGTTGAGTGCATTCAATCTGTCCATGTCATTTATCCCATCTGGAATATATCTGAAACAAATTACATTGAAAGGAACAGGCGCCAGTATTTCAAATTCAGGGTGATCTTCAACCAGCTTTTTAAAATATTGACCCAATTCTATGTGATATCTGATCTTTTCCTGAAGACCTTCGACACCAAAGTTTCTGATCACGAACCAAAGTTTCAGGGCTCTGAAACGACGGCCTAGCTGGACTCCCCAATCACGATAATCATTTACTTTTCCACGGGTGGTGGTTCTGAGGTATTCAGGTAAGATCTCAAAAGTACGCAACAACGATTCTTTATCTTTTACAAAAAAGGCTGAACAATCGAAATTGGTAAACATCCATTTATGTGGGTTAAAGACAAAGCTATCGGCTGTTTCAATGCCTTTTATCATCCATTGAAATTCAGGCAACAACAAAGCTGTTCCTGCAAAGGCGCCATCAATATGAAACCATACATTGTATTTTTGACAAATGGCTGCAATTTTATCTATTGGGTCGATGGCCGTTGAGCTGGTGGTTCCTATAGTTGCAACCACACACATTGGATTGAATCCATTGGCCAGATCCTGAACAATAGCTTGTTCAAGCGCATCAGGATTGAGTGCATAATTTTTATCGACACCTATTTTTTTTAGATTGACTCTACCCAACCCTGCAATTTTAACAGCCTTGTCTATTGAAGAATGGGTCTCAGTAGAGCAATAAATTCTAAATTTTTCTTTGCTTGTGAAACCCTGATCATTGATCATAAATCCTGAGGCACGTTCACGGGCTGTTAGAATGGCTGCCAGTGTTGACGATGATGCCGAATCCTGAATGACACCTTCCCAATCTTGGGGTAGTCCTGTCATCTGTTTGAGCCAGTTCATAGTAAGCTCTTCCAGTTCAGTGGCAGCCGGTGAGGTTTCCCAGATCATACACTGACTTCCAAGTGCTGCTGTCAGCATCTCACCCAGGATGGATGGGTAGCTGTTATTGGCAGGGAAGTATGCGAAAAAATTGGGACTCTGCCAGTGTGTGATTCCCGGCATAATGACATTGCGGAAATCTTCAAAAATTTTCTCCATAGACTCACTCTTTTCAGGTGGAGAAGAAGGTAATAAGTTATATATCTGACGAGGTTCAACATTCGATTTAACAGGATGTTTGTCAACAGTTTCTAAATAGTCTGCCATCCAATCTACCATCAGATGAGCTTGTTTGCGGAATTCTTTTGCATCCATACTTCTAAAT
>Ga0073936_10005611_pt1 | contig 16907 bp, 18 predicted proteins | sample AliMusrvi5mmetaG_FD_87041 | JGI IMG/M metagenome (GOLD analysis project Ga0073936, IMG submission 87041) | Freshwater lake bacterial and archeal communities from Alinen Mustajarvi, Finland, to study Microbial Dark Matter (Phase II) - Alinen... | ecosystem: Environmental > Aquatic > Freshwater >... | reverse complement strand
TCTCGCGATTCAGTCGGAAGTCCTATCAAATTAAAAGTTGATATGCGTATGCGCGCTTCATTGATTATTTTAAACGCATTCTGGATCTGAATGTCAGATATTTGCCGATTCAGGACATTGCGTCTTATTTTCTCGTTGCCCGATTCAATGCCAATTGACATAGCAACACAACCCATCTGTTTCACGAGCTTAACCTTTTCCTCATTAACCGTATTGGGCCTCACAGAACAGCCGAACATAATTTTCAGCGGCCTCAGACCATCACGAAGTTTTGTAAGATTTTCATTTGGCTGAAGAAGGAATGTGTCATCACCGAATTTGAACCATGTTGCGCCATACTTCTTCTTAAATGTTGTCAGATGTGCTATAGTTATCTCCGGTTTTTGATACCTGAAATATTTTCCGCAGGTGCTCGACATTTCGCGCAGAGTCCTGTTTACACAATATGTGCAACCACAGGGACACCCACGCGAACTTATATAAAACCCGCCTTTATATACCTTCCCCATGAAGGGACGAAACAAATGGCGCTCGTCAAAAAGTGACCAGTCAGGGCACGGGAGCGTATCCATATCTACAAAAGGACGCTGTCCGTTTCTGTAAAAGCCCCCCTTCCCGTCCTTAGTCCAGATATTCTTAATGGGACGAATATCGCCGCCTTTACCCATTGCCTTACACAACTCGACAATTGCCAGTTCTCCTTCACCAACACAGACCATATCTATGCACTTCTCAGCAAGAACCTCATCCGGCGAAATAGTCGGATGTACTCCTCCAAAAATAACAGGACAAGGACAATGAAGCTTCTTTATGATTTCAAGGGCAAAATCATAATTCGTTGTCATGGTGGACACAGCAAGGAGATCAGGATTAAAGGCTGCTATCTTATTATGAAATTCTTTGAGAATATCGCCAACGGGATCATCCTTAACCAGGTCTTCCAGCGTGTAGGGTGTTTTTTTATAGATGGCTGGGCCGGCCATGACCTTATTTTCTTCACTGAGATAACTTGCCGGCTTGATGAATGTGGTATCAAAGAGTTCAACAGTATGCCCCTCTTTTGTGAGCACCGCACTTAATATCGCTATCCCCTGCGGAATCCCGATTTCAAGATAGTTTGCTGGGTGAAAAAATAATATTTTCATTTACTTCAATTCCTTTTGCTAATTATTCTATCATCAAAAGTGTAATCGGTGTTCCCTTATTGATACTGTGGCAAGCTTTTCTCCCTAAAATCTCTTTTAAATGGCGGGGGTGAAGCCCGAAACCGGGTCTGATAGAGCGCACATTACTGTCAGATATCGTTTCCCCAGCAGCAATATCCTTCACCGCGAAAAGCGATCGGGAAAACTCTCTGTTTTTCCTCGTTTTATCCGTCAATTCATACGAAACATGCCCAATTGAGCTTTCAACTTCGCGAATCGATTTGACCATTGTTGTAAACTCTGTGGGCTCAAGGGAGAATGAAGCGTCAGGACCGCCCAAGCTCTTGTTGAGGATAAAATGTTTCTCGATAATCCTTGCTCCCAGAGCCACTCCGGCAATAGGAACGGATATTCCCGATGAGTGGTCTGACAACCCGGCAATAACAGGAAACCGTTCAGGCAAGTCACGCAGGGTCATGAGATTCATTTCTTCAAAGGGTGCCGGGTACGCAGATGTGCATTTAAGCAATGCGACCGAATAGTTGTTGAATCTTTTACATGTAGCCAGTGCTTCTTCTATATCGCTAAGCTCAGAAATCCCGGTGGAGATCAGCATTGGTTTCCCTTTGGAAGCAGCGTATTCGATTAATGGGATGTCAGTTATCTCAAAAGAAGCTATCTTGTAAGCAGGGACATTCATGGTTTCCAGAAAATCAACTGCCGTTTTATCAAATGGTGACGAGAAACATATGAGACCAATGCTTTCCGCGTATTTCTTTAGTTTTGGCTGCCATTCCCATGGCATGTATGCTTCCTTATAAAGGTCATACAGCGTTCTGCCATCCCAAATTGTCCCCTGGTTAATTTTAAAATATTTATTATTGCAATTGAGCGTAATAGTGTCCGGAGTGTATGTCTGAAGCTTTACGGCGTCAGCGCCTGACTCTTTCATTGCTTTAATCGTTTTCAGTGCTACATTGATGTCATGATTATGATTTGCCGAAAGTTCAGCAATGATAAAAACCGGATTATTCCCGCCGATTTTCCTGTCTTGTATCTTAAATTCCATTGCTCTTATCCTCTGGATTGATGATGCTCATAATATCTACATTTATCCATGATCCTTTTTTACAAACAAAGTCCCGGAGTTTGCCTTCTACGCCGAAACCTACCTTTTTATAAAATGAAATAGCGCGTTCATTGGTATCTATGACTTCAAGTCTAAGTGAATGCAAAGAAAACAGATTAAATGCTACATGTTTAAGACATTCCATGAGCACAGTGCCCGCTCCGGGGATAGTATCAACGGGGTTGGCATAAATACCCAGATATGCATTTCTATTCACCAAATCAATCTTATTTAGAGCAAGAACACCTAAATAAACACCTTCGATATTTTTGACAATCCATGAACTACAGTGAACAGCATTATTCAAACCATGTAAGTATTTCCGGTGCTCTTCCGAAGAAATAACATGGTCCTTATACATCCATTTCCTTATCGCATCGTGATTCCTCCAGCACAGTATGAGGTCACTTTCTGCGGCGCTAACATTTACAAAATTTATCAGGGTCCGGCCGTTATAATCAATGTTTTTATTGAAATCCATAATTATTTTCCTGTTGCGATAGTCTCATGGTCAGGGTTAAACGCATCTTTGTCCTTTGTTCTTAGACCCCTGCGTACTTAATAAGATTTTCAATTATGCGCTTTGTTCCTGCACCATCAACCAGCTCTTTTGCCCTTCGGGACATTATTGTTCTTTTTCGTTTGCTTTGCAGAAGATCAATCTCTTGGCCAATACTTGTAGTTATATCTTTTGCGTCCCAGTGCCCGGCAAAACTGATCGCTCCGGTTTTGAGCCATCCTTTTATATTGTTCCTCTGGTTATGGGCTACTTGGATGGCTATTGTGGGCACCCCGGCACTGGCAAGCTCATACAGTGTCTGCCCGGCAGCGGAAATAGCTATATCGCACTTTGTCATTGTTTTTTTCATTAAAAGAGCGCTGGCATTATAATATAATCTGGTTCGACTATCCTTTACACTTTTGACAGCATTGACCGTGGCACGCGAAAACCCTCTGCCGATAATAACCTGCTTATTGACCAAGGGATACTGCTTGGCTAAGTATTTGAGAATGAGAGTCGATAAACTGCGAGGATCCTCTCCGCCAAATGTCAGAAGAATATTCTGGACTTTCGATTCAATGGGCTTAACGGGAACTGTCCAAAACTCTTTCCGAAGAGGCGTATACCGACTACCGAGAAGATAGATGGCATCCTTACCTCCAGCGTACTGAAAATGCTCCGAAAGCAAGGTCCCGTTAACAACAATCCCTCTCGGATAGTTAATCCGAATATTATCGTCAATATATACTGGCAACTTTACTACTCGTGCAATCTGATTATAAATGCGCCGTCCAGCTATGTAGGAATCCACGATAACAATATCACAGTTTTCGATAATTCTCAGCAGTTTCCCGTCGTTTTTTGTCCAATCAAAGAGCATGTTCTTTGCATTGCCAAGAACTTCTTTTGTCTCAGGATCACCGTTTACTATGAGCAACGGAGTAATTTTAACATCCCGAAATCCCTGGTATAATGAAATACAGCGCGTGATGTGCCCGTACCCTATTTTACTTCCGCCCTCGGTTACAATACAAACCTTCATCAGATTAGCCGCTTAAACCCCGAATGACAAACAGGGCCTTTGAGATATTTCTCCGCTTTTCCACCAGCTACCGCTTTGGCTATGAAAGCGAATGATGCATTAACCGCTTTTAGATACTTCACGACATGTACTTCTTTATGAGCGAACGAAGCGTAAAATGCGGTCGTAGCAAGAAACCCTTTATCAAGCATGCATTGCGTAAAGAGGGTTTTCAATACTAACGGCTGTTTGTGTTCAAATACAAAATGACTAAGAGGATAAATACCCCCTACATGAATTGGTATCCCATTTTTTTTCGATAATCGCACCCAGCCGTCCTGCACCATTTTTCCCATCCGCGCGAGATGCTGATGAACAGAGTGCTTTTGAAATTTTCTTATCGTTGCAAGGGCGGCGGCGGGGCCTATGCGCTCAGTCCAATAGGTACTGCTGATAAAGGTATCCTGCGCCACTTCCATGATGCTTTTCTTCCCCAGAACTACCGCCATCGGAAATCCGTTGCTGATCCCCTTTGCAAAGACCGCGATGTCGGGTTCAATGCCTAATAGAAGATGAGCGCCACCCTCATTAAGCCGCCATCCGGCAGTTATCTCATCAATGATAAGGGTTATTCCGTGGTCTTTCGTCACATTCCTCACGGTTTCCACAAAAGATCTCTCAGGTCCACTATTCCTGATTGATTCCATGATAACTGCTCCAATCTTATTCTTATGCTGTGAAATGAGCTTAAGAAAAGCATTGGAATCGTTGTACGAGAATGGATAGGCAGTCCCCTTCAGCGCGCGAGGAACGCCCAATGGGCTCAAACCCGGAATAAGATGTCCGTCAAGAGATTTTTTGTTGGCGATATTGGATGAAAGATACCAGTCATGCCATCCATGATAACCGCAAAAAAGAACGATATCTTTCCCGGTTTTAGCCCGTGCGATACGCACAGCAAGTGACATCGCTTCGCCGCCAGACCGCGCATAACGCACCATATCCGCCCACGGGTGGATTTTGATCATGAGCTGGGCAAGCTCTACTTCCTCAGGGGCATTTAGGGTGCTCATGCTTCCGGCATTGACCACCTTTGTCACCGCGCGGTTGACATCGTCGTCAGCATATCCAAGGACGCACGAACCGATGCCCATATAGCTCATATCAGTGTATTTCTTGCCGTCCAGATCCCAGACCGAACAACCCTTCGCTTTGGAATAGTATGCAGGCCACAATTCAGGAAGAAACATCTCCGGCCTTTTTGAGAGCAGTTGAGTCCCGCCCGGTATTATTTTTTTTGCCTTTTTATAGAGTTCCTGAGATTTTCCCATTTTTGTTCCCTAAATAAATCTTAACCAGTTTTTTCATCCGTCAGGGACTTGCGGTATCCTTCATTTCTTGATATGCCCTGATTTATTGCTTCAATGCCTGGATTCTCTTTTAAAAAATCTAACACTGATTGCATCCCGAATAGATTATCTCTTTGATAAATACCGTTATAGACGGCCTGAATAAACTCATAATCCCTTGGCTCATCAAGCGTCCAGCGCTTTGAAGAAAGGTTTTCCCTGCTTGTAATATTGCGAAGTTTAAAGAGCGCAGGGTTATTTCTTATAAACGGCGTTACATGTTCCCGTTCAGATGCGAGCGTTGCCATCTGCCAAGCTTTTGTTAGTGCCTCAAATGTCATAATCTCGATATCTTCACCGTCTGGAAATGTTTCTTCGAGGACATTCGATGTATAATCGGCATTTTCTTTAATGTGATTATGAATTATTGCGTCTACGAGCTCAGCATCCAAAAGAGGGCAATCCGCGGTAATCCGAATTATATGCGAGAACGAATGGGTTAACGCTGCCCGATAGAATCTGTCCAAAACATCGTTTTCAGATCCGGCGAAAACCTTGATCATTCGATCGCGGCAAAACTGAACTATCTCACTGTCCTCGATCCTCTCAGTAGTCGCGACAATGACATCATCCACATTTCTGGCTGATTTGACTCTGTTTACAATATGCTCGAGAACTGTTTTACCCTGAAGCATTAAAAATACTTTTTTTGGCAACCGCGTTGACCCGAGTCGTGCTTGAATGACCGCTCCAATTGACATGTTAATTTTGTGCGCTCCATCTCGTGGGCAAGATGATATCCAAATCGTCCAACCGTAAGCATTCTAATTGATGGTAGACACCTTGAACAGCGCCACCATACCGAGGTACGTGCAGCAAGTCATCCATGTTTGCCAAACTGTCGACACCTATGACCACCTTATCAACATATTTATTGAGTGCGGCAAAATTAACGCAAAGAGCGGAACAGGGAATGCCTGTTTTTCGGGCTATGGCATGCAATTTGCTGAGAGCATCTTTTGCTTTTAGAAAATGCCCCTGTAGCTTATCTGATTCCTTAAATAGAAGGCCCTGAAGAAATACAGATCGCACATGAACTTCTATTCCCTTTTCTTTTAATGTACTGAAATAGGGACTGAATCTCTGATCAAGCACGCTATAGGGAACCTGAACCAAATCGATGCCGGCGACATGATTGAGAAGAAATTCGATTTCCTCGATATGGTACAGAGAAAACCCGACTTTCCCTACCAAGTTCAATTGTTTGATAGCCAACAGTTCGTCCCAGAGCCCGGGTGATTCCTTAAAATCGTTAAAACTATGCAGAAGACAGCCATAAAGCCGCGATAGGTGGAGGCGATTCATCGAGCGCTTGGTTGATTCCGCCAATTGCCCGGGTGTGCATTTTGAGGACTTGGAAATAACATCAAAACAACGGTTACCGCCGGCTATATACTCGCCAATAACTTCTTCACTTTGCCCATAGGCGGCAGCCGTGTCAAGAACAGAAATCCCCGCCTCACTTGCCTTTGATAATATTAGGAAAGCTTCGTCCTTGGGGATTCTCCCGCGCGTATTGTTGATCCCATAGTCCAACCCGAATTGCACAGTCCCAAGAGCGATCTTATCAGTATCCATACAAATTTCCCAAAACATCAAAAACCTTTTTAATGACAAATGCAATATCGGACGTTTTCATTAAGGGATAAAGAGGCAAGCTTATCTCAGATGCATAAAACCGCTCGGCTTTAGGACATGCCCCTTTTAGATATCCTAAGCGTTCGTAGTAGGGCTGCAGATAAACGGGAATATAGTGCACTTGAACGCCGATACCGGCTTTTCTGAGCCCGGAAAAAATCTGCTTTCTTGCCGGAATAAATTGCTCTTTTAATCGAATGGGGTAGAGATGATACGACGAAAACGCATATCCCTTTTCAGGGGGCACATCAAAATATGGATTGTGTTCAAAAGCTTTATTGTAACGCGCGACTATCTCTCTTCTTCGATTAATAAAGTCCGGCAGTTTCTTTAACTGCGACTCACCCAAAGCGCACTGAATATCGGTTATCCGGTAGTTATATCCGAGCGCTTGCATCTCGTAATACCACTCGCCATGCGGCTCATGCACGAATTGATCCTTGGTAATACCATGAGAGCGGAGCATAAGCAACTTGTCGTACAAGTCTTTTCTATTGGTCAGAACGGCTCCACCTTCACCGGTGGTGATATGTTTGACGGGATGAAAGCTCAGCGTTGTCATGTCTGAATATACACCACTGCCAACTTTGGATATTTTATTTCCGTTGTACCGGGATCCAAGGGCATGCGCGGCATCTTCGATAACAATCAGTTTTTTGTTCTTTGCTATTTCGTGCACTGCATTCATGTCGCACGGATGCCCTGCAAAGTGGACAGGAATAAGAACCTTGGTTTTTCGCGTTATCGCCCGTTTTATTTTTGACGGGTCAATATTGCCCGTATCCTCCTCAATGTCAGCAAATATGGGCTTAGCACCACAGTAGAGAGCGCAATTTGCTGAAGCAACAAAGGTAAGCGGTGAAGTAATTATTTCGTCGCCTTTGGTGACCCCGGCAGCCAGACAAGCGATATGCAGTGCGGCGGTCCCATTTGAAACGGCAACTGCATAGGCGGCACCGGTATATTTGCACAGCGCATTTTCAAATGACTTTACCGCCGGGCCTTGCGTAACCCAGTCGCTTTTTAGGGTACGGCAAACGGCGTCCCTATCATCTTTATCTATCCAATGGAAGCCATATGGGATATATTTCATTGTGTCATTATTCGTTCGACATTTTCAGCAACTGTTCGGTAGTAAGCCATTCAGTGTTATTCTCGCTCGTGTACCGGAAATTGTCAGGCAAGCGTTTTCCACCTTTTAAATTCTCAGTTGTCCACCAATGGAACTCTGGTTCAACGACAAAACAATCGTCAAATTCACGCGTATGCCGCGCTTCATCTTCGGTTAATAGGCATTCATGGAGTTTCTCACCGGGTCTGATGCCGATGATATTAATCTTGCATTCAGGAGCAATGGCTTTGGCTAGGTCAGTCATATTCATGCTGGGTATTTTGGGGATGAATACTTCCCCCCCATGCATGTCATCAAGAGCTTTAATAACCAAATCAACGCCCTGCTGAAGCGTAATCCAAAAACGAGTCATACGATCGTCAGTAATAGTAATCGTTCCAGACGATTTCTGTTGTCTGAACAGGGGCACAACGCTTCCCCGAGAACCAACGACATTCCCGTATCGCACACAGCTCATTTTTGTTTTGCGCATTGATCCGACATACGAATTTGCCGATACAAAAAGTTTTTCCATGCACATTTTAGTGGCACCGTAAAGGTTAACAGGATTGACGGCCTTGTCAGTGCTTAAGGCAAGGACCTTTTCAACATTGTGATTAATAGCTGATTCAATGATATTCTGCGCGCCAAGAATGTTCGTTTTAACCGCTTCAAAAGGGTTGTATTCGCAAACCGGAACATGTTTGAGAGCTGCGGCGTGTACAACAATATCAACTCCATGCATGGCGCGCTCAACTCGGCTTTTATCACGAATATCTCCGATAAAGAACCTTAGACGGTCCTCACCAGAAAATTTTTTATCCATCTCCCATTGTTTCAGTTCGTCTCTGCTGAATATCCGAATCGTTTTAGGCTTGTACTTTTTTAGCATAATCTCGACAAATCTGTTGCCAAAAGATCCGGTGCCGCCAGTTAATAAGATTGTTTTTTCTGACCAGTTCATAATCATCTCCTGTAAGATTAATAACTCATTTCGTGTTTATACCATTCAATAGTTTTCTTCAGCCCTTCCTCAAATCGCGTTGCAGATTGAAACCCAAACTCTTTTTTCGCTTTAGCCGTATCCAAACATCTTCTCGGCTGTCCATCAGGTTTAGTGCTATCCCAGACAATAACACCTTTAAAATCGGTCAGTTTTGCAATAAGCTCCGTTAGATCCTTGATGGTAATCTCAAAACCGGCGCCTAAATTTATTGGGGCGGACTTATCATATTTCTCAGCCGCAAGAAGGATGCCTTCGGCAGCATCTTCAACATACAGAAACTCTCTCGTTGCCTTACCGGTGCCCCATGCAACCATTTCTTTTTGTCCATTTTTCACCGCATCAAGACATTTTTTAATTAAAGCCGGTATGACATGCGACGAGTTTGGATCAAAGTTATCCCGGGGTCCGTAAAGATTGACGGGCATAAGGTAGATGGAATTAAAATCATATTGTTGACGATATGCCTGTGACTGGACCAAAAGCATTTTTTTTGCCAACCCGTAGGGGGCATTTGTTTCTTCCGGATATCCTATCCACAAATCTTCCTCTTTGAACGGAACGGGAGTAAATTTTGGATAACAACAGATCGTTCCCAGCGCCACAAACTTCTTTACACCTGTCTGCCGGCCTATCTCAATAAGCTGGACACCCATCATAAGATTATCGTAGAAGTATTTACCGGGATTTTCCCTATTTGCACCGATACCACCTACAACAGCTGCCAAATGGATTACAATGTCTGGATTCGCATCCTTATACATCCTTTTAACATCATCCATTTGAACAAGATCGTATTCTTCTCTTTTGGGAACGAAAATACTCTTACATCCTTTATCTTTCAGCATCCCGACAAGATGAGACCCAAGAAAACCTGCACCACCGGTAACAACAACCTTTTTCCCATGCCAGAACTCATTCATTTTCGTCTCCCAATAGCCATTAACTGAAATATCTGTTCACTTTTACTTCTTAATCACCCAAAAATCATCTGATAGGTTGCGGGAAGCAAGATACTCGTAGGGCATGGTAAAATAACCATTCATGCCCCAGTCGGCTCCCCATGAATTGCGCACGATAAAACGCTTCTGTGTGTCATTGTATCCTACGGCGGCTACTGCGTGGCCGCCGAGCATATGTTCGGAGGGTTTCGGCATGGGCGCTTTTCCTGTCCGTGCGACTGTGGTGGTTTGGAAACTTTCGTAAACTGCGAAGCCGAACACAAACGGGTATCCGGACGCAAGGCACACCTTCATTTCGTCAAGCGTATCAAGGCGATGATAGGAAGTAATGCAATGTTTTTTTGCTGCAGCATAACATTTTGTTGATGGTTTTTTGGCAAAATCGGAAGGGTTATATGGCCAGATCTTCTCGGGGCAGGAACCCCATGAAACCAGAGATTTTATGCCGTCGCGCAGCATAGCGCCTGAATCCTCGGACACTTTCTTTTCAATCAACCGTTCGTTGTAGTAAATGAACAATCTGCTTTGGTCAATATATCCGTCGGTGTCGCTATTATCCAGAAATTCCAATGAACCGGCAAGCGCATTGGCGGTACAACTGCCCAATTCCCCCTGGTCTTCAACCGTAGGGCATTGTTTTCTTAAATCAACGTTCACCGGCAGTGTTTTAGGGACTTTCATTATTTTTGAATAGAGAAAGTCCCTCTGGTCAGGAATGTCCGGAAGCCATCCGAATGTGCGTTTTACCATTGAGACCTATCCTTGGCGCATCTTTTGATTAATTCCTCACGGAACTATCCAAGAATGACACGCACAAATACCTTTTGTTCAATTATTGAACATTATACAATATGGCAGTATAAGTGTCAACTTATAAATACACTGGGTGAATACACTGTTTTACGACACAAATATCGTTAGGGAAATGTTATGCTTTTGTCGCCATGAATACGACACCTCGGCGGGATCATCCCAAGGCATTCGTCAGTGCCGCAGTGATCGTGCTTTTCTCGGACCATTCGGTATCATGCCGCAACAGTGAATTATCGCCATAAATATCGGGAATATCGTTTTGACGAATCCACTTCTGCTCTACAATGACCTCTATTTTTTTCCCGACAATGTTATCAACTGTTCAACAACATCCCGCATGAGGATTGACCGGCCGCTGCAAACATTATATATTTTTCCGTTCTGTCCTTTGAGAAGAATCTTCCAATAAGCGGCGCCAACATCAACGATGTCCAGATAGTCCCTTTTCGCGTTGAGATTGCCGACATGGATAGAGTCGTGAGCGCGGGCTTCTTTGATCTGTTTGACGAACGAGCCGATAGACAAGGATGGTGAAATATACTTTCCGATAATATTAAATGTGCGCGCGATGTTCAGCGGGATACGATAGTTAGTACCGCGCATAATGCGACTGCAGCGCCTTGGAAATACCATAGGGAGTGACCGGATCAAGACGATCGTTTTCGCTAATAGGAAGGGAATCGTTCATACCATACTCCGCGGCAGACCCTATGAGCAGGATGTTGGTAACGGGAATTTTGTGTTGAAGAACGATATCCATCAGGATCTTCGAGAGTGTCGCGTTGACAGCTATGATCCGGTCCATGCCGTCACCTTGAAATATTCCGGCAAGGTTTACGATATATTCCGGCTGTTCAGCCACAAGAATGTGTTCCAGATTTTCCCTCACCGATATATCGGCAACCACGGTACGCCCTCCCGCGACGGGAATATCAACGATATCAACCCCAACAATATCACATGTTGCGTCATACCCGCAACGCATGGCATATGAAAGAAAATGGCGGCCTATAAAACCACTACTGCCCAGAACCAGAACCTTCGCCTTATCTTCATGTTTCATAGTGTCCTGCCACTTCCTTTACGGCAAATAACAAAAATTACATTACAGCGGCTCTCACATCGCGGCAAGACGGTTTTTAGGACAATCGTTGAGGTACTCCGAACTTTTTTATCATTTCGTGAAGTTCTTCAAACTGTCCCATATCGAACCATGATTTTGCCGATATCGGATACACACCCACTTTTTTATGTTTTTTGACGAGATCATTGATGAGGTCGGTAATGTGATAGAACTTGTTCATGGGAACCTGCGACAGGGCCTCTGGCTCGAGTATGTACATACCCGTGTTGACAAGAAAATCGTATTCCGGCTTCTCCTCAATGTCGTGGAGCTTACCGTTTTGCCCGACCTTGCAGACCCCGTATGGAATCGTAAAATTTTTCATGGAACCGATAATCGTAATAATATTTTTATTCTTGTTGTGGAAATCAATGATGTCGGCCAGATCAGTTTCAAGCAGAATATCGCAATTGCTTACGCACAGAGTTCCTTTTATCTTGTTTTTGAGAAAAGCAAGGCTTCCGGCAGTTCCCAACGGCACTTTTTCGCTAATAAAGTGGATACGGTATGAAGGATGTTCTATGTCGCTGAAAAAGGCCTTGATAATATGTGACTTGTAGTTGACGGACACATAGAATTCTTTGCATCCGTATTCGGTGAATTTTTCTATGATGTGCTCGATAATCGGCTTGTCGCCGATAGGCATAAGGGGCTTGGGAAGTATCTTGGTAAAGGGGGCAAGCCGTGAGCCTTCGCCGCCCGCCATTATTAGTACGGGAACATTTATTTTTCTTCTCTTGATGACTTTTTGTTTAAAAAGGTCAGTCCACCATATCGCCGAGACAACCTTGTTCTTGTTATCAACGATAGGTATGCATTCTATTCTATTTACCGTCATGATATCCTTGGCGGTTTCGGCCGAATATCCTTCTTTGAGTTTTACGGGATTTTTGTTCATTATCTTAGATATCGGTTCGCCCATCCCGCCTTTTTTAAGTATCCACCGCCGTATGTTGCCGTCGGTGATCACGCCCAAGATCGTGTTCTCGCTGTCAACGACGAACAATATCTTGTCGCCGCCTTCGTCCATCTGCTTCATCGCGTTTCTGATGGTCGTTTTGGGAGAGATAAGAGCTTTTTTCAATCTTTCCATTGGATTTTCCCCGTTAGCGTAGTAAGAGCGACTTTAAAGAGCCGCAAACGAATTTAATTGACTCGGGCGAGTTCAGCGTGGAACTGGGAAGACAAAGCCCTCTGTCGTAGATGTCATAAGCATTCTTGAAACTGCCTTTACAGTATTGTTTATACGGCGGGAACTGCGTTATCGGCATGAACAACCTTCTCGTGGGGATTCCTTTTTCTTTCAACTTTTTCTGTATCTCTGCAACATCAATGTTTCTGTCAAATGACACGCAGGTAAGCCACCACGAGGCGTTAGATTCCAGATACTGCTTTTGGAATTTTAGAGAACCGACATCCGAAAGTTCCTGCCGGTACAATTTGTTAAATACCGCCTTGGTTTTCAAAAATCCGTTCAGGCGGCCTATCTGCGCCAGCCCCAAAGCGGCTTCGATATTCGTCATCCGATAGTTAAACCCCACTTCGGGGTGGAAATAGCCTCTTGACTCATCGCGGGCCTGGTTTACCAAAAATTTAGCGTGTTCAAGTTTTTTGAGGCTTTTGCCTATTATCATGCCTCCACCGCCGGTCGTTATAACCTTGTTCCCGTTAAAACTAAAGCATCCGAACTCACCGAAAGTTCCCGTTGGCCTGCCGCCAAACGATGCGCCAAGGCTTTCGGTCGCGTCTTCGATAATCGCGATGCCGTATTTTTTCGATATCCTGACAAGCTCTTTCATGTCGCACGGATTGCCGTAGAGGTGGACGGGAATGATGGCTTTTGTTTTCTTAGTTATTTTCTTTTCGACATCCCGGGAATCTATGTTCCAAGTCTCGGGGTCTATGTCGGCAAAAACAGGTACCGCCCCTATCTGCACGACAGGGTTGACCGTCGCTATAAATGTCAACACCGGAACGATTACCTCGTCGCCCTTGCCTATCCCGAGTTCGTGCAAAGCGACATGGATCGCCGCAGTCCCGCTCTGGGTTGAAACGGCTTTTTTGAGATTTAAATACTTGGCAAAACGATCTTCAAACTCGCCGACCAGCGGGCCGACGGTTGAAACATAGCCGGAATCAATGGCTTTACTAAGATATTTTTTCTCAATAATGCCGATATTGGGAGCGTCAAGCAAAATTTTCTTAGACATTATACACATCCGGTTTGTAAAGTTTCAGGTTCTCGGGGTTAGAAAACCACGCAACGGTCTTTTCAAGGCCTTTGTCGATAGAAGTCTCCGGCTTCCATCCGGTAAGCTTGACAAGCTTTCTGTTATTGCCAAGCAGCCGTTCGACTTCGCTCTTGGCGGGCCTTGTGCGCGCTCTTTCACATTTTATTTTCGCATGCGAACCGCACAGATCCATTATCTTTTTCGCCAGAGAGCCAACGCTGATTTCTTTCTGCGTGGATATATTGATAACCTCGCCTTCGGTTTTTTTGTGTTCAAGTATTCTGACGAACCCTTCCGCTGTATCTTTGACAAAAACCATGTCCCTGGTCGGATGGAGCGAACCAAGGCGTATTTCTTTTTTGCCGCTCAAGGCCTGACTGATTATCGTTGGTATGACTGCCCGCGCCGATTGCCGCGGGCCGTAGGTATTAAACGGGCGGACTATCGTTACCGGAAGGTCGAAACTGCGGTAAAAACTAAGGGCCAGCTGGTCGGCCCCGATCTTGGTGGCGGAATAGGGTGACTGTCCCTGTAAAGGGTGTTCCTCATCTATCGGATCATAGTGCGCCGTCCCGTACACCTCGCTGGTGGAGGTCACCAGCAATTTCTTTACCTCATTATCCCGGCACGCGTTGAGGATGTTCAGCGTTCCCTTTATATTGGTGTCAACATAGCTATCCGGCGAATGGTAGGAAAACGGTATTGCTATAAGCGCCGCAAGATGCATGACGGCGCCGCACCCTTTAACGGCATTTCTTACCCCGTTCGGGTCGCGAATATCACCGGAAAATATCTCTATGCGGCTTAATTTTTCTTTCGGGAGAGAATCAAGCCAGCCGTAACTGTTAAACGAGTTGTAATACACAAAAGCTTTTACGCGATACCCCTTTTCAATAAGCGTTTCCACCAAATGGCTGCCGATAAACCCGTCCGCTCCGGTTACAAGAATTGTAGAATTTTTCATTTTTTATCACCCAAAAATCATCCGATAAGATTCGTGAAAATAAATAGCGAGAGATTATTTCTGCGTTTCTATATGGCTTCAGTGCTATCCACATTAACTATTTTGGCTCTTCACGGATTCGAGTGGGTAACAAAATCCACAATGTATTGAATAATCAGTTTGAAATAGCTCTTTGAATATGTTATGAAAATGATACCATGAAAAAACGAATAATCGATGCGTATCGTTTCCCTGGATTTATACCAACGCAAAAGACACAACAGGTGCCATGGGATGAGAAAGCGATTGCCATTGTTTTGATCCGGCGTCAAAAAAAACGGTTTGTCCTGAATGCGGACAGGAGAACAAAAGTTTCTATGACCGACGCACTAAATTCATTCATGACCTTCCGTGCGGAAACCTGCGTGTCTATGTGTCCATCGAAGTCAGGCGTGTTAAGTGTTCCCGGTGTGGCATGGTAAGACAAGAAAAACTTCCCTGGCTATCTGCACATTCAGGGTATACGCAGCGATATGCCTGGTTCGTCGGCAGACAATGCCAGAAATCGACTGTAAAGGATGTTGCCCGGGAACTTCATCTCCACTGGGAAACGGTCAAAGAGCTGGAAAAAGAATACATGCGTGCGAAGCTTGACCGTGCTCCTGAACCAATGCCGGCAGTCATTGGCATTGATGAAATATCTGTTGGCAAGGGGCATGTCTATCGCATCATCGTCAGTGACCTCATTGAGAAACGCGCTATCTGGTTCGGCGGCAATGATCGTTCAGAAAAAAGCATGGATCAATTTTACCGCTGGCTCGGGCCTGATAAATGCAAGATGATTCGTCTTGCCGTCATGGATATGTGGAAAGCGTTTGAAACGTCTGCCCGTAACCATGTTAACCCTGTAGCGATTCTCTATGATAAGTTCCATGTCATCAGTCATCTCAACAAGGCACTCGACAAGGTACGCAAACAGGAATACGCCCGGCTTGCTGGCAAAATCGCACATTCATTAAAGGCCAGAAGTATACATTGCTTTCACGACACAAGAATCTTACCACCAAAGGAAAAAATTCTCTCAAGCTTTTACTCAACGCCAACAAACGGCTCAACATCGCCTATATGTTAAAAGAATCCTTTGGCCAGTTGTGGGACTATGAATCGGTAACATGGGCACGGAAATTCTTTGACCAATGGAAAGCATCGCTTAAATGGCAACGACTGAAACCATACGACGACTTTGCCCGGCTTATTGAAGCTCATTGGGATGGCATTGCTGCTCATTGTAAACCAGAAAACAAAATATCCCTCGATTATGTTGAAGGCCTCAATAACAAAATTCGCGTCTTCCAACGCAGGGCCTATGGTCTCAAAGATCAAGAGTATTTCAAACTCAAAGTTCTTACATGTACATTACCGGAAATCTATGAAAATGACTGATTTTTACCCACACAAAACCGTGAAGAGCCTTTATTATATCACCCAAAAATCGTCGGACAAATCGCGGGATTTTAAATATTGATACGGCATGGTAAAATATCCTTTCATTCCCCAACCCGCGCCCCATGAGTTACGCACGATAAAGCGCTTTTGTTTTTCATGGTAGCCCACCGCTGCCACGGCATGGCCGCCGAGCATTCGTTCGGAACGCTTCGGCATGGTTACTTTTCCCGTCCGTGCAATCGTGGATGTTTCAAAACCTTCGTATACCGCGAATCCGAATACAAAAGGATATCCCGACGCAAGGCATACCTTCATTTCATCAATCGTGTTTAGCCTATGGTAGGAAACAATAACATGCTTAATAGCAGATGAATAACATTTTTGCAGCGGTTTTTTTGTAAAATCGGCTATTTTATAAGGCCACATATTCT
>Ga0073936_10005610_pt1 | contig 16908 bp, 13 predicted proteins | sample AliMusrvi5mmetaG_FD_87041 | JGI IMG/M metagenome (GOLD analysis project Ga0073936, IMG submission 87041) | Freshwater lake bacterial and archeal communities from Alinen Mustajarvi, Finland, to study Microbial Dark Matter (Phase II) - Alinen... | ecosystem: Environmental > Aquatic > Freshwater >... | reverse complement strand
GAAATATTCAACCTTTAACCCGATCAGCTTTTCCTGATAGGAACAGAAAGAAGCTAATTTGAGTTTTTCCATCTTCAATTTTTCCAGGTTGTCGATATTGGCGTTTGTTTTAGGATTCATTTTCGCCCTCCTCCTTTTCTGTCAATTTTTCGATCAGGGAATTGACAATGGTTTTTTCAATCCAGTTTTTTCTGAATACAATGATTGGCAGCATCAGGATCAAATAGATCCCTGTTACGATCAGAAAACCTGTGCCCTGACTGTTAAACAAGGCACCCAGGTAAAATCCGAGTGCTATGCTCCCAAACAAAAGCATGAGAGAGCCCAGCATGACAAGGACCAGAGTGGAGAAAAGAGACGCTGAAATCTTAGCCGTTTTTTCATACATCTCCAATTTGAACAACTTGATTCGTGCTGTAAGATAATCTGAGACAAGCAGCTTCAACTCCGGGAAAAAATCGGCAGGTTCATGTTCCATCTTTTATTCCGGTTTTTCTGTGGTTGGATCCACGTGACTATTCTTGAAATTTTCAACCATCTCTTTGGCTTTTGCAAAATTTTCTTCAATATCCTGTTTTAACTTGATAGCTCCCTCCTGAAGATCGGTAAGGATCTCTTCCTTGTCATCGGATTTGAGAAAATATCCGATGGCGGCTCCAACGGCTGCACCGGCTAAAAATGCCAGTAAGATCTTGGTTCCGTTTTTTTCGCTCATAATGAATGTTATTTAATTCTGTTAAACGATTCTCTGGCTTTTCAATCTGCTGGTGGTGTCATACCATCCGGTAATGCTATTTGACAGGATCAGCAGGTTTACCAAAATTAGGAAATTATTCTTTAGATTTACTTGCATTTTAAATCCAGTTTACAATCGGTCTGTAATGAAGTTAAACCCTGCGAAGATCATTCATTCGGTGCATCCCGGCAAAATCATCCTGCCTCTGCTTATAGGCATCGCCGTGGCTATTTTTATCTTCACCAGGGAAGGATCGCTTGAGGCAATTTCGACTATTCATTTTTCGCCAATGGTGGTTTTTTTTCTGCTGATGGCTGCCCTGATGGTTTTGGCAAGGATAGCAGGATATGTAATGAGGTTGAGGATCCTCTCCGAAAAAAAACTGAGTATTGCCAGTTGCATCAGGATCATTCTGCTTTGGGAATTCTCTACGGCCATCGCTCCTTTTGCCGTTGGCGGGACAACAGTATCCCTTCTGTTCCTCTACAAGGCGGGATTGCCAATCGGAAAGGGGACAGCCATCATCCTTGCGGCGCTCTTTCTGGATGAACTTTATTTTGTTCTGGTTTTCCCTTTTGTGGTCTTGCTTGTTGGCTGGAGGAGCCTTTTTATGCTCTCCAATGCTGGTGGGCTCGCAACAAGCCTCAATAAATATTTCTACTTCGCGATGGCTGGTTATGGGATCATGCTATTGGTGGTATTGCTGATCGGATACAGTCTTTTTATTAACCAGCAGACCCTTAAAAAATTGATTGTCTTTATTTTCTCCATTCCAGGACTGCGGAGATGGAAAAAGGGAGCCATCAGACAGGCCGACGATATCGTTACTGCCTCGAGGCATTTGTCCGACAAACCTTTCAAGTTCTGGCTGAAGAGTTTTGGAGCGACCGTATTCTCCTGGACTTCCCACCATTGCATTGTCAATTTTCTGATTCTTGCCTTGATCTTCGGAATCAAGGGAAGCGGAACACCTCATGTGATATCCGTTGTTGAACATGTGAATATCTTCGCACGACAGCTTATTATCTGGATCATGACAAAAGTGATGCCTACTCCGGGTGGATCAGGGATTTCAGAAATCATCTTCATGCAATACATGAAAATCTTCATTCCTGCTGGTTTTACGAGCCTGATGACAGTAATTTGGCGACTCTTCAGTTACTATCCCTACCTTTTCATTGGGGCCATCATTCTCCCCGGATGGATAAAGGCCAGTTTCTTGGGTCACTCCCACGAAGATATTACCATAGAGGAGGAGCCTGAATGAGTGAAAAACTGCTCTTTGTTACCGGAATAGGGGAGGTAAAACTGGCCAGGAAAGCCAGATCAAAGCGGCTGAGAATATCGATAAAATCAAACGGCGAAGTATTGGTTTCCATTCCCTGGCTTTTTCCTTTCTCAAGGGGAGAGGCATTTCTGGATGAGAAACGGGAGTGGGTCATCAAGACCCAACTTAAACTTCAAAAAAATGGACTTACCAGGAAACCAATTGAGCCAGGTTTGCTCTTTTCTACCAGAAATTTCAAATACCTGTTGTTGCCGGCTAAAACCGACAGGGTAAAGGTTCTTCATCGACCCAATGAACAAGAGGTTGTCATTCAATATCCTGAAACAGAGTCACTTCAAAATTCTGAAATTCAGCATCGAATTCAGCTGCTGGTCAATGGTGTGCTGAGGTATGAGGTAAAAAGATATTTGCCGGGAAGGGCCAAAGTGCTGGCCAATCAGTTGGGATATTCCTTTAAGGCACTGACAATCAAAAATAACAAAACAAATTGGGGCAGTTGTTCGAGCCTGAAAAACATCAATCTGAACCTGCACCTGATGCGCCTTCCGGATCGGCTCATCGATTTCATCATCGTCCACGAGCTGGTTCACACCAGGATACCCAACCATGGACCTACATTTAAATCAACGTTGAACGGCCACTTTCCCGATTCCAGCGAACTGGAGAAGGAGATCAAAAAATTCAGGCCCGGTATATTTTGATCAGAAGGAGAGCAATTCTGCCAATAGGAAAAGATGATGGCGACCAGGAGGGGTCTCAGCAATCTAACCAGGATCGTAAGGATATTGGCAAATTGACTATGTATGCGAATGAATTTATTAAATGCGATAAAAAGTTTGAAATGTTCCAAAAATGAATCAAATTTGAACTGTTACCAGAACCATCACACATGACAAAATGGAGTCAGTTGATCTCACCCTTGCGTTTGGGCCTTGAGACCAGGGTCTACGACGAGCCGGAGGAGATCAGAACCGCTTTTCAGAGGGATTACGACAGGATAATTTTTTCTTCCCCTTTCAGGAGATTGCAAAACAAGACCCAGGTATTTCCTTTGCCGGGGAGTATCTTCGTACACAACCGACTGACCCACTCCCTTGAGGTTGCCAGTGTGGGAAGGTCGCTGGGAAACCTTGTTGCCCTTGGACTGGCAAAAAAGGGAGAGCCGGAGGAGACAACAGTGCTTTCCGAAATCGGAACCATTGTATCAACTGCCTGCCTCGCGCACGATATGGGAAATCCCCCCTTTGGCCATTCGGGGGAGCATGCAATTTCCAATTTTTTCACAAAAGGAAAGGGTAAAGTATGGCTGGATCAATTGCCGGTTGTGCAACAATCTGACTTCACAAGTTTTGACGGGAATGCCAATGCCTTTCGGTTATTGACCCATACCTTCAACGGGAGAAGGGAAGGCGGGTTTGGCCTTACCTATTCCACCCTTGCAGCCGTGGTCAAATATCCCTACGAATCGGTTCTCGCCGGAAACAAGCATAAATTTGGATTCTTTCAGACCGAAAAACTGCTTTTTGGCAAAATTGCCAGTCAGCTCGGATTGGAAAAACTCCCCGGAGAGGTGCTGCAATTTGCGAGGCATCCACTGGTCTATCTTGTCGAAGCCGCCGACGACATTTGCTACCAGGTGATTGACCTGGAAGATGCACACAAGCTTAAAATTATTACTTCTGCCGATGCTGAAGAGATGTTGATGGCATTCTTTGACGATGTGATTGACAGGGATACGCTATCCAACATCCAGGAAAACCTGAACATCGTTCAGGACCGGAATGAAAGAGTGGGCTACCTGCGCGCGATGGTGATCGGTAAACTGGTGAAAGAGTGTGCCAGGATCTTTCTCGACAACATGGATCAGATTCTGGCAGGAGAGAAGACCAAATCCCTGCTTAAAATGCTGGACGGCACCTCAGGCAAGGCAATGTCAGCGATAAAAGATATATCAGTATCCAGGATTTACAAGGATCCCTCCGTTATTCAAATCGAGATAGCAGGCTATAAGATTCTTGGCACATTGCTGGAGGAGTTTACGCCCGCAATTCTGGATCCGCACGATCCATTTTCCGAAAAGCTGCTCTCCATCATCCCCCAGCAATACCATCTCCAGAGCGAAAACTTGTACGAGCAGTTGCAGACTATTGTTGATTTCGTCTCCGGGATGACTGATCTCTATGCATTGGATCTCTACCGAAAAATTACAGGGATTAATTTGCCGGGAATGGGATGATGTGCTGATGTGCTAATGTGCTGAATTGCCGAAGCATCATTGTTTTTCCCGGAACACAGGAACAAGGGTGTACCAGGCTAATGCAGGGAAGAAGACCATTGGGACAGCCAGTCCGGGGAAGAGTTCGGGAAATTTGAGGTCAAGCGGCAAGGAGATTGAAATAGGAACAATCAGCAGGGCAAAGGAGAGGATTGAAAACAGGAAATTGAAAACAAGTTCACCTCTCTTTTTCAGCCAATTCACCATGCTCCATTCCAGAAAGGCAGCCAGAAAACAAAAAAGAAGATTGAGACTGATGATCCTTCCGATGCCTAAAACCCTTGAAAAATCAGCCTCAGTGGCAAAGAAGTAGATCTGATTGTAGATATTGGCCGCCAAAGCAGCCAATATCCCCGCAATCAGTCCATGAAAAAAATGTTTTTTGAACATCGTTGTGCCTATTTGCTAACCGGAACGGTGATGGCAATCTTGAACTGGGAACCACCGTGGTCGGGTTCGGCCTTGTTGATGTCGTAATCCATCCGGTTTACCTCCAGATTTCCCTTGAAAACATTGTCTGCAAAGGTGAAGGGAAGTGTGACCTCTTTCTGAACCCCGTGCATGTCGAGGGTGCCTTTTGCTTCAAAGCCATTGGCCGTTTTGGCTACACTCTTGGAAGTGAACCTGATGACAGGAAATTTGGCTGCATCCAGCCATTTGGCACTCTGTGCGTGGGTATTTTTCATGCCATTACCGGTATTGATGGTGGCCACATCGATGGTGACATCAAACTTGGCAGCGGCAGGATTGGCCGGATCAAAATTAATGGTGCCTTTCAATCCCTTGAATTCACCGGAAGGATCTCCCCCGTCAAATTTCACGGAATAGTTGTCCGTGATCTTTAAATCAGAAGATTGGAATGCAGTGAAGGACGAGACTGCCATGATGGCAAGGGCAGCAATAAGGTAGAAATGCTTTTTCATAGAACTTAAAAATTAAAATGAATAATTGTCTTTAATCGATTTCCAACGATGTAATTATCTTTCAATACGGGCAGTTCATTTTTTTGTTTAATACAACGGATTAAAAAAAATTATTTTGTGTTATTTTAAGTTAAACAGGAGGGAGCAGTTGAGGTCTGATTAATGATTACATAATCAGAATATTGGCTGAAGATTGATAAAAAATGCATAAATTGAACGTTAAGCCTGGATGCCTCAAATGCCAGATATTTGATAAGTTTAGATGCAACAAAACCGCCTATACATGATAGCCCAAAGTCAATTTAAAAATATCCAGAAGAGTCAGATGGCTCATATTCAATGGATAAAATTTTATTCGATGTACCCTTCGTAATTAAATATCATAATTGAACTCGGAGACTTTGTAATACAATGATAATTGCCATCTTGAGAAATACGTATCTTTATACCAATGGGATACCGTACAATTTTATTTGTTTTTCGATAGCTCCTGAATCATTTAGTATTGAAATTGCTATTCCTCGGTCATCTTTTGAAAGAATTAAATAGTTGGTATTCTCCATTTTGGCAAAATGAACAAAAGAAGGAATTACTCCACCTCCATTTAGATAATGGCATTTATCCCCAATAAGGCTACCATCCGGCTTGATTTTCGTAAATCGTGGAACAGGTTCGAAATTTCAGGGTTCCCCAATTCAGAGACGGACAAGTTAACTACTCTGAGATTTCACATCAACTGAACAAAACGGGTACAAAAAAAGGAATGGTTACTTGTATTGGGTGTGTAATGTTGGAGGCTGGTGAAAACAAATTTAAGAGTGATCAACATATTTTCACCTGAAAGGAAGTTTCAAAGGGTCTTAATAGTCGTTTTGAAGTGGGTTGAAATGACTTTGTAGGAGGGTTCCGGTAGGTATTTTTAGGTTTCAACCTCGCAACAAACCTCGCAACAAAAAAAAATCACCTACAAAATTAATTGTAAGTGATTGATTTACTGGTTGACCCGCCAAGGCTCGAACTTGGACTCTTCTGAACCAAAATCAGACGTGTTGCCAATTACACCACGGGTCAATCAAAAGGGTCTTATCATTTAAGACCGCGCAAAAGTACGAAGTTTTTTTTTTCTGCCAATTATTAAATTAAAAAAGTAGATTTTATCTCAAGCAAAATTTGCCCAAAGCGTCAAAGAATGTTAAAGATTTTTTTCCAACGATTTGTTAAATAACATAATTTCAATAGGATAGATAATATTGATATGAGTTTTTCCGTTAAAATTAATTCAATCAAGCTGTTCAAACCAAATCCTTTTCCGCTGTGGACAAAGATTTTATATCTTCGCAAAGATTTTTGGATGGTGCAAAGTGGTGCCTTTCGTGCGAGATGACCTGACTGGATCTCCGGGGGTTCGTTTTGTGCTTTTTTTGATTGATAAAAACAATGCTGATGAGAACATTCAAGTTTTACAACACGGTAGTCGGATGGGGAATTTTTGTCATTGCTGCCATTGTCTATTTGATGACAATTGAGCCAACTGCAAGCTTTTGGGACTGCAGCGAATTTATCACTACAGCCTACAGGCTGGAGGTTGGACATCCCCCGGGTGCACCGTTCTTCATGATTCTCGGTCGCTTGTTTACGATGCTGGCACCATCCATTTCCACCATTCCGGTGACGGTCAACATCATGTCGGCCCTGGCCAGTGCCTTTACCATCCTCTTCCTTTTCTGGAGTATCACCCATTTGGCAAGGAAAATCATCGGGACAGGCAAGAATGAAACCCTTTCTGAATTGATTGTTATTCTTGGTGCAGGTGCTGTCGGAGCACTTGCCTATACCTTTTCGGATACGTTTTGGTTTTCGGCCGTCGAAGGAGAAGTGTACGGAACCTCCTCCCTCTTCACGGCCCTTGTTTTCTGGGCTATTCTGAAATGGGAAAATGAGGCAGACGAACCCTATTCCAATCGTTGGCTGATCCTTATTTGTTATTTGGTGGGCCTTTCCATTGGCGTTCACCTTTTGAACCTTCTTGCAATTCCGGCAATTGTCTTCGTCTATTATTTCAGGAAATACGAAACAACACAAAAAGGAGTTGCAATTGCCGCCTTGCTTGCATTTTTTATCCTGGCCATGATGGTTTGGGTTGTCATTCCCGGATTGGTAGTGGCCGCATCCTGGTTTGAACTCTTGTTTGTCAATGGCATCGGGCTGCCTTATGAAAGCGGCGTCATTGTCTATGCCATTTTGTTGACAGGGGGAGTCAGTTACGGAATTATTTATACCTACCGCCATAAAAAAGTTGTGGCCAATACAATACTCATCTGCTTGTCTGTGATTGTCATCGGATATTCATCCTATGCCATGACGGTTATCCGCTCTACTGCCAATCCGCCAATGGACCAGAACAATCCTGACAATGTCTTTTCCCTGCTCTCTTACCTGAACCGTGACCAGTATGGCAGTCGTCCGTTGGGTTATGGTCAGTATTACAATGCGCCTCTTGACAGCAAGGATCCTTATATCCAGGGTAGTCCCACCTATATCAAGCGAAACGGACACTACGAAATCGCTGAATACAAGCAGACTCCCAATTATGATGCCCGCTTCTGCACGATATTCCCAAGGATGTACAGTTCCAGTGCGGAACATGTACAGGAGTACAAAAATTGGGCTGGCATCAAGGGAACGCCGGTTCAGTCGACCAACCGGCAGGGTGAACCTGAAACACTGATGAAACCAACCTTTGGAGAGAACCTTCAATTTTTCTTTACCTACCAGATAGGATACATGTACCTGAGGTATTTTATGTGGAATTTCTCAGGACGCCAGAATGACGTCCAGGGTCAGGGAGGAATTCTCAACGGGAACTGGATCACCGGATTTAACTTTTTGGATTCCATTCGGTTGGGAGATCAGAATCATCTGCCACCGACCATTGGCGAAAACAGGGCAAAAAATGCCTATTACATGTTACCCTTTATTCTGGGGTTGCTGGGAATGTTTTTTCAGTACCAGTCAGGCAAAAAGGGAAAACAGGATTTTACTGTGGTCATGCTTTTGTTCATCATGACGGGATTGGCCATTGTGGTCTATCTGAACCAGGATCCGCTTCAGCCACGTGAACGTGATTATGCCTACGCAGGTTCCTTCTATGCCTTTACCATCTGGATCGGATTGGGCGTATTGGCTGTCTACGATATTTGCAGGAGATTTTCGGCTGCCACCATCAGCGCCATTGTTGCAACCGTTGTATCTCTTTTCGCGGTACCGGTATTGATGGCCTCCGAAAACTGGGACGATCACGACCGTTCAGGTCGTTACACAGCCCGCGACTTTGGGGGAAACTATCTCGAAACCTGCGCCCCGAATGCGATCATTTTCACCAATGGTGACAACGACACTTTCCCTTTGTGGTATGCCCAGGAGGTTGAAGGAATTCGCACCGACGTGCGCGTGTGCAACCTGAGCTACCTGCAGACAGACTGGTACATCGACCAGATGAGGAAAAAATACTATGATTCTGATCCGCTGCCAATAAAGTTTACGGAAGACCAGGTAGTACAGGGGACCAGGGACATCGTTTATGTACTGGATCAGCTCAAGCGCCCGGTCAATTTGAATGAAGCTCTTGAATTCATCCGTTCCGACGATCAGGCTACGAAATTGCAACAGGCCGACAATGCCTCCTTCCTGCCATCCAAACAATTGTATTATCCTGTGGATAAACAAGCCGCCCTGGCTACGGGAACAGTGGATGCCAAGGATGACTCCCTCATCGTCGATAAACTGGATATCAATCTTACCGGCAACTATCTGTCTAAAGACGAGATGATTATTCTCGACATCATCAACAACAACAAATGGAAGCGTCCGATCTATTTTGCGGTCACTGTTGGAAGGGAGAAATACCTTAACCTGCAGGAATATTTTCAGGCGGAGGGGTTTGCCTATCGCTTGGTACCCATCAAGACGAAAGTTAAGGATGGACAAATTGGCCGGGTGAATTCCAAGCTGATGTACGACAACATCATCAACAAATTCAAATGGGGCAACATGAACGATCCGAAGGTTTACCTCGACGAAAACAACATGAGAATGTCGATGAACATCCGGAACAATTTCGTCAGGTTAGCAGACCAGTTGATTGTTGAGGGCAAAACTGATTCAGCCGTTGCGGTTTTGGATCGTTGCAATGAATTGATTCCCAATAAAAAGGTGCCATACAATTATTTTAACCTGTTGATGGCTGAGGCCTATTACAAGGCTGCCCAGTTTGACATGCACAAAATGGGTAAGGAACGTACATCCATGGAGGTCAATATGTTACCTGCCGCGTCCAAGAAAGCAAATGAAGTAGTTCGCCAGATGGTCGACAACAACGAGAAGGAAATTGTTTACTACATGTCTCTTGATCCTAAGTTCAGGGATTCTGTAACAGATGACCTGCAACGGGCTTTATATCTGATGCAGTCACTTGGCGAGATCACAAATCAGTACGGGGAAAAAGAGCTTTCCAAAGAGATCAATACCAAGTTGAGCAGGTTGATGTCGACAATTCAACCCGAAAGAGGAAACTCGTTTCCAAAATGATCCTTTGACAGAGAATTTATACAATTCGAAGAATATAATTACTTTTGCCCTGATTCAGGCACGATGTTTGTAAAGAAATGAGTCGGAGTATGCCGTTTATCATTTTTACATTGGCATTTTCCATAGGGCGCATGAATAACAATATTATCTTCTTATGAAGTTTAAGTTACAGGTACATCTTCCGGGTTTCTTTACCAAGTGGTTTCCAGCCGCGGTTTGGCGCTTGCCGGCAGAAGAAAAAACAGTTTACCTTACCTTTGATGACGGTCCGGTTCCGTCCGTAACACCATGGGTATTGGATCTGCTTCACCAGGAACAAGTAAAGGCAACATTTTTTGCCGTGGGTGAAAATGTGTTTCGTTATCCTGAGCTTTTTGAACAAATTCTGGAAGAAGGGCATGCAGTTGGAAACCATACCTATCACCATCTCCAGGGTCTAAAAACGAACAACCTCGAATATTTTAAGGATATTGAATTGGCCAACAGGCTGATAGGTTCCAATCTTTTCAGGCCACCACACGGTTGGCTGACCAGGGGACAATACCTATTCCTTTCGCAAAAATATAAAATCGTGATGTGGGATGTGATTTCTTGTGATTACAACGGAAATATCACCCGCGAAGAGGTTTTAGACAATGTGCTGAGATTCGTCAGACCTGGAAGTATCATCACTTTTCACGACTCGTATAAGGCAGAGGAACATCTGAGATGGGCATTGCCAAGAGCCATTGAAGCATTGAAGGCGGATGGATATGAATTTCGGAAGATAGAATTCCCCAAGGTCAGAAGATTATTCATTACGACCTACCTCCAGAGAATCAAGAAATTAAGAATCAATTTCAAGCAATTGCGCAAGTGGGCGTAGTTGAATGTGAAAATTGGGAAATTGGGAAATGTGATAAAGAAAAGTGATTTGAATGGTGGGCGCAGATTGAGCTGAAACCAAATATATTTTCACATTTGCCAGTTTTTGCATTAATAGGCTATTTCTAATTAAGAACACAACATAAAGAGCAAATATGATTTTACAAATTGGCATTCAAAACAGTCCGGCTGCTGCAAACATTAGCGGGATTGATCTTTTGTTGAATGGAGGGTGGATTCTTGTACCGATCGGAATTCTCTCCTTGCTTTCGTGTTATTTAATTATTGTAAAATACATTGAAATAAGACGTTATACCAAGGCGGAACCCAATATTATAACAGCCTTTCATACATATCTCAAAAAGGGCGATCTGGCTCAGGCCGTAGCCACTTTGCAGGCCGGGAACAGCTCCTACAGCCGGATATTTTTTCATGCGACAAAAAATATTGGCCGCCCGATCAGGGAGGTAGAGAGCTCCATCGAGTCTGCTGCCCAGATTGAGATGAACAAAATGAACAAGGACCTCCATTATCTTGGATTGTTTGCTGGAATTGCCCCTATGCTCGGTTTCATCGGAACCATTGCCGGTGTGATCAAGATTTTTTACAGTATCTCGCTTGCCGACAATATCAGCATAGGTATTATTTCAGGGGGGCTTTACCAAAAGATGATTTCCAGCGGTCTGGGTTTGATCGTCGGTGTGATTGCCTATACCGGCTACCATATGCTGAGCATCATGATCGACAAATACATGAACAGAATAGAAGAAGAAGCTTTCGATTTTATCAACATCATAGAACAAAACTAAGATGAAGCTTCGAAAACGGTTGGAGTTTAAACCCGAAGTGGCAACAGGATCGTTGAACGACATCATGTTCTTCCTGCTTTTGTTCTTTTTGCTTGTGGCTACATTCGCGAATCCAAATGTTATAAAGCTTTTATTGCCAAAATCATCCTCCAACCAGACGCTCGACAAGAAACAAATTACCCTGTCCATCACCAAAGAGAAGAACTATTTTATCGATAAGGAACAGATTCCTTTTAACAAACTGGAGGGATCGCTTAAAGCCATCAAACAGAAAATCAATGATGTCACTATTGTATTAAGAACCGACAATTCATTGACCATTCAGGACCTGATCGACGTCCTCGCAATAGGCAACAAACTTCAGATCAAGATGATACTTGCAACAGAGAAGAGAGGTGGCTGAATGGAACAGGAATAATAAAAGGAGCGGCGACCGCTCCTTTTTTTATTCCTGTTCCATCGCCGCATCTTCATCAATATCAATGACTGGTCCCTCCTGGAAAGCCTTGGTCACGAGGTATTTATCCAAAACAAGCAACAGGGATGGCAATACTATCATGTTGAAGAACATCGCTATGAAGAGCGTTGTCGAAACAAGCATCCCCAATGCCTGGGTTCCGCCAAAACTCGAGACCATGAAGACGCTGAACCCCAGTACCAGCACGATCGAAGTGTAAATCATGCTGAATCCGGCTTCCCGCAAGGCATTTAAGGTCGACATTTTGATGTTGTTTCCGGTCATTTTCAATTCATGCCGGTATCGGGAGAGGTATTGGATGGTATTGTCAACGGAGATGCCGAGGGCGATGCTGAAGACAATGATGGTGGATGGCTTGATGGGCACTCCAGTAAAACCCATGATGGCTGCGGTGATGATCAGAGGAATAATGTTCGGAATCATTGATACGGCAATCATCCTGACACTGGAGAACATCAGCGCCATGAGCAGTGAGATAAATCCTATGGCAATCAGCACACTGACCAACAAATGCTTGATAAGAAATTCGGTTCCCCTGGCGTATATCACACTGTTCCCGGTAATTTTCACATTGTAGTCGGCTTGGGCAAAGATGGAATCGACTTTAGGCCTTATGCTGTCGAGCAGCCTGTTCATCTGTTTCGTTCCGATGTCAGCCATCTGAAAACTGACGCGGGTGACTTGTTGCGTGCTGTCGATAAATGAGTTGAGCAATTGCTGCTTGCCATCTGCCTTTTTGGGGAAATAAGAGAGAACAAACGTTTTCTCCATTGAATTGGGTATTGTGTACATTTCCGGGTTCCCGTTGAAATAGGCTTGTTTGGCGAATTTTACAAATTCAGCCACCGAAAGAGGCTTCGAGAATTCCTTGTATTTGGATATCTCATTTTGAAGTCTGTCAATTCTTTGAATAGTGGAATAGAGCATTACCCCTTTCTTCTTTTTAGTATCTACTGATATTTCGAAGGGCATAACGCCTCCCAGTTGTGTTTCAAAAAATTTAAGGTCTTTGTAGAGGGGATTGCTTTGGTGAATATCATCCGTTACCTTCCCTGAAGTGTGCATGTTCAGCATCCCAACTATTCCGGCAACCAAAAGAATTCCGGCCAGCGAAAATACCCATTTCCGCTTGTACTGGATTACGTAAAGGATTTTCTCCAGGATGGAATTGAAAAATGTATTGTCCAGGTGCTTGACATGTTTTTCACTCGGAGGATTCATATAGCTGAATATGATCGGCAACAAGGTAATGCAGAGTGCATATTCCATCATGATGCTGATACTCGCAATAATGCCGAATTCACGCAACAGTTGATTTGAAACAAGGATGAAGGCTGCAAATCCGGTTGCCGTGGCAGTATTGACCATCAGCGAGGCAAAACCGATCCTTCTCACGACCCTGGATAAAGCGAGAATTTGGTTGCCATGGTTCCGGTATTCCCAATGGTATTTATTGAGAATGTAGATGCAATTTTCTATGGCAATGACCACGATAAGCGACGGAATCACTCCGGTGAGGATGCTAATTTTGAATCCGAACAATCCAATCAATCCCAGGGTAAAGATGATGCTTATCCCAACCACTATCAGGGAACTAAGTACTACCTTTCCTGACCTGAAGAACATATAGAGTATAACGGCAGCGATCAGGATGGAGAGCAATACAAACAGAAATAGTTCATGCTGGACAGTCCTGGCCATTACCGTCCGGATATAGGGAAGACCGGAGTAATGCAACATATGTCCGTTCTGCGAAGTATACTGTTCGGCACGGTGGACGATGTTATCCGTTATGGTCATACGAATCTTGTCGTTGAGGACAGATTTCTTGAGTGTGATCGCCAGAATATAAACGTCTGTTTTTGAATTAAAGAGCAAACCGTCGTAAAATCTCAGCGATAGTATTTTGCTTTTAAGGCTGTCGACGGCAGCTTGTGTGGTAGGTCTGGAGGCAACGAGCGGATTGAATTCAAACTGGTGCAGTGAATCATTTTTCTGGATGGTGGCCGCCTTGGTTATCGACATGACTCCTTCAACTCCTTCTATTTTGGTCATGTCAGCAGTTAGGTCGTACCATTCGTTGAAATCCCTTAATTTGAACATGTTAGGATTTTCGACACCAATTACCAAGACACTTCCATCCTCGCCAAAACGCTTCTTAAATGCATTGTAATCAACTATGAAACTATCATCTGCAGGAAGGAGGCTGGAATTGTCGTAAGAGAGCTTGACGCCGAGTCCCTTCCATCCCATAAATGCCGTAAGAAGAACTATAAATATCAGGATAGCCGGCCTGTTACGAAGAAGCACCCGGGTTAAATATTTCCACATGATAGGTTTATATTCACTGTTAGTATGAATTTGCGAAGGTAAATGAATAAAACGGAAATATTATTTTTTGATCAAGAGATTTTCAAGTTTGGGAACTGCAATTTTTAATCTTTTGACAAACGTTTCAACTGTCCGGAAACTGGTCAGTCGCATGCTCTTACATGAAAACTCCAGAGGCAGCAAAAATACTCCTGCAAGCCCGTTCTCACTGAGACTGCGCAATTATCGGCTTTGGAATTACGAGAATTATTCATCCTTAGTGAAGATTAAAAAAGTGCCTCCATCGTACTTTTTTACCCATCATTTGTTAACTTGCATGCCAGTATGAAGATAGCGGTTTCGCACATAAGGCTATCCTGATATTTCAGTCCCATTTACCAATTCGAGTACTACTATTTAACTTTCAAATATAAAATTACCATGAAAAACTATTCTCATCTCTTGTCTTCCATTAAATCGGTGGCATTGTTTGTTTTGTTGGCGCTGCTGGTTCATGCTGCCACGTTTGCCGCCAAACACAACGATTCCAAATTTGGAGGAGTTCAAATTGGAACGATCACCTACAGTTACCGCAGTATGCCGGATCAATCGCTACCGGCCGTTTTGAATTATGCGGTGCAATCCGGACTCAGTTCTGTTGAGTTGATGGGGGATGTAGCTGAGCGGTATGCCGGACTTCCGCAATCGAAGGATCCTGCTGTAATCCGTCAGTGGCGAACATCCGTCTCTATGGATAAATTCAAGGAGATCAAGAAGCTTTTCAAGGCAAAAGGAATAAAAATCAACATCCTTAAGTTGGGAGACAAGAACTGGTCGGATGCTGAGATCGATTATGCCTTCAATGCATGCAAAGCCGTAGGTGCAATTGGAATTACCACCGAAATCTCAGAAGAGGCAGCCAAGAGGCTGGAACCCTTCGCAGAAAAACACAACCTCTTTGTCATATTTCACAACCACGGTCAGCCGGGAGATCCCAATTTCAGTTTTGACAAGGTGCTTGCCCTGGGGTCGATGCTCAGGTTAAACTTTGATGCCGGTCACTATTTTGGCGCTACAGGAATTAGCCCTTGCCTGCTGATAGAGCGGCTTCACGATCGTATAGTAAGCATCCATGTCAAAGATAAAACTGGTCCGAAAGCGGCAGATCCGAATAAAAACCAGCAGTTTGGCAAAGGTGAAACACCTGTGGTTGAGATGCTCCGATTGATTCAAAAAAACAGATGGCCCATCACCTGCGACATCGAACTGGAATATCCCGTTCCGGAAGGTTCTGATGCAGTGAAAGAGGTCGTAAAATGTGTCGCCTTTTGCAAGGCTGCATTGGTTTCAAAATAGGGTTGAATATTCCTGGACCCCTGAAAACAATAAAGGATTTCGGATAGAGCCAATTTATCATGCGTTTATAATGACCTTGATTAATTGGAGGTAAGTACCGGACTGCGTTCCCCGATTCCATTTTCATTGAGGGCTTCAATGGCAAAATAGTAGGTTTTTTGACTGTCCATCGTCTTGAGCCAATATTCGTTGGCATCATAAACCATGATGCAATTGTACAGTTTGTCGGGGGCGGTTCCCATGTAGATGTTGTAGGCATAGGCATTGCTGGAAGGATACCATTTCAGCCAGGCACTCCGCTTGTCTTTCTCGGTTCGCAATACAATGAAACTGGCCACTTTCCCCGGTTTCTCACCGTGTCCGTTTCCAAAGACGCGAAATCCACTGATGGCAAATTTCCCGGTAGGGACATGCAGGTTCACCAGTTTAAGGAAACGCGTCTCGACCGGATTCGTCAATTCTATGTAATCGTGGGGGACATCGGTCTGGTTTTTGCTTTTGTCGACCAGCCGTTTCCATTTTTTACCGTCTTCGGAGCAGAAGATTTGGTATTGGTGGAACAATCCCGGCACTTTACCCAGAATATCCGCATCCTGATCTGCATAATTGATCTGTATGGCCCTGACGGTGGAAACGGTTCCCAGGTCCGACTGCAACCATTCATTCTTCTTCGCTGTGGCTGCACTCCAGTAAGTTTTGATATTCTCGTCGACCGCAAAGTTGGCATTGAAGGCCCCGAAAGTTGAAGATACGGTGACAGGCTTCTGGTAATTGAGCAGCATCCAGCCGGCGAAGCGGCTTTCCCGATGATCCTCCTTTCCTGCCGGAAGAAGCGTGGGATAGTCGCCGAAAGCCTGATTGCAATACATTACACCATCTGGATCGAAACCTGCCGGCCAGATGCCGAGGCGTCGCTCAAAGTTGTTTTTCACAGCGATTGCAATGGTGGAAATATGCCAATAGTTGTCCCAGTGATCCTGGAAGGTTGAACCATGACCGGCTCCGTTGGCAAAACCGCCGGGTTTGTAGCTCAAAGGCATGGATTGGGGGGTAAATGGACCCAGCGGAGAGTCGCCAACCACGACACCATCGGCATACCCGCTGAATTCGGTCCCTGGTGCACCATACTGCAGGTAATAGCGGTTGTTGTATTTGGTCATCCAGGATCCTTCGATAAACGGATCGAGAAAAGTATCGTCCATGTGCTCACCAAACCGCTGCCATCCGTATCGCCAGGGTTCAAGCAGGTAAGTCTCTTTTCTCTTTCCCTCCGGTTCCAGAG
>Ga0073936_10005607_pt1 | contig 16915 bp, 9 predicted proteins | sample AliMusrvi5mmetaG_FD_87041 | JGI IMG/M metagenome (GOLD analysis project Ga0073936, IMG submission 87041) | Freshwater lake bacterial and archeal communities from Alinen Mustajarvi, Finland, to study Microbial Dark Matter (Phase II) - Alinen... | ecosystem: Environmental > Aquatic > Freshwater >... | reverse complement strand
TTGATCTGGTGCTGAAGCGCCTGTCAGAGGACTTCGATCTGGACCATCTGTTTGCCGCCTATCCACGGCTGACCAGGGAAGATTTCCAGGCTTGTCTTGCCTATGCCAAGCAGGTTGTCGCTGGTGAATCTCTGTACCCGGCAACGCTGCCTATGCAGGGCTGAAGTATGCGGTTTCTTCTTGTCGTGCGATTGAGAAACAATTACTCGACAGCCCTTTACCTGATGAAACCTTGGTCTACCCAACCTGACACTCCAACAACGCTCCCTGTGATCTCATCCCCTCAAAGTAATCGACCAGCCTGCGCACCGTCGGCTCATGCCGAACCAGCACCCCCGCCTCGATATTTCGCCCCTGCGCCGCCTCGGTGAAGTTCGCCGACGTGATCAACGCCACCCGCCGATCCACCACGATGCATTTGGCGTGCATGCTGGCTCGCTGATCGCCGTGTGCAATTAGTGACCGGGGATCGTAAAACACTTTTGGCAGCACCCGCCATGGCCAATGGCGCATCCTGAACTCAGCCGCATATCGGCTGACGATCTGCGCGTCACTTGACGTATCTCCCGACGTGCGCCCGATGTGAATGCAGAAGACCACCTTGAGACCCGGTATTGCCAACATCCGCGCAGCCAGTGATTGGAAAAGGTGGGCGCCATCGTGGATTGCGTAAGTGATCAGCAGGATTTCCTTCTGCGCCTCAGCGATCAGCGTCTGCACGACCGCTCCGGTGTCCTGAGTGGGGATGCCAGGCAGATCTGGGCCGGACAGGACGAGGTCGAACAGCCGCGAGGCGTCAGGACGAGACTCGCGCTCATCCGCAATGGCGTCGACCACAACAGCCATGTGTTGTGGCGTCATGCCAAGCTCGGCAAGGCGTTGAAGATGCTGTTCCACATCACTCGCTAGTGGACCGGCGATCTGTTGAATTGTTGGCCGGGCCAATTTCATGGCAAGCATGCCCTGACGCAACGACGCCGAGAGCGTTCGCAATGCGGCTGTGGGCAATTGGTGTAACGCTGTCAGGTTCACGCAAAATCAGCGAAGAACTCCGCCCCGAGTGCTTCCACAGTCTGCACGACAAGCGCACGATCCAGAAAGTCATTCTGCTGTTCACAGGATGTTTCAGAGATGAGCAGGCAGCCATGGCACGCGCTCCCCAGTAACGATTGATGGTCTTGCTCCGACGGTCGGTGATAAGCACACACCGGATCGTTGGAGCACAACATGCCAATCTCAAGCGCATTTTGCATATGTCGCTTGATGTTACGACCAGCCACAATCAACCCACCCAGCGTGCCCTCAGCATCCGATGAACCCGTGTAGATCAACAACCCATAGTGATCGTTGAATGCATAAATACGCTCTCGCAACGATGAAGCAGGGTAACCACACTCAAGTGATATGGCAGTGATCAGGAGGTGCGAGATGGAATGCACCAGGTAATACGGAATTTTCGGGAATGTGCGCGTGCTGCTGGGGTGATCCTTCTTCCAGAGATTGAATCCGTCAGCAAGCTGGTGCGCTCGCGTCACAACAGCAGGATGGTTCAACCACTTTGCTACGGCATCAGTCTTGAAGACCAGGAAAATGCCCTCGCCACGGTTCTCTGATGCCGGGAGCCATGATGTATCGAGCCCCAGTCTGGCTCGTTCCACATCAAGCGATAGTTCGCCTTCAATATCCGGACCGGCAGCCTCGAAACGCGTAAATCCAACCAGCGCACGAACCTCGCGCAGCCGGTGGACTAGCACCACCCGTTCAACCGAATTCATCCATTCGGCGTCCGCCCAGTAAGCTTCAGGCAGTTTGCGCGCAAAGAAGTCGCCCTCTGGAACATCAGCTCCCAGTTCATCATGGGCTGCTGCGAGCGCCTCGAATTCCACCTCTTTTACTGGCCGATCCACTTCGCTGGCGCCCGCACGATGGCGTTGAATTGCATCGAGAATTTCATCATCAGTGTAGTTCTGGAGCCGAGAAGTAACCGCCGGCTTTCGACGCACCCGCGTCAGTTCCAGAGCATCCACAACGTCTGATAGAAAGTTGTCCCACAAACTATGCACAGCCTCATCCAATGGCCCCCGTGAATCAGGGATCGAGATTACTGTCATGAGCTGTGGGAAGTAAGCATTGCTGGCACTGCGGATGAGCAGTCGGTTTTCATCGCCGCAGTGTTCTCGTGATCCCGCACCAAGCCACGGACGCGAACCATTGCACGAGCCCAATGCTCTGAGCTCCATGCGCGCCGCCTGACTCATGGCGCGCTGTGCTCCACAATCGCAAATAACCCACACCTCATCCAGGTCGCCGCTAGTGCCGCGTTCCTCCATCCATAGATCGCGCTGGCATTCATTGTGTACACCATGCACAAATGATGGCCAATCGATATCACCCAAGTGCCCGCGCCGGCAACCGCGCACGAACCGCACCGGCACAACCGACCGTTTCTTATGAGAATCGGGATCGACGTACTTTAATGCTGTGAGGGTGTTGAGGTGCACCAGGCGCCGTTTATGGAAACCGTGTCCGGAAAGTACTGTCTTCTGCACGATGAACCATTCCGGGAACCGCCACGCCGTGATGTTGGGTGTCGCTCCGTAATCCTGTTCCGGAGAAGGCGGTGGCGTGCGTAAACTGAGACCGGTCACATTAAGGATGTGCTCCAGCTTGGCAACCAGGCGAGGCTCCTCAATAATCGGAATATTGTTTATGTCATATCGCCATTCATCCAGCCCGGCAATGATGACTGATGCATCTGGCAGGTCAACCATCGCACCAGGGCCGAATGTACTCGTTACTTGATTTAAGCGCAGTTGCGGTTTGCTCATGATCGCTCCCCCCATTCATTCAGGTTCTTCACCAGCAAGTCAACATTTGGTTCGACATCGCGCATCGAGCGGTTAGCGCGAAAGTGTTGCTGAATAGGCAGAATATTGGGCAGGTCTGGATCGAGAAAATCACGAAGCAAACGCTGGCCTTCTCCTGGATTTTCCTGCTGGTATTGCAGGCGGGTATTGGTATTACTGAACATTCGGGCAATATTCAGCCAATCATCGAGCAAACAGGAACAACGGTGCAGGACCAGGTCGTGTAGTTCCTGCCCGGCCTTTGGACTGGGTGGCCAGGCGTGGTTGCGCGCGCGTTCAGCAATATACTCGATCACTTGATCCAGTTCCGCCCGGAGGGTTAGGATGCGCTCTGCCCCCAATGGCGGCGTGAGTTCAGGCCTGATCTGCCGACACAATCCGACCAGCACAGCAGGCAAGGCGCGATCCAACGCACGGGGCGCAAAGGGCGTGACGCTGGTTGCTTCCACGGTGCGATAGAACGAGGTGTGATAGGCCTCAAAACGCTCATAATGCGAGCGGTCACGCGGTTTGTGCACGTTGAGAAGCGTGACGACACGACCAACCCCGGTCTGCCTGGGTCACGCCCGACGCGGCTGGTGGCCTGGATATATTCGGCGCTCATCTTGGGCTGGCCCAGCACCACCATCAAACCCAACCGGACAATATCAAGCCCGACGGAGATCATGTTGGTGGCCAGTGCCGTATCCACATACTCTATCTCATGAAATGGCAATGCAAGTCTGCGTTTTGCGCCGGCCACGTCACCCGTGGAGACGCGCGAGGTTAACTCAAGCACGTCATAACTGATGGTTCGATCGGTAAATAACTCGTCTACAGGTTCAATGCGTTTGCGCATGGCATACTGGCCGAGACGTGTGCGCACTTCGTCTTCCACGATGCGCCGGCTGCCGCCCAGTTCGCGCAGGCTGTTGAAGTAGGCCAGCAGTGTCATATAGGGATCAGCGGGATTAGCCTTGTTTTTCTTGCCACCCTCTCGCACATAGGCTACCTGGGCAGCACTCATCAGCGCCAATGATGCCCGAAGTTGGAGAACCTTGATACTCCGCCCCTGCGCAGCGACGCCGACGTACAGACGCGCAGGTGTCTGGCTGGAGGGTTGCGTATGCGCAAAGAAGGAATCGCGCCGGTCGGGGCTGGGTGGCGGGAAAATCATGACCTGATGGCGTTCGAACAATGCCTTGATCTGTGTATCGGCGCGACGCACCGTGGCAGTGCTGGCGATGATCTTGGGTCGCACTGTCCGGCCATTTTCTGTGCGACTGGCTAATGCATCGATAGCTGCCTCATATACTCCGGCAATCGTGCCCAGGGGACCTGAGATCAAATGCAACTCGTCCTGGATGATGAGGTCAGGTGGTGGCAGATGCCCGCCTCCGAGCGGAGCACCCTTATTGGGTTGACATGGCCCATAGAAGCCATCCTTATCGTAGCGATCGACGCGGCCGAACAAGGCGCCGGTCTCGCCTGTCCAGGGCAAAGAGGCAAACTTATCGACAGTCGCGATGATAAAGGCCGGCAGGCGTCGATAGATCGGCTCGTCTACGCCTACGATGGGCAATGGGCGATCACCCTTAAACAGACAACTCGGGTTGATGCAATGCACGTGCAAGTCGAGCGGCTTCTGTTCATTTGGCGACAAGCGGAATGAATAGCGTGTGAACTTTGTCCCACACCAGGGACACTCTTCAAGCGGGATAGGCGCCGGGTTACTCTGTTCATCGCGTTGGAACCGCATGGTCTTGATATATGCCGTATATTCTTTGCCAGGGCCGTTATACCCGCGACCACCCATACGGTTGGGTGTGGCAGCCTGACCAACCCACAACCCGATCTCAAAAGGCCACGTACCCAACTGAACTTCATTCTGCTCGCGTTCCAGTTCCAGTGCGCACATAAGTCCGGCCGCGCGACCGAGTTGGTCGAGCGTGAGAAGTCGCAGCGTGTAGCGCATCAGGACGCTCAACCCGCATCCACGCACGCCCGGATTGCGCAGACGGCGCAGGACAATGGCGAACGCTGCCAGCCCCAGGTAGGCTTCTGTTTTACCTCCTCCGGTAGGGAAGAACAACAGGTCTACTGCTTCTCTGTCGCCGTGCGTCGGGTCGGTGATACTCTGCAGCGTCATCAAGATGAATGCGAGCTGGAAGGGAAACCAGGTCGGCGCAGGTAGTTGTTCCGGCGTGCCTCTGCGATCATGTTTGATCCATTCGCGTTGGCGTGCCGCACGCGCCATGGCACGGTTAGCAGTGCAGAATGCTTGCAGAATTTGCGGATCTTCCAGCAAACGGATACCGGTTTCGATACGCGCAGCTGCGTGCCGGGCATATTGAAGCATTTCGTCGCGCGTCTGACCGCGCTGTCCAGTTAACGCTTGATACGCCTGCTGCTGATCGGTAATCCACTGACGATAATGCGCGACGAGCGGCAACATTTTCGCCGCAGCCACAGCGCCATCCTGGAGATCGCCCAGCGCTTCCATGCCCAGTTCGACATCCGGAATGGACGCGGGCGCAACACGCTCGACTTCGGCTTGTGGCAGCCAGGTCGTCTCCACCGCCATGCATTCGCCTTCTGGCGTGCGCTGCGCTTTTGCGGACACGCCATGACCGACGGTGTACTCGAAGGCGTCACGGTATTGCAGGTCCGCCACGCGTTCATCCCATTCGTCGCTGATGTGACCAGCCACAGCGCCACGCAGATCTGGCCGGGCTACAAATGGTTGAGGGGATTCCAACCTCAAATGTGTTTGGAACGCAAAGGTACGGAAAGCCTCGTTATGATCTGGCTCGGGAATACGCCAGTTGACCAGAAAAACTGATACCGAACGAGCGCCGTCAGGTAAACGTCTTGTTGCGGTGACCGCTGGTGAAACCGGCCGCACTATAACCACAAGGCGCAATCCATTGCTATCGGGTACAACAAACTCCTTCGGCTTGCGCTGGCTGTGCTTTACGTTGATGACAATGGTTGCAGTTTGAGGTGTACGCCGCCAGCCGCGTTTTGCCTGGGTGGTAGTAACATCGGTCGAGTTCACATCACCAGAACCAACTTTATCCATCGTAACGCGAGCAGTCACAGATGGCTGCTCACCGTCCTCAGTGCTTTCTTCACCCTCAAACGAATAGTCGCCCCACTCCACCGTGGCTGTAATCGCATCGACACCTGGAGCGACGAGTACGCTCAGTCCCATTGAGGATTGCAGCAGGCTCTTGCGCGCTGCCGGCTTCTCGGGTGTCGCATTGTCATCCACCCCACCCGATTCAGCAGGAGAATCGATTTCATCAACCGAGGTTTCATCCGTACGCTGATCAATGGGCGCCGTGCTGGGTACGAGAAAAACCGGTCAGGTACCACCTTGACGGCGACTCGGGCAGCAACTCACGCGCAAACTGGTGGTCATTGGCCGGACCAATCAGGTCGAGTTGGAGCGCTCCGATCAACTCGCTGCGAACGGATTCGGATGTGACATGAGAAGTAGAAGTGTGATCCACCATAGGTAACCGCAATATCAGAATGGAATCGGGTTTGTGTACACCCGCCCCCGAAAGGCAAGGGCATCATCAAGGTACAACGTGACTACGCCTGCGTTTGCGTCTGGCAGCGGCACGCGCAACGCTCGCGGCAACTTGTCAAACTTTCTGGCGAGATCAATCGTGTGGGCTGATCCATCTTCCTGATAAATGAATCGCACCGTATACGGTCCCCGCATATACGAGCTGGGGCTGAAGCGAATGGAGATCGCCGCTTCGATAACGACGACATCCTCGACGTAAGACCATTTGCGTTCAAACATACCCGGCTGATCGAGTCTGATCTTGCGCTCCCACGCTGTCCGAACAGCTTCAGGCAGCAGTTGAAGCAAGGTGCGCCGTTCGGCTGCAGACCGGCAAGTCAGGAACACCAGGTCATTGTCCAGTGCGAGGCTGCCAGGAACCAGCACCTCGGCATTACGGTGAAAGATGATCGGATCCCGGATGGCAGGGTTATTCACATCGAACCAGCCGTCGTGAAACACCAGATTGAAGGGGATGGACGCAAAGAATGCGCTGTCCTCACCGATTCGCACGCGTGCGCTGCCGATATTGCCATCCGAATAACGCGTGCTATCCCGCGACAGCAAGGCAAATGCATCGAAACAGAAGAAGACCGGCACAGGACAATGCGCCTTCAGCGCGCGTTGGCCGAGGGGACGTATGCCTTCGTTCTGGTATTGCGTGGGCGTGCGGGGACGAAAATACAACCGCACGAGATTCTGTCGTTCGATGCTGGTATGCCCAATGACATCCGGGGCGGCATTGTCTACATTCATCAGTCCAAGCCGGATAGCCTCCGTGCGACAGTACAGCGTGCCGGATTCTATGATGTGCGCGGCATTGGTCACATCGGTGAAGTGATAGACATATTTCGGCCACCAGCCGCGATTGCCTAACTGGCGTGACCAGCGATCGATGTGCTCGCGAATCTCGATGTGCCAGGGCTTCATGCGAAAAACATGTTCTCAGTGGTAGGCGACAATTCGGGTTCGGGCGCAAGCCGCAAACCTCGAATGGCAACCGGCGCTGCTTTAGCTCGCAGGACAACTGGCTTGACGTAGTTCAAACGAGACAGCAAGGCCAGCAGCCACTCGCCTGCGCCAGTATCGTCAATCGCCTTGGGAATATCGGCAGTGCTGGCTGTGCCACGGACTCGCAGCGTATTCCACACCTCTTCTATATCGTCGCGATGAATGTCAATGACCATCGCACCGTCCGGCATGGCGAAATGCGCATAGTCATCGTCAACCCATACGCGTGGGCCGGAACTATCTGTGGATGTGCTATTGGCAGACGAGATACTGGCAACTTGTTGCAGGTCTGCCCAGACATCCTCAAATGTGTATTGCCGTCGTTCACGCATCACCTCGCGTCGATAGGCCGCATCCAGTCGCTCCGGGACGAAGTCCTTGTCCTGGGTGTAAAGATGGATGTAGATCGGTATGGGCAGCGGATGAAGATAGCGCTCCATCAGCGGTTGTACCTGCGCGGACCAGTCTAGTTCGCCGTTGCCACACCCTAACTGAGGGAAAGATGCCGAAGAGATGCCATAGTCAGTGTAATGAGCAACAAATGATCGCAGCCCGGCCTCGATGTACTCAGGGCTTGATGGCATGCGCCAGTGTGTTTTGGTGGGGAAATTGACGACGACCTTGTTTGATGTGGTGTAAACAAACAGCCTGCCGATATCCAGCTTCTTCTGCTCGCACAAGCGCTGATATTCGGCAAACATGGCCGGATAGAGCTTCTTGAACGACAGCGCGATGCCTTTACCCATCACACCGACTGTATTGACGGTGTTGACCAGAGCCAGGGCAGGCGAATCGAACAGGCTGGTTTCGAGATAGATAATCATGGGTTTAGAACAAACGTTCCTATAAGATTATATCTGCACTGAAAATAATGGAAATTTCAGGATAGCATGTCTTTATCAACAACATCACTTCGCTGGATACGGCCATATCTTGCATGCAAACGCAAAGAGTTCCTTACCGCGTTGTTCAATCGTGGATTCATCCCATTGCGCCATCGACTGGCTCAGGTTACGGTTGAGCGCCAGTGCGCTATGTTTCTTTAGTGCGTCCAGTTTGGTCGCCCATGCGCTATTTGAGACAGTAGGGTTCAGCCCTTTGGTTAACAGGGTCAGGTTTCCCATCGTATGCAATATCTCGTTACGCCTTAATTTCGCGGCGGCCCGGTCTTCATCGCCACTCACCGATAGAGGCCAATATGCTTCCCATGATTGCGGCATGATGTGCTCAATTGTCAGTGTCTCTTTGATCTCTATGTTCTCCGATAAGTCAGTGCGATACTGGCGTTCCAGCGCCTCCAAAAGCATGCGCACACGGCCTCTTGTGAAAAGCCGGTAGGCAGGGACTTTCAGCCATGCTTGTCCGAATTCATCATTGTCAGGCCAGCGAGTGCTCTCAGCGTCTCCACTTCGCAACAAATCGTGTATGCGTTGATAGGGTGTGCCGTTCCCTTCGTTCAGTGTTTTCATCAGTGAAAGGAACAGAGTGTTATACCCTCGCGCCGTGAGTTGACAAACCATGCGCCGAACCAGGAATGACTCCAGATCATTCATGACGGCTTCGATTTGCTTCATATCTGAAGCGTATCTGCCATAAAGTGCCAGCATGAACGGATAGGCAGTCCCAATATCGAGAAGCGCAAGCCGTTGGAAGAATTGTTGAGCGCGGCTCCCCGGCACGGCAGAATCGAAGCCCTGATAGATATCCGCGTGACGCCGCACCGACTTAAGCGTTTCTTTGGCGGAACCTACACCTTCTGCATACCCGCAAAATTCTGTATACAGGTGGGGAAGCGCTACCTCATCGAGAAGCTGTGCAGTCAAATAGTGTTGCAGGAATACGTCCAGACGAGCGCGTTGAAAGTAACCACGCCCTACCAAGGCACGCCAATAGACGCTGTTTGCATCAAACGGCTTCCACGTGACCTCATAGAGTGACCCAATATCCTGGTGTTCCTGAATCGCTTTATGGAACAGATAGTTCTTCACAAGGTCGGACGGAAGCAGAGGTGTGCCACGCGCGTTCAAGGTCTCAAAGATCAGTTGCGGATCATCTTCTTTGTCGAGATCAATAACCACCATGCGGAGATGATCGCGAATGGTGAACAGGAGTGCATCCAGCCGAGTGTCATAGTCTGGTTGGTCGGGTTTCAGCCACTCCAAAATCGCCTTGTGAAAGTATAGGTACCCGTCTGCGATAGGACGGCCAATAACTTGAGCGTCTGCTTTGACGTTGTAATACGCGCGTAGTTCATCCGGCGACTCGCAATCCATCACGCGTTTAAAGTGCTCGCGATCGACATTCGTCGGCCATACTTTGTATTGCTCGTCAACATCCTCACTCATCGGATCCTCATTGCGTGTCAGCTTGAGAAGTGATTTATAGTGTCGGTCCGCCTTGAGTGTGCGACAGCAATCGCAAAAGGCTTCAAGAATGATCTGGATGGTCGTCAAGCGTTGCTGACCATCGATGATTTGGCGGGTATCGATATGCCCCATGGGTCTGTAAAGGTGTTCCAGAACGATGGCTCCCAGAAAGTGCGCACGCACGTCCTGACCTGACACGACACGATCAGCCACTTTGCGAATGTCATCCCATAGTGGCTCCCACTGTTCGTCCTGTTTCCAGACATACGGGCGCTGAAATAGCGGCACTATGTGCCAGCGATCCTGCCCAAAGATGGTTTTGATACTGAGAGTACGCGCGTCCAAGCTTCACCTCGATTATTGACTGCGTTAACTGCGATTGATCAAATAACCCAACTACGCTGACCGCATGCGATTGCCGTTATATCCTATAGCAACTCCTCCATGTTGACTTGACCTGCGTTGCCCTTCTTCGCCTTGCGAGGCTTTCGTGTGGCTGATGATGCTCCCATTTCCGCCTTTTCCGCAGCTTCGGCTGCGATGCGTTCCTCTTCGGCCCTTTGGGCATTCAGCGCCAGCAGGCGAGCCAGCACTTCATCACGCACCTCGTCTGGCCAGCGATAGCGCCAGGGTTTCTTGCGTTTGCGCCCGCCTGTGTCCTCGTCGCCATCTTCATCTTCGTAATCCAGCAGGAATTGGCAATCAGTAGAGATGTCTGTCCAACCATATGCTTCCAGCACGGCACGATCCATGGCCGCATGTAACTCTCTCAACTTGAGAATGTCGGGTGAGTTTTCCTCCGGGTTGTGGAAGCGATTGTAGGTTTTGGTCAACCCTTCATCGTTGCGCACCATCAATGCAGCGCGAAACTCGTAATACTCACGCCCGGCTTGCTCTAGTATTTTGTTCTGCTTCCAGTTCGGCGGGAAAGGAAAGGTCTCAAAACAATCACTGGGTGTATAACGCAGATCATCCTTCATTGAGGAAGCAAAGAAGCGTGCCCAAACTTCATGAGTATTGTTCTGTAGGATGCAAAAGGCATCAAACGTCGCCAAAGAGAAGATGTTGAGTGCATGTGAGAATATCCAAGTACTTGGAATCAACGCAAAACCCAGATAGTGACTAACCTGTGAATTTACTAGAATACGGTCATATTTAGATATTGCTCCATACAATTCCGGACGAGTACGGGCATAACGCCACCAGTACTTCCTAAGACGACCTCCATCTGCATCCTCCCTAAGTTGCATTCGTGCTGACTTGACTTTATGCTCAACAATCCATAGTAATTCGGGCCAATCACCAGCAACATTATCAGGATAATCTAATGGAACAGTTCCACTTAGCAGCCATTCCTGGCGCTTTTCATCACTTGCATTGAGCCAATTTGTACCAAAGTCGCTGCGTCGTAAAGGCCAATCTGCGAAATTGATGACATACCTATGAAATGCGTGTACTGGACTCTCATTTACTTCTTCGCCACCAATATAAGGAAATATTCGTTCTGCATTGCGAGATTCATGCATTAGTAAATTCTGCATTTCGGAAAGTGGATTTGACAGTCCGCTTGAATCAGTGTCATCAAAACAAAATCCTTGTCCATAGATCTTTACGCCATTAAATGCCTGATCTTTGTTTGACTGCATAACGGACGGATTTTCATGTCCACCAGCATGAAATAGGTATGCAGAGATTTTGGATACAGATCGATCATCAAGCTCAACCGGGCCGATATAATTGCCCTTGAAAGCATGAACAACGCTTACAATAACAGCTGCTTGCTCAGGCCATTTGTGCCTTCTATGTGCCCAGTAGATCGCACCACCATGTGTGCATATCCAGCGTAAACCTGTTGAGCGTGTGTCTCCTTGTCCTATAGTATTTGTCGCAATGAATCCAAGACATCCTGCGTTACGGATCAGGTAAAAGGCTCGTCGGAAAAAATGCGCAACAATGTCCGCGTTACCATGCGAATCTTCATGTAAAGTCTTAATCCAATCAAGATAATGAACGCTGTTAGCTGAAGTTACTTTGCCACCACCCATGAAAGGTGGATTCCCAAGCATTACATCAAAGCCCCCATTCTCTCTATCAAATACCTCGGGAAACTCAATTTCCCAATGGAAGGGCATGAGCGGAAATGTACCACTATGAAGGTCTTTAACAACAGATAGTATGTCCGAGTTATCCGAACTATCGGATATTGGGTGCTGGGGCAGCGCCAAGTAAGCCGCTATGGAATCTATCAGCCCCTTGCGCTTTTCCTCACGTGCTTTGTCTTTATCTGCGCCAAAGAAAGCTGCGATAACCAAGTCGCCGGCCACCCGCACATCTAGCAATAGTAAATCGGCCTTTGCCAGTTGTTCGGTCTTGCGCTCTGGCGAAAGGGTATCACCCGCGCTCAGGATTAGTCGGCGTTGCTGGGTTGCTTCGGCTACACGGTTGCTGATCACCTGTTCAAACAATCCCTGCTCCGGTTGCTGTATCCAGTGGAAGCATTCAATCTGCCGGCGTGTCAGCCCAACCAGCGAGTCACCTGCACGAAAGGTGTGATCGAGGAACGTGAATGGGTGATCCTTCGCCAGCGTAGCCAGCCACAAAGAGAGCTTGGCCAGGTCCACGGCCATCGGGTTCTTGTCTACGCCATACAGGCAACGCTGGGCAATGAGGCGACGCGCATACAGCAATTCGTCTTCATCGGGCGGAATGGTTGGCACGCGTTTGTGCGTGTGCCACGCCTGTACCAGCGCCTCAGCCAGTTGGCGGCAGGCTTCGACCAGGAACGCGCCCGAACCCATGGCCGGGTCGCAGATCATCAGATCGAGGAGCTGCTCCGGCGTCACATCGGCGCCTAAACGTTTCAGGATCGGTTCCAACGCCTTGCGCACGATGGGCTCTGTCAATGACCGTGGCGTGTAGTGGCTCCCGCTGCGGCGTCGCTCGTCGGAGGGTACCAGCAACATCGCGCCACGCGGCACTACGTTGGGCGTAGCCGAACGGGCGATGCGTCGTTCCAGTGCGGCCAGGGCATCATCTACGGTGAGGGCGGTTTTCAACGCCGGCGCACTGTCTGCGCCCATATCCTGCTCGGTTTGTGCCTTTAACCACTTGGCTCGTTCGGCGCCGGGCTGGCGCAACAACTCGTCGAAATCAATCGGCACAGGCGCTCCGTGCGGTTTCTTCGGTTTGATCGCAATCGATGGCCCAGTAGCGGTGCGCAGGTTAAAGCCCATAATGGCTTCATACACGCTGCCGATCTGCTGCACATCCAATGTGCGATATGACAGCCGTTCACCCTCCAGCACCAGAAGTTTTTGCAACACCCGGAAGATCACCCCATCGGCGACCAACGGCAGGCGGGGTTCCTCGAGCGTACGACCATCCAGGAAGGGGAACCGCTGCGGGTCGAACAGATATCCGCGGCGCGCTGGCATCTTCATCAACGGATGCGCGCAGCCACTATATACAGCCCTAAAAAGGGCAGATAACTGCGCCCAAGCACCGTAGCGCAAGTCCATCGTATCGGGGAAGTGCTCGTTGTCACCGCGCAACTGCTCAAACAACCCATGCACGGCGTAGTTCTGCTGGTACAGTGACCCACCCGGCAGCACGCCGCGATCCTCGGCATACAGCAGAAATACAAGACGCATCAACACGGCCAGCAGACCGTGATACACATCATCGGGCGACTCAGCCAGCGGCATGCGCAACAATTCGCCATGCGTGCGCTCGTCTGCCGACTGAAAGCCGCGCAGCAACTCATACAATGCGTCCAGAACCTGTTGCGCCAGTTTCGTCGAGACAGCCGCCTGATACTCGCGACTGCGATGCAACAATGCCGGCAGGCGGGCATCACTTGGCGCAACATACAGTCGATAGCCCGACAGCAACTCATAGAAAGCCGCCAGGATCGGACGCCCGCCGACCTCGGTCATGGCGTAGACCGGGAAGGTCAGGCTGCCGGTGTTCTCGCCGCGCGGGGCGTAGATCAGGCGGACGCTTGTGCCGTTGGTCAGCAACCCGATTGGTACTTTGGTCTCGCGAAGCAGACGTTCGAAGCGGCGCGTTGGCGAGGCGGTCCACATGGCATCGTGGCCGGTCGTTTCCGCGTCCATAGCCACGCCGAGTTCAAGCACCTTGACCAGTAGGAGCCAGGGCTGAGTAGGGTCTTTGGGCCGGTTGTCCCGCAAGGCGAACGTCGGGGCGAGTGTCTCACCGAGTTCCGGCAATGGGACGGTCAGATCGTCCGGCAGCGGATGTTCCGCATCCAGACCCCATAGGCAGTCCTGCGGCCATGCCAGGAAGTCGCAACAAAACGCAGGGAAGTCGGTGATAGCCGTGATGTCTTCGTCGCCGTTCCAGAGGTAACCGTCTGGGCGAATGGCAGGAAACGCTGTTGTGTCTCGATTGCGCGCGTATCAAGGATCACCTGGGCATCGACCAGCGCCAGCGGCGACACGACCAGGCCGTCCGGCTGTAGATACCCCAGCCATTCCTGATGGTCGCGGATCATGCGGTCTCGAATCGTAGTATCACTTGGCATAGCGTCAAATCATCCGTGTCAGCCCGTCTGCGGCCACAAATAAGCCAGTCCTATGGGTTCGATGCGATACGAACTGACCTTGTAGAACTCCTGGATGCGATCTGGTTCGTTCGTGATATCGTCCTCGACATGCGCCAACCAGCGCTGCCAGTAGCGGCGGTTGGATTCAAGCTGGCGTTTCTCCTCAAGGTTGAACTCAAGCGTCAACTGAGATGAGGACGTTCTGCCCAACTCAGCGGCCACGCGTCGTTGCTGGTCCTCCAGGATCGAGCGCATTGCAGTGGCTTCCTGGTTCCCGCGCAGCGCCAGTTTGTTCTCAGCGTCCTGACGCGCCTCATCGCCGCGCGTCTGCAGGTGCGGTCGCAGATCCTCAATGTCACGCGCTATCGACGCGAGCAGACGCTGTTCGATCACCCCCGGCACGCGTGAGGCCGCGCCCGGTCGCAACGATTGCTCCATCAGTTCAATCGTGCGAGCTTCGGCATCGCGCCCATATGGCCTTAAGGGTGCACGGCGATTGTCGGCTTCGACCCATCGCGCCGTCACGGTGACGATTTCCTCGTGCAAACGCACGGCGTTTCTGCCATACAGCGCCAGCCGGCCCAACAACACCACGCGCGGGATGGCATCGACGCTCTGCATCAGACACGCCCGCGACAAGTCATTGTGAACAAAGCCCTGCGCCAAAAACCGGCTGAGCAGGCGTTGCACGACGCGATGTTCGAGATGCAACTGCACCACAGACTCATCGATGCTGTCGGGCGCTTCGAACACGACCGAGCGGATGGGCGATTTCTTGCGCCAGTTAAAGTCGCGCCGGCCGTCATCCGGCAGTTGGCGCAACGTGTCCAGCGTCGCCGCCCAGGTGGGGTCGGCGCCATGGCGTGTATCGAGATTCGGGAAGGCATAGGCTACGCGGCCGGCCTGATCTTTGGGCAAGGCCAGCAGTGGTTCTGCACCCAGCATCTCCAGCGAGCATGAGATGGCATCACGGAACTGCTCCATGTCCAAGCCGATCCAGCGCCTTGCATCATTGATGCGATTGCGCAGGCTATCCACCTGCTTCTGCAACGCTTCATGACGCTCGCGTGTGGCCTCCAGCTCTTCCTCGGTCGTGGCGCGTTTGTCCGCGTCCAGTTCGGTTGCGGTGATCACAGTCGCCAGTTTGTCCACCTCGGCATAACTGATTCCGTAGCGAATCAGATCGGCCAGACGGTTCTCCAGCACTGGCGAGACGCTGCCCAGTTCTTCGCGGATGCGGTCAGTCTTGTCCACAAGCACCTGCAGGATGCGATCTTCCGGGCGCTGGGTGTAGACGAAATAGTGGCAATACACCTCAGGGGAGGGTTGTAGCTTGCGGTCGATGCGCCCGTTGCGTTGTTCAAGGCGGCTCGGATTCCACGGCACGTCAAAGTGGAACAGATTCCAGCAGTGCGCCTGTAGATTGAGACCTTCGCGCGCGGCATCGGTGGCCACCAGGATACGGACGGGATGTTGATCCGGCGGCAGGTTGAACGCCCGCTTGATCGCCTCACGTTTGTCAGGCGGCGTCGGCCCATGATAGACCTCGATGCGTTGCTCTGCCAGATTGGTTTCGGCGATAGCTGCACGCAGCATCTGAACCAGGTAACGCTGCGTGTCTTCATATTCGGTGAAGATCAGGATGCGCAGATCGTTCCATTCGGTGCCCCTCAGTGGCGCGGGCTGGCCGGGTATACGGATGCCGGCGCACATGTGCTCCTGTATCCACGTGATCAAGTTGCGAATCCGCGCATCCGGCCTGAACCGGCTCTCCTCGGCCACCTTCGTCATCAGGTCAAGCAGCCGTATCTCTGCGGTCTTGTTTGCCGTTGCTGCGTTCCCCGCCGTCGCCTCGGTTGCCGCCGTAAATGCCTGATCTTCGAGCGCTTCCAGGTCGGCTTCCGACAATTGGGCGCGCTCATCGTCATTATCGATATCGCCGCTCAAGAGTTCAGGCTGCTGCATCACAATCGGGGCTTTCACTGGTTCGCACGCAGTCGATTCCGATTCGGCCCAGATTCGTTCCATCGTGCGTCGATGGACTCTCAGCGTGCGCGCAAAGGCTTCAATCGATGACAACAGACGTTGTTGCAGACCGGAGATCAACAGGGCTGCTTCGGCCTGTTTGCGCTTGGTGGCGCCGGACATACGCAGCTTGCGCACCTCGCGGTATTGATCCAGTAGTCTGGCGAGTACGAGTTCCGGCGCATCCTGTGGCAGCCCGGACAGGTCGATCTGTTTGACGATGCGCCTGGGGAAGCCGCCTGCAATTTCGCGCACATCCTCCTTGAGTCGTCGCACCATGACAGGGTCAAGATCCTTGGCGCGGACTTTCACACCACGGGTGAAGCGTTGCGGGTCGAGAATCTCCAGCAATGCCGAGAAACTATTGGAATGCCCATTGTGAGGAGTGGCTGATAGGAACAGGCGATGTTCAAACCGATTCGCCAGGTCACGCACGGCGCGGGTAAGCCGCGAATCGATGGCATAGCGTGCACCGCTGGATGGCGCGGCGTGGTGCGCCTCATCAAAGATGAACAGGGTGCCGGGG
>Ga0073936_10005601_pt1 | contig 16923 bp, 12 predicted proteins | sample AliMusrvi5mmetaG_FD_87041 | JGI IMG/M metagenome (GOLD analysis project Ga0073936, IMG submission 87041) | Freshwater lake bacterial and archeal communities from Alinen Mustajarvi, Finland, to study Microbial Dark Matter (Phase II) - Alinen... | ecosystem: Environmental > Aquatic > Freshwater >... | reverse complement strand
GGGTGATGGAATGTTTCGACATTCCCAATGTCTCCTCCAACCACATCGTCGCCTCGATGGTGCGCTTCACCGATGTCCGCCCCGACAATCAGAACTACCGCCGCTACCGCATGCGCACGGTGGCCGGTCAGGACGACTTCGCCTCCATGGCGGAAGTCATCCGCCGCCGCTACTCGCGCATCCTGATGGAAAACTCCACCGCCGACCCGGAGGCCGAGGTGAGCCAGGAGGACGTGTTAGAGGCGCAGCGGCGGCTCGCGCGCGAGGGCCGGGCGCGCATCGTGCTGCCCGACCTGGTGATCGTGGACGGCGGCAAGGGCCAGCTCGGCATGGCGGTTAGGGAGCTGCGCGCGCTCGGGCTGCACGAGTTGCCCGTCATCGGACTGGCCAAACAACACGAGGAGGTGTTCCTCCCCGGCCAGGGCGAGTCGCTGCGCATTCCGCATGAGCGCGGCGCCCTCAAGCTGCTCCAGCGCATCCGCGACGAAGCCCACCGCTTTGCCAACGGCTACAACGAACTGCTCTACCGCCGCCGCATGAATGAGAGTTTGTTAGACGAGTGCCCCGGCATGTCGCCCAAGCGCAAGCAGGTGTTGTTGGAAAAATTCGGAAGCGTGGCCCGCCTCAAGCTCGCCAGCGTGGCGGAGATCGCCGCCGTGCCGAACCTATCGGAAAAATCCGCCGCTGCGATCCTGGAGTTTCTGCGGCAAATGTAGCGGCGGTCGGTAACCGCCGTGGCCTGCGGCAGCCTGCTGCCGCTGTGGGGCCGCTGCCTGCTGCGCCGTGGACTGCGGTGACTTGTCACCGCTGTGGGAGGGGGCGGACTTGTCCGCCGCGGCGCGGGGCTCTTGCGGTTAGAAAGCAGTCAGCGCGCAAGCATTGTGGGCAGGAAAATTTCAGGCAGGAAAATTTCAAGAAGGTAGAGACAAGTGGCATGCCTTCACCAGTCATTTGCGCGGCACCATCGTTTCACCACGGGTAGCCGTTGGGGAGGTTGTTGAAGCGCCGGATCATGCCGCGCGGGCGCTTGCGGGTGATTTCATAAACGGCACCGGCATAATACATTCTGTTAGCGCGCTTATCGGGCCGGCAGCGTGAACCATTTTCACCAACTCGCTCAGGCCGTCTTGCGCCTCCGGACCCATTTCAGCCAGACCCTTGACTGCGGCCCAGCGGGTGGTTTGATCTTTGTGATCGCGTGCGGTGCGGACCAGAAGGTCCACCTGCGCCGCGGTGACCGGACGCTGATAGGCAATCACCGCCACCGCCGCCTCCTCCACATCGCCATACTCCGTCTGCTTCAACGAAGGCATGGCCGCGTCGAGCAGACCGGGGGTGTTAGACGGCAGCGCCAGGCATGCCTTCAAGGCCAGGAGTTGTTCGACACAGGCGGGGCCGGCCAGTGATGTTAGAACGATGACCAGCGGCCGCTGCGAGCGCTTGAGAGGTGAGTCCTTGGCCATGGCGGGCGTGATGATGGGATGGAATCGGCGGGATGCCAACCCTTTCTGGCAGGATTGCGTTGCGATTTGCTTTGCGCTGATTGTGGCAAGGGCAATGGTTCGCTTCCAGGGCGCCTAATGCACACGGGACTTGGGTAAGTCCTGTGCCATGAACCGGCGGTGGCGGGGGATTTTCGCTTGACAGGCGAGGTCCCATGATAGCTGTTGTCTATCATTAAAACAGCGACCGTAGCCGACTTGCGCAACAACTTCCGCCGCATCTCCGGTTGGATTGAGCACGGAGAGACGGTGCAAGTCATCAACTCATCATAGGCACTTCATGGGATGCTCCGCGCCACGGCGGACAAGTCCGCCCCCCCAAAGCGGTGACAAGTCACCGCACTCCAAGGTTAGAACTCGCAGTTCCCCGGGGTCCTGGCAAACGGGATGACGTCGCGGATGTTGGCCATGCCGGTGACAAACATCAGCATCCGCTCAAAACCCATGCCGAAGCCCGCGTGCGGCACGCTGCCATACTTGCGCAGGTCCGCATACCAGCCGTACGCCTCCGGATTGAGGCCGTGCTTGGCGAAGTTCCCTAACAAAACATCCAGGCGTTCCTCGCGCTGGCTGCCGCCGACGATTTCGCCGATGCCGGGCACCAGCACGTCCATCGCGGTGACGGTTGCGTCGTCGTCGTTGAGGCGCATGTAGAACGGTTTGATTTCCTTGGGATAGTTGAAGACGGTGACGGGTTTCTTGCAATGTTCCTCGGTGAGCCAGCGCTCGTGTTCGCTTTGCAGGTTGAGGCCGTAGGCCACCGGATAGTCGAAGGTTTTGCCGCTGGCCTCCAGCAACCTAACGGCTTCGGTGTAGCTGATGCGCTCAAACGGCCGGCTCGCCACAAACTCCAGCCGCTCGCGCAAGCCCTTGTCCACGAATTTCTCGAAGATCGCCAGATCGCCCTCGTTGTTCTCCAGTGCTTCCCTAACCAGATATTTCACCAGCGTCTCGGCCAGGTCCATGTCGCCGGCCAGGTCGCAGAAGGCCACCTCCGGCTCGATCATCCAGAACTCCGCGGCATGCCGCGAGGTGTTGGAGTTTTCCGCGCGGAAGGTGGGTCCGAAGGTGTATATGTTAGACAGGGCGCAGGCGAAGGTTTCCCCCTCGAGCTGGCCGCTTACGGTTAGATAGGCGCGCTTGCCGAAGAAGTCCTCGGTGTCCTGCGCGATTTTGTCATCGGGCAGGGTGGTCACCCGGAACATCTCGCCGGCGCCCTCGCAATCGCTGGCGGTGATGATGGGAGTGTGGACGCAGATGAAATCGCGCTCCTGAAAGAACCGGTGCACGGCATAGGCCAGGCGGCTGCGCATGCGGAACACCGCGCCATAGAGATTGGTGCGCGGCCGCAGATGCGCGATGGAGCGCAGAAACTCGGTGCTGTGGCCTTTCTTTTGCAACGGATAGTCCTCGGGCGCCTCGCCTAACAATTTCAGCGACGCCGCCTGCATTTCCCAGCGCTGGCCGGCGGCGGGCGAGGGGATGAGTCTGCCGCGCACCTCCACCGAGGCGCCGGTGCTCATTTTGGCGATCGCCTCATAGCCGGGAATGGCGGCGTCGGCGACGATTTGGAGGTTGCCGAGGCAGGTGCCGTCATTGAGTTCAATGAAGGAAAATGCCTTGGAATCCCGGCGAGTGCGGATCCACCCGGCCACCTCGAGATCCTCACAGGGTTCATCGCGTTGCAGGACATGCTTGAGAAGAGTGCGCATGGCCGCGAGTAGAACGTCTCCGCTGCGACTTGTCAAAGCACACTTGTTTCCGCCTCATTCCTGGGTCACTCTCACGCGCATGAAACGCCGCGGTTGGGAGCCTAGGGCGACGCTGTCCCTGATGGTCACCACGGTGCGGTCCGCCTGGTCCACGGCGCTGACGACTTGGGCACTGCCGAAGCCATCCGTCGAACTCCACACCGGCGTCCAGGTGCCGCTGAGTTGATTGTTAGCCTCGACCACATAAGTCAAGCCGGTGGTGGCCTTGCGCACGGCAAACCTCAGGGTCAGGAATTGGGCCGCCGGTGCCAGCCCGGTTTTGCCAAGCACCGGCAGCGGCACCTGGCTGGCGACGGCCGGATCGCCCAGAAACGCATACTCCTGTAGGTTCGTTAGCGAGTCGCCGTCGGGATTCTGCGCCGCCCCGCTCTGGCCGTTCGGGAAGGTGGTGCGCGCGGCCCAGGTGGCGTAGGTGTCGTTGGTCACCGTCACGCTATAGGTGGTGGTGGCCGCGAGACGCACGAACTTGCGCGCGTCGCTGCCTTTGGGAATGGTCACGGTGATGAGGTCGTCACCGGTGCCGTTTTGGGACATGACCACGCCGGGGCTCGAACTGGCGGTGTCAGCGCCGATGTTGTAACTCGTGTTCCAGTGGATCATATCCGTGCTCACCTCGACCCGCAGCGTGACATCCGAGGTTTTCGAGCTGCCCTTGCGCTTGAACGAGTATATCAGGTTGCTGCCGACCATGCTCAGCGCGGGGCCGCCCGTGTTGGCGGCGCGCGGGTCGCTGCCGAGCACATACTCGATCAGATTGGTCAGGCCGTCATGGTCGGGGTCGGCGCCCGGGGCGGTGTCCGCCAGGGCGGGCGAGGTGAAGCCTGTGGCCCAGGTGCCATAGTCGCTGACAGTCACGGCGACGGCCTGCGATGTTGTTAGGTTGTCGAGGTTCGTGGCGCTCACCGTGACAGTGGTTTGGCCTCCGCTCAGGGCGGTGAGGTGAAGTTGGCCGCTGACGATGCTTGCCGCGGCGACGGCGGGGTTGGTGTTGCCGGTGATGCTATAACTGAGGGTGGGAATGGAGGTCACCGAGTTGATTTTCACCAGTTGCGTCTGATCCATCGTTGCGGGCGGGCTTGGCGCATTCATCGGAAAGTCGGCAAATTGCGTGGCCGTGACACTGCCGTCGAGCAACAGGTTGTAGGTGGTGGTGGGCAGCGCGTTGATGGCATCGACCACTCCCATGCCAGAGCCAGCCACCCGGCCAAACACCGTGAAGCCGCCGTTCTGATAGTCGAGATTCGCCCGGTTGTCGCCGGTGCTAACGAAAAACTGGCTGGTGGCGCTGTTCGGGTCGCCGCCCGTCTTGGCCATCGAAAGGGTGCCGCGCACGTTGGCGATGCCGGGTTCGTTTACCACCGGCGGCCGGGTCACCACGCTGGTGAAATTGCTGCCGCTGCCTGCCCCCTTGAAGCCGCCGCCCTGGATCACGAAGCCGAGGACGCTGCGATGAAACGCGACATCGGTGTATTGCCCGGCATTGACATAACTCATGAAATTGGTGACCGTCGCCGGTGTCGCGGTATTGAACAGGATGAAATCCATGGTGCCGAGGGTGGTGCCCACCCGCACCGCCGATTCGGCTTCCGGGTCGCTGAACGTGCCGGCCAGCGGGGTGTCGCGGCTGGCACCGGCCAGCCCGCTCCATGCCGCAATGGTGCTGCCAACCAGCGGCGGCCCGGCTGCCGGGCGGACGCGAATGTAGAAGGTCTGCGTGAGGTGGGAGCTGTCGGCGAAGTTCACGGTGTAGGTGAGCGTGTAATTGCCGACGGCCGGCAGCACCCCGATGAGTTCGCCGGTGCCGCTGTTAAAGCTGAGGGTGGACGGCACCCCGGTCAGGGTGCGCGAAACCACCGCCGCCCGGGTCACGTTATCAGTGAACATCTGGTCAAACGCATCCCCCGGCGTGCCGGATGCGCCGCTCTTGCTGGTGATGCCATCCACGGTGGCGCTCGCCACGCTGGATTCACAAATGGCTCCATTGGCATTGTAGGGTTGCACGATGAATGAATAACTCTTGGTCGGTTCAATTTGCGGGGCGGTGGCTTGATAACTCGTGACATTGGCCGTCACCTGGTCGAGCAATGCATAGTTGGAAGCGCCGGGTGCCAAATAGTAAATCCCGTAAGCGGTTTCATTCTGGAGGTCTGCCCATGAGAGATTGACGGCGGTTTGGCCGGGCACCGCCGTGGCCGTCAGCGCATAGGGGTCAATGGTGACGTCCGCCGCGGCCGACATACCCATAATGCCGGTGGAGCTGGAGCCGGCGAATGGCCTGACGACGAAGGAATAACTCGTGTCAGGGTTGATGTCGGGCGCCTGAACCTGGTAGGTCGTGACGTTGGCAGCCACCTCGCCAACGATGGTGTAGGAGGTATCGGCCGCCAGCTTGGCGATGATTTGATAACCGGTTTGGTTGAGAACGTTCGGCCAGGATAGATTGACGACGGGTTTGCCGGTGACTTTGGTGGCCGTTAGCGGGTAGGCGCCGGCGGTGACCGTGGCAATGTTGGAATAGGCCGAAACATTCGCTCCACTGGGCGAATCCGGCGTGGTGGGTGGGCTGCCCTTGAATGCCCGGACGCGGAAACTGTACGATCCGAGTGGGGAAATCAGGTTGGATGGATTAACAAAGAGGGAATTCGCAACCATGGAGTCAAGATACTGCCACGCTCCGGTTCCGGTCTTCATTTCGATGGCAAAGCCCGCTTCGCCAGTGGAGCCTTCCTCCCAAGTCATTATCACGTTGAACGGATCCACTGCCGTCACGCTGAGGTTGACGGGTGACCCCAAATCATAGGTGCCTACGGTGGCCACATTCGAAGGTGCCGAGGAATCGGTTCCGTTGGAGGCGATGATTTTGAAATGATACGCTGTGTTCAGGGATGCGGCGCTCCAGGTGACACTGACGCTGCCTGTTGTGAGAGTGGTGCCGGAGGTAACTGTGGCCAAATCGGAATAGGCTCCGGCACCAATGCTCACCTGAATCTTCCACTGCGTTTCATTCGTCGAGTTGTCATTCCAATTGATGGCAATCGTCGCATTCGTTGCTGTCGCGCTGAGCGCCATGGCGACGCAGTTCGAGGGAGGCAGCGGGGCCACCGCATGGGCCAGCGGCGAAGCGAGCGCGCTCGCCAGCAGGCAGCAAAGCCCAATGCGGAGCGGGTCTAACAAGATCATGGGTGCGGATGACGGGTTGGGGCGGGCCGAAAACAACGACATCCGCCCGGTCTTGTCAAGCCATCGTGGGAGTGCGGCAGCCTGCTGCCGCCACGGCCAGCCAGCTTGCTGGCGAGCCTCGCTCTTCTGCAAATCACTTCGCTCCCCCCATGGAGCAAGCTCCATCCTCCGCCAGGCGGGAGCAAGCCCCGCACGCCTCAGGCGGATTTGCTTCTCAGGGGCTTGGGATGGATGCGTTCGTAGGGCGATTCGCCTGCGGCGAGGCGGAACAAGCGCTCGGCGCGGGTGCGGACGGCTTGCCGAATGAAGTAACCGGCATACACCGTGGTCACCGCCAGCAGCGTGATTCTTTCGAGGTGTTTCATGGGTGGTGTGGCTAAGATTGCAGCCGCCCGGACTGCATGATGGAATGGGGGTATAGCCGGGAGGCGGTAACAAAGTAGGAAATGCGCGGCGAATTGCAAGCGCAAAATTCGCGGATTTGCGCCTGCGGGTCAAGGGAGTGACGTTTGCAGCGGTTATCGGGGCGATTTTTTCCACTGAGGCACTGAGGACCGCTGAAACGACTGAAACAATGGCAAATTTCTTCTCAGCACCAGAACCCGCGCTGCGCTGGGTGTGGAATTGGGAGTAACTTTTGTTTGGAGGCTCCGGGCAGGATGCCCGGGCCACGTGGCGCGGGCATCCTGCCCGGAGCCTGTAACAGCCAAGTTAGTGGGGAGTGGCCTCCGTGTTTCAGTGGCTTTCTTAGGCACGATTTCCCAGAATCCCGCGGCTTGGCTTCCCTATTTCCCTTTATTTCATGCGCATGCCCGCTGTGCCGCCACCGCCTAGCTCCCGATCCGGCTTGCGAATTCACCGGGCAGACCGTGGGCGGCGGCATCGCCCATGGCGCGGCGCGCTTGCTCGGCCTCGCCGGGCCAGCCGGCCCTGGCCACTTCGTCGAGGGCGCGCTGCCAGGCGGGCAGCCACAGGCCGTTGCGGGCGAGTTGGCTGCCGTCCTGCGGCAGGCCGCGGCCCTCCAGGGTGCGGCTGGCAAGATGGAAACACGCCCAGGCCCGCCACGCCCGCAGGTGGTTGTGGGTGCCGCTGATGCGGCTGGCAAGATGTTGGAAATGACGGATCGGGTTGCCCACGAAGCCATGGCGGCCGGTGGCGGCGCGTTGCAGGATCCACACCAAGGCGCGGTAGGGTGGAGGAAACTCTAGCAACACCGGCGCGTCCGCCCCGAGCACCGCCATCCAGGATTTGTTGAGTTGCAGCAGCGCCTGGGCCGGATGGCCGCTCCGCCACAGCGATTGCGCGTAAGCCAGCGCGTCGAGATAATACTCCGTGCCCTTGGCTTCGCCGTGGCGCCGCGTGATCGAGGCATCCAGCCGCCGCTCGACCGGCGGCAGCCACGGGCAGGGAGGAACGATTTCCGCGCGCGGATCGGACGGTTTCATTGGGGACAACATGACACGCCGGCTGATGGGGAAACGGGGTGGAGGCGAGTTTTTCACGGAGCGGCTCAAGCCGGCGCGCCATCGCTAGCCGGCGGCGATGGTTTCTAGTAAAAGCACGGGGGTCCGGGTGAGCTTGGATTTTTCCAGGTCGAGGGTGAGGAAGATCGCCCAGTCATTGATGTCATCGGGATCGACGAGGGTTTGGACGATGGGCAGAAAGGGTCTCGACTCACCGGGCTTCGGCAACTCCGGGAGGTGGGTGTGACGGGCGTTGCGCGCCTCGGGGTCGAGCCGGATGTGGTGGCGCGCGTCGTGATAGGTGTCCAGCAGCTTGAGCAGGCGCTCATGAGTCCACGGCCTGCCCGCGGAGTCGGCCGCTTCTAGCAACCCGAGCGCGGTTTCCGTCTGATAGCGGGAAAGCGCGGTGACCAGCGTGAGCAGGTGGTTGCGCAAGTGACGGGTGAAGGTGAGACGGTCGCGGGTGAAGGGAGGAGGGGGGCGGGCGATTTGAAATTTGAGATCTGGAATTTCAGATTTGAGATCAGAGAATTCAGATTTGTCGGACGGGACGGCGGTGCTCCCAATGTTCTGCCATTCGTCGAGCATGCTCGAATCGGTGTGGCGGACGATGAGTTCGAGGAACGATTCGGTTTCATGAACGGCCTCGGTCTTGGCGGCGTCGGGCACGGTTTGGGACAGGACCTTGTACACCTCATTGAGATGGCGCAGCAGCACCGCCTCGGCGCGTTCGAGTTTGTAGGTCTTGATGTAGTCTTCGAACGACTGATAGTTTTCGAGCATCTCGCGGGCGACCGACTTGGGCCGCACGTTCTCGTTGCCGAGATAGGGATGGAGCCGCTTGAACGCGTTGAAGGTGGTGTAGATGAACTCCCTGCCGGGCATCGGCCACTCGACTTCCTCAAGCCGGGCGATCCGCGCGTCATACTCCACGCCCTCGTCCTTGAGGCGGGCCATCAGTTCGCCTTTGATCAGATCAACCTGTTTGCGCAGCACAATGTCCGGGTTTTCCAGAATTGCCTCGATCAAGGAAACCAGGTTCAGCGCATAGTCGTCGGCGACGGCATCGAGTTGCGGGATCGCATCCAACAACCACAGGCTCAGCGCGTGGTTGATCGAGAAATCCTCGGGCAGCGCGACATCGACCACCACCTTGTTCGGCCCGCTGCGTGCCGCCACCGGCAGAATGTGGAGGATTTTGGCGCCGACCAGGCCGCGGAAGAGCTGCCACGCGCGTTTGGTTAGGTCCTTGCGTTTGGCGGGGGTCTCGTGGCAGCGCCGGATGAGGTCCTTGAGCGCGGCACAGCCGTCCTCGCTGGTGCGCGACAACACGTTGAGCAGCGTATGGTGGGCGATGGAAAAACTCGACGTGAGCGGCTCGGGTTGGGCGGCGCGGAGTTTGTCGAAGGTGGTTTCGTCCCAGTGGACGAAGTTGTGTTCCGGCGGCTTGCGTTTGACGAGGCCGCGTTTTTTGTTAGGGTTGCCCGCGGCCTTGGCTTCGAGCTTGAGGTTCTCGATGACATGCTCCGGTGCCTGGGCCACGACGTAGCCGACGGTGTCAAAGCCGCGGCGTCCGGCGCGGCCACAGATCTGGCGGAAGTCGCGGGCACTGAGAATCCTGGTGCCGCGGCCATGTATTTGCACAGCCCGGTGAACATCACCGTGCGGATCGGCACATTGACGCCCACACCTAACGTGTCGGTGCCGCAGACGACCTTGAGCAGGCCCGCGCCCGTTAGTTTCTCTATCAAGAGGCGGTATTTCGGCAGCAGTCCGGCGTGGTGGATGCCGACGCCGTGACGCAGGATCTTGGCCAGCTCGCGGCCATACGGGCTGCGGAAATCCGCGTCGTGGAGGGCGCGGGCGATGGCGGCCTTTTCCTCCTTGCTGCAAAAGTTGGTGGAAAGCAGGTCGCGAGCGGTGTCGGCGCACGCGTTCTGGGTGAAGTGAACCAGATAGATCGGCGCGCGCTCGGCCTCCACCAATTCGGCGACCTTGTCCTGGAGGAGAGTTGTGGAATAGGAAAACTCCAGCGGCACCGGGCGCTGGTCGGATTGGACGAGGGCGGTCGGCGCACCTGTTAGATCGGTGAGTTGCTTGGCGAAAAACGACGAATCGCCAAGGGTGGCGGACATCAGCAGGAAGCGGGCGCGCGGCAGGGTGAGCAGCGGGATTTGCCAGGCCGCGCCGCGCGAGGAGTCGGCGTAGTAGTGGAACTCGTCCATGATGATGTCATCGACTTGCGCCGAGGCACCCTCGCGCAGCGCCAGGTTGGCGAGGATCTCCGCTGTGCAACAGATCACCGGGGCCGAGTAGTTGACGGTGGCGGCGCCGGTGATCATGCCGGCGGGCTGCGGCCCGAAGATGCGGCAAAGCGCGAGGAATTTCTCGTTGGCGAGGGCCTTGATCGGCACGGTGTAAAACGAGCGGCGGCCCTGGCACAGCGACTTGAATTGCATCGCCAGCGCCACCAGCGTCTTGCCCGAACCGGTGGGCGTGTCGAGGATGACGTTCTTGTCCTGGAAGACCTCCAGAATCGCTTCCTCCTGGTGTGCATAGGGCTCGATGCCCGCGGTGCCCAGGTATTCGAGGAACGCGTTGAGGATGTCATCGGCCGCGGCCTCGCGCGGCAGTGAGGCGGGGTCGAGGGGGTAGGGCATGGGTTGCGGTTGCTGGGGACAGGCTGCCAAAGGTAGGACAAACAAATACTACCACAGAGGACACTGAAACCCACTGAGGCCACTGATTTTTTTTGTTTCTCAGTGCTTTCAGTGGTTCTCAGTGTATTCCGTGGTTTCTTTCGTCAACCACCTTCTTAGCATCGTACCTGTATCGAAAGCCGCTTGCTGATCAATGGCCCTTGCTCACGTCCGCGCCGACTAAGCCATCCGAGCCGCTGAGTTTGCTCCAGAAGAAGCCGTAGAAGGCGATGGCGGCGAAACAGACGGCCGGAACTATGAATCCGGCGGACATGCCATCCCTGTCTCCGATCGCGCCCATGACCTTTGGCAGCACCGCACCGCCCATGATGGCCATGACGATGAAGGGCGAGGCGGACTTGGCCTTGGTGGCGCCCAAGCCGAAGATGCCCAGGGCGAAGATGGTCGGGAACATGATCGACATGAAAAAGAAACTCAGGAACAGGGCGACGACAGAAAGCCATTGGAGTTTGGCCACGATCACGATCATCAGGATCACATTGATCAATGAATACAGCCCTAACATCTTATGCGCGGACGTCCGCTTGAGAATGAGCGCGCCGGTATAACGCCCGATCAGGAAGAGAATGAAGCCGAAGTAGGAGAGAAGCTTGGTGGCCCCTTGGTCACTAACATGCCATGCTCCGTTGCGGAAGATCGAGCCGGCGTCCCCGCCGATGAACCAGGCGGATTTGAGACTTTCGCCAATCGCCGGCATGTCCTCGACCACATAGTTGATGAAAAAGCTGAAAATGCCGGCCTGGGCGGCGACATAGAGGAATTGGGCAATCGTGGCGGCCGAAAAATGGGGGTGCGCCCAAATGCTGTGAGATGCCGATAGGGCCTTGCGTTTGCCGAGGAACAGCGCCATTCCCAATGCGAAAAACACGGACGATGACACCCAGAAGACATAATCCAGCCTGATGCCAAGTGCCTTCATGGCCTCCGGATCTGCCAGCGTGGCCTTGTCCATGTAGAAGATTTGAGCGAAAAACCGCACGATCATGCCCAGGGCAAAGCCAAGGAAACACACGTTGATGAACAAAAGAATGGGAACCCACAAGGACGTCTTGGCCACAACCTCGGGTGGCAGGTCGATTTCCACATCGGCAGTCGCCAGCTCGCCGGAGCCGGGTTCGGGCATTTTGGACTTCAGGAAGATCGCCGCCAATACCACCGCGATGATGGCAATCGCCGCATAGGGTACCCACAGGGTTTGGTGGGCGGCATTGACTTGCTCTTGATGGGTGCCTTTGATGGCGGAGTAGAAAAACAGTCCGCCTATGAACGGTCCCAATGGCCAGCCGACCGCGTTGAATGACTGCGCCAGATTGATCCGGGCGGAAGCATAGCGGGGAGAACCGAGCACCGTGGTGTAGGGGTTGGCCACCGTCTCCAAAAACGTTAGACCCATCGCGGTGACACAAACCGCAACCAAAACCGCCCAGAAACCATCGATTCTGGTGGCAGGGAAGAACCAGAGGCAGCCAGCCGCGGCGATGAGCAGGCCGATGACGATGCCGCCCTTGTAGCCGAGCTTTCTCACCAGCCATCCCGACGGCATGGCCATGAAGAAGTAGCCGAGGTAATGGGAAAACTGGACGTTGGCCGATTCGGCTTTCGAGAGATGGTAGAAGTCCTGGAAATGCTTGTCCATGGCATCGATCATGCCGTTACAAATCGCCCACAGGGGAAATAGGAACGACACGAGGAGGAAGGTGATGCCGTAGCTCTTGCCATCGGCGGTTTTGAACATGCTGGGTTGATTCATGAGGGTGGAGTGGGGTGGATGAGAGCCCGCGGGTGCCGGGCGCACAGCAGGTGTGGGAGGTTAATGACAGCAAGCGCGCGGCAGGGCAAGCGCGGAAATGCCGGGGGGATGGTAAGGAGCGCGGACGTTGACTGGGGAGCGCGGACTTTAGTCCGCATGGCCCATGAAAGGCGAAAGGAATGGCCGCAAGCGACCCGACTTTCTCACTTCATGGGCCATGCGGACTGAAGTCCGCGCTCCATGGGCCTGCCGCGGGACGCGGCAGCTACTTCATCGCGTCGCGGCACCAGGCGAGGGCCATGAGGGCGTAGCCGGTGCCGTAGGGGCGGTGGTAGTTATAGAGCGGATAGTCCCACCACGAGCCGTCCTTTTCCTGATGGGACAGGATGATGGCGGCGAGGCGTTTGGCATAGGCGGCGTGGCTGGCCTTGGGCAGCAGGCGGGCGGACTCGGTGAAATAGTAGATGCCGTAGTAATAGAAGTAGCCGGCAATATGGAACGGCGCCTCATGCGGCACCGGGCGTTTGCGGCCATTGCTCAGGAACCCCTCGCGGGCGAGAAATCGGTCGGCCCATTCGGTTAGGACCTGGTCGGTGATGATCGGGTTGCCGAAGACGCGCAGGGTGGCGTTGCAAGCCTGGGAGCGGCCGAGCGAGCCGGCGGGGCGGTTGATGTCGAGGCGCGGGCGGTAGCGGTGTTGGAACGAATAGGTGTAGGAGAAATCCGGGGTGCGCTGATAGTTGATGGAGGCGAGCGAGTGCTTGACGATTTTCTCGTCGAGGGTCACGCCCATGGTGGAGCGGGCCTCGGCCATGGCTAACAGGACGGTGGCGGTGGTGAAGGAGGTGGGCAGGCCGGAGGGTTTCTTGGTGGTGAGGCCATCGAAGATATCGAGGTAGCCCCAACCGCCGTTGACGTCCTCATAGCGGTTGACGAAGTCCACCTGCTGCTGGGCCAGGCGTGCCCACTCGGATTTTTTGGCAGGATCGGTCTCGCGTTGATAGAGGCGCGAGATGGCGCGCATTCCGTAGGCATGGCCCCAACAATTGTAGGTGCAATCCTGGCTGGTGCGGCGCAGCTTGGGCAGCTCCGCGGCGGTCCAGGCGGCGGCTTTGTCGATGGCGGCGCTGACCTCGGGGCGGGTGTCGGCGGCATCGACGAGGCCGGAGAGCGCGAGACCGGAGGCACCGGCGCGAAACGCCTGATGGCCGCCGGGCAGCGGCGCGTAGATGTTGAGATCCTTGGTTTGGGTGGCGTCTCCCCACGAGCCGTTCTTGTTCTGATCGGCTAACAGAAAGTCAACGCCGCGGCGGATCGCCGCGTCCAGCGCCTCGCGGGTGACTTCCGGCAGCGGAGCGGCGGCCGGGGGGAGCGCGGGTTTTTCGTTAGGTTCCGCGGCGGCTGCAAGACACAAGATGCAAGACCACAAGAGAGACAGAAGACCGCTGCGCTGCCAGACAGAAGACAGAAGACAAGAGGAAGAAGCGTTATGCTCCGCCCAACGGCTCTGCTCTTGTCTTGGAGCGCAGCGGTCTTCTGTCTGGCAGCGCAGCGGTCTTCTGTCTTCTATCTTCTGCCTTCTGTCTTGGAGCGCAGCGGTCTTCTGTCTATTCATGTCTACTACGGAGTAAGGATCACCTGTCCGGCTTCGAGGCCGCTGAGGATTTCGCTGGTGTCTTTGGTGGCGCGGCCGCGCTTGACCGGGCGGCGCTCGGTCTTGCCGTCGGCCAGCTTGATTTCCACGGTCCATCCGCTCGGGGTGAACGTCAGCGCCCTGGTGGGCACGGCGATGGCGTCGGCCTTCTCGTAGGCCATGAGGGAAACCTCCGCGGTGCTGCCGGGGCTGATGCTGATGCCGGCGGGCCAGGTGACCTCGAGGCTGGCGCGGTAACGGCCGTCGGGTTCCGGGATGCTGGCGAGTTTGGTGAGCTTGAGGGGCACGTCGAGATCCTCGCGGCCGGCGAGGGTGGCGTGGCCCTTGAGGTCGGGTGTTAGGGAGCGGGCGCAGGCTTCATCGACGAAGGCGGTCAGGCCGAGTTTGGCGGTGGCGGGGATGAAGGTGGCGAAGGAGCGTTTGACCGGCGCCTTGCCGCCGACCATCAGGGTTTTGAGCAGTTCGCCGGTGGTCCAGCGGCCGTCATCGAAGGAGCCGTGATAGAACCAACCGGCGGCCGGGGCCTTGATTTCAAAGAGCTTGCGGTCGGCTTGCAACTTGGCGAGGGAGTCCTTGTCGCGGGCGAACGCGGTCTTGGCGGCTTCCAGTTGGATTTGTTGGAGTTTGAGTTGGCGGGGCAGCTCGGCTTCGCCCTTGGTCAGGGCGAGGGCGGTTTCCTTCTCGGTGGCGGCGAGGGTTTCCGCTTCACGTGGCAGCACGACCTTGAGCGCGCGGTCATGGTCGAGTTGTTCCATGCGAAGGGAAAATTCGGCGTGGGCCACCGCGTCGCGCTGGCGGGTGAGGATGATTTCCTCGGTTTCCTCGACGAGGTCGTCGGCCGCATACATTTTGGTGAGTTGGCGGAGTTCCTCCTGTTGGTTTTCGAGGGTTTCCTTGGCGCGTTTGAGGGCATGGGCGGCATGCTCTTCGCTCGCCTTGCGGCGCGTCGCGGTGAAGTACTGGTTTTCCTCCTTGGCGTTGCGGGCGGCGCGGCGCAGGGCATCGAGCTTGAGCGGGACGGTTTCGGTTAGGTTCTTGAGGTCCAGTTCGGCTTGGGCGAGGGTGAGTTCGCTGGTGGCCAGGGCGCGGGTGGCATCGGTGAGTTTCTTGTCGATGTCTTCGGCATCAAAGGTGACCAGGGCATCGCCGGCGGCGACCTTGCAACCTTGGGCGGCGAGTTGGGTGATTTCAAAGTCCGCCCAGGCTTTCGGTGCGAGCCGGATGCGGGTGGTCTCGCTGGGAATGGCCGTGGCTCCGAAGGTCTGTTCGGTGAAAAAAAGTTTGGGTTGGATGGTCAGCTCGCCGGCATGGGCGACCGCGATGAGCAGGACGGGAACGAGGTGGAGGAAGGGGACGCGGGCCATGGGAAGTGGATGGGTGGGAAGTTTTTCGTACAGCGCTGTCACTCGAACGCTTTGCCTTTCCGTGCAAGCCAAATCGGCTGGAGACGCGTTTTCTTGGCATTGGGAGCTAACGGAATGAGGTGCTCTGCCACCGCAAAGCCCGCCCGTTGGAGGCGGCGGGTGAGGCTGGGAATCGGCCGCGTGGCGGCAATGGCGAGCAATCCGCCGGCTTGCAACGCCTCGTAGGCGGCTGCCAGCCAGCGGCGGTCATCGATCCATGGCCGGTTGCGCTCGGTGGTCGGGGATGCATCCAGATGCAAGGTGATGGCGTGGAGGCTGCCGGCATGGCGGGCCAGCCCCGAGGGGCCTGGATCGAGTTCCAAAATGATGCGCGAATCATGGTTGAGCGGGCTGGCCGGAAGGTGCGCCCGATGCCACAACGGGAGATCCGTGAGCGGTTCGGCTACGAAAAACGTCGCCTTTTTCTGTGGCAGCGCTGCGGCCACGCCCGCCAGCGTGTGGCCGAGGGCCAGGCCGACGAGAAAGATCTTGGGCTGGCGCGCGGGGCGGAATGGGGCACAGGCCAGGCGGGCCAATTCAGCTTCCGCGCCTTGGGTGGCGGGTCCGGCAATTTGTTGGCCTTGCACGATGAGGTAGTGGCGCCCGTCGTGTTCTTGCAAAACGAGCGGGGTGCCGTCGGGGAGTTGGGTGGTGGCGAGAGAGAGCCGCGGTTTCATAAGATGGCTTGGTTGCGAGGGTGGGACGGGACTTACCGCAAATGCCACGCCCTGTCCACCTCAACCGGGCGCGATCCGACAAGCATTGGGGGATGACGGCCTTAGACAACCACAGATTAAAGGATTACACGGATTGAAGAGGAAGACTTGGGGTGGGGTGGAAGTGTGATTTGGTGGGGTTGATCGGGAGCAAGAAACCACTGAGGCCACTGATTGCCACTGAGCACACTGAGAAGAAATCTTCAATCAGTGGAATCAGTCTTCTCAGTCTTTATCAGTGGTTTCTTCCGCACGAGCTATCCCGACACTCCAATTTACCCCACCCCAAATTCTTAATCCGTGCAATCCGTGTAATCCTCTTCATCCCTGGTCATCTTCGTCCCGCTTGACCATTCAGGCCGGAAACCGGATGGCGGCGGGTGGCCCACTTCCGCCCCAACAGAAAACCCCGGCGGCGAGCCGGGGTTTCCATGCGGTTGGGATTTTTCAGTCAGGGTTATTTGCCTCAGGGGGATTACAGGCTACCCTTGAGCACGGACGACGGCTTGAAACCGACCGACTTGGAGGCACCGATTTTCATTGACTCGCCGGTCTTGGGGTTGCGACCCATGCGAGCGGCACGCTTCTTCACTTCAAAAGTGCCGAAGCCAATGATTTGGACCTTCTTGTCTTTCTTGATGCCCTTGGCGATAGAATCAAGAACGGCTTCGACGGCTTCGTCGGCGGCACGTTTGGTGATGTCTTTACCGAGGGCTTTCTGGACGGCTTCAATAAGTTCTGCTTTGTTCATGGCAGCGGCGTT
>Ga0073936_10005594_pt1 | contig 16947 bp, 16 predicted proteins | sample AliMusrvi5mmetaG_FD_87041 | JGI IMG/M metagenome (GOLD analysis project Ga0073936, IMG submission 87041) | Freshwater lake bacterial and archeal communities from Alinen Mustajarvi, Finland, to study Microbial Dark Matter (Phase II) - Alinen... | ecosystem: Environmental > Aquatic > Freshwater >... | reverse complement strand
AGAGGCCATGGCAGTAGTGAGGTAGTTACCGGATACTTGTAATAATGAGGAGTTAGCTACTTGGAAATAGTTAGCTCTTTCTGATGTCGACATGAAACCAGTCCCGGCATTAGAACCGAGGAATAATGATCCGGCACCCGTTCCTAAAAAATTAGAAGTCGCACCGGTGGCTAAAAAATTTGAAGTTACTCCCGTTCCTAAAAAGTTCGAGGAAATAGAAGCGTTAATAAAATTACTTCCCGCCCCCGTTCCTAAAAAATTAGACGTTGCCCCTGTCCCTAGGAAGTTAGAGGCCGCCCCCGTTCCCAAAAAGTTAGTACTGGCTGACGCATTCAAGAAATCGCTAACCGCAAAATTATCAGGTCCGACAATTGTAACCGCATTACCATTTTGCGATAAAGTAATATTATTACCACCGGCTAAAGTCATTACCCCAGAAGAAATCGTCGACATGACGCCAATTGTATTTCCACCTAAAGCAACATCATGAACATTCTGCGTCTGAACGGACTGATTAAAGGCTCCGCCCAAAATAGTAATTGAGCTGCCATCTTGGGATAAAGTGACATTATTACCACCAAATAATTGGATCGTTCCGTTTGAAATAGTCTGTGTTCCAACCGCTACTCCGGCAATACCCGCGCTGGCAACCGGATCAAAACTAGCGGTCATTACCTGACCGCTCAAACCAAAGGAAACGCCGTTGGCATTAGAAAAAACAACCGTGCCCGCACTGGCGGTTTGTGTTCCATCACCAAGACCAAGTAAACCGTTGCCGCCATTAGCTCCGGCCGAAATGGTAATTGTTCCGCCATTAGCATTAGTCGCCTGGCTTAAAGTAATATTATTTCCACCGACTAGGACCAATGATCCGGAACTAATTACTGAAGTAGCCCCATCGGCTTTAACGCCGGAAAGTTCCGCCGAATTACCGACTGCTTTAAAAACATTATTTTCACAAATCAAAGCGCGACCGTTTGTCGAGTTGTACCAAATACGACCATTACCGATAATACTACTACAACCGCTGCTGCCGATAGTTTCCGCGCCATCATTCTTAACGTCCAAACTAAGATAAACCGGAGTACTGGCACCGGCGCCGGTGCCGATTTGAACGCGGGGAGAACTAGCGCTATTTAAAGTGCGGAGTAAATCGCCATAAACATCGCGAGCGGCGCGCGCATAACCAACCGCATCAATTCTCTGCCTTGGTAAAAGAGTTTCCCAGGTTCCGGTACAAGTAGCCGGGACATCATTGACTTCAATATTTAAATAAATTCCCGTATCGTAATTTTCGTAAAAATTAAAATTCCCAAGATCATCAACCGAACCGATGCCGGCATTGAAGACGCCATTGGACACATTGATGGTATCAGTATTCGGGGTCGTACTCGGCCAAACCTTAGTTCCCCCGGAAGCGCTGTTATAAATAGAAAAACGGAAACAATAATTCGTTCCTGAACCGCCTAAAGGATTGTCATTAACATCAGTTAACCGTCCTTGATAAGAAAGAATTTTAGAAACCCCTTGTGCCGCCCTCGCTCTTTCCGGATACCAAATATTAGCCGACAAAGAAATAAAAAATAAAGTCGACAAAACATATTCCGCCAAAGTAAAAAAAGCCACGAGAATAATTCCCTTCGGTCTACGTTTAAATTTTATTCCTCGATCGGTGATATTCATAAGCTACGGTGGTCTCTAGAATAAATAACTGAATTAATAAATTAATTAAAATTTTACATTTTCCACGATACCATCGACCTCCCGATAGCATTTCTCAAACAGTTCCTGTGTTTCCGCTTGTTCTAATATTTGGGTCGTAAAAAAATGACTATTAACATGAACCGCTAATTCGAGCGGGGCGGTTACTTTTAAAAAATAGGTATCGCGCCGCAAACCGCCTTCTTTTTCTAAAGTAAACTGAACTCCCAAATCTAAAAGATTAGCGCCCTCGAGAACCTTTGCTTCAATAAATCGCGAAAAAAATTCTTTAATCATTAAAACATTTTCAAATTGATAATACATATCAAAATTAAAACCAAAGCCGGTTAACGGCGTGCTGGGAAAAAGTTTTTTGCAAATCATTGTTGAATCCTTAAGCAAAATTGATTCCTTAAGCTCTCCCTCGGAATTATCATCAATGCGCAAACGATTAGGCTCAATACTAATCTGTAATTTTAAACGAGGTAAGTCTAAAACTTTCGCGCGCATCGTCACATCATCGGCAAAGTTAGCGCCGCCGTTAGCCGGAGACGGGTAGACAGACAAAATCGCGCTGTTTTCCGGCATAACAAATTTCCTTTCATTAAAAATGAAAACGACATTGGTATGATGTAATGATTTATAGGTTATTTTCATATAATTATTTTTCCACCGGATTAATTACCACTGGCTGAATGGCGCTAATCGGGTCCCAGGAACCGGAAGTCCCCTGTTCGGCGACTAAAAAATAATAAGTTCCGGCTGACAGGTTCTCGGGTAAATCATTTAATTCATAATAATAACTATTGTTCTGGCATAGGAGCGCTTTATTATAGATAGATTTTCCCGGATCATCCAGATAATCATTAGCCTGGGCGAAAGCCAAAACGACAAAATATTTTTTTTGGCAGGTTCCGCTAAAAATCAATTTTGGCTTGGATTCAGAATTCAAATCGTTAGGCGTGGCGACTTTAAGATTAATTTGATTATTTTTACTGTCATCTTGTCCGATTTTAAATTCATCTGAATACCAGTCCAGTTTTTTAGTTGAATTAATGACTTGGCCGACAACCGAAAATTCCAAATACTTCTTTGGAATTTTTCTGATTACCTTGACCGGATTTTCAATTTTGTCGGCAGTCGTAGTGGCAATTGTTTTTTTAATCATCTCGTCCATATTTTCAGCTACCGAGGTTGACGCCGCAATCTCGCTTGATGTACTAAAAGTGGTAGTACTCAAAGAAGTGTCCAAAGTAGTACTCGAGACAGGGCTCGAAGAGGAATCGTCTGAACCACCGGTCGAACTATCAGTGCCATAAGCGTCCGAAGTCGAACTAGCCGCAACAACTTCGGTGCTAGTGGCCGGAGTTCCCTCTTCAAGCGTTGCGGGCGCTTCCATGTCTAACCATAAACTTTCCAGATAAACTTTTTCATGGCCCTGGCCTTGATAAGTTAAGCGAATTTTTAAATCGGAAAAATCTTGTTGATCACTGAGAAGAGACAAGGGGTAATAAAAATAGTCGCCATGAGAACTGTTGGAAATTTCCTGACCCAGACTAAGCGTGTCTAAATTTTGCCAATTACCTTGATAATAATAATCGATTATCAGTTTATCGTCAGCATCCCCTTTCCCGGCCAGCGATAAACCTAGACGAGTCTTCTTGATACCATCGGCAATTTCTTCAGGACTAAGACCAAAACCGGAAAGCTCTAAAATTTGTGATTGCGTTTTGAGTTGTGAAGAATTATTATCAGCTACGACGATTGTATTAGTAGTCGCGTCGCTTGTATCCGTGGCGATGTTATCAGTCGTAACGGGGCTTGAAGTATTGGCCTGGACATCAGAGACGGCCGCTGTTTCCGCTGTGCCGATAATATAGGCGGAATTAGTCGTATTAAACTCCGCGTAAAGAGCCCGATTAGATAAATCTTGCGTGGAGGCCGCCTTTATATTTTGCCAATTATCGTTACCGCCTTGGTCATTATTTACCTGAAAATTAGAAAAAAATTTTATTTGTCCTTGAGCCGAAACGTTAAACCTGAAAAACAGGATAATAACAAAAATCAGCAACAAGACGGTACTGAAAGAAATTAATAAAAATTTTCTCTGTTTTCCTATTTTTTTATAAACCATTTATTATTTAATTTTATTTCCAAAAAACATAAAATACCCTTTAAAATCAAGGCTTTGCTCTAAAGGAAATTTACCAATATCTTTTTGAAAACTCAAGCATTTATTTAAATTTTTAATACTATAATTATAACATAAGAATAAGTTTAAGCAAAATAAAAAACCTGGTCATTTAAAGGCCGTTTGGACAAAGGGCGCTCGGCCAAAAATTAGACGAAAAATATAAAAAAAACTACAAGCAAATTAAATGTAGTTTTATGTAAACACGAATATTTTTAACTATTTCTAAGGGCCTAAAAATTTCTTGCCTTTTAATTTCTCCGGCATATATTCCTGAGCGCTATCATCTTCTAAAGGCGTATATTTATATCCTTTTCCGTAATCAAGTTCTTTCATTAATTTTGTCGGCGCGTTACGGAGGCATAAAGGAACCGGCAGATTCCCGCTTTGTTCGACTTCCGCCTTCGCTTTTTCATAAGCCGTGTAGGCTGTAATGTTTTTTGGCGACTTGGCTAAATATATTACCGCGTGCGCTAAATGGACACCGCATTCCGGCATGCCTAGTTTTTTGACCGCTTCATATGAAGCCATTGCCAAAAGCAGAGCACTATTATTAGCCAAACCGACATCTTCGCTCGCAAAACGAACTAAACGCCGGGCGACATAAAGCGGGTCTTCGCCGGACTCAAGCATGCGGCATAAATAATAAACCGCCGCATCCGGATTTCCGCCCCGCATCGACTTATGCAGGGCCGAGATTAGATTATAATGCTCCTCGCCTTTTTTGTCGTATAATAAATTCGGTTTATTAACAATCTCTTTAATCAGTTTTAAAGTAATTTTTTCTTTTTCCGGCACCGACTCAAGCGCGCTTTCTAAAATACCCAAAGCGCGGCGCGCGTCGCCGTTAGCTAGACGGGCGATAAGTCCAGTAACATCCGCACTTAATTTAACTTTTAAACCTGTTGCCGCTCTTTTAATAATCGCCGCTAAGTCGTCTTGATTTAACGCTTCTAAAACCGCGACTTTAACTCGCGACAAAAGAGCACCGTTAACCGCAAAGCTCGGGTTTTCCGTGGTCGCCCCAATTAAGATAATTGTGCCGTTTTCAACTTGCGGCAAAAGAGCGTCTTGTTGCGATTTATTCCAACGATGAATTTCGTCGATAAACAAAATAGTTTTTAGACCTAGTCTTTTACTGGCCTTAGCTCGATCGACAATAATTTTCAAATCTTTAACCCCGCTCGAGGTGGCCGACAGTTCAACAAACTCCGCTTTCGTCTCTTTCGCAATAATAAAAGCCAGAGTGGTCTTACCACTCCCCGGCGGACCCCAAAAAATTAAAGAAGGAACGGTATCGTTTTTTATCGCTTGATAGAGCCAAGTGCTCTCGCCGATAATTTTTTCCTGGCCGGCAAATTCCTTAAAATTATTTGGTCTTAAATAGGTTGCTAAAGGCAAATCTTTAAGCATGAGAAATTATCATAATTTATTGCTAGTCTTAATATTATGCCTTTAAATATGAGAAAAATCAAGTTTAAAAATAGTTCAAACCCTCTCCGCCCTTATTCAACCTGAACTTTAATATCGGTTCTTTCATTTTTAATCTTGAGCGTTAAAATTGTAAACGCGCCGAAAAAAACAATTAAACTGGAAACTAGAAACACATAGCCATAGGCGTCAACCTGAGCTTTCAGGGTTACCAAAGCGATGTATTTTTGAATATCAACCAAGCTCCGGGCCTTTACGAAGCTCAGGCTATTAATTCTTAAAACATTAGTATAAATGCGATTAGTCAGCAGCGTGCCAAAAATAGCGATTCCGAATGCCCCGGCAATATTTCGCACGAGCGCTAAAATAGACGAGGCGATCCCAATCTCGTGCTGATCAACAACGGAAGCGACAATATTAGTTCTTTGCGCCATCCCGAATCCCAGCCCAAAAGCCATAACCGATAGTGGAATAATTATATCTAGCGCGCCGGATTTTGGATCTAAATAGGAAAATAAAAACAAACCAATAGAGGCCACGATTGTGCTCCAGAAAATAATGTAGCGCGCCTGAATTTTACCGGTCAAGGCCCCGCCAATCGGCGAAGCGAGCATCATCATAAAGGCCATCGGCATAAATAAATACCCCGATTGCGTGGCCGTATAGCCTAAAAATGTTTGCGCAAATACGGGAATCAGAAATAAACCGCCCATCATTCCCATGAAGACCACAAAATTATTCAATAAGGCATTCACGAAAGCCGGTATCTTAAAAAATTTCAGATCGACGATCGGCTCCGAGGCTTTTTGTTCAATCTTAATAAAAATTCCCAGCAGAACGACAAAGAAAAAATAACAAATTAAACTGGAAACCGAAAGCCAGCCCCAATCCGTGCCTTGGTCCAAAACCAGAACTAAGGCTGATAACATGCCGCCCAAACTAAAAGCTCCCCACCAATCAAAAGATTTAGTTTCCACTTCCGAGCGAGACTCCTTAATAAACCGCAGGGCCATAAATATTCCTAAAATCCCAATCGGTAAATTAATTAAAAAAACCGAACGCCAAGAAAAATTATCAATTAACGGTCCGCCGATAAGCGGTCCGAATACGGCCGCCACGGCAAATGAAGAAGACCAAATACCGAGCGCTTGAGCCCGTTCTTTACCCTGTTTAAAAGTGACCGCGATAATCGACATCGCGGTCGGATAATCTGCCGACCCGGCAATCGCCTGAATAATACGAAAAACAATCATCGACCCCAAGTTCCAGGCAAAACCCGCCAAGACGGAACCGATAATAAAAATAGTGAAGCCGAGAAGATAGACTTTTTTACGCCCAATCGTATCGCCGAGCTTTCCCCAAATCGGGACAAAGACGGCATTAGCTAAAATATAAGCGGTCGCAATCCAACCGGCCGAGCTAACCGTAATTCCAAAATCATTAATAATTTTTGGCAGCGCCAAATTAACAATCGTCTGATCTAAACGGCCTAAAAAAGTTCCAATAATAACGGTCAGCAGAATCCACCAGCGCAGATTATTTCCCTTAGTTTCGGCCATACTTAATTTTTATAAATTATAATTTTCGCGGACATGCCGTTTTTAAACTCCGGATGAGCTTCATTATTGTAACGAACCTTAACGTCAAATTGTTTAACCTCTCTTTTATCGGAAATAGAGAAAACGACCCCGGAATCATTCGAGGTTTGATTAATTTCATCAACGACTCCGCTAAATTTTTGACTGCCGTAAGCGTCAACGGTAAAAGTCACCGGTTGTCCGATAACAATATCCGCCAGGCCTTTATTTTCATCAATCTGGCCGACAACTCTAAGCTCATTAGGATCAATCATCGAAACAACGGGCGTGCCGGAATTAAATAATTGTCCGATATCTTTTTTAACGCTGATAATTAAGCCGTCAGTTTTCGCTTTGATAAGCTCATCGCCAACCCGCGCTAAAACGGCGTTAGCCGGTACCTGGTCGCCCTCATTAACAAAAACTTCTTCTAAAGTACCGGAACTCTGGGCCGCTAAATCTATCTGCGGCGCGGAAATTAAAGAATTCTCGATTACGACTCGGCCGCTGATCATTTTCCAATAAATTAAACCGACGCAAACACCGATAATTAAAAGGGTGGCGGCTAAGCTAATAATTACAATACTTTTTTTGAAACCTAAAATTTTTTTCTCCTCTTTTTTAATGTCCGCTAAAATTTCTTTTTCGCTGGCTAAAATTTTCGATTCGGCCTCTAAAATATTTTCGCTTGTTTTATCATTCATAAATTTAAATTAGTTATTTGAAGAAAAATTTACAACGGAGTCGCCGGCCTGTAAGCCGGAAGTTATTTCCCATTGATTATTTTCTCCCTTAATTCCAATCTCCACTTTTTTTTGTTCTAAGGCTTGTTGACCATTTAAAACCATCACAAAATATTGGCCGTCCTTTTGAACAACATTCTGCGAGGAAATTAATAAAGCATTATCTTTTTCCGCGCCGATTATTTTAACGTTAACACTAAGTCCGACCGTCAGGCGCTCATCTTCATTGACAAACTGCAAAGTCACTTTATAAGCCGAAGTCCCGTTCGCCGCTTGCGTCGCGGTCGGGTCAATCTTAATGACTTGCGCGGGAAAAATAATACTACTGTCTAAATTATCAAGCGTAACAGCGGCCGAATTGCCAATTTTTATTTTTGGCAAATCAGTTTCGGCGACATAAATATCGACTTGATATTTATTATTACTGACGATTGAAACCAAAGGCACGCCCGGCGTCGCTAGACCGCCCAATTCTCCGTCTTGGCGGGAAATTGTACCGGCGAAAGGAGCGGTTAAAATTGTTTTATTATAATTAGTTTGTGCCAATAATACGGCCGCCTGGTAACTTTCTAAGTCAACTTCCCGCGGCGGATTTTTGGCGTCGGCTAAGGCCGCTTGGGCTCTATCCAGGGCCGCCTGGGCGGCCGCTAAATCGGCCTGAGTTTTGTTTTTAATATCGCTTAAATCCTGTGTCGCTTTATCATCGGCAATTTGATAAGTTGTGTAACTATTTTTTGCCGTCACAATCGCCTGTTTCTGTACCGCCAAGGCCGTGACTTTAGCCGCGACATCAGACCGAACTCCCTGGACATTCGTTTTCATCATATCTAATTCGGCACTGCTTAAATCAACGCTTGTGATTGAATTGTCTAAAACGGTCGTGGTCATATTCAATAAATCGCGCATGGCCACCAAGGCGGAGTTGGCGCTATTAACCGCCGCGTCGACACTGGCATGGTCATGCGAGTCCGTAAAACTATCGGCCTGAATAAAATTTTGCTGTTGCGTTTTAGCTTGCGCGTATAAATCTTTAGCGATGTTTAATTTATTAGGATCTTTAACGGATAATAAATTTTTGAAATCAGCATTGACCGAACTATCATCAACGCCTAAAATATTATCGACTTTAGTTAAAGAATTCGTTAAAGTATTTTGCACGGATTGAAGAAGGGTCGCCGTATTTTCATATGAATCTTCAACAATTTGACTGCTTTCTCCGCCCTGAGCTAATTTTAAATTGTTTTCCGCCGTTAATTTTAGCGCCTCGGCGCCATGAATACTGCTATCGGATGCGGCTGAAACTTGGTCAAGGCTCGCTTTAGCTTGTTGAACCGCCGCCACTAACTGAGCGATATACTCGGGGCGATTTCCGGCCAGCTGTTTATCTAAAGCCGCTTGCGCCTGGGCGACCAAAACAGAAGCGTCTTTGTTATCAAGTGCCAGAAGAGCTTGCCCTGCCTTAACTTGGTCGCCGACACTGACATATTTATTACTGATCTTACCGGGCTGTTCAAAAGATAAATCAATATTTTCCGCCGCTTTAATCACCCCGCTGACATTAACCACCTCGCTAACTTTACCGGTTTTTACTTGCTCAAACTGATAACTAACCTTAGGCTTCCTGGTTATTAAGTAAACCGAACCGATAATAACGGCCGCGACCGCGATTAGAATGCTTACTAATGTTAAAATCTTTTTTGACATAATTTTTTAATAATATTTTATATTTACCGAGAAATCTTTTTTAAGATAACAACAAAATTATTTTTCTCGTTTTCGCTTAAAGTATTTATTCCATTTTCAATAACCGAGGCAATCTTTTTTAAATTATTTTTTAATAAATCTATTCCGGTTTTAGTAATTTGCAACTTAACCGTCCTTCGGTCTTTCTTGTCAACAACTCTTTTAACTAAAGATTTTTTGACCAGCGAGTTAACCAGCGAAGTCGCCGAAGGCGGAGTGATATGTAAATAGAAAGCGACATCGCGCATGGCCGCGCCGTCTCGATCTTTAATATAATGCAGAGTTTGAATATGCATAAAAGAACAATCTTTAAAATTGGTCTTTTCCCGAGCCTTCTCTTTTAAAATTTGTCCCGCGTTAAAAATTAACGAGACTAAATCATCGGTTAATTGTTTCGGCATATTAATTAGTATTTGAAATAGTTAGAACTTCTAAATAATAACGCAGTTTGAAAGATTTGTCAATACCGAGCAAAAAGCGCCTCATCACCCAAAAAGGCCGCCGGAAAATCGTCGTTTGACGCTCCTAAGCATAAAAGATATAATTTTATCTGCGCTGATGAATTAATATGAATAAAATAGACAAAGAAATACTAATTGCCGCCAAAAATGGCGAACTAAAATCTTTCGACCAGATTGTTATTTTCTATCAGGACGCTATTTATAATCATTTATATCGCTTAACTAATAACCCCGATGATGCCGCCGATCTGACTCAAGCCACCTTTATCAAACTCTATAAGACGAGGGACAGAATTCAAGAAACTGAAAGTTTTAATTCCTATCTATACAAAATAGCCACGTATACCGCCTATGACTTTCTAAAAAATAAGAAAAATCACCCCGAAGACCTGATAATCGATGACAATAACATTAATTTTGAAACAATTGAGGCTAAACAGTCGTATTATAAAGTAGAGGATATTGATAAGATTGATATAAACCTGGCGCTAGACAAAATCAAACTGGCTAATAAAAATCTATTATCGCTCTTTTATCAAGACGGTTTTACTTACGAAGAAATAAGTAAAATACTAGACAAGCCCCTAAACACAGTCAAAACTTTATTGCGGCGCGCCAAAGAGGAACTATTCAATAATTTTAATTAAATGGAGGACATTTTAAATAAAATTAAGGGCGCTGACATAAAAACCGCTCCTTTATATATAAAAAAAAGAATTCATAACCGGATTTTAATTATCAAGTTTAAACCTTATCTCTATGTCTTGGCCGTTGCCTTAATTGGCAGCTTTATCCTTATTGGAAATCATATTTACCGAAGTCTCGTGGAGACGGAGTCGATAGAAGTGATTAAAGTTTTAATTCAAGATTTCGAACTGAGTTTTGATTATTTCGGAAACTCTATCTCAAGTTTAAATGAGGTTTTACCTAAAAGAGAAATTGCTCTTCTGGCCACTAACTTTGTTGCAATATTGGGGATAGCCGCGATTTTTAGAAGATTTAGAAATGAGCTCCTAAGACCAAACAGTAAGTACTAAATACTGGAATAACTAAAATATATAATAATAATTTAAAAGAAATAAGAAATTAAAAGCTAATTTTAATTGTTATTTCAAAAAAAATATGAAAAACTTTAAAAAAATCACGATCGGTTTAGCTCTCGCCTTAATCGTAGCCACTCCCGCTTTGGCGCAAACCGCAACAACAACAAGCGCGATTAGGCCGGGAATAAAAAGAGAAAAAACTATCGTGACTATTAAAAAAGAAATTAAAAAAATTGTTAAAAAGGTTATTACCAAAAAAGCGATGGTTAAAACAGACAACGTAGCGATTAAAGCCGCTAATACCGCCTATGCCGCCGCTATTAAAGCGTCTAATGCCACTTACAAAACCGCTGTCGCCGCCGCTAATACCACTTACAAAACGGCTATCACAAATACCACCGACGCGGCCGCTAAAAAAGCCGCTTTAAGGGTTAAAAATGACGCGATTAAAGCCGCTCAAGTAACCCGCAAAGCCGATCAAAAAGCTGCTTTAACCGCCTTAAAGGCCGCTAAAAAAGCCGCGGTAACAACGGCCAGCACCACTCCGGAAACTGTAAAATAATTAGTAGTTAGTAGTTCTTTCAGATACAAAGCAAAATAATAAAAAAGTCCGGATATTAATTCGGGCTTTTTTATTTTAGATGGCCGATTATTTTCGCTTGTTAAACCATCTAAAATAGTGCTCAATTTTCTTTTCTTCTTTATAAATAAGAAGCCCTAATCCGGCAAAAATAAAGGCCGTAATCAAAATAATTGCCAGACTGATAATTTGCGCTTTCATGGATTATAAAATTAAATATTTAAATTATAGTAATTTATTAAACGTTAGTCTTTTCTTGACACTTTTTAGGCCTAAAGAAAATAAAAGCGGTAAGCCGATTCCTAAAACGAGATAGACAAACCAAAATTTTCCAACCTCATAATGATAAAATATATTTGACAACGAAGACGGGGCGACCAACGAAAAACGATATAAAATATAATTTATAATAAAAAATACTAACAAATGCATCGCCATAATACCGAAAGTGTTCTGACCGATTTTTAAAATTAAACTTTTCTCATTTACCGCCTGTCCTATATAACTGCTGACAATGTAAATCATTAAAATTGCCAGAAGTGTTCCCGACAGAGTTGCGATCGGACCGCCAAAAAACTGGCCGAAAACTAAGGAATAATGAAAATCACCGAAAAAAGACCAAAGACTTACATACAGAATATATATAATAAAAAATGTCTCCGGACGAACCAGATATTCTTTTATTTTTGCCTCAAAAATATTTAAAAGCTTGCCGATAATATAAAAACTGAGACCAAAGAAGGTTCGCGTCAAAATCAAAATAATGTTTCCCTGTTCGACGGAATATCTAGAAATAAATAAAGCGGAAAACGATAAGGAAGCGAATAATAAAATAAATAAGTACAGCCGACTATCCTTAAATACTAACATTTGGGCGCTCAAATGAACCAAAACAAGTTGCGGTACAAACCAGGCTGCCAAATAAAGAAAGTACTGATGGCCGGTCACAAACGGAACGATAAAGAAATTATATAAAGTAAATTTTTCTCCCAAGGAAACACCTCGCGTTATCAAATAAAAAGTTAAGGCGGCAAAAAAAATGTTATAAATAAAGTATGGCAGTAACAGGTTCACGGCTTTCTTTTTCGCCCAAATTAATTTTCCTTTAAAAGTATCTTGGACTTTAAAAAAATAACCGGAGACAAAGAAAAATAAGGCCACCTGAAAAGTATAAGCCGGTAAAAATAAAATAGCAGGCTGATAATTATGGCCCATAACGACAAAAATAATCCCGAGGGCCAACATGACATCCATTGTCTTATTACGCATAAAAATTGACTACTTGTAAGCTCATTCCAATTATAACTCTTTACGGCCTATATATAAAGAAAAACCGGAAATGAATTCCCGGCCTCTTTTTATTTATATTTTATTTATAGTGTTTAACGGAAGTGCTCTTTGAAGTTCTTTTAGCGAAGCTGGCTTTACCAAAATTCTTTCGCGAGGGAGCCTCTTGGCCAAAGCGTGAATCGGTTTGTGCTTTCTTTTCAAAACCCGATTTTCCAAAAAAATATTTACCGGTAGTAGGCTGCCCGGAGCCAGATTTTTCTGATCGTGGCTTGCCGTAACTTGGACGAGAAGAAACTGATCTTTCAAATTTCCTTGGTTCCGATTTTGAAAAATTTGTTTTAGGCTTTAAATATGAAGGTAGATCGCTGAAATCAGGATGAGTATTAACATGCGTTTTTTTCTCGCGAATCGGTTCGGCGTGGCTACTTCGAAAACCGGAATTTCGAGGATTAGCATATTGACCATAAGTAACAATTTTCTTGCGTCCTGAATTTGACTGATCCCGGCCGGTCACAGACTGGCCTCGTACCGCCCCTGATTGATTTCGTCTTGACGCGAACTGTCGGGCGGGAGTTTCAACATAATCCCTTTCCGGCTCTGTCGATAAGCGAGCCATTTTCTTAAAAGGTAATTCTTTTTTAATCAGTCTCTCAATTTTTTTAATTTCCATCTTTTGAGAAGGAACGGCGAATGAAATAGCCTTGCCCTTCTTGCCGGCTCGAGCCGTTCGACCGATGCGATGGACGTAGTCTTCGGAGTTATCAGGCAAATCATAATTTACCACCAGTTCAATATCGTTAATATCTAGTCCGCGCGCCGCCACATCGGTCGCCACTAGAATTCGATGGATTCCGGATTTAAAACCGGCTAAAGCATTCTTACGTTGATTAAAAGATAAATTAGAATGAATTTCGGCCGCTTTATAATCATCTCGTTTTAACTTTTCCGTTAAATTAGCGGCGCCATGTTTTGTACGGACAAAAACCAAAACCGTTCCCTTGTATTCACTTAAAAGCTGCTCCAGATAAGTTAATTTATCATCTCGAGAAACTAAATATATTTCTTGATCAACTAAATCAGAGGTTGAACCAGCGGGAGCAACTTCAATATGGACTGGTCGCTTGAGATGTTTACTCACCAAACGCATAATTGAATCAGGCATGGTCGCGGAAAATAACATAACTTGCCTGCCCTTTGGCGTCAGCTTCATAATTTCTTCGATCTGCGGCGCAAAACCAAGATCAAACATCATGTCCGCTTCGTCTAAAACTAAAACACTAATATCGTTTAGATTAATCGATTTCCTCTTTAAATGATCAAGCAATCTTCCCGGTGTGGCCACTAAAACGTGAGGTTTCTTTCTTAAAGCATAAAGTTGTTTGCCGATCGGCTCTCCGCCGACCATGCAAACCGTTCTTAGGCCGAAGCTACTGCCCAGTCGATGGAGGTTTTCCTCAACTTGGCCGGCTAGCTCACGGGTCGGTAACACTATGAGAGCGCGTCCCTTTTTCTCCGCTAAAATATGGAGAATCGGGATACCAAAAGCAAAAGTCTTGCCAGTCCCTGTCTGGGCAATACCAATTAAATCTTGATTGTCTAAAGCAACCGGAATTGCTTTAATTTGAATAGGAGTCGGGTTTTCTAAACCCATCTTCTGTAATACCGAGAGAATTGAGTCTTTAATACCAAGATTCGCAAAACCGGCATGGCTTGTTTCTGCTTTTGTCATAAAAAAAATAAGTGACCCGATTTCTCTTTGGGCCACTTACAATATGACTTGATGAGGATTGAGATTCGAATCTGATTAATAATAAAGACATAATAACACGGATATTAATGATAGTCAAGAGATATAAATTTATGATGTAATATTATCTTAAATAGATTATAATTAAAATATTGATAAAAAATATGATTTAGCTATAATTTAGAATAAATATGCAAACACCTTACCGAAAATACGACAAAATACCGCGCCAAAAATCAGATCCCCATATTACCGAGGAAAAATTTAAGGAACTTAAAACAAGGCTGGATAAGTTAAAAAATAACCAGCGCCCTCGCGAAGCGGAAGAAGTTAAGCGGCTGGCGGCCATGGGCGATTTTTCGGAAAATGCCGGCTACCAATTAGCAAAAAGCCGTTTGCGAGGAATTAACCAAAGAATTTTAGATATTGAAGATCTCCTTTCTCGAGCGGAAATTATTAAGCCAATAAAAAATACCGGCCAAGTCCAGCTCGGAAATTATATAACTATTGAAAATCTGGAAACTAAAAAAAGCAAAACTTATCAGCTGCTCGGCTCGGCCGAAACAAATCCTGTCTCCGGCATAATCTCTCATAATTCCCCGCTGGGCTCTGCCTTACTTGGGAAAGAAGTAGCAGAGATAATAAACCTTGAAATTAATGCTAAAATAATAAAATATAAAATAATTAAAATCGAATAGATTAAAATATTAAAAAGACCTATTTTTTATCATGGGCCTTTTTAATTTAAAGAGTTATAAGGAGATATCTAAATTCTTATTTTATCTTATCCTGTAATTCCGCGATTTTTTTTAAAATTATATCTAATTTATCGTTCTCAATTCGCGCTAAAGCTTTTTGCATTTCCTCAATTTCTTTTTTCGCTTTAACATTAGTTTCAAAATCTTCATTAGCATGATACCGGTCACGTTCGTTCTGTCGATTTTGCGCCATCATGATAATTGGGGCCGCGTAAGCCGCTTGAGTTGAAAAAAGAAGATTTAAAAGAATAAAAGGATAAACGTCCCAATGGCTCATCCAGCCAACGACGTTTAAAGTCATCCATAAAAGAACCACCACGGTCTGGATGATAATAAATCGCCAAGAACCCATAACATAAGCAACCTTATCGGCTATTCTTTGCCCGACCGTTGACTCTTCCTCGTGTTTTTGATGCCAATTTTTCTCTTTTTTGACTTCCATAATTTTTTTATTAAATATTAATTAATTTAAAACTTTAACATTTGTATCGGCCATAAATATAATAAATAGACAAAAGCTAAGTTCTCTAAGAACAGCAAAGGTATGCCGATTAAAAAATACCACTTACGGTTTTTGTGATGAAAAATAAACATGCCGGCGTAAATTCCCAGGCTGCCAAAAGCGGCGGCCAAGAAAAACAGCAGGCCTTCGGAAATTCTTTCCGCGCCCTGCTTAGCGGATCGGATTTTATCGACCAGCATAATCAAAAAAGCGATTAAGTTAACGAGAGCGAAGACGGAAAGAACTATTAATAAATTTGTATTCATATTATATATTATAGCAATAATATAGCCAAAATAAAAATTTAAGATTTGATATTAATAGAAACATCCTCTAAAATCATATTATGCCCATCCTTTTGCAAGTCAACGATTTAAGCAAAGAATATAGCGGCCAGAAAATATTTTCCGACCTCTCTTTTACCGTCTCCGAAAGGCAAAAAATCGGCGTTATCGGACGAAACGGGGCCGGAAAATCCACTATTTTTAAAATCATAACCGGTGAAGAAGAGGCGGATGACGGAAAAATACTAATCCATGCTGATACTAACATCGGTTACCTTAAGCAGAACGAAGACTGGCAAGAAAATGAAAACGCCTTAGATTATCTTAAAAGATTAAGTAATCGGCCGGAATGGCGCGTCCGACAAGTTGCCAGTAAATTTGAACTGGAGGCGGAAAAATTAGGGCTAGAAGCGGCTAGTCTTTCCGGAGGCTGGCGGATGCGTTTGCGCTTAACCGGAATGTTACTAAAAGAGCCGAATCTTTTTCTATTGGATGAGCCGAGCAACTATCTCGATCTTAATACCCTAATCTTATTAGAAGATTATTTAAAAAATTATCATGGCAGTTTTTTAATCATTTCGCATGACCGCGAATTTCTAAAACGAACCTGTCTCGAAACAATCGAGGTTTCTAAAAATGGCTGTTATCATTATCCCGGAAATATCGAATCTTATCTGGCTTTCAAAGAACAGAAACTCAAATCATCAATTAAGGCCAACGCGAGCCTAGAGAGACAACAAGAACATTGGCAAGATTTTGTCGACCGCTTTCGCTTTAAAGCCTCTAAGGCCAAGCAGGCCCAAGCGGTTATTCGAAAATTAAGTAAGCTCGAAGAAAAAAGAATCACCATTGAACATCGGGCCGGAATCACCAGAATCAGCATCCCGCCGGTTGTT